>Ga0194120_10001675_pt1 | contig 39722 bp, 35 predicted proteins | sample TA2MahCa65mmetaG_FD_148642 | JGI IMG/M metagenome (GOLD analysis project Ga0194120, IMG submission 148642) | Freshwater microbial communities from Lake Tanganyika, Tanzania - TA2015019 Mahale Deep Cast 65m | ecosystem: Environmental > Aquatic > Freshwater > Lake | place: Tanzania: Lake...
TACAAGGGAACCACGCGCGTGCATCTGGCGGGACGCTGGAAGCAGGGATGCAAGGAACCTCTTTGGGTTATCACGTCGTTGGAGCCGGAGAAGGGTCTCGAACTCTACGAGAAGCGCATGAAGAGAAGCGCAGGAAGATCGAGGAGAGTTTCAAAGACCTGAAGTCGCTTCTGCACCTGGACAGACTGATGAACAGGAGCCGGGGGCGGATGGAGAAGACGATCGCCTTGACGCTCATCGCCTACGCGTTGGCTACTTGGTGGGCGAAGCGGCGCGAGATGCTCTCTACGAGAAAAACACAGGAGTCCTACTCCCCGCTCTTCGTCCTCCTGAAACATCGGATCCCTCGCGCGCAAACGGATTCACGCTCGCCGTCGGATCGAGATTAGCCGTCATCGGATCCCTCGCGCGCACAAACGGACGCAGAACATCCGTCGCGACGCCTATCAACGGTGGATACTCCTCATCGCGCCCACTGTCCCAACTTAGCGGAGCAGGTCAGGCGAATTCCTTGACTACTCGCAACATGCCCGGCTATGCTTTGGCTTTCCTCACCTGCGGGAAGTCGACGAGCTGAGCCGCAGGCGTGTTCAAGGCGCGATGGATCGAACCGACTGGCGCGCCCACTCGTCGTAGAAACCCGAGGACGACCCATGCATTTCCTCACACTGAGCGACTACACGCGGGACGAACTCGACGCGATGATCGACCTGGCACTGGAGGTCAAGGGAGCGCCCGAACGCTACCGAACCGCCCTCCAGAACAAGGTGCTCGCACTCCTCTTCCTCAAGCATTCGACGCGGACGCGCGTGTCGTTTGAGGCGGGCATGGCACAGCTCGGCGGGTCGTCCAGCTATCTCAGCCCTGACACGACCCAGTTGGGCAGAGGCGAGACCCTGTCGGATACCGTGGGTTCCCTGTCGCGGTACGTCGACGCCATCGTCGCGAGGGTCTTCGAACCGGAGCAGCTTGCGGAGATCGCCTATTCCGCGAGCGTTCCCGTCATCAACGGGCTCACGAACTTCGACCACCCGTGTCAGGTGCTCAGCGATATCGTGTCGATCCTCGAACACAAGCGGCTGCTGAAGGGTCTGAACCTGACCTTCATCGGCGCGGCGGATAACAACATCGTCAACTCGCTGCTCCACATCTGCCCGCACTTCGGTGTGAACCTGACGATCTCCGCACCGGCGGGCCAGAGCCCCAACGGAACCGTCGTCCACGCCGCCCAAGCTGTCGGGAAGACCACGGGCTCGACGATCGGTCTCAACTCCGACCCCGTCGCCGCCGTGCGGAAGGCCGACGTCATCTACACGGACGTCTGGTTCTCCATGCACGAGACGCCGACCGACGAGGGCTTGGCGCTTTACAAACCGTATCAGGTGAACGCCGACCTGATGAGCAAGGCTCCGGCGGAGGCGATCTTCATGCATTGCATGCCGGTGCATCGCGGCTGGGAAGCCACGGACGAAGTCGCAGACTCGCCTCAGTCGATCATCTTCGATCAGGCGGAGAATCGGCTCCACACGCAGAAGGCGATCCTGCTGACTCTCCTGCGCTGAGCGCGGAGGCGGGAACCGATGCAAGCGCTCTTCCTCAGAGACATGGCATACCGTCGGCTGCGAGTGCTGCTGACGGTTCTCGGAATCGCCGTCCTGGCGACACTCATCCTGCTCTTCGGCGGAATCATGAACGGCCTGCGCTGGCAGGCGCGGCGATACGTCTCCTTCACAGGGGCGGACCTGTGGCTCTCGCGCGAGCGCTCCGGCGGCGTGTTCGTCGGGTTCACGCTGCTGAACCCGGAGTACATCGAGCCCGCCGTGCGGGGCAGCGCTGGGGGCCATCTCGACCCTGACAAAGACATCTCCCCCCTTATCTTCGCGCACGCCCGGCCGGTCATCCGACGAAACGGGCTGGAACACGAGGTCAAGGCGGTCGTCGTCGGATACCGCCTGGGGAGGCTTGGGGGGCCCGCCGCCAAAGACCTGCTGCGCGGACGGCTCTTCGTGCCGAGCCCGGAAGTCTATTCGCCGGAGCAGCAGCCCCCGATGGAGGCGGTCGTCGACGAGTCCCTCGGCTTGGAGATCGGCGAGTCGCTCGACATCGGCGGACACGAGATACAAGTCGTCGGGCTCGTGCGCAAGATGATGTTCGTCTTCGACACGCCGCTGGTCTTTGTCGACGTGCGCACGGCGCAGAAGGCGGTCCTCGCCGATGTCATCTATGTGAACACCTTCCTGGCGAAGCTGAAGCCCGACGAATCGCCGTCGGAAGTCGCCGCTGCACTTAACGACGCCAACCGAGGCATCCGCACGACGCTCGCCGTCGAGACGGCGACCTCCGGGGAGACGATCGGCTCCATTCTCAAGAACTTCGTCGACGAACCGATGAAGGGCGTCCAGTTCCTGCGCGTGATGCTCTGGCTGGCAGCCGGCTTGATCGTCGGGATGATCACCTACGTCACGACGATGGAGAAGACGCAGGAGGTCGGGGTCATGAAAGCCATCGGCGCGACGAACCGCTACGTGTTCCGCCTGATTCTGAACCAGGTGGTGCTCATGTCGGTCGCAGGCGTGGTTCTGGGCGTCGTGCTCGCGTTGGCTGCCGTCCCGGCGTTCCCGATCTTCGTGCTGCTGAACCCGATCGAGGCGACGATCATCAGCCTGCTGAGCGTGCTCGTCTGCATCGGCGGTGGCGTCTTCGCGGCGCTGAGGGCTCTGCGGGTCGATCCGATGGTCGCCTTCCGCGGGGAGCTCTGACGTGGCGCACGTCCTCGAAGGGATTGAGCTGAGTCGCCATTTCGGCGAGGGAGACGCCCGCGTCGCCGCTGTCGATGGCGTGAGCGTCGCCTTCGACAAGGGCGAGCTCGTCATGGTCACCGGCGACAGCGGATGCGGCAAGACGACGCTCATCAGCATGCTCGGCGCGATCTTGACGCCCAGCGCCGGGACCGTCCTGATCGACGGCGTCGAGGTCGATTTCCGCGACCGGGATGCCCTGCCGCGCCTCCGCCAAGAGAAGATCGGCTTCGTCTTCCAGCTCTTCCACTTGATTCCCTATCTGACGGCAGCTGAGAACGTCATGCTGGCGCTCGATATCGCTGGCGTGCGCGGCTCCGAGGCGGAAAGACGCTCCCAGGAGCTGCTGACCCAGGTGGGACTGGGGCATCGGCTGGAGCACCGACCCTCGCAGCTCTCCGGCGGCGAGAAGCAGCGCGTCTCGTTCGCCCGGGCACTAGCGAACCGTCCCAGCGTCATCTTCGCCGATGAACCGACGGCGAACCTCGACAGCACGCAGTCGCAGAACCTCCTCGACCTCATCCGCGAACTCCGCGAGCAGCACGAGACGACCATCATCGTCGTCACGCACCATCTTTCGCTCCAGCAGGACGCCGACCGCGTGCTCCACATGCGCGACGGACGACTCGTCGATCCCGTCGCGGACTCTCCCAATCGCTAAGGAGCCCCTATGCTCGCCATCGACCTGAGCGGCAGGCTTGCGCTCGTCACCGGCGCTTCCGGGCAACTCGGTCGCGTCATCGCCCGTACGCTCGCCACAGCGGGAGCTGATATCGCGGTTCATTACCTGACCAACCGCGAGCAGGCGGACACCGTATGCGCGGATATCCGCTCGTTGGGACGGCGCGCCGCCGCCGTACAGGCAGACGTCGGCGACCAGGAATCGGTGGAAGCAATGCAGCGGACCGTCGCGGAGCAACTCGGAGAGCCCGATATCGTCGTCTGCAACGCGGTTTCGCAGTACCGATGGACGACCGTCCTCGAACAGGAGGTCGCCGACTACGAGAGCCAGTTCCGCTCGTGCGTCATGCAGAACGTCCTCATGGCGAAGGCGTTCGCGCCGGCGATGATTGCCAGAGGGTGGGGACGCTTCGTCGCCACGAGCACGGAATGCGCCATGCAGAACGCCCCGAACCAGTCCGCCTACGTCTCCGGAAAACGGGGCATGGACGGCGTTCTGAGGGTTCTGGCAAAGGAACTGGGACCCAACGGCATCACCGTGAACCAGGTCGCTCCCGGCTGGACGATCAGCGAGCGGCATCGCGCCTCCGGCACGGAGCGCAGCGAGTCCTACGAGCGCAACGTGCCGCTGCGACGGCGCGGCGAGGACTTCGACATCGCCAACGCCGTGGCGTTCTTCGCGTCCGATCTGGCGGGGTTCATCACCGGCGTGTTCCTGCCGGTCAGCGGCGGAACCGTCATGCCCGCCATCTGACGGCGGCACGTGACACCGCCGCAGGCGTCGGCTACGAATCTGACGGGCGATGCCGAACCGTGGAGCCTCCCGCATGGACCCACGCACACGCGTCTTAGCGGCTCTCGCTGGCAAGATGCCCGACCGCGTGCCGATCCACCACATCGGGTTTTCGAGCGCGGCGGCGTCCCTTGTGCTCGGACGCGAGGCGTACGTCGGCGGCGGAGTACAACAGTTCCGCGAGGCGACCGCGCTCTGGGAAGGCGAAGACGCCCATCGCGGTTTCCTCCACCGGTCTCTTGAAGACGCGTTCGACCTCGCGCAGGCGCTCCACCAAGACATACTGCGCCTTCGTTACTGGCGCATGCCCACCAAGCCCACCGCCCGACTCAGCGAGACGACCTTCCTCTACGGCGATCAGGAGAGCGCCTGGCGCATCATGCGCTACGACCCCGACACGGAGCTCTACCAGGTCGTCGCCCGGCATCCGGTGGAGACGGCGCAGCCGTCGTTCGAGTCCATCGAAGCGATGATCGTGCGCCACGAAGAAGCGCTCGACCGCGCTGGCGATAGCATCGAGAGCTTCCCCGACATTGAGGAGCTCATCCGCACCTACGCGTCGTGCTATGTCGTGCGCGTCGAGGGCGGCTCGCTGGCGATTCCGTACGAACCGGTCTGGCTGGAGGCAGTTGTCGCACGCCCCGATCTGGTGGGCAGGTTCCTCGACGTGCAGATGCGGCACGGACTGCGGCGCATCGCGGGACTCGAACGGGCAGGCGTGCGCGTCGTGTTCGGGGGCGGGGATTTGGCGAGCTCGGCGGGGCCGTTCTATTCGCCCGAAGCGTTCCGGTCGCTGATGCTGCCGAGGCTCCAGCGCCTAACCGACGCCTGCCACCAGCGCGGCATGTACTACCTGTTCGGGACGGATGGGAATACCTGGGAGATCGCCGACGACCTGCTGGGCGCGTCAGGCGTCGATGGCTACTTCGAGATCGATCGAGCCGCTGGCATGGACATGAACCGACTGCGAGAGCGGTTCCCCGACCTGGTTCTCATCGGGAACGTCAGTTCCCTGACGCTCCATCGCGGCGGGCCCACCGACGTGGACGCCGAGACGCGCTCGTGCCTGGAGGCTGCGTCGGCGGGCAGGGCGATCGTCGGGGTGTCCAACTACGTTCTCAAGGGGACCCCGCCCGTCAACCTTCGCGCTATGATGCGCGCGATCGAAAGTGCTCTCTGACGGGCCCGGGCACAAGAGATGGCGGGTCGCCCCGCCATCCCTCGTCCTCTCCTAATCGCCTAGAACACGAAACGCACGTTCCCCGACAGCCAGTCGGCTTCGAGGTCCCCGTAATAGGCGACGCCCACTTCGAGAACTGCCAGCCGCACGGTCGCCCCTGCCGTGAGGAACCCCTGGTTGTTGCCGATCCTGCCCGTGACGCGGAACGGACTCCGTGGGAACAGCGTCGCCTCCGCGCCGAGATGGAGCTTGTCGGCAATCGTGCGGTTGCGGAAATCGACGAGGAAGTCGTCTCCTGCGCCGTTGCTGAGGCTCGCCGCGACGAGGACATCCAACAGCGCGTTGTCCATCTTCAGGAACTGCAGCGGGCGTCCCGCGACGGCGATCGTGCGCGTGGCGGGGAACTTCTCGTCGCCCAGCTTGGACGCCAGGTTCCGAAGGACGAGGGCTGTCGTCAGGTAGTCCGTGTGGTCCACCTGGAACCCCGCGTCGATCCCGAAGCCCGTCTCCTTGGTCGTGTTCCCTTCGAGGAAGTCCAGCGCGTCGGCGAACGAGTCGATCGACCCATCGTCGAGCATGGACGTATCGAAATGCTCGGCGCGAAACGCCTCCGGGTCGAGCATATCGATGATCGCGAAGCGATCGTTCATGTACCGCCGCGAGATGATGCGGTAGGAGAGCCCGCATCTGGCTCTGTCGATGAGAGGCAGGTCCGGCAGGTCCATCTCGCCGGCGACCGCCGCGCGCACGGTCAGGATGTCCGCCGCCGCCTGGAGCACGATGTCGTCGTCGAGCACGTCCAGCACGGGAGAGCCCCAGCGCAGCCCCGCGCGCTCCATCCGGGCCCCGACTAGCACCTGATTCGACACAGACGCCCCACCGACCAGCCGGATGCCGGCGACGTCGGGTAATGGCAGGACGACGGAGGCGACGGGAACGTGCGCAACGCCTTTCAGGTTCTCCGCCCGGATGCGCTCCAGCCGATCTACGATGACTTGGGCTTCCGGCGTCGTCAGCACGTTTGCCGGATCGCCTTCCGCCTTGCCGACGAGCGCATCGATGTCTCTCGTCAAGTCCTCGAACTCGGCGGCTTCTTCGGCCAGGTCGCGCGTTGCCCTGCCCTGCATGAACAGGTCTAAGCTGAACCGTCGGAAGTGGGCGATCCCCGCCGGATTGTATTCGAACGCGCTGGAGTCGTTGGCGACGGCTTCGTACGCCTCGCCCATGCCCATCGCGCGGATGCCCCGGTTCAGGAGCGTCGGAGCCTTCGCGTCGCCGGACGCGCCGACGGGCCCGATCACGAACACGGCGAGCACGGCGAGAACGCCGGCGCATCGGGACGCAGAGGAGCGCATGGCGGTTCGGTGGCGTCTTCGATCCATCGCGGGTGTCCCCTTCTACTGCACGATGTTCAACAGCTCCGCGGGGAGCGCCTCAAGCGTGAATCCCCAACTCTCGACCTCGCGCAGGATTTCGGCGGCGAGCTGCTCGTTGACGGTCGTATCCAGGTCGTCGAGCGCATTCTTGAGCTGTGGCGAGATTTCGTTCGCCAGGAGCACCGCCTGAGCCACATGGTAGATGGCGCTTCGTCGGAACACAGTGGGATCCAAGTCGGGAGTCAGCCCTCCGACGTTGATCTTGCCGCCCGTCAGAAGCGCGACGGCGTCCAACACCGCCTGCCGCTGCTCCGGTCCGAACAAGGCGATCACCTCATCCGGACTCATGCCTTGGATGTCCACGAGCAGTTGGAACTCGTACACCTTGCCCGACACCAGGTCTCTCGGATAGGCGATCTGGAAGAGGTCCTCTCCCGCTTGCTGCAGCCGCGATACGGCGTCCAGCGCGTAGAGATAGCCCAAGTACAGATGCACCAGCGCTTGATCGCTCGTGGACAGTCCCAAGTCCTTGAGCTGCGCAGGCGACGCGGGCACGTTGCGCTCGAGCGCCATCAGCTCCAGCGGGTCGAGCGACACTTCCATGGCGTCGAAGACGTTGTAGAACTCGGTGATCGCCACTTCCAGGTTGTCCTGCGTCTCCGGCTTCGCCAGCTCGTCTGGATCGGGCAGGACTTCGCGCAGCGAATCGAGTTCCGACACGTTCTCGAACGAAATCTCGATGTTGGCAGCCTTGAGAGCGGCTTCGGCGGCAGCGAGGGCTCGGTTCGCCTCTTGCACGGCTGCCGGCAGGTCCTCCTCGCGCATCTCGTCCCGACTCGAGCATCCGAACGGCATCGCGATCAAGACGCCTAGCAGCAGGCCGCTCGCCAACCTGCCGACGGCGCGCCAACGGTTCATGACCTATCCCTTCTTGAGTCGTCTCTTGAGTCGTCTCTTGAGTCGTCGCAAGACCTGTGGCGGTGACGCCACTTGGTCTCGCAGTGATCGAGGGTCTCGGATGTGCGGCAGTCCGGACCGGACCCGACAAGAAAACGGCGAAGCGGCAGTACCACTTCGCGCGATATCCTGATTCAGTATGGTGAAACGCATTGACGAGCGCTGGGTTCAGCGGCGCAGAACGCTGACCGGATCGAGCGACTTTCCGTCGCGCCAGACCTCGAAGTGCAGGTGCGGTCCCGTCGTGTAGCCGGTGTCGCCCACGAGGGCGATTCGCGCCCCCTGCTTCACCTTCTGACCGCGCTTTACGAGAATGCGCGAAGCGTGGGCGTATCGGGTGGAGTACCCGCTTTCGTGATCGACCACGACCAGGTTCCCGTAGCCTCCCAGGCGTCCTGCGTAGCTCACGGTTCCACTGCGCGCTGCGCGGATCGGGTATCCCGAGCCCGTCGCGTAATCGACGCCCTTGTGCATCGTCCACCGCCCGCTGATGGGGTGGGTTCGGTAGCCGTAGCCCGACGAGATGGGCCCCGGCGCAGGCGAGGCGAATCGCTCGGCTCGCGTGCGGTTCCTGCCCACCGCGACGGCGTTCGTGCGTCCGGTCCGGATCAGGAACCGAGGAATCTTCGCCGACGGCAGGAACAACTCCTGACCGACCTTGACGACGTCCGGGTCCTCCAGCGCGTTGGCGTCGACGATCTTGTCGATCGTCACGTCGTACGCAAGGGAGATGTCTTCGAGCGTGTCGTCTTTCTCGATGACATGCAGCAAGCCGCGCCGATCCGGCACGCGGAGCTTGTCGCCGGGATGGATCGACCGGCTGCTCTTGAGCCGGTTCACGCTGAGCAGCGTGTACCAATCCACTCGGTAGCTGCGTGCGATCACGGATAGGCTTTCGCCGCGCCGCACCTCGTGGGTGACGTACTGAACGCCCGCCTTCCGTTGAGATGCGGGCGTCTCCTGCGCGGCAACACGCGCGCTCGACTTCCCCGCCGCGACACGCGCAGGCTCCGGCGTATCGGCAACGGACATGTCAGGCGTCTCCGCAGGCTCGGTGGCGTCGATCACCTGCGCGTCGCGCGCGAACGCGCGAGCTCCGCCCAGGTGTGGCAGTTGGAACGACGCGATTTCGGTATCGTTGGTGGACGATTGCGGCTTCGGAATCGCCAGAACCATCATCGCGAAGGCAGACGCCAAGGAGAGAATGAAGTATGCCCAAGCGCGGACTCGACCCGCGCGTTCCTGGCGCGCCTTGCGGCTGTAGCGGTTCCCCCGCTTCGGTTGTTCGGAGCGCAACTCGTCCAGTCGTCGTAGCTCCATCGCTTCTCCTTCCGTGCGAGCCCTTGCCGTGTCAGGGCATCAGCGCGGCGACGGCAGTTCGTGCGCGCCGCAGAACGCGCCCAGTCGCTCCAGCGCCTGCGCGATTCGAGCGCGATGCTCGTAGATGGCGGCTGGATCGGTCGCGAACTCCGTCATGCTCTTTGAAATGGCATCGGGAACCATCAACAGGTCTTCGCTCTGCGCCAGATGAGGCTCGATCTCCGCGTTCGCGTCGCTCGACAGATTCGCCAGCGATGCCCGGATGACCTTCACCGTCTCGCGCAGGAGCCACAGGTATTCGTAGTCTTCGATCCCTTCGCGCAGCATCTCCCACCGGATTGAGCTCGCGGGCCCGTCCAGCGACTTGCGCGGCGACGTCCCGACCGTCTCCGGCGGCGGGTAGATGAACCGTCCGTCGCCGTTGCCCCAGTGACCGACATGCCCCGGTTCGCGCCCGTAACCGGTCTGGTAGCTCATCGGGTCGGCGTAGGGATCCTGGATGCCGTCGGGGAACGCGAGGTCACTCGTCCAGTAGTTCGATTGCCAGACGAGGATGCCATCCACGCCGTACTTCCACGTCTGCCAGAGCCAGACGCGCAGCTCCGTCGCCGGGTGGTCGGTGAACAGCGTTACGTAGGGAGCCTTCGGCGCGGTGCAGATGTACCACCAGAACCGCTCGCCCTTCTCTCGGCGCGGTTCCGCCAGTTCTGGATCGAAGTCGGGCGTCATCGCGCACCAGAGCTCGACGTAGCCATGCAGCGCTTCGGACGGTTCCTCCGTCAGCATCCGATTCAGTTTCGGCGCGGCTTGGCGAATGTTCTCCATCCCCGCCTTGACGAAGTCGAAATCCTTGGGTTCCGGCTCGTCGAACCAGTAGATGTACGCCTTGTCGAGCCAGCCCTTCTCTTCGAGGTGAGTCTCGATCTGCTGAGCGTATTGACGGAACAGCCGGTTGTACTCAGGAGAGCCCTGCGCGTGACCGAAGAACTCGCCAGCGTGGTGCGAGTGGAAGGTTCCTCCTCCGACGCCTCTCAGCGGCAGGCGCAGCGAGTTGAACCCGAACTCGTCGAAGTAGCGCGATGCCGCCGCATCGAAGCGCGTGAAGTCGACGCGGATCTGAGACGGCGTGACGCTCTCGTCGAGGCGCACCTCGATGGGATCCAGCGATGTCGGGTCGTAAGGCGAGATGCGATGCGCCGAAAAACTCCGATAGTAGCGGTCGACGACGGTGCGAAGCTCCTCGTCCGTATCCAGTCGGTGGTACCGTCGGACGACGCCCGGCGAGAACCCGAACGCCGTCTGGACGTGCGTTTCCCGCGGCAGGGCGAAGTCCCACACGTGCAGCCGGTAGGGAACCTCGGAGCTCCAGTCCTCCGCGTCGAGCGAGATGGCGCCGCTGTAGTCGCCGGGCGTCGCGTCGCTCGGAATGTACACGGTGACCCAGATCGGCACGTTGACGCCCGCTGTCAGATCGAACGGCTCCTGGATCGACGCGATCGGATCGGGCCAAGCGCCCACGGAGCCCGTGTTGTCGGTCGGCTTCGTCACGGGAACGTAGAGGACTCGCGCCACGGAGACATGCCGAGATGCGATCTCCGCGCTGCCAGAGGACTTGAGCCCGGACGCCGTCACGCGAAGCCGCCGGAGATGACGTTTGGGGCGGATGACGATCTGGAAGGATTCGTACTCATGGCGGGCGGCGGAGATGGTCGCGGCTTCCGCGACCGCAGTCGGCACGTCGCGGCGCTTGCCGACCTTGCGGGTGGCGTCCGCCCACCAGACATCTGCAGCGGACGTCGCGAGCAGCGTCTGCCCGTAGTCGGAAGCTGTCAGCGGTGAAGCCATGAGCGTCTCTGTCTGGATGATGATTCGGGCGAACGCGACGATCAAGACCAGGTGAAGAGGCGCCGCAACGGCTGCCAGGATACTATACGTCCCTCGACAGCAGCCGGTTGCATGGCGAATCTCTCGCCTAGTCTGCCGCATCGCCCAGGTTCCATCCGCCGTCGAGAACGGCGATGCGCCCCGTCTTGTAGTGCGCGCGCGGATGCGCGAGCGTCAGCGTCTCGAAGACGACGGCGTCCACGTCGGCGAACTTCGTCACCGGCAGCTTGCCTTCGCGCAGCGCCTCTTCCTTCCTGCCGATCGTCGCCAAGCCCATGCCGGCGTACACGACGCCGACCGCGACCACGTGCACATTGATATCGTCGGAACGTAGCTCCAGCGCCAGCGCGCGCATCCGACGCTCCATCGAGCGCTTCGATTCCGCGTAGCGCTTCAGGTACTCCGCGCTGAATGACTTCCATTCCGTGACGTAGGACGACAGCGAGATGATCGCCCCGCGCGTCGGCGTCTGCGGCGAGGCGTGTGCGTTCTGTCGAATCGCCGCAGCGGCTTCCCGCGCGAAGTCGGTCGGGGCGACCGCGTTGATCGTGCGCTGATCCCGAACGCGAGCGGGCGTCAGATCGTCGCGATAGCAGACACCCGCACTGTTGATCAGGACGTCGAGCCGACCGAACCGACTGAGCACTTCGTCGAGAACCCGCCGCCGATCCCGTCGGCTCTTGATGTCAGCGCGCAGGAGCACTAGGCGCCCGTCACGGACTGCCTCGGTTTGGTCTTTACGAATAGAGGCTTCGGCTTCGATGGACGCCGGCGACGCCCCGCGATGGAAGGCGAGAACACGGGCGCCGGCTTCGAGGAATCCGTCGGCGATGGCTCGCCCGATCCCTCGGGTGCCCCCGGAAACGATGACTGCACGTCCCTGGTGGCTCAGGGACATTGGGTCTCAACCATCGGTGCTCCGTTCGGCGGGAGCGTTGTGGCGTCCTTGCTGCGTCGAGACTGCGCCGGAATCAAGTCGTCGCTCAGGATAACATATGAATCTGACGGAAGCAAGGCGAGTCTCCAGATGGCGTTGACGTCGGTTCTCGCGACGGCGATACTGCGTGTGCGCAGAGCACCCGGTTCCGCGCCTGCCCAGCGCGGATCACCAGATGCCAGCGTTCATCGGCTCGTGCAGGCTATCCAGCTCGGGAAGGGACTTCGGAATGAAGATCGGGATCGTCGGCTGCGGGAACATCAGCGGCGCTTACTTCGGCGGCGCGCAGAAGACGGATGTCGTCGAGATCAAGAGTTGCGCCGACCTCAATATGGACGCCGCGCGGCGTCAGGCGGAGAAGCACGGCTGCGAAGCCGTCACTGTCGACGCCCTGCTGGCGGACCCCGAAATCGAGCTCGTCGTCAACCTGACGATCCCCCGGGCTCACGCTGAGGTCGCTCTCCGCGCCATCGAGGCTGGCAAGCACACCTACAGCGAGAAGCCGTTCGCCGTCGACGTCGCCAGCGGTAAGCGCGTCATCGACGCGGCGCGCGCGAAGGGCGTACGGGTCGGATGCGCGCCGGACACGTTCCTCGGCGCGGGCATCCAGACGTCGCGCAAGGCGCTGGACGGCGGAGCCATCGGCAAGCCGCTTGCCGGTTCCGCCTTCATGTGCGGACATGGACACGAGAGCTGGCATCCGAACCCGGCGTTCTACTATGACATCGGCGGCGGGCCCATGTTCGACATGGGGCCCTACTACGTGACGGCGCTCGTCAACATCCTGGGACCCGCCAAGCGCGTCGCGGCGGTCACGAGCAAGGGCTTCGACGAGCGTATCGCCACAAGTGAAGCCGCGAAGGGCTTGCGCATCCCGGTCAACACGCCGACGCACCTCGCCGGAACCATCGAGTTCGCCAACGGAGCCGTGGTCACGATGATCATGAGCTTCGACATGTGGCGGCACGGACTCCCCTGCATCGAGCTCTACGGCACGGAGGGCTCCATACGCGTTCCCGACCCCAACGGGTTCGGCGGAACCGTCTCGGTCAGCAAGGCGCGGGAGGACTGGCAGGAGGTCCCCCTCGCGTTCCCGAACAACGCGCGGATGATCGGCGTCATCGACATGGCGCAGGCGATCCGGTCCGGACGCCCTCACCGCGCGAACGGCGAGCTCGCCTACCACGTGCTGGAGGTCATGGCGTCCTTCGAGCGGTCATCCGTGACGGGCAGACATGTCGAGATCAGCACGCAGATCGAGCGCCCTGCTGCGATGGCGCTGGGCTTGGCGGAGTGGGAGATCGACAAGTAGCCGCAGACCCGTCCCGCGCGAGCGTGATGCCTTGACTCTAGGCTCCCGTTTCCGCGGGAGCGACGTGTGGTCGTGCTCCGCGCCTGGTGGTTCGTCATTCCCGCGAAAGCGGGAATCCAGAATACAATCGCACGCTTGCTCGTACGTCCCTGGCGACCTACTCTAGGTCGTAGCAACGCGTCCACGTACCGCCAGGGGCGTTCCCATGCCCGACCTGCAAGTCGTCTCCGAGTTCGAACCCGCCGGTGACCAGCCCAGAGCCATCGACGGGCTGGTCGAAGGGCTCCGCGCCAACGAGCCCTACCAGACGCTCCTCGGCGTCACCGGCAGCGGCAAGACGTTCACGATGGCGCACGTCATCGAGCGCGTCCAAAAGCCCACGCTCGTCATCTCGCACAACAAGACGCTCGCCGCGCAACTCTTCGGGGAGTTCCGCGAGTTCTTTCCCCACAACGCCGTCCACTACTTCGTCAGCTTCTACGACTACTACCAGCCGGAAGCCTACATCCCCTCGACGGACACCTACATCGAGAAGGACCTGCTTCGTAACGAGGAGATCGAGAAGTACCGGATGATGTCCACGGCGTCGCTCCTGACGCGCCGGGATGTCATCGTCGTCGCCAGCGTGTCGTGCATCTTCGGCATCGGCTCGCCGGAGGAGTACCAGCGGCAGAACATCACGCTGAAGGTGCGCGACCGGGTTCGCCGCAACGAGCTCATCCGACAGCTCGTCGAGATCCGCTACAAGCGGAACGACTACGACTTCTCGCACGGCTGCATCCGATCGCGCGGCGACGTCATCGAGGTCTTCCCGGCGTACAGCGACAACGCCTACCGGATCGAGCTCTTCGGCGACGAGATCGAGCGCATTCGCGAGATCGACACGGTCACTGGCGAGATCGTCGCGACGCTCGACAACGTCGTCATCTTCCCGGCGTACCACTTCATGACCGCGCCGGAGCGGATGGAACGCGCCCTGCTCGACATCGAGCTGGAGCTCCAGAGCCGTATCGAGTGGTTCATCCAAGAAGGCAAGCTGCTCGAAGCCCAGCGGATCGAGCAACGGACGCGGTTCGACCTGGAGATGCTCCGCGAAGTCGGTTCCTGCCAGGGCATCGAGAACTACTCGCGCCATCTCGACGGCAGACAGCCCGGAGAACCCCCGTACTGCCTCATCAACTTCTTCCCGGACGACTACCTGCTGATCATCGACGAGTCACACGTCACGCTGCCGCAGCTACGAGGTATGTACTTCGGCGACCGCTCCCGGAAACAGACGCTCGTGGACTACGGGTTCCGCCTGCCTTCGGCGCTGGACAACCGTCCCCTACGGTTCGAGGAGCTCCAGAAGCTCCTGAACCAGGCGATCTTCGTCTCCGCGACACCGGGCCCCTACGAGCTGGATGTCTCCGAGCGCGTCGTCGAGCAGGTCATCCGCCCGACCGGACTTGTCGACCCGGAGATGCTCATCGTCCCAACGCGCGGGCAGATCGACCATCTCATCGGTGAATGCCGCAAGCGCGTTGCCAAGAAGCAGCGAGTCCTCGTGACGACCTTGACCAAGCGGATGTCCGAGGACCTGACCGACTACCTCACCGAGGTCGGTCTCCGCGTCCGGTATCTCCACTCCGAGATCGACACGCTGGAACGCACGGACATCCTGCGCGACCTGCGCGAGGGCAAGTTCGACATCCTCGTCGGCATCAATCTGCTGCGAGAGGGGCTCGACCTGCCGGAAGTCTCCCTCGTCGCCATTCTCGACGCCGACCGCGAGGGGTTCCTGCGCTCCGAGACGTCGCTCATTCAGACCGCCGGACGCGCCGCACGCAACGCCGAGAGCACCGTGATCCTCTACGCCGACAACCTCACCGGCTCGATGGAACGCGCCATCGCCGAGACGACGCGTCGCCGCACGCTTCAGCTCGAGTTCAACGAGAAACATGGGATCGTCCCCCGCACCATCGTCCGGGGCGTCCATGCCTCACTGCACCTCGACGAGACGCCGGACGAGAAAGACCTCGACGCGCCGCTCATGGTCGCCGAAGGCGCGGACGCCGAGGACGTCGCCGCGATCATCGCCTCGCTCGAAGCCGAGATGCGGAATGCCGCGCAGGCGCTGGAGTTCGAGAAGGCGGCGGCTCTGCGCGACCAGATTCAGGAACTGCGCGAAGGGCTGGGCGAGTGAGTTCCAGACCCCTGCGAGCCGTCTTCTTCGACATGGACGGGCTCATCATCGACACGGAGTCGCCGGATTACGCCGTGTGGAGGGACGTTCTGTCGGAACGCGGGTTTGAGCTCCCGATGAGACTCTGGTCCACCTGCATCGGCACTTACGGAGGGATCGACGGCGTCTTCGAGACGCTGGGCGTTCCCGATGACGTGCGCCAGGACGCGCGAGCCGTGAAGCGGGATCGCTATCGGGCGGCTGTCGCGGCGGCGATGGTTCCACTGCCGGGGTTCCCGGAGCTCTTCGGTTGGCTTCGGTCGCAGGACGTTCAGTGCGCCGTCGTTTCGACATCGTCGCCTGACTGGGTCGAGTTCGTGTTGGGTGGACTCGCCATCGCCGACGCGTTCGACTTCGTCTTGTCCGGAGGCGACGTCGCGCGAGGGAAGCCGCATCCCGATCTTTACGAGCTTGCCGTACGCAAGGCGGGCAGTCCTATCGAGGAGTGCATCGCGTTCGAGGACTCGGCGAACGGCGTCCTCGCCGCGTCGCGGGCTGGCGTGTCCGTCGTCGCCGTGCCAAACACCATGACCGAAGATCAGGATTTCTCGCGGGCGACGGCGCGCGTATCGTCCCTGGAACACGTTGACGGGGCGTTCCTGCGAAGCCTCGGCTACGAGGTCGCCGACTCGTCCTGAAAGGTCAACATGCGACGAGGGAACGCCGATAGACGATTGGCGGAGCTCGAGGACGAACTGAGCCTGGCGCGCTGGGAGCATCGGCGGCGGCGCATCTTCTGGATCGTCGGAGCGCTTCTCGTCGCCGGGTTCGTCCTGTTCTGGGTCTTCTGATCGCCGGGTGACATGGACTGCACATGGCGGAATACGCGTTCGACGACAGCTTCAGCGCGGAACCGGAACGGGAGCGCTCGCGGCAGAGAGTTGAGCGCCAAGCCGTCCTCCTGTGGGTCGCCTTCGACGACTTGGACTCGCTGCGCGACGCCGACCTGACGGGCATGGACCTCTCCGGCGCCGACCTGTGGGGAGTCGATTTCCGTCGGCTCGACCTGCGCGGATGCCGGTTCGACGGAAGCAACTTCCTGGGCGCAGACCTGCGCAACGCGGATGTCCGAGGCTGCAGCTTCCGCGATGTCTACCTCGGTCACACCCACATGGCGGGCGCGATCTACGACGACGACACCGTGTTCCCCGACGACTTCGAGCCGGTCGAGAACCTGATGCTGTTCTTCGGCGCCGAACTCTAGCGCGAGTCCATGGGCGAACGGCTGCTGTTCCTCGTGTCGTGGCTCCTGTGGAGGATCGCGTTCGCCCACCGACGCCTGCCGGAACATCCGCGAGCCATCCTCGTCGTCAAGCTCGATCATCTGGGAGATGCCATCCTTGCGACGCCCGTCCTGACGAACCTACGACGCCACTTCCCGGACGCGCGTATCGACCTGCTCTGCGCTCGGTGGAACCGCCCTGCCTTCGCCGTGAACCCAAACGTCAACCGCATCCTGGAGCTCAACCCGCGCACGTTCCGCCGGTCGGGTCCGCGTGACCGCTTCGGGCGCGTCCGGCAGGCGCTCTTGGCGCTGAGAGGCTCGCACGACATCGTCATCACGCTCAGAGGAACCGGGTCGTGCCTGCTGCTCGCCAAGGGCTTCTGGCTCGACCGGGGGGCGGTGCGCGTCGACGCAGCGCTACGCCGACGACCCAAGCCGATTCACGAAGCCGACATCATGCTGTCGCTGCTTGAGTCGGCGGGGATCACCGTCCGCACGCGCGAGCCGCAGTTCTTCATCCCGGATGACACAGAACCCGCCTCGGAAGCGTTAGCCCGATTCGGCGTGCCGACCGACCTGCCCATCGTCGCGATGCACGTCGGTTCGCCGGTTCCCGAGAAGCGGTGGGTTCCCCGAAGGTACGCCGGGTTGGCGAACCGTCTGATTCAGGACGGGATGCGCGTTCTGCTGCTGGGAACGGCGGCAGAGGAGGCGATGTCCGCCGAAGTGCTGCGCGACATCACCGGCTCGGCGCACGACCTGACGGGCAAGACGAGCCTGGCGCTGACGGCGCGGCTTCTGTCGAGCTGCGCGGCGTTCGTCGGGAATGACTCGGCGCCGATGCACTTGGCGGCGGCGTTGGGAACACCGACGTTGGGGCTCTTCTTCGCCAGCGACCCGACGCGCTTCGGGCCCCGAGGTTCCTGCGCCCGGTTCCTGAGCGCATCCGACCCTCGTGCCCTGACCGTGGATGACGTGTATCGAGCCGTCCGAGAGATGCTAGGTCAGACGACGATCCGCTCCGGCGCGGAGTAGACATTCATCCGTCCATCGCGCAGGAACCCGACGAGCGTCATGCCGCTCTCCAGCGCGAGGTCCACGGCGAGGCTCGACGGAGCCCCGACGGACGCCAGCAGCGGAACTGCCGCTGTCAGGCATTTCTGGACGATCTCGAAGCTCGACCGCCCGCTGACGAGGACGATCCGCTTGTCCAGCGGCGTTCGCTCGTCGATCCACTCGCGCCCCACGAGCTTGTCGACGGCGTTGTGCCGCCCGATGTCCTCGCGGAGCGACAGCAGGTTCCCCTCGAGGTCGAACAGCCCCGCCGCATGGACGGCTCCCGTGCGGTCGAATCCTGCCTGCGCCGTCCGAAGCACGTCGGGCATCCGTCCGAGCACCGTCGGTGAAACCTTCCAGTCCGACGCGAGCTCCGGGAATCCGATGTTGTGAATGCCTTCGATGGACGTGCGGCCGCAGACGCCGCACGAGGTGTTCACCATGAGCGTCCGCTTGTGCTCTCGCCCGACGCCGGAATGGTCGTCGGGCAGCGTGACGACGATGGCGTTCGCCCGCAGTTCCTTGGGAAGTCGGCGATCCGTCGAGTGGCTGATGTCGAGGACGTCGTCGCGCGACCGGATGATGCGCTCGCCGAAGAGCAGACCGGCGGCGAGCTCGTCGTCGTTGCCCGGCGTGCGCATCGTCGCCAGGAGCGTGCTCACGCGCTCCCGATGCCGGATGCGGATTTCGAGAGGTTCTTCGACGGCGACCGTGTCGAGCGTCCTCTCGGAGCGCTCGCCGATGACGCGAAGTATCTGGGAGTGTTCGGATGCGGATCGCATCGTCGCTCCGGAACGGGTCAGTCGCGGGCGAACAGGTTGCCGAAGTCCTCTGCCATCTGCCGCGCAAGCTCCGCGACGTCCTTCGAGGAAGCATCGAACCCGTCCAGTTCGATATCCTTCCGCCGGATGTAGTCGCGCGCGGCGTTCAGGCGTCGCATGAACTCGCGCATCCAGGGCGCATTGTCCCAGAATGTCCGAGCCGTGACCAGGTTCCCATCGGTGACGACCGGCTGGTTCAGGTAGGTCGCGCCGGAGAACTCGGCGTCGTAGCGGCACTTGGCGACCGTCGTGACGCGCTTGCCTCGGATGATATCCGCCGCCGCGACGATCTCGATACCGTGGCACACGCACCCGATGGGCTTGTTCGTCTGGTCGAAGTGCCGTGTGATCGCCATGAGGTCGGCATCGTAGCGCAGGTATTCCGGCGCCCGCCCGCCGGTGATGAGGAGCCCGAGGTACTCGTTCGGGTTCACGTCGCCGAACGCGATGTCGCTGGCGAGCTTGTAGCCGATGCTCTCGACGGTGATATCCCACGTGGGGTTCGGATCGTGAATGACGAGCTGATACGTCCGTTTCTTCGGCGCCGCGAGAACGCACTCGTAGCCGTCCTCCTGCACGCGGAAGTAGGGGTAGAGCGTGTCGGTCGCCTCGGCGGCGTCGCCGATGACCAGCAGAACCTTGTCCATGGGTATCTCCCTATCGCCGCGCCGGGAACTTAGCCCCAGCGCTTCTCCGGCGGATCGAACACGAATCCGTGAAAGAGGCTTCGGCGCTCGACGGACAGTCCGTTGTAGAACGCGGGTGGATAGCCCCAGTGTTCCGCCGACGCCATCATCCAGGGGTGTTCGTAGGCGTAGTAGAGCATGATGCGCGCGCCGCCCGTCCGTGTCCAGGGTCCCGAAGAGTGCCACAAGGCGTTGTGGAACAGGATCGCCGTGCCTGGCTTGCCGCAGACCTGAACGGCTCCTTCGAAGAGCCCCGTCCGGTGCAGGTCGGAGGCATCGGGCGGCAGCGCCGTCTTGTGGCTGCCGGGAACGACGCACAGGTTGCCCGTCCCGGGCTCCGCCATGTCGCTCAAGTAGTACCCGATCTTGAGCTGCAGCAACGGGATCGGCGCTCCGAAAAGCCGGTAGCCGTTGTCGTGACCGTCGAGATGCCATCCCATGCCACGCCCCGGCTGGGGGTACTCGATGATCGCGTCCGAAGCGTGATGGTGCGGCTTGGCGTTCAGCAGACCGGTGATATAGGGCATGACCGGCGCATAGTCGAGCATGTCGAGGAGGCGCGGATCGTCGTCGAGGATGTAGAAGATGCGCGTGCTGTCGCCGGCGACGTGCGTCATGCCCGTGTGGGGCGTGCCGGCTAGCTGAAGCTGCCGCCTCCGGTCGCGCGCGGCAAGAACCGCCTCTAGGAGCTCAGCTACGAGCGGCTCCGGCAGGAACTCGTCGAGAACCAGATAGCCGTTGTTGTCGAAGAAGAAGTGTTCGGCAGTTGTGGGTCGGTCGGCGGTCACGGCAGCACCTTCTCGTCGGGGTCCGTGTCTATGTGTACTCGGTCTCCCGCTCAGAGCGCAAGCGTTGGCACCGAGACCAGATCGCGCCGCAGGGGACGGCATCGCCCTTTACACGGCGCCTCGCTTCGTTCACGATTCCTGCGTGTGAGGTGGCGTGCGCCGTGGGGAATGAGATGACTTCGCGAGAGCGCCAGCTAGCCGCCATCCGGCACGAGATACCCGACCGCATCCCGGCTGACGCCATCGCGATCGAGAACGTCCCTGCCATCGCGGCGCATCTGGGCGTCGAACCCGGAGCTGCCGTCGAGCGGCTCGGACTGGACGGACGCATCGTCTCAGCGCCCTACGTCGGCGTCGTCAAGCCGCCGGAAGACGGATTCGGGTTCACCGAATGGGGAACGCCGTCCACCGGCGACTACGGCGCGTGGCGCAACAACCCCCTCGCGAGCGCCGCCTCCATCGCGGACATCGAGCGCCATCCCGTCCCCAACCCCGACGACTACGACTATTCCCGCTCCGCCGAGGTCGCTCGGTCCATCGGTGACAGCCGCGCCGTGCGAGGGCCCTACTGGAAGCCCCTCTTCTGTCAGGTCTGCGATCTGTTCGGCATGGAAGAGGCGATGGCGCGGATGCTCCACGAACCCGCGTTATTCGAGGCGGCGCTCGAACGCGTCTTCGAGCACATCGCCGGGTTCTGCGAGCGCATCCTGGATGCCTGCGGCGACGACATGCCGATCCTCTGCCTCGGCGACGACTTCGCCACCCAGCGCGGACTGATGATCTCGCCGTCGCACTGGCGGCGGTTCCTGAAGCCCCGATTCGCCAAGCTGTTCGACATCGGCAAGCGGCGCGGCAAGCTCGTCTGGTTCCACTCCTGCGGCGACATCTCCGCCATCCTGCCCGACCTGATCGAGATCGGCGCTGATCTCTGGGAGACCGTCCAGCTCCACACCTTGCCGATGACGCCGGAACGGCTCAAGCGCGAGTACGGAGCCGACATCGCCTTCTTCGGCGGCATCAACACGCAGAACCTGCCCTTCACAACGCCGGAGCGCGTCGCCGACGAAGTGCGGCGCTGCATCGACGTTCTGGGAACCCAGGGCGGCTACATCTGCGGGCCCGACCACCACATCAAGCCCGACGTGCCGCCTGAGAACGCGCTCGCGCTCTTCGACGCCATCCATGCCTACCGACGCGAAGGACACACGACGCTCGCCCCGAACTAGGGCGGAACCGCGAAGGAAGCCCCATGACCGCTGCCGAGAAGTTGCGAGCGATCTTCGACGGAGAGCTCGTCGACTGCGTGCCGTTCGCGCTCAAGGGATGGCGCATTCCCCACGGCGAAGACGAAGACGCCCTCCTCCGCGACGGCATGGGCGTCCTCGATGCGCGCTCGGTCTACCGGGCCGCCAGCCCGAACGTCCGACACGCCTCGGAGCGCTTCGAGCGCGATGGAGCCGTGTTCCACCGCAGCATCACCCAGACTCCCGTGGGCGAGCTGTCGTCCGTCTCGCAGCGCATCCCAGCTCCCCGTACGGAGAACACATCCTGGCGGGCGGAGTTGCCCTTCAAGCGACCGGAGGACTACGCCGTTCTGCTGTTCATCGTCGAGGACCGCCGCTACGAAGCGGACTATGCCCCGTTCGAGCAGGCGCTCGCCGAAAACAGCCCGATCGCGTTCTTCAAGACGACGGCTCCCGGATCGCCGCTCCACACGATCATGTACGAGTATATGGGCATCGAGACGTTTGCGATCGAGTGGGAAGAGCGGCGCGACGAGATCATCGCGCTTCACGACGCGATGGTTCGCAGCGAGCGCGACCTGTTCGCCATCGTGGCGCGGTCGCCGGCGAAGGTGATCCAGTGCGGGGGCAACTACTGCCCCGAAGTGCTCGGCAAGGAACGGTTCCTCGACTACGTGCTGCCCCACTGGGAGGAGGTCGGTGGGGTGTTCCACGAGCATGGCAAGCTGCTGGGGAGCCATCTCGACGCCAACAATCTGCTGTGGGCGCAAGAGGTCGGCAGCTCTCCGCTGGACTGGATCGAAGCCTTTACGCCCTCGCCCGATACGGACATGAGCGTCGCCGACGCGCGTCGGCTCTGGCGCGGTAAGACGCTCTTCATCAACTACCCGTCGTCGGTCCATCTTCGGACACCCCAAGCCATCCGAGAAGCCACGATCCGCATCCTCGAAGAAGCAGCTCCAGGAGACCGGTTCGTCATCGGCATCACGGAGAACGTGCCGGAGGGCAGGTGGCGCGAGAGCTTTCGGGCGATCCTCGACGCCTGCAACGAGTTCGGCATCACGCCCATAGGCTCCTGACCGCGCGCGTTGACGCTCCACAGCCGCGCATGCTAGCGTGAACCTGCGCCAAGCCACGCACCCGCTGAGCACGAGCCGCCATGCTGGACGCACACGTATCCCTCCGCGTTGGTTCCCTGTCCGCTGCGCCCGGAGAGCGCGTCGCGGGCTTCCTGTCCGCCGGAGAGGCGCGCGACGGCTCGGCGGTGGGCGTTCCCGTCGTCCTGCTTCGCGGGGCGGAAGCCGGTCCCGTCCTCTACGTCCAAGCCGTCAGCGACGGCGACGAGCTGAACGGTCTCGGCGTGATCCATCGACTGTTGCGCGAGATCGAGCCGTCGTCGCTGCGCGGCGGGGTCATCGTCGTCCCCATCGCGAACTACCACGCGTTCCACGCACGGCAGGCTTACAGCCCCATCGACGGCAAGAAGCTGAACCGGTGCTTCCCCGGACGCCCCGACGGTTCCACGAGCGAACGCCTCGCACACCGGCTCTTCCATGATGCCGTTCTCGCGTCGGACCTGTGCATCGACCTGCACCAGGGCGGCGTCCGTCCGATGATCGACGAGGTGCGCGTACGTACTCCGCGAGAACACACACTGCACGACGCCTGCCTCGAACTGGCGCGCGTCTTCGGGATCGGCTACATCCTCGACGAGCCAGGTCCTCCGGGGCAGTTGGCTCAAGCGGCCCCGGATCGCGGGATTCCGACCGTCGACCCGGAGCTCGGAGGCTGCCACGGCTGGGATCGCGGGAGCATCCAGAAGGGGCTCCGGGGCCTTCGGAACGTGCTCTGCCACTATGGCTTCGTCGATGGAACCGTCCTGGCTCCGGCGCGGCAGTGGCTCGTGCGGCGCTTTGTCACCGTGCGCGCGGAACGCGGCGGCTTCGTCGAATGCAGCGTCGCCCTCTACGACCACGTGAACCAGGGAGACGAGCTCGCGACGATCTGCAACGTGTTCGGGCAGGCGGTCGAGACGATTCTGGCTCCGTCCGGCGGCGTCGTCTGGTCGCTGCCGATCTACCCGTCGGTCGCCAGCGGCGAGGCGATCCTCACGCTCGGCGACGCGCCTGAAGAACTCATATAGCATCGAAGGCGAGCAGGAGACCCATGCCGACCGGAGCACGGTTCACGGGCGAGCGCCACACCAGCATCGACGGCCGCACCGGCGTCGAGGTGGTGCGGTTCACGTCAGCCGACGCCATCCACCACACACTCTACTTCACGAAGCCCAGCGTCACGGCCGACGGGGAGCGCTTCGTCTTCGTGTCGGACCGGGACGGGGGCTGGAACCTGTTCGCGGCAAGCCTCGACGCCGACGAGATCGTTCAACTGACCGAAGGCGGCGACCTGAACCCGTTCTCAGCGGTAAACAGCCCGGACGGAACCCGCGTCTATTTCACTGCTGGGAACCAGGTTCGATCCGTGCGGCTCGACACGCTGCGGGTGTCCGTGCTCGCCGACTTCGGCGATGCGTCGCTCGGGGGGTGTTCGCTGGACGCATCGGGCGCGCAGATCGTGACGGTCGTGCGGCGCGGCGGATCGTCCGAGCTAGCGACCGTGCGCACGGACGGCATGGGCTATTCCGTGTTCTACGAGCCGCCGCGCGAGGTCGGCTATGTGCAGTTCTGCCCGGCGGATTCCGGCTGCGTGCTCTACTCGAGCGGCATCGACCAACGCATGTGGACCGCCACGACGCGGGGCATCAAGGATCGGCCGCTCTACCTGCACGACACCTCGCAGTGGATCACGCACGAATCGTGGCTGGGGCAGAGCGACACGGTCATCTTCACGCGCTGGGGCTACGGACTGCTCGCCATTGACCGGAACGGAGGCACAGCGCGCACGATCACACGGCAGAACGCCTGGCACGCGTCATCGCGGCGTGACGGCGGCATGATCGTCGCCGACACGGTTCTGCCGGATGTGGGCCTGTTGCTCATCGATCCGACCGACGGCCGCACGACGGTTCTGTGCCATCCCGAGGCGACGTCGCAGGGCACGCGGTGGGGGTACGACACTCCCGAGGCCGGAACCGTCACCGCTGAGACCTACGGGCCCCAGTGGACGCATCCGCACCCGGCGTTCAGCCCGGATGGGAGATGGGTCAGCTTCACATCGGATCGCACCGGTTCGGCTCAGGTCTATCTCGCTAGGGTCCCGGATTCGGTTGGTTGAAGCCGCGACGGAACGGCGACCTGAGCGGTTCACCACGGCAAGGAGAACCTGATGAGGCACGCGACCTGGAAACTGGGCTTCGTCGTCCTCGTTACCGCCCTCGTGGCGTCCGGCTGTGCCCGAGTCGGATCGTCTGCCGGCGCCCAGGAGGCTGTGGACGCGACATCGGAAATGCAGTTCATGACCGACGGGAAGTGGGTCGCGTTCGCGTCGGGCAGTTCATTGAGTCCGGCTGCGCGTTCGGACGTTCAGATACGTTGGGCGCGTCCCAACTACGGCACGTCGAGCTGGAAGCGGGCAGTCGTCTCGGGCGGCGGAGAGGACACGGCCGGCGTCAGCGGCGCGCACTGGATCTGGTACCCGCAGGAGGGGTTCGAGTTCGGCGCGGACAACTCGCTGCCGGACAACCGGCGCGTCGTGCACTTCCGCCGGGAGTTCTACAACAAGCTGCTCAACGCCGACCTGAAGGACCCCTACGTCGAGGTCGTCGCGTCGGGTAAGATATCCTTCCAGGTCTATCTGAACGGGTACGTTCTGGATCAAGACGACGAGGCAATCTACGGCTCGACCCCGTTCGAGCGCCGCCAGACGATGCGGAACCGCCAACAGCAGCAGGGCCAGGCTGGTTACGAGATGATGGATCGGCAACTCAAACGGTTCAGCCTGAGGGACCGTCTGGTCGTGGGCAAGAACGTCATCGCCATCGAGGCGACGGCGCACGTGAACAACGATGTCGGGGGTCGGCCGATGCAGAACCACGTGCGCAGCGGCATCGCTGCCAAGGTGGAGATTCAGTAGCGCGACGTCAAGGGAACGCATGTCGGAGCGCCCGAAGGACCTGCGCGCGGCGATGCGCGCCTTCTACTCGTCGTCGGAGGTCTACAGAGGCCTTCTGGAGGCTCACGGCGAGTCCTATCAAGCCCCCTACGTCGAGCTCGTCAAACGCTGGACGCCCGACCGGGGCTCGCTCCTGGAGATCGGCGGTGGCAACGGCGTTGGCGCGAGGATGTTCGCCGAGGCGGGGTACCGGGTCGTCGGCACCGACGTCTCCCCTCTCTTCCTGCGAGACGCCGGCGAGTGGCGGCGCGAGAACCTCTCCTACACCGTCTGTGACGGCCTCGTGCTGCCCTTCCCGGACGGCCGGTTCGATATCGTCTGCTCCAACGAATACCTGGAGCACGTTCCCGACGCCCAAGCCGCGCTCGACGAGATGTCGCGCGTGACGGCTCCCGGAGGACGGGTACTGGTCTTGGGACCCAATCTTTGCTCACCCGTCGTGCCGATGCGCGAGGCCGTTCGGTTCCTACTGGGTGGGCGGAGCGAGGGCGTCTGGTCGCGCAGCGCGCTGGATGGTCTGCGCCTCGCGTTTCGCAACGCTGCCACGCTGGAACGCAAGAAACGGCGGCGAGAAGTCCAATTCCTCTACCGCGATCCCGATCTGGACGACCAAGCCATCGGCGGCGACTCCGACAGCGCCTATCTGGCGAACCCCGTCGATCTGGAGCGATACTTCCGACGCGCCGGTTGGCGCATCGTGAAGATCGCCGACGGGTTCGGGTGGCGAGGGAGGCTCCTGTCCCGCATCGCGCCACGCTACTCCCCCTATCTGTGCTTCGTCGCCGAGAAGCCCGGCGCTGTCCCGACAGGGCGATGAGCCTCTGTCATTCTGAGCCGAAGGCGAAGAATCTCGCGATAGCTGGAAGTCTTGAGCCAGGAATCTGGTCGCTCCAGACGATGCTTCGGGAAGCCTGCCCTGAGGGGAACCGAAGGGCTCAGCATGGCAGGGGAAGCCACATTGTAGGGGCGACGCGGTGCGTCGCCCGTCTCGCGATGTGGGCGACCCGTCGGGTCGCCCCTACGAACGCCATCGTGTCTCCGAAACAACAGCTCAGGACACCGTGCCCCGTGGATGGCAGACGAGAAGGAGACCCTTGAGCGATGGTCCTCGGACTGATCTCGGACACGCACGACCGGCTCGACAAGCTGGAGCAGGGCGTTGCGCTGCTGGCGACGCGCCGTCCCGACCTCGTCGTCCATGCCGGCGACTTCATCTCGCCGTTCACCGCGCGGTACTTCAAGCCGGTCACCGATGCCGGGCTTCCGTTCGTCGGCATCTTCGGCAACAACGACGGAGAGCGCTTCGGCCTGCGTCGACTCTACGAGCACGTCGGCGTCATCCACGAAGACCCGCATGCCTTCGAGTTCGGCGGCAGACGTATTCTGCTGACGCACAAAGAGATTCTCGTCGATTCGCTGGCGCGCAGCGGCGATTACGACATCGTGCTCTATGGGCACACGCATCGCGTCGATGTTCGGACGGAGCCCTGTCTCATCGTGAACCCCGGCGAGGGCTGCGGCTGGCTCACCGGCAAGGCGACGCTCGCGTTCATCGACCTCGACGCGCTGAAAACAGAGATCGTCGAGTTCTGACACGTCACAGGATCGGGAGGCGACCCCAAACGCATGTACCGACTTCTCGAGACGGAACGGCTCCGAACCGATGAGGACTTGGAGATCGGCGTCATCGTCGCACCGGACGCCGACCACATCGACGAAGTGACGCCCTTCCTAGCCCACAAGCCGCCTCCCTACGATGCGCACATCCGACGTTCTCTGGCGGGGCCCCTCGACGAGCTGGAGACCTACTTCTACGTCGGCAAGCGCGACGGGCGGATCATCACGAACATCATGACCGTTGAACACGGTGGCGTCGGCATTCTGGGACACGTCTACACGACGCCCGGCGAGCGCCGCAAGGGAGCCTGTGACGCCGTCATGCGCCGCCAGATGGATGACTTCCGCGCGCGCGGCGGGAAGGCGCTCCACCTGGGAACCGGTTTCGACTCGGCGGCGTACCACATCTACCGCAGAAACGGCTTCAAGAGCGTCTACCCGCGATCAGGATTCATGCGATACTTCGCCTCAGCCGACTTCGACGCGCAGCACTTCGCCCGTCGAGACGCCGCCGCCCGTCCGATGCGGTGGTCGGACTGGGGCCCCATGACGGCGATCACCGGGCGAATCGGCGGCGACTGGCTGCGGTCGGTGCGCCATCGGCTGATGGGTCCGGTCAACTTCGAAGGCGGCTATCTGTCGCTGTTGCGACAGATCGAGCAGGAGGGACTCCAGGGGCGCATGCTGGTCACGACCGACGGACGACGCGTCGGGTTCGCCACCGTGGGAGTTCATCCGCTCTGGCGTGACGTGTCACTGCTCGACCTCCACTGCCACCCGAACTTCTGGGACGATGCGAAAGCCCTCTGGACGTCGCTCGATCATCCGAGCGGCAAGGTGCAGTGCTACGCGGACGAGACTTCGCACGCGAAGGTCGCGGCACTGGAAGGGCTGGGTTTCCGAGTTGAGGCGCGCTTGGAGAAGCAGATCCGGCGGTACGTGCGCCCGGATTGGCGCCCGGACGACTCCGACGACCCCATGTTCGACGATTCTGCGGCGGACGAGAGCCTCCTCGACGCCTTCGTGCTGAGCCTGTAAGACTGCAACATCGGCACTCGCTGAACGCAAACGCGCGTCCATCGCTTTGGCAGAAGCGATGGACGCGCAAGGATCGAACGTCGAGTCCGCTGTTGGCGGACTCACGGTGAGGGCGCGACCCCCCACGTCGTGAATCTGTGCCACGCAACGTGACGAAAAGACGATGTCTCTGGATCGAGACCCTAGCCGTTTGAGCGAAGTGGGCGACAACGACGGACCCTCAAGCCGGGACCGACATCACCTGCGAGCCTCGCGCACTTAATAGACGCGAATACCATCCAGAATCCGACATCTTTTTTCGGTCATACGTCACCTGCCGCGTGTGAGCGCGTTCGTTGGTGGCGACAGGCATCGACGCCCGCGGATCGGCAGATGAAAGCCCCGCCGCACGTGACGCGCGACGGGGCTTTCCTAGTTCGTTCTCTCTGGGCGTCGGAGTCCTAGAAGGACTTCAGGGATGCCCAGGAGGTGGTGAGCTTGGCGGCCGGCTCAACGGCGGTCGAGGAGCCCAGCGTGATGACCCAGTTGTTGAAGAGCTCGGTCATGACGGCAGCGCGCGGCTGGGCGTCGTCGGCGACCTGAATGACGATCCCGACGCGTCCGCCGGTCTTGGTGTGCTTGATGATGACCGGGTCCATGTTCCCGCCATCGGCGCTGGTGCCGAATGCCATCTCGACCTTCCAGTTCGCGTCGCCGTCGACCTGCGCCTTCTTGAAGGAACGAGGAGCCTTGAACTCCTTGAGGCTGGGCAGGTACTTCTTCCCGTCGGCGGTCGGGATCGACTTGTTCCCGTCCGTCCAGAGGTCGAAGTTGGAGTTGGTGATCGTCTTGAGCCCGACATCGCCGTTGGAGCCGGCGCCCTGGTTCACGTAGAAGATGTAGTCGGCGGTGTTGAGAACCATGTTCCCGCCGTTGATGAACCCTTCGACGATCGAGTCGTCCTTCTGGGCGTTGCCGGGCGTGTAGATGGTCTCAGCGATGTCGCCGAAGAGGACGATGATGTCGATCTTGCCGTTGTTCGTGCGAGCCTTGGCGAAGTCGGCGAGCGCCTTCACATCGTAGTTCTTGATGCTGGCACCGACCTTGACGTCCTTCTTGAGGGCGTCGCCGATCTCCACGGCTTTCGCCTTGGCGATCCAGCCGACGTTGTCGTTGTAGAGGGCGATATCGCCGAGCGTGGCAGCCGAAGCGGTCAGAGCGGCGCCGAGCAGGAGGGCGCTCGTCACGCCGGTCATCTTGCGAAGCATTGCCCGTTCTCCTCGTTGGTGTGAGACGCGCCGAGTTCCGCGAACTCGGTTTGGGTGGAGTATGTCAGGCTCGCGCGCCTGATGTCAATGCCGCCGGAACCGGGGGCTCCAGCGGCGGTTGCTGCTAGCGGACACTCGTCTTGATCTGACCCCAAGCGACGGACGCCTTGCCCTGCGGCTGCACGGCTTCCGGCGTCACGGCCTCCTTGAGCCAGTTGTTGAGCATCTCGGTCAGGACGGCGCCGCGGGGCTGGCCATCGTCGGAGACCTGGATCGCGATCGCCACGCGTCCGCCCGTCTTGGTGTGCTTGATGACGACGGGATCGAGGAAGTCGGCTCCGTTGTCGGCGAGAATGACCTCGATCTCCCAGTTCTTGTCGTTATCGATCTGGCTCTTCTTGAAGGAGCGCGGAGCGGAGAACGCCTTGAGGCTCGGCGTGTACTTCGCGCCGTCCTTGGTCGGCTTGTTCGCGTTGCCGTCAGTCCACTGGTCGAAGTTGCTGTCAGTGATGCTCTTGAGACCGACGTCGCCGTTCTGAACGCCGTCGGAGTAGTAGAAGATGTAGTCGGCGGTGTTCAGGAACATGTTGCCGTCGTCGAGCCACTTCTCGGCGAGGCTGCCGTCCGGTTGGGCGTTCCCGGACTTGTAGAGGGAGCCGGGGAACCCGCCGAATGTGATGATGACGTTGACCTTGCCGTTGCCGGAGCGCTTCTCGACCCAGCCCTGGATATCCTTGGCAGCGACGATCTCAGCGCTCGGAGCGAGTTTCTGGTTCTTGACGATAGCATCAGCGCCTGCCTGGGCGGTTCCCGCTCCGATCCAGCCGACATGGGCGATGTAGATGCCGATGTCGCCGATCGGCTTGGCAGAAGCCGCGCCGACAAGAACCGCCGATCCGAGAATGGCACAAAGGATACTCTTGCGCATTGGCTGTATTCTCCTTCCGGTCCGCGTGGTTGGTGGAGAAGACGTTCACGCGTTGCGGGATGGTGACTGAGACGGCTTTCCTTGTGGCTGAAAACCGCCACTATTATAGCGTTCCGCACCGCGCAAAGCAAGGCGAACGAACTGACGCCATCGCATGGGATAGGACAGCACCTGATCGTATGGGCTTCGTTGGGATCGTCGCGTTCCGAGAGGAGGCATCGCATCCGATACATACACGGCACTTCACCGGTGGAGGCAACTCGTCCGACCCCATATTCAGTGGATGAGGTCAGATGCAGACCTGCCAGACCCAACTTACTTCCCATCGAAAATCGAACAGCCCTTGCCCGACACGATTCCCACAAGACCTCGACGCGAAGTCGTGATACGATTGCGTTCGGACTACTTCGATATGCCGAAGCTCGCCCTTTCTGCGTGCGTGAGGAGATAGCGCGTCATGCGATACCGGCCCGACGAGACGCCCGTTGAGCAGAAATCCTACTCGGGGTTCTTTTTTCTGCTGGGCGTCGTCTCCCTGTTGGTGGCGGGGTGGGTCACGTTCAACGAGTTCCAGACCCGAAGACCGTGGAAGAAGTACCAGTCCGACTTCTACGAGCTGGAGCGCGTCCGGCTCAAAGCCGCCATCGATGACCTGGAAGCGGAGCTGGAGTCGCTGGGCGTCGATCCGGGCGATATCGACCAGATCGTTGCGCTCGATACGTCCCTGTCGCCTCGCGAAATCGACGCCCTCGTCCGAGAGACGATGGTATCGACCTACGGAAGCGTCGAGGCGTTCAACGCGGCGTGGGCTAAGATCGACATCACCGAAGGCGGCGGGAAGGTCGCCCACGAAGTCGTCGACCGGGGATTCACGGACGCTTTCTGGCATAACGAGCTGACACTCGCCGACCTCGAACGCATGTACCACGAGGAAGACGGCAAGCTGCGCATTCAGAGCGCGCGCCGTGACGCCGAGTACTACGAATACTCGACCGACCGCGATGCCGAGTCGGAGAAACGCCGCTTCGAACGCGCCGACCGGTTCATGAACGAGCGCATCCAGGGACGGGATGCCGCCATCGCCGCGTTGCGCGGTGCCACCGATACGATGCGCCTATGGCTCGCCGACTTCCAGAAGGCGAAGGGAGCCGCACAGACGCGCAAGGAGCAAGAAGGACTTCAGGGCTATTCCGGCGAAGTCATCGCACTCGCCAAGGACCTGGATGCCGCGCGCGACCAGCTTGGGCTCGTCCAGTACAACCTGATCGGGCTCCTGACGCAGTTCAAGGAGGCGAAGCGCCCCCAGATCCGGCAGGTCATCCTCGGCGAGGTCGCCCACGAGACGAACAACGTCGATCGCTGCGCCACTTGCCACATCGTCGCCGACAAGGACGGCTACGACATGTGGATCAGCGACGCGGCGTCCGTGCTCGACACCGGGGCTCTCGTCAAGGCGACGCCCGTCCCGGACCGCCTTGGAACCTTCACGCCGAATCCCGCGCGCGTCGTCGGCGATCTGAGCGAGCTCGTCCTGAGCCGTCCCGCCCAGAAGGGCAAGCTGTGGAGCGAGCCGCTCGTCTACATCAACGGAGTTCGCGTCTACCCGGAGCAGGGGTTCCGCGTCTCAGGCTGGACCGTGCGGTGGGATACGGAGTTCGCTCAGGCACAACTCACCGGCGGCGCGGTCATCGAAGTCCTACAGGCATATCCGAAGCTCTACCAATCGCATCCGCATCGGGAAGCGCTTTTCACCGCGCACCCCAACGAGAAGTTCGCCTGCATCACCTGCCACGACGGTCAGGGACGAGCCTTGACCTGGACCGACGCCGGGTGCGACTTCCGGGAGAATCCGGACAGCCCGAGCTCACCCATGTTCTACTGGGAAGCGCCCGTCCTGTCGAACGCGTCCAAGCTGGACGGAGCCATCGAAGCCGCCAAGGCGGTTCTGCCTCAGCAGGCGCTCGCCGAGATCGCGCGCTACCTGCACGTTCCTGTCTCGGTGGTCGTGCGGCATGAGGCATCGCTCGACACCGACTGGAGCTATCGCCGCACGTCGCACTTCCACCCGAAGGTCAATGGCGAGCCCTTGGGCAGCTTCGCGGAAGCGAAGTGTCGTTCGTGCCACAACGAGGCGCTGGAGCTCGACTACGCGCCCACGCTCTCCAAGGCGAAGCGGCTGTTCGAGAAGCTGGGCTGCGGCGGATGCCATCTCGTCGCCGACTACGAGCGACTCCTCTACGATCCGCAGGTCGACTACGTCGAGTACCGCCGAGCCCAAGTGGGCCCGTCGCTCACGTGGGACGCGCGCCTCGCCGCCGCTTCCCAATCTCCGCCCGGCGTTCCGAATCGCGGCATCGGCTGGAAGCTGAATGAGAAGACCGGGCAGCAGTGGATGGTCAACTGGCTCAAGAACCCCCGGAGCTACCTGCATGACACGCGGATGCCCAGCTATCGGTTGTCCGACGCCGAAGCCAAGGCGCTGACCGCGTTCCTCTTGGCTCCGACCGGCTGGGGGTCGAGCATGTCCTCGTCGCCGTTGGCTTCAGCGGGCGAAGCCGGGGGTTTCCAGTTGGTGGCGGACACATCGGCGACCTCCTCGGCGGATGTGCCGATCAACCCGGACAACGTGCGCAAGGGCGAGCTCCTCGTCGTCAACACGGGTTGCCTCGCGTGCCACCAGATCCGCGATTCGCAGACGGGCACCATGCGCGGGAACACGTTCGGACCCAACCTGTCGATGGCGGGCTCCAAGCTGAGCCGAAAGTTCCTCGAGCAGTGGCTGGAGAACCCGCGCACGTACGACCCGAAGACGATCATGCCCGCGATGTTCGACAACGTCTCTCCGACGGAGCGGCGTGACCAGATTCGAGCGATCACCGACTACCTGCTGGCGCAGAACGACACGTCATGGATGCGGAGCAGCGAGTCCTTCGAGATCACGCCGAAGCTCATCGAGCAGGGCGAACGCATCTTCGGACCCTCTGGCAAGGGCTGTGTCGGCTGCCACTACTTCGAGGCGGACATGCCGGACGGATCGGGAGGCACGCGCAAGGTCGGCGGAGCCGCATGGCTGGGGCAGCAGATCGGACCGGAGCTCACCGATTTCGGCATCAAGAAGCCCGAAGTGCTCGACTTCGGATTCGCGAAGCACCGCGAAATCGCCTACTTCGGTGACCGCAACGCCCTCCTGTGGGGCGAGCTCCTGCGCGAGAACGAAGACGGCTCCATCGTCGTGCGCACCGTGGCGAACCAGGCGGATCCGAACGCGGCAAAGGGATTCTTCTACAAGAAGGGCGAGGACCTGACGGAAGTCTCCATCGCCGCCGACATGCCGCGGAGCGTCACGAAGGTCGAGAACACCTGGCACGACTGGGCGTTCAACAAGATCAAGGAGCCGAACCTCTACGCGACGGAGGTCAACTCCATCGCGCAGAACATGCCGAACTTCTATCTGTCCGACGACGAAGCGGCTGCGCTGCTCGTGCTCCTCAAAAGCTTCAAGGGCGGGTCGCATGTCCCGGAGGCGTATCGCGACCACCTCACAACGCGCGAGAAGCGCATCGAACGCGGCAGGATGCTCGTCACGCGGTACAACTGCGTCGGGTGTCACGTCGTCGAGGAATCCATCGCAACCGTCGACGGACGCCTGATCAAGGGCTGGGAGATCGGCAAGCACGTCCTCGATGACCCGCTGCTGCCGGCGGTCCCGGGTCCCGACGGCATCCTCGGCACGGACGACGATGTCCGAGGTGGATGGGCGGTTCCCGTGTCGCCCTTCGGCGCGATGACGAACGTGCGGATGTCCTATGATCCAGCGCGTCCAAACGAGGATGTCCAGAAGTCGCAGATCAGCCTTCCCGCGGAGGCGCTGGAACTGCGCAACCCGAGCGGCACGTTCGTCGGGTTCCACAGTGTTGGGAGCCCTCTGTCGTTCATGCGCGGCGGGTACATGTACGAGGCTAACGGACATCGCGTCCAAGTCCAGCACGGGCCCGTGCTGACGTTCGCCGGGAAACGGTTCCGACCGGAGTGGCTCTTCGACTTCATCAAGCGTCCCTATCCGGTGCGGCAGTATCTGTTCATGCAGGGGCAGAGCCGCATGCCGCTCTACCACTTGACGGACAGCGAGGTTTCCGACATCGTCGCCTACCTGATGGCGCTCGTGGACGAGCCGTACCCCTACGAGTCGATCATCCCGTCGCCGCAGGCTGATTTGGTCGCCATGGGCAAAACGATGTTCCTCAACGAAGCCCGCTGCGCGTCGGGCGCGTGCCATCCGTCGACGGCTCCCAAGCCTGAGAACCGAGCGCCCGATCTCGTCTCGACGGCGCGTCTCAAGCCGACATGGGTCAAGGAGTGGATCGCCAATCCCGAAGCCTTCTGGCCCGGGAACGGCATGCCCTACTTCCCATGGGATATGGGCGGCTCGGCGATCTATCCGCAGTACGCCGACGGCAACGTCGATACGCAGATGAACGCCCTGCGCGACTATGTGCTGGCGCTGGGCAAGCCGCGCCAGCGATAGCACGGACGGTTCGGCGGAAAGCCCTCTCCGTCGTACGGAGGGGGCTTCGTCGCTGTCTGCGGCTTGCCGCCGATGGGGTTCTCCATTAGAATCCGTGCCGTCCATTGCCGTCACGGCACACCATTGGGTGAGTGATCCATGAGCCGGGCACCGATTCGGGTCGTCCTGTGCGCCCTTGTGTTCGCAGGATGTGCTGCGCGGGAAGCGAACTGGTACCGCATCTACGATGCGCGCGCCGAGTTCGAGGCGCTCCGAAGCGCGCCCGGCGTCGAAACCATCGAGGCGGAAGTCCGAGACGCCAAAGAGCTGCTCGATCGCGCCGAGCGAGGCCTATCGAAGAAGCGCCCAGACGACGCCGCCGACCTTTCCGAGATCGTCCTGCTCCGCATCGAGTACGCGCGCGCCGTGGCGCGACGCAATCTGTCCGAGCGAGACGCCGTTGCCGCCGAGTCCGCGCTCGACGCGATCTCGAACGCCGCTGAAGCGCAGCGCGAACGGCTTCAGCAGGCTCAGGCGGAACTCGCCGAGCTGACGCCATGATGCCAGAGACGCGCACAGAAGCGCGCCGCGCCCGGCTCCGCAGGGGGAAGGGGAATCGACCCTACGTCGCGGATTGGCTCCTGGGCGTCCTGACGTGTGTGTGGGTCGTAGCCGGATGCGGCTCCTCGATCAAGCCGCTCGTCGTGCAGCAGGCGCTCGACGACGCGCAATCCGCCTTTGTCGCAGCCGGGAACGTCGACGCCGCCGAGCTTGCCCGCCAGGACTATCGGCAAGCGGAACGACTCCTTGCCGAAGCCGTGCGGCAGCAGCAGGATGGCAACCAGCGCGAGAGCTATTACCTCGCTCTGCGTACGCGCCATCAGAGCGATGTCGCCCGCGCGAAGGCGGAAGAGCAGAAGGTACGCCAGCGCGTCGATCTCGCGCTACAAGGCTTCCTCGAAGCGCGGCTGGAAGAAGCCTCACTCCGGGTCGAGACGGCAGATACCGAACGGCAGATCGCCATCACCTATCGCCAGCGCGCTGAGCAGGACGCCCGCGCCGCCCGCGCTGAAGCCGAAGCTGCCAACGAGAACGCTCAAGCGACCTCGACCGATTCCGCGATCGCCATCGCGAAGTCCCGGTCCGAAGCCGAGATCGACAAAGCCGAGTTCATGCTGAGCCTCGCCACGGAAACCGAAGCCGCCGTCTACGACCTACAGGGACACACGGAGACAACGCACCTGGTCCAAGAGGCGAAGCGCCTCCATGGCGAAGGGGACTATCGTGCCGCGCGGCTGAAAGCGATGGACGCCTACCGTGTTGGCGACGAGACTCGCCTCACCGCGATGACCAAGCGAGACGCCGCTCGACGCCAGCAGGCGCAGTCGCGGATCAACGGCGCGACGAACGCCGCGAGCGAGATCGGCAAGGCGGCGCTGCTCATCGAGATGGCTCGTAAGGCGGGGGCTCCCCTCCACGCGAAGCAGGCGCTCGACGAAGCCGCCGCTGCCCATCAGCGCGCCACTCGAATGATGGAGACGGAAGCGTTCTCGGATGCCTCACAGGCAGCCATCCAAGCGCAGGCGTCGGCGGAACAGGCGCGCGTGACCGCCACGGCAAGGGCCGAGCAGATCAAGCTGCAGCGAAAGAAGGAAGAGCGGATCGCACAGGTCAAAGACACGATCCTGCGAGTCCAGCGTGGGAAAGACGGCATGGACGACTTCACGCGATCCGTGTCCGCGAGGCAGCTCGAATCCGTTGACGGCTTGGTGCGCCTAGCAGACAAGCTGATTTCGGAAGACAAGGTGGACCTCGCCCTCGTCAACGCGGAGCGCGCCGAGGCTCTCATCCAGGAAGCCATCCAGTACGTCAAGGACGGTCAAGCGGCGGAGAGTGACGTGCTGAACCAGGCGAAGGGGATCGAGAACGTCCAAGCGTTCGCTACGGGGAGGGGAGTCGTCCTGCGGGTCACCGGAGACGCCTTCCCCGTGAGCCGGAGCGATCTGAGCAAGGAGTACTTGCCGGTCGTGACGAAGATCGTCCAGGTCGTGCGTCCCTACGCGGCGCGGTATGGGATCGCCGTCGAGGGGCACACGGACCGATCCGGGAACGCTGACACGAACCTGCGGCTCTCGAAGGCGCGTGCGGCGACCCTCGCGCGACATCTGACCGAGGCGCTGGCGACGCCCTCCGCGCAAGTGAGTTCCGAGGGGTACGGCGACACGCAGACGATTCCCGACATCCCACCAACGAACGCGAAGAACCGCCGCATTGAAGTCATCCTCCTTACGCGCGAGCGTCCGTGACCACCGCTCCCGCGCGCGGGGCTGCGCCGTCAGTCTGCTCGCCCCGGTTGCGCTCCTCCTCTGGCTCGCCTACTACGTGCTGACGGTGGACCCCGTCCCGGTCACCGAATCCGTGGGTTCCGCCCCGACAGGTTCCGCGTCAGTGCCCGTGCGCGATGCGACCGTCGCTGGAGCCTTCGGACCCAGGTTCCCCGGAGCGCGCGCCATCGTCCAGACAGCCGCCGGGTTGCACACGACGCGTGTCATCGGATGGGACGCGGATCATCACGCCCTCCGACTGGAGGAACCTCTGCCGTTCGACGTATCCGCCGACCAGCCCGCGACGGTCGCGTCGACCGACGTCGCCACAGCGGTCGCGCGCTTCGATGACCGCATCGGGCTGCGACGGTTCCCGGCGTCCGATTCGCGCATCATCGCGTACACCTCGCAGGGCATGTCGAAACCCGTGATGCGACGCGCTGGAGAGTGGGTCAAGGTCGAGATCCGCTCGCCGGTCGAGGGATGGGTTCCTGCGGATCGCGCCATTTCCGTCGACGAGGGCGAGGTCGCCGACCGCGCGCTGATGCCCGCCAACGTGCCCGTGCGCCGCACGCCCTACGCCGACGAAGCCCTCGTGCGCTGGGAGGGAAGGATCGTCACCAAGCGTGTGCAGGAGACTACGGACGGGTCCCGGCAGCACGAAATCAACGCCGAGGCTCCCAACGGCGACCACCGGACGTTCACGGTTCCACAGACGGCTTGGAACGCGTTCGCGGCGACGGACTACATCATCGACCGCGAGGGCAAGGGCATCTCCAAGGCGGAACCCCCGATGGCGTTCACGCAGCCGTCGCCACCCTATGAGGTCATCGCGCGCGAAGGCGCGTGGCTCCGCATTGAGCTCCAAGACCAGGGATGGGTCACGGACGACTCGTGCACGTTCGACGTCGTCTTTCGCTACAAACTGAGCCGCCGTCAGACGCTTCGTCGCTGGCTGTTTCGAGCGCCGGTCGTCGGTGCGCTTGCTGAACGCCTGACGAACGCCTACTTCCGCGTCCCAACCGGAAGCTAGTGGTCGGGCTCTCCCGCTGGCAGCGTCTCGCGACCGGTTCGTGTTAGAATAGCGCAGGGCGGAATCGCGGCGGCACACAAAGGAGATGTCGGTCAATGGCTGAGCGCAGACCGATCTTCCGATTGAGCCAGGAGCAGGTCTGGAAGCAGTTCGCCAAGGACATCGGCGCGGAGTTCGAGTCGGGCGGCAGCGTCTGGGGCGGCGACAAGATCACGGCGAAGACACGGACGAGCTCTTCCTGGAGGTCGTCGGGATCGTCCGCCGCCCGATGCGGCTGCTGGCGCTCTACGAGCTCTTCGCCGAGACGCTGAACCGCCTGTGCCATCTCGGATCGGCTTATGAGGACGATCCGTTGCTGTCGTCGTGACAGCGTCGTAGGCGAGTGGGCTAGGTGATCTCGCGGGAGACAGACCAGCGCCAGTGCGCATTTGCCCAACGTAGTGGCAAGCCGCCTCGGTCCGGCTGCTGCGCTCTCTGGAACGGAGAAACCCGATGAGCGATGAGAGGAACCCCGATCTCGACAACCGACCGCGCACGACGTCCGGTCCCCTCAAGGGCGATTTTGTCGCGCCGGCAGAAGCAGACGACAGCGACGAACGCTCGGACGCGCTGCCCCAACAAGAGGAATTCTGGCGACCGCCGGTGCGGTTCGGTAGCGTGCCGGTCGAGAAGGAACCGCTGGGTTGGGACCGACGCCTAAAGTTTCGCAAACTCTTCCCGCAAGTCATGTTGCCGTTTCAGGTCGTCGAGCGCGTCTCGTTCGGCAATCCCGCGCTGGAACCGAACCGTTTGTTCTGGGGCGACAACCTGCACGTCATGCGCCAACTACCGAACGAGAGCATTGACCTCATCTACATTGACCCGCCGTTCTTCTCCGGTCGGCAGTACAACGTCATCTTCGGCGACCAGAACGAACTGCGCTCGTTCTCCGACATCTGGGAAGGCGGGATGCCGGGTTATCTCATCTGGTTGAATGCCCGGCTCTACGAGATGAAGCGATTGCTCAAGAAGACGGGGAGCATTTACGTTCATCTCGACTGGCACGGGGCCCCATACGTCAAAGTTGAGATGGACAAATTATTCGGATTCGAGAACTTTCAGCGGGAAATTGTCTGGGACATCAGCGTACTGTCGAGATTCAAGACCCGCGCGAACAATTGGATCCGCGGACACGACACTTTGCTTTTTTATACGAAAGGGAAGGATTTCATATTTAACAAGCAAAGCACGGAGCACCGAGCTGAATACAGCGCACGATTCAACAAAATTGATAAGGACGGACGGCGATTCTTTGACGGACGAGGGAATCGTAGGTATCTCGATGAAGTCATCGAACAGGGAAAGGCGATAGGAGATGTCTGGAGCGACATAATGTCGTTCCAACAGATACCGACGTCCAAGGAGCGTATTGGATACCCAACTCAAAAGCCCGAAGCGCTTGTTGAAAGAGTAGTGAAAGCAAGCTGCCCGGAAGGTGGCGTCGTCGCTGACTTTTTTGCGGGGGGGGGGTACAACACCCGCTGTCGCGCAACGGTTCGGACGACGCTGGATCGCCTGCGACCAGTCGCGCGTCGCGGTCGCCATCATGGCGGATCGGCTGGCGCGTGGCGCCGAGCAGTTGCTGCTCGATCACACGACCACGCCGATACCCGACTTCACGGTCGAGCACTGGGGCGTC
>Ga0194120_10001683_pt1 | contig 39626 bp, 33 predicted proteins | sample TA2MahCa65mmetaG_FD_148642 | JGI IMG/M metagenome (GOLD analysis project Ga0194120, IMG submission 148642) | Freshwater microbial communities from Lake Tanganyika, Tanzania - TA2015019 Mahale Deep Cast 65m | ecosystem: Environmental > Aquatic > Freshwater > Lake | place: Tanzania: Lake...
GACGGGCGCATCGCGCAGGAAAAAGTAAGGCGGTGTCCCGGCGCCATGGTCTGAGCGAGGTCCGTCGAGCTAGAATGCCGCCTTGCACGGAGGCTGCGCATGCAGGGCTGGCAAGTCGAAACGGAAGCGGATCTGACGGCGGACAATCTCGCGCGCCTGTTCGCCAACGAGATATCGACGATTCGCATTCCCGGATTCGCCAATTCCGACGAATGCCGCGCCGTCGCGCGCGCCATGCGCGAGGCAAAATTCGCGGATTACGGCCACAACCGGCCGGTCCAATTCATCGGCATGACTCAGTTCAACTACCGCTTTCGGCCCAAGGCCGAGTACTTCGCGGCGGTGCCGGCCGCCTATGCTGCGCAGAACGCCGTGTTCGAGCGCTCCTTCAACGCCGTCGAGCGCATGATGGGGCATCTGCGCCGCGTCCACCGCGGCCCGGTCGCCATCGCGGTCGAACCCGACGGTCAGCGCTACTTCGCGGGCATCCTGCGCCGGACCGTCGAGGGCGGCAGTCTGCATGCCGACTATGCGCCCTACACCGCGCCCGGCTACGAAGTCGGCCGCCTCGAGGCGCAGATCACCTGGAACCTCTATGTCGAGGCGCTCGACAGCGGCGGCGAGACATCGCTCTTCGACCGGCGGTGGGCGCCGGCACGCAAGGGCGACGAGGTGCTCGACAATTACGGCCTCGACATGGGCCTGGTTGACGGCGCGCGCTGCCAGCGCTTCCGGCCGACCGTGGGTGACGCGGTGCTGTTCAACACGCTCAACCTGCACCGTGTCGGCGGCGGCCCGAAGGACAGCCAGGGCATCAGGCTTCAGGTCGGCAGCTTCATCGGCCGCATGCCCGAGGGCAATCTCGTCCTGTGGTCGTAATTCGCTAAACCGTCCGCGTCAGCTTGACCGGCGGCGCACCCGGCTCGCGCAGGTGGCAGGCCGCCCAGTGCTTGGGTGCCACCTCGCGCAACTCCGGGGTATCCGTACGGCAGCGGGCGACGGCATAGGGGCAGCGCGTGTGGAAGCGGCAGCCTGGCGGCGGATTGGCCGGCGACGGCACATCGCCCTCCAGGATCAGCCGCTCGCGCCGCATGGCCGGATCGGCAATCGGCGCGGCGGCCAGCAGCGCCTCGGTATAGGGGTGCAGCGGCGTCTCGAACAACTCGGTCTTGTCGGCGAGCTCGACGATCTGGCCGAGATACATGACCGCGACACGGTGCGCGATGTGCTCGACCACGCCGAGGTCGTGGCTGATGAACAGATAGGCGAGGCCGAACTCCTCCTGCAGGTCGATCATGAGGTTGAGCACCTGGGCCTGCACCGAGACGTCGAGTGCGGAGACCGGCTCGTCGGCCACGATCACCTTGGGATCGGGCGCCAGCGCGCGCGCGAGGCCGAGCCGCTGGCGCTGCCCGCCGGAGAACTCGAACGGGTAGCGCACCATCGCCTCGGCACGCAGGCCGACCCGCTCGAGCAGCCGGGCCACCCGGTCCTGCTTGTCCTTGCCGACGGCGATGCCGAAATTCTCGAGCGGCTCGCCGACAATCTCGCCGGCTGGCAGGCGCGGGTTGAGCGAGGCATAGGGATCCTGGAACACGATCTGCATGCGCCGGCGCAGCGGCCGCATGCGCTCCTCGTCGAGCGTGGTGATCTCGGTTCCTTCGAGCTCGACCTTGCCCGAGGTCGGCTCGATCAGACGCAGCACGCAGCGTCCGACGGTCGACTTGCCGCAGCCGCTCTCGCCGACGATGCACAAGGTCTCGCCCGCCTTGAGCGTGAACGACACGTCGTCGACCGCGCGGACCCGGCCGACCTCGCGCTGCAGCACGCCGCGATGAATCGGGAAGTGCTTGACGAGGTTGCTGACGCGCAGGATGTCGCCGGTCATGCCGCCTCCATCACGCGTTCGCTCTCCCAGCAGGCGACCAGGTGGCCGCTCGCCTTGATCTCGAGCGGCGGCGCCTCGGCCGCGCAGCGCGGCGTGGCAAACGGGCAGCGCGGCGCGAAGGCGCAGCCGACGATGCGCTCCTTGAGCGACGGCACGATGCCCGGGATCTCCTTGAGGCGGGTGCGCGCGCCGCGCGTGATCGTGCCCTTCTTGCCGCGCGGGATCGAGCCCATCAGGCCGATCGTGTAGGGATGGCGCGGCCGCGCGAAGAGTGCCGCGACCGGCGCCTCCTCGACCTTGCGGCCGGCGTACATGACGATGACGCGCTGCGCCGTCTCGGCGACCACGCCGAGATCGTGAGTGATCAGCATGATCGCCGCGCCGACCCGCGACTTGAGGTCGACCATCAGCTTGAGGATCTGCGCCTGGATGGTGACGTCGAGCGCCGTCGTCGGCTCGTCGGCGATCAGGAGCTTGGGATTGCACGACAGCGCCATGGCGATCATGACGCGCTGGCGCATGCCGCCGGAAAGCTGGTGCGGATAGCTCTTGAGCACGCGCGGCGCATCGGGGATGCGCACCAGCGCCAGCATCTCCAGCGCCTTGGCACGCGCCGGCGTCCAGGCCAGGCCCTGATGGATGTGCACGGCCTCCGCGATCTGGTCGCCGACCGTCATGACCGGATTGAGGCTGGTCATCGGCTCCTGGAAGATCATGGAGATTTCGTTGCCGCGGATCGAGCGCATGTCCTCTTCGCTGAGGCGGGTCAACTCGCGGCCGAGAAAATTGACGCTGCCCTCGACGATGCGGCCCGAGCGCGGCGGGATCAGGCGCAGGATCGACAGCGCCGTGACGCTCTTGCCGCAGCCGCTCTCGCCGACGATGCCGAGGGTCTCGCCCGGCTCGACATGGAAGCTGACGCCGTCGACCGCATGCACCACGCCGTCGCGCGTGAAGAAGCGGGTGTGCAGGTTGTCGACCTTGAGGACTTCGACCATGGCTACATCCGCCCGTCTACATCCGCCTGGCCAGCCGCGGGTCGAGATGGTCGCGCAGCCCGTCGCCCAGCAGATTGACCGACAGCACGACCAGCGCGAGGCAGGCGCCCGGCGCGAAGATCGTCCAGGGCGCCGAGGCCAGGTAGAGGCGGCTCTGGGCGATCATGTTGCCCCAGGTCGGGAATTCGGGCGGCGTGCCGGCGCCGAGGAAGCTCAATCCGGCCTCGGTCAGGATCGCCGAGGCGCAGATATAGGTCGCCTGGACGATGAGCGGCGGCACGGTGCTGGGCAGGATGTGGCGCAGCAGGATCTTGCGCGCGCGCGCGCCGCTCGAACGCGCCGCGTCGACATAGGGCAGCTCGCGCACCGACAGCACGACCGCACGAACCAGGCGCGTCACGCGTGGGATCTCGGGGATGATGATCGCGATGATGACGACGCGCACGCTCGAGCCCATGACCGAGACCAGCGCGATGGCCAGCAGGATGGCCGGGATCGCCATGATGCCGTCAAGCAGGCGCATGACCGCCGCGTCGATGCGGCGGTAATAGCCGCACACCAGGCCAAAGAACAGGCCCGCGACAATCGACCCGGCCGCGACGGACAGGCCGACCAGCAGCGAGATGCGCGCGCCATAGACGGTGCGCGCGAAGACGTCGCGACCGAGACTGTCCGTGCCGAGCAGGAACTCGTCCGAGGGCGGCTTGAGGCGATTGACCGGCTTGAACACGATCGGATCGCCGGCGATCCACGGCGCAAAGACCGCACCGAGCGCGATCAGCAGCAACATCGTTCCGCCGATGACGATCGTCGGGTTCCGCCGGATGAAGTCCCAGACTTGCCGGTCGCGCGGGGTCGTGGTGGCGAGAATGCCGTCTGCGGTCGTCATGTCAGTAACGTATGCGCGGATCGAGGAACGTGTAGATGATGTCGACCGCCAGGTTCACCAGCACGTAGACGCCGGAGAAGATGATCATCACGCCCTGGATGATCGGATAGTCACGCCGCGCGATGGCATCGACGACCAGGCGACCGACGCCGGGAATGTTGAACACGCTCTCCGTGATCACCACGCCGCTGATCAGCAGCGCCACGCCGATGCCGATCACGGTCACGATCGGCACGGCCGCATTCTTGAGGGCGTGCTTCATCAGCACGCTGCCGGTCGCCACACCCTTGGCGTTGGCCGTGCGGATGTAATCCTCTGCCAGGACCTCGAGCATGCTGGCGCGCGTGATGCGCGCGATGAGCGCGACATAGGCCAGCCCCAGAGCGATCGACGGCAGGATCAAATTGCGCAGGCATGGCCAGAGACCCTGGTCGATCGATACGTAGCCCTGCACCGGCAGCCAGCGCAGCTTGACCGAGAAGAAATAGACCAGCAGATAGCCGACCACGAAGACCGGCACGGAGAACCCCATGACGGCAAAGGCCATGACGACCCGGTCGAGCAGCGAGCCGGCCTTCCAGGCAGCGAGCACGCCGACCGTGATCGCGATCGACACCGCGACGATCAAGGTGGTCGTGGTCAGCGCGATCGTCGGCTCGGCGCGCTGCAGCACCAGCTTGGTGACCGGCAGGTTGGAGAACATGGAAATGCCAAGGTCGCCGCGGACGGTCGCCCACACCCAGGTCAAGAACTGCTCGTGCAGGGGCCGGTCGAGTCCGAGCCGGTTGCGGATCGCGGCAATGTTGGCCGGGGTGGCGTTGTCGCCGGCGATGATCGCAGCGGGATCGCCCGGCGTCAGATGGAGCAGCATGAAGACGAAAACGCCGACGATGGCCATCACCGGGATCGTCGCCAGCAGGCGACGGACGATGTAGGCCATCATTGCCGGGGTATCCGGCAGCAGCTAGACGTCAGGAAAAACGTGCTCGACACGGATTGAAAGAAGCGAAGCTTTCGCGCGCTGCGACCGATCTGACGGTAGGGGCACGGCATGCCGTGCCCCCACCCGATATTCGGCCCAACCGGATTAGCCGATGCGCTCCACGTTCCACCACGGCAGGATCTCGGGCACCGGCAGGATGCCCTTGATGCGGTCGGCGCGATAGGCGACTGGGCCGACCCACTGGCCTGTCTTGATGTCGTGGACGTAGTCGATCATGTTCTTGTTCATGCGCCGCGCCACCTCGCGCCGCGCTTCGAGGCTGGGCGCCGCCGCCCACTCGTTGCGCAGTTGCTCGTGCAACGCGTTCGAGGGCCAGCCGAACCAAGCGCTCTCTCCGGTCGCCGCATGGGCGAACAGGTTGATCGGGCTCGAGGTCGCATTGCCGCCACCCCACGTGAAGAACACGTTCCAGCCGCCTGCCTCAGGCGGCACCTTGATCGAGCGCCGGGTCACCACGCCGCCCCAGTCGGACGCCGCGAGCTGCACGTTCATGCCGATTTGGCGCAGGTTCTGGGCAATCACCTGGGCCGCCTGATTCATCACATGGATGTCGGTCGCGTGAAGCACGATGACCGGCTTGCCGTCGTAGCCGGATTCCTTGAGCAGCTCCCGCGCCTTGGCCTGGCGCTGAGCCATCGGCATCTTGAAGATCTCGCCGCCATCCTCGACGCCCATCGGCGAACCGCAGGTGAAATGCGAGCCGCAGGTCTGGTAGTACTTCGAATTGCCAATCGCCGCCTGGAGGAAATCCTCCTGGCTGACCGCAAGCTGGGCTGCCTGCCGCGCCTTGACGTTGTTGAAGGGCGGGTGGAGGAAGTTGAGTCGGCAATAGCCGACATTGCCCAGCTTGTTCAGCACCTCGATCTTGACGCCCTTGGCCGATTCGAGCGTTGGGATGATATCGATCGGCGGCACCTCGAAGAAGTCGATCTCGCCGTTGATCAGCGCCGATGCCGCGGTCTGGGCGTCGGGCATGACGTCCCAGATCACGCGATCGATCTTGACCACCTTGCCGCCGGCGATGCCCGACGCCGGCTCGCTGCGCGGTACATAGTCGGGGTTCTTGTCATAGACCACGCGGCTGCCCGGGCGATACTCCGACTCGACGAACTTGAACGGCCCGCAGCCGATGTGTTTGGTGATCTGCGTATTGGGATCGGTCTTGGCAACCTCTTCCTTCATCATGTAGCACAGCGGCGTCGAGGTCTTGGCGAGCGCCTCATAGATCAGGCCGTAGGGCTCCTTCAGATCGATCTTGATCGTCTTGTCGTCGGGCGCAGTGATGTCGTTCACCCGCTGCATCATGTGCTGGCCGGCGCCGTCGCGCGCGGCCCAGCGCCGCAGCGAAGCGACGCAATCCTTCGACGTCACGGCCGTGCCGTCATGAAATTTGAGGCCGGGACGCAGCTCGAAAGTGTACGTCTTCTTGTCGTCGGACACCCCGTGTCGGCCGACCATCTGCGGCTGCGGCTGCAGGTTGCCGTCATAGGCGAACAGCGTGTCGTAGATCATCGCGCCGTGATAGGCGGACACGTTCGCGGTGGTCCAGATCGGATCGAGCACGCGCAGATCGGCGTGCGGCACCATGCGGATCTGCTTCATGCCCTGCGCGAGCGCCGGGCGACTGTGGATGGCGACCTTCGCCAGGACGGCCGTGGAAGCACCCGCGGCGAGCGCGCCCTTGATTGCCGTGCGACGACTGATCTTCTTCATGCTGTCCTCCTCCGTTCGAATCTCCTGGCGCCCGGAAACCTTGGCCGGAACGCTCGTTTGAGCCCATTTAGGCACGGGGCCGCGCAGCGGGCAAGACTGGTGTGAATGCTGGACAGGCACAAAAAGGCCATCCGCATAGATACCGGGGAAGGATGCGAGCGGTCTTGACTAGGCGGCGAACCACACCTTCTCGGGCGCCCGGTAGTCGCTCATCTGGCGATGCGGAGTCGGCACGAAGCCCTGAATCCTCTTGACCCCGGCATCGATGAAATTATTGAAGACGGGGATGATCTCGCCGGCCTCCTGATGAACGATCAACTGCGCCTCGTGATACATCTGCTTGCGCTTCGCCGGCTCGATCTCCGCGCGCGCGCGCACCAGCAGTTCGTCGAGCTTGTCGCTCTTGAAGTGACTGGCGTTGAGCGGCGACTTCGACGCGTAAGCTGTCGACAGCATCAGGTCGGCAGTCGCCCGTCCGCCCCAGTTGAACGCACAGAACGGGTTCTTCAGCCAGACATTGGCGTAGTAGCCGTCCATCGACACGCGGTTGATGCGAAAATCGATGCCGGCCTTGACGGCGCTCGCCTGGAAGACCTGCGCCATCGGCAGAGCCTCGGCGAAGGCGCCGTCGGCGACAGTGAGCACGACCGGACCGCTGTGGCCCGACTTCGCGTAGTGGAACTTCGCCCGGTCGATGTCGTAGGCGCGCTGCGGAATACCCTGGGCATATTGTGGATCGAAGTCGGGTATCGCGTGATCGTTGCCGAGCTTGCCCATACCGCGCAACACGGTCTTGAGGATCGCCTCGCGGTCGATCGCATATTTGAGCGCCAGCCGCAGATCGATGTTGTCGTAGGGCGCCATGTCGCAGCGCGTCGCGAACACATTGCAGCCTGACCCCGTGATGTTGAAGAGTTGGACCTGCGGATTGCGCTCGAGCACCGGCACGGCATTGGGCAGCACGAAGTTGATCATGTGCACTGATCCGCTGAGCAGCGCCGACTGGCGCGCCGTCGAATCATTGATCGCCACGCTTTCGACCGACTCGACATAGCCGCGCTCGCCGAACCAGTCGTTCGGATTGCGCCTGGTCCGCGCACGCACGCCGGGCTCGAAGGATTCCAGCACGAAGGCGCCGGTGCCGACGCCGTCCTTGAACTGCGATCCCTCCGGCACGATGCCGAAATGCCAGTCAGAGAGCAGGAATGCCATGTCGGCATTGCCGTTCTCGAGCTCCAGCGTCACTTCGTGAGTGCCCGTCGCCTTGAGATCGACGACTGGCGCCAGGTAGTGGCGCACCGCCGACTTGGTGTCCTTGCCGCGGTGGTGGTTGAGCGAGAAGACGACGTCGGCGGACGTAAGCGGCTTGCCGTTGTGAAAGGTGACGCCTCGGCGCAGCCTGATCACCCACTTCTTGGCGCCGGGCCCGGTCTCCCAGCTCTCGGCGAGTCGCGGCTTGAGCTGCATGCGCTCGTCGACGGAAGTCAGCGTATCGTAGAGCTGCCCACCCAGGCAGTTCACATAGGCGGTGTTGAAGAAGGCCGGATCGAGACCGTCGGTCGAGCTCGCTGAATTCAGGCCGATGATGAGATTGCCGCCGCGCTGCGGCGCTTGAGCGGTGCCGGCTGTCGGCAAGACTGCCGAAGCCGCCAGCGCCGCGCCGCTGCCGATCAGCTCGCGCCGGCTCAATCCTGTTTGTGATTGCTGCTGATGCATGGGCCGCCTCCCTCGGGTTTTCCCGCTCATTCAGCAGCCAATGCTACACCCGCACCTCGCGCGAACGGAGGGCGGCGTCGGCGTATTGCATTGCAGTCAGCTGACACCGCAGCGCTTGTTGACTACATGATCAGGCCCGGCTTCGTGTCGGCATCGAGCGGCCAGATCGGACGGTTCACGCGCGTGTACGGAATCTTGCGGTAGTCGCGGCTGAGCGGCCCGTCGGAGTCGATGTAGATCACCTTCTTCGCGATGGGCCCGTAGGCCGCCATGAAGTGATTGGTCGACTTCACCACGACCAGCTTTTTCCCGGTCGGCTCGACGCCGAGATTGCGGAACAGCTCGAGCCCGAGCGCCTGGGTGCGATTGGTGATCAACACCACGTCGACGCCGCCGATGCGCACCGCCGCGCAGTCGCCCAACGGCACCTGCGTCGGGCCGAAGCTCTGCCAGCAATCGCGCTTGAGCGCGATCACCTTGACCTTGGCGTCGATCGGCTGGTTGGAGGCCGGGCCGATCTTGCCACCGAAACGAAGCGGGAATTCGGCATCGAGTCCGGCATCGAAGCAAAGGCGGACCGCAATCGGGTCCCAGATCGGACCGATCGCGGCGTTCTCCGCTCTGCGCTCGATCAGGCCGCGCAGAATGCTCGTGTTGTCGGACGGCGCGCCGCCGCCGGCATTGTCTGCCGGGTCGGCCATCACCACAGGTGCCGCGTTGAACTCCATGCCGGCGGCGATGCCCTCGGTGACGCCCAGATAGGACGGCATGGTCTTGCCGCGCATCGAGATGAACTCCTGTCCGATCTCGGTCGCCAGCGCGTCGCCCTTCGCCTTGTCCTTGTCCATCACGACGAGTATGCGGCCGCCAAGCTCGGGCACGTCGGCATAGGGAAAGCAGTGGCCGATCGAGATCGAGAGAATGCCGTTCTTGCCCTCCATCGCCTTGACCTTGTCGACGAAGGCGCGCATCAGCGGCAGCGTGGTCGGATAGGAGCTGATCTGACGGCAGTCATACATGGACATGACCGGCTTGACCTGGCCGCGGATCGTGCGGAGCACGATGTCCAGCACCTCTTCGGCGCGCTCGACCACGTCGGTGTGCGGGAATTCCTTGTAGAGGATGATGACGTCGGCGAGCTTCGCGCGCTTGAGCGTGAGGTGGCAGTGCGGATCGAGCTCGACGCCGATCACGCATTTCGATCCGACGATCTCACGGGCGCGCTCGAGGATGTCGCCTTCGACGTCGTCATAGCCATGGGCGACCATCGCGCCGTGCAGGCCGAACAGAATGCCGTCGACCGGCATCGCCGCCTTGAGTTGCGCGAGAATCTCGTCGCGCATGGTCTCATAGTCCTTGCGGTTGGTCGTGCCGGCCGGGCTTGCCGCAAAGCAGCTTCCCTCGATCAGCGTGAACCCTTCTTTCGCGGCGCGTTGGCGCGCGACCCAGAGCGGCGCGGTGCACATGCGCGGCGCATCCTCGGGGTGTTCGCCCGGACGCAGGAACACGCCCTCCTTGTAGGCGTCGATGCTGGTCGGCAGCGGCGAGAAGGTGTTGGTTTCCGTGGCGATGGTGGCGGCGAACAGGCGCATGAGTGACCTCGTGGAGTCGGGCGTAGCGGATTTCCTCCTTCGCCGCAGGCGGGGAGGGTCGGGATGGGGGCACTTCAGAGGAAATGCTGACCGCTTCGGGCCCCCACCTCAATCCTCCCCCACCTTCGGCGGGGGAGGAAGACTATTTGATTCACGCAAACGCGGGCCCGTGCGGATTGTCGTCGAGCGGCCAGATTGGGCGCTTGACGCGCGTGTAGGGCACCTTGCGGTGGTCGCGCGGGATCGGCCCCTCGGAATCGACGTAGATGATCCGGCGCGCGATCGGCGCGTAGGCGGCGTGGAAGTGGTTGGTCGACTTGACCACAACGATGTTCTTGCTGCGCGGATCGATGCCGAGATTGGTCAGCATGTCCGCGCCCAGCGCCTGCGTGCGATGGGTGATCAGCACGATGTCGATGCCGTGCGCGCGGATCGCGGCCGCATCGCCCATGGTCTGGGTGCCGCCGGCGAAGGTCTGAAAGGCGCTCGGCACGCATTTGAGCACGGTCACCTCGGCATCGATCGGCTGGCCGCCGCTCGGCGCGGTCTTGGCACCGAAGCGCAGGTTGAACTTGCCGCCCTCGCCCGCTGCGAAGGCATGGCCGACCGCGATCGGATCCCATATCGGGCAGAGTGCTGCGTTGTCGACACCGCGCTCGATGAGCCGGCGCAGGATGACCGTGGAATCTCCCGGTGCGCCGCCGCCCGGATTGTCGGACGGATCGGCCAGCACGACGGGACCGCCCTTCCCCTTCGGCTCGGTCAACGCCGCGCTGATCGCCTCGTCGGGCGCCATGAAGGGCGGGGTCGTCTTGCCGCGCATGCCCCAGAACTCGCGGCCGAGCTCGGCCGCCAGCTTGTCGCCATATTCCTTGCGGTTGTCGGTGACGACCAAAATCTTGGAGCCGACCTCAGGCACGTCGGCATAGGGAAAGCAGTGGGCGACCGAGATCGACAGCACGCCGTTCTTGCCTTCCATGCCCTTGATCTTGTCGACGAAGCCGCGCATCGGCTGAAGCGTCGTCGGGAAGCTGCCGATCATGCGGCAGTCCCACACCGACATGACCGGCTTGATCTCGCCGCGGATGGCCTTGAGCGTCAGCTCGACGACCTCCTCTGCCCGGTCGACGATGTCGGTGTGCGGAAACTCCTTGTAGCAGATCAGCAGGTTCGACAGCGCCACGCGCTTCTCAGTCAGGTGGCAATGCGGATCGTGCTCAACGCCGATGATCGCCTTGGGACCGACGATCTCGCGCGCCCGCCCGATGATGTCGCCCTCGCAATCGTCATAACCCTCGGCGACCATGGCGCCGTGCAGGCCGAACAGGATGCCGTCGACCGGCATGGCGGCCTTGAGCTGACCCAGGATCTCGTCGCGCATTTCCTCATAGGCGCGCTTGCCGGTCTTGCCCGAGGGCTCGGCCCAGAAGCAGCTGCCCTCGATCAGGGTCCAGCCCTCGGCCCGCGCGCGGCGACGGCCGACGGCGAGCGGCGCCGTGCACAGCTTGGGCGCGTCCGGATGCTTGCCCGGCGGGTAATACCCGCCGTCCTCGTAATTCGCGCGCGACGTCGGGATTGGTGCAAACGTGTTGGTTTCCGTCGCGATCGACGCGGTGAACAGTCGCATGGGCCTGACCTTTCTTCCCTCCCGGCTTTGTGCCTAGATTAGACGGAAGTGCAGGCTGGCGGCAAAGAGAAGGCTGGCCAAATCGGGGGAGGCAGTGTCATGGCGGGACCGACCCGCATCTGGACGGACATCGACTACGAACGCGAAGGCAAGCAGGTCGGCTATCTGCATCTGCATCATTCAGTCACGCGGTCGGCCTATGGCGACATCATGATTCCGATCGCCGTGATCAGGAACGGCGAAGGACCGACCGCCTTCCTGATGTCGGGCAATCACGGCGACGAGTACGAAGGCCAGATCGTTCTGTGCAAGATGATCCGCAGCCTCGAGGCCAAGGACATCAAGGGCCGCGTCATCATTCTGCCCGCGGCGAACATGCCGGCGGCACTCGACGGCGCGCGGGTCTCGCCGATCGACCAGGGCAATCTCAACCGCGCTTTCCCCGGCGATCCCGACGGCGGGCCGACGCGTCAGATGGCCTATTACATCGATTCCGTGCTGTTCCCGCTCGCCGACGTCTTCCATGACCTGCATTCTGGCGGCTCGTCGCTCGACTACGTGCCCTTCGTCAGCATCCACGAAAGCTACGATGCCTCGATCAACGAGCGCGGCATGGCCGCGCTCAAGATCTTCGGTGCCGAGCACGCGATCGTGTGGACCGGCACCAAGGATCTGCGCTACTCGACCAATGCGTCCATGCACCGCGGCGTGGTGACGCTCGGCAGCGAATTCGGCGGCGGCGGCTCGGTCTCGGTCAGCGCGCTCAAGATGGTCGAGCGCGGCATGAACAACCTGCTGCGTCATATGGGTATCCTGCCGGGCAAGCCTGAACCCACGTCGACGCGCACACGCCTCATGTCGGTCGGCGGCAAGGAGGATTTCGTCTACGCGCCCGAGCCGGGGCTGTTCGAGCCCTTTACCGAGCTTGGCGATAACGTCACCGCCGGCCAGCCCTGCGGCCAGGTTCATTTCGTCGACAATCCCGCCCGCGCGCCAGTCCCCTGCCACTTCAAGAATGCCGGCATGGTCATCTGCAAGCGCCATTTCGGCCGCGTCGAGCGCGGCGACTGCGTCGCGCACCTCGCCCATGATTTCCGCGGATGAGCGCTAGCCTGCGGCCGGCCAAAGACGGGACAAGCGCGGTCGCGCGCGTCGAGCACTGCCTTCGCCGTATCGACGAGGTCGAGGGGCGCGTCCATGCCTGGGTGCGCGTCGACCGCGACGGCGCGCTGGCTGCCGCGCGTCAACGCAATGCCAACCCGTCGGGCGGGCTTCTGCACGGCATTCCCGTCGGCATCAAGGACATCATCGCGACCAAGGACCTGCCGACCGAGTGCGGCTCGCCGATCCGCCGCGGCCACATGGCCGGACGCAACGCCGACTGCGTCGAGCGCCTGCTCAGCGCCGGCGCCATCCTGCTCGGCAAGACCGTAACTACCGAATTCGCCCACCTCCATCCCGGCCCGACCGGCAATCCGCACGACCCGGGCCGGACGCCGGGCGGCTCGTCGAGCGGATCGGCCGCCGCGGTGGCCGCCGGCATGGTGCCGCTGGCGCTCGGCAGCCAGACCGGCGGCTCGGTCATGCGCCCCGCCTCGTTCTGCGGCATCTTCGGCTTCAAGTCGACGGTCGGCCGCACCGATGTCACCGGCGTCGAGGAGCTGGCGCGTTCCTTCGACACGGTCGGCTGGTTCGCGCGCTCCGCCGAGGAGCTGACCCTGCTGGCCCGCGTGCTGCTGATCAGGCCTGACTACGGCGTGCCGTCTCTGCCGCCTCGTGCACGGATCGGCGTCACCATGACACCCTATGCCGCGAACGCCAGCGCCGAGACGCAGGACGCCGTCGCGCGTGCTGCCGATGCGCTCGGCACCACAGGCCACAAGGTCGAGCCGGTCAACCTGCCTGCCGGCTTCGACGGCTGCAACGCGGCGCATCGCGTCGTCGTGTCGACCGAGATCGGCCGGTCGCTCGCGCGGGAATGGCGCGAACAGCGCGCGCTGTTCAGCACTGAGCTCGCCAGCTTCATCGAAGAGGCGCTGAAGCTGCCATCCGGCGCCTACGATACGGCGCAGGGCCGGATCGCCGCATGGCGGCGCATGTTCGACGAGCTAATGGGCAGCTACGACTGCCTGCTCTGTCCGAGTGCGGCCGGCGAGGCGCCGCAGGGTCTCGGCAAGACCGGAGATCCCGTGTTCAACTCGATGTGGTCCCTGCTCGGCGCACCGTGCATCAGCCTGCCCTTCGCCACGGGGCCGAGCGGCATACCCGTCGGCATCCAGCTCGTCGGCGGCCGCGGCCGCGACGAATTCCTGCTCGCGCTCGCCGAGCGCGTGACACAGCAGCTAAACATTCAGGCCAATCAACTTTAGGGGGAAGTACCGTGTACGATCTCGTTCTTACCGGCGGCCGGGTGATCGATCCGGCGCAAAATCTCGATCGCGTGACGGACGTCGCCTTCGCCGACGGCAAGGTCGCCGCCGTCGGCGCCGGCCTCGCGCGCAGGAAGGCGGGCGAGGTGCGCAACGTCGCGGGTTCGATCGTCACCCCTGGCCTCATCGACCTGCACACGCATATCTACTGGGGCGGCACCTCGGCCGGCGTCGAGCCTGACGCCTATGCGCGCCAGTCGGCCTGCACCACGCTGATCGACGCAGGAACGGCAGGCCCCGCCAACATGATGGGCTTCCGCAAACACGTGATCGAGCGGTCGGAATGCCGCATCCTGCCCTATCTCAACATCTCCTTTCCCGGCATCTTCGCCTTCAGCCCGACTGTGATGGTCGGCGAGTGCGACGATCTGCGTCTGCTGAGCCCGGCCGACTGCGTGCGCGTCGGCCGCGAGCATGCCGACCTCGTCGTCGGCGTCAAGGTGCGCGTCGGCCGCGGGGCCAGCGGTGCAAGCGGGCTCGCTCCGCTCGACATGGCGCTCGAAGCGGCCCAGCAGCTCGGCCTGCCCGTCATGACCCATCTCGATCATCCGCCGCCGCACCGGCCGGACGTGATGGCGCGGCTGCGCAAGGGTGACGTGCTGACCCACTGCTTCCGCCCCTTCCCCAACAATCCGGCAACCGGCGACGGCGGCGTCTACAAGGACGTCATGGCGGCGCGCCAGCGCGGCGTCATCTTCGACATCGGCCACGGCAAGGGCTCGTTCGGATACGAGACCGCCAAGACCATGATCAAGAACGGCTTCCTGCCCGACGTGATCTCGAGCGACGTGCACGTGCTGTCGATCAAGGGGCCGGCCTACGACCTGCTGCACACCATGTCCAAGTTCATCGCCATGGGCATGCCACTCAAGGAGATCATCCGCGCCAATACGATCAACGCCGCCAAGGCCGTGCGCCGCTCCGACCGCGGCACGCTGAAGCCCGGCACGCTCGGCGACGCCAGCATCATCAACACCAAGAAGGGCAGCTTCACCTTCGAGGATGTCGTCGGCGAGAAGTTCAAGGGCAAGGAGCATCTGACCTGCCGCGGCATCGTGCTCGGCGGCAAGTGGTGGCACGGGAAGAGGTAGCCAACTTGTTCGAGATGTAGGGGCGCAGCGTGCTGCGCCCGTACTGGCGCTAGATTTCCCAGGGTTCTGAGCTGCCTTTAGATTGCTTGCACGGCGCTTGTGGATTTTCGCGGTCCTCAGGCCATTTCGCTGGATTGGCAGCTATGTAATCGCGGATGCGAACGAGCGCAGCATCGTTGCGGATGACGTGTTCGTAGTAGTTGCGCTGCCATACAGGAGCGCCGGGAGTGCGGCGAAGTTCATTGATCCGTTTGGTCGCAGCCGATTTGAATGAACGAACGATCGTAGCAAGCGTACCAGATATTGGCTTGGCGAATCCTTGACGCACACTGCTTCGTAGGGGCACGCCATGCCGTGCTCCTACATCACCAATCACCAGAATCCCGTGAACATGATTCGGCATGACAACGACGGCATCGACATCTGCGTGTGGAAAATGTTGTGGAATGTCGTCCCAGCACGCTTGGACAATCCGACCAGAGTCCGTCAAGACAATGTCGCCCCCGGCTGCCGCTCCGAGCAGGAACTCTCTGCCATGCGTGCAGATCGTGACGAAATATGCGCCGGCCTGCTTGTAGTCATACCCGTCGAGCCGGAGTGAACGGCGGCGCGGAAGGGGGCGCGGCATGCCGCGCCCCTACAGGTGTCCACGGCGACCCGACACCTCAAAAATACGTCCGCACGGCGTCGACCACGTTGTAGTCGTCGTCGACCAGGCAGATGACCTGCCAGCGGTCGAAGGCGAGGCAGGGATGCGAGATGCCGAATCCCACCATGTCGCCGACCTTGAGCGGGGTGTCCTTCGGCACGGTCATGTAGCCGTGCTGGTCGTTGAGCGCGGTCACCATGTGATCGGGCGACAAAGGCTTCGGTGCCTGGCGGTTGGTGCCCGATCCGGGCCGGAACCACTTGAGCGCGACCGGCGCGTCGGGGTCGAAGGGAATGTCGCGTTTGCCCATGGTGACGATCGCCTGGTTGGGCTCGGGACGCGATTGCACATAGGCCCAGACCTCGATCGCCGCGCGGGGCGCTTCGCCGAGCTGGTCGACCTCGGGCGAACGCGCGCGCAACGCCGCAAATCGCTTCTGGTACATGTTGGAATCGTGCGTCAGGTAACAGCCGCTGCGCGTCAGCACGCGCAGCTTGCTGGCAAGTCCGCTCTTCTTGAACGTGTGAGCGACGAGGTCGTAGAAAGCCGAGCCGCCGGCAGACAGGATCACTTCGCCGGGTGCGAACAGGCTTTCCGCTTCGACGGCGCGCGCAATCGAGACGAGGTAATCGAGGAAGGCCTGCACCTTGGCACTCGAATCGGGCCCGAGCAGGCCTTCGAAGCCCTCGACGCCGCGCAGCGCCAGGTACGGCGCGGCCGCCTTGACGGCGCGTGCGACGGTGAGCGCGCCCGCGACATCGCGGCAGCCCGTGCGGCCGCCGGCCATCCCGCCCTCGAGCAGGAGCTGGAGCGGCCGGCCGGTTCCGACCTTGCGCGCCGCCTCCGCCAGCAACGACACGTTGTCGACCGAATCGATCAGGCAATAGAAATCGAGTTCGGGTGCGCGCTTGAGCTCCTCGAACACGTAGCGCATGGCCTGCTTGCCCAGGAGCTGATTGGCCATGACGATCCGGTTGAAGCCGAAGTCGCGCGCCACCTGCATCTGGTGCGTGGTCGCGACCGTGATTGCCCAGGCGCCGGCATCGATCTGCTTCTGGAAAAGCTGGGGCGCCATGGTCGTCTTGCCGTGCGGCGAAACGACGGCGCCCGACATGCCGAGGAAGCCGCGCATCCACTCGGCATTGTGGTTGAGCGCGTTCCTGTTGAGCACCATCAGCGGCAGCGGCAAGTCCTCGGCCAGCACGTTCCAGCCTTTCGACTTGATGTCGCCCAATGGAAAGGGCGCGATGCCGCCGGGCATGCCCTTGGTCTTGTGGTCGACAATCGTGGCGTTGATCTGGTCGAGCTTCATGGCGACGTCTTTCCTTTGAGTTGCCGGGGCAGATTAGAGCGGTTTTTGCGCGTGGGGAATCAGATGCTATGGTCGCCCGCCGACGCGCCTCGGTGTCAGGCACTTCAGGGAGTAAGCGCGATGGGCGAGCATCGCTTCACGACCAGCGACGGCATCGCGATCGCCTATGACCTCGACGATTTCACCGATCCGTGGAAATCGGCCAACACGCTGGTGATGCTGCACTCGGCCATGGGCAGCGCGCGCCGTTTCTATGCCATGGTGCCGCCGCTCGCGCGCCAGTACCGCGTCGTTCGCATGGATTTGCGCGGCCACGGGCGCTCGACCGTCCCTCCGGCCGACAAGCCCCTGACCATGGACAGGCTGGTTGCCGATGTGCGCGAGCTGATGGCCGAGCTCGGCTGCGCCAGCGCCCATTTCGTCGGAAATTCGGCGGGCGGCTATATTTCCCAGCAGCTTGCCATGCATCACGGCGGGCTGACACAGAGCATCGCGATCTTCGGCTCGACACCCGGCCTCAAGCACAGCCAGGCGCACACCTGGCTGCCGCGCGTCGCCAAGGAGGGACTGCGCAATTTCCTCGCCGATACCATCGCCGACCGCTTCGACCTCGCCGCGACCGATCCGGGACTGGTGGCCTGGTTCCTCGACCAGTGCGCCGGTAACGATACCGCCTATATCGGCCGCTTCATCGGGCTGATGACCACGCTCGACTGGTCCGACGAGGTTCACCGCATCGAGTGCCCGATGCTGTGCGTCTACCCCGGCGGCGAGACCGTCGGCTCGGCGCACTCCTATGACGTGTTCCGCGCCAAGGTTCCGGACGTCGAAATGGTCAGCTACGATCGCCTGCCGCACAACATCTGCGATGCCGTTCCTGACCGCTGTGCCGGTGACGTGCTACGTTTTCTCAAGAAGCGTTTCGGCGATGGCGCCGGCCCGAACTAGGAGGAGGAACACCATGCCCGCGCGCATTCTGTGCTGCCTTTTTGCCATCGCAGCCCTGCTCGCCGGCCCGGCGACGCATGTCTCGGCCCAGAGTTTCCCCGCCAAGTCGGTCCGCCTCGTCGTGCCCTATGCGCCGGGCGGCGGCACCGACAATCTGGTGCGCATCCTGGCTCCGGTCATCACGGCCAACAGCGGCCAGCAGATCATTATCGACAACCGTCCCGGGGCCGGCGGGACGATCGGCACCGACATCGTCGCGCGCTCGGCCCCCGATGGCTACACCATCCTTGCCGCCGACAGCGCCTTCGTCGTCAATCCCGGCCTGCTCAGGAACATGCCCTACGACACGCTCAAGACGTTCCGCGGCGTCACCATGCTGGCGCAGGCGCCGGTCATCCTGGTCGCGCATCCTTCCGTGCCGGTCAAGACACTGGGCGAGTTCGTGTCGCTGGCCAAGTCGAAGCCGGGCATGCTGACCTACGCATCGGGCGGCAATGGCTCGGCGCCGCACCTGGCGGGTGAATTGCTCAAGCTTGCCGCTGGCATCGACGTGCTGCACGTGCCCTACAAGGGCACGGCGCCGGCGATGAACGATCTGCTGGCAGGCCAGGTGTCCGTGCAGTTCTCCGGCATCAGTTCCAGCAAGCAGCACATCGATGCCGGCAAGCTGAACGCGCTGGCCGTGACGGGCGCCCGGCGCAATCCGGCGGTGGCGAGCGTCCCGACCTTCATCGAGTCAGGCATCGCCGGCATCGACGCCGACAGCTATTGGGGCATCTATGCGCCGACCGGCACGCCGGACAGCGTTATTGCGGCGCTCAATGACCATTTTGTGCGCGCGATGCGCGCGCCACAGCTGGCCGACCGTCTGACCCAGCTCGGCTTCGAGCCGATCGCCAACTCGCCGGCCGAGCATGACCGCCAGATGCGCGCGATGATCGCGTCGTGGACCGACCTGATCAAGCGCGCCAACATCACCGCGGATTGAAACGACAACAAACGGAATCTCGCCATGACCGCCCTGCACTTCCAATCGGCCAAGCAGCTTGCCCAGGCCGTCCGCCGCAAGAAGATCAGCGCCCGCGAGCTGCTCGAGCATTTCCTGGCGCGCGTCGAGCGCTACAACCCGTCGCTCAACGCGATCATCCGGCAGGACGCCGAGGGCGCGCGCAAGCGGGCGCGCGCCGCCGACCAGGCGCTCGCGCGCGGCAAGGCCGTGGGACCGCTGCATGGCGTGCCCATGACGATCAAGGAATCCTTCGACGTCGTGGGCATGCCGACGACCTGGGGCGTTCCCGAATACAGGGACGCGATCGCGACGCGCAATGCGCTGGCCGTCGAGCGCTATCTCGCCGCCGGGGTCGTGCTCTTCGGCAAGAGCAATGTGCCGGTGCTGCTGTCCGACTGGCAGACCTTCAATCCGATCTACGGCACGACCAACAACCCGTGGGACGTCCGTCTCGTGCCGGGTGGTTCGTCGGGCGGTTCGGCGGCGGCGCTCGCGGCAGGGCTGACCGGGATGGAGACCGGCAGCGACATCGGCGCGTCGATCCGCAACCCGGCGCATTATTGCGGCGTCTATGGCCACAAGCCGACCTACGGCATCTGCCCGACGCGCGGTCAGGCGCTCGCCGGCCGCGTCGCCACGACCGACATCTCCGTGATCGGCCCGATGGGCCGCAGCGCCGAGGATCTGGAGATCGGCCTCGGCATCATGGCCGGACCCGACGAGATCGACGGCGCCGGCTATTCGCTCAAGCTGCCGGCGCCGCGCCGCAAGACGCTGGCCGGGCTCAAGGTCGCGGTCATGCTGACCGACGTGAACTCCGAGGTCGATCAGGCGGTCCAGGCGCGCATTCAGGCCGTCGCCGACTTCATGGCGAAGCGGCGCGCCAAGGTCAGCGACAAGGCGCGGCCCGCCGTCGATACGACGGCTTGCCAGCGCGTCTACATCGAGCTGCTGCGCGCGGCGACATCGGGGCGGCAGACCGACGAGGTGTTCCGCAAGAACCAGGAGGCCGCGGCAGCGCTCGCCTCCGGCGACGACAGTTACTTCGCGCGCATGACCCGGGCCAACGTCATGCCTCACCGCAACTGGCTCGGCACCAATGAGACGCGCCACAAGATGCGGCTAGCGTGGGCCGAATTCTTCAAGGAATGGGACGTCCTGATCTGTCCGACCGCGGCGACCGCCGCCTATCCGCACGACCAGAAGGGCGAGCGTCACAATCGCACGGTGCGCGTCAACGGCCGGGACGTGCCGACCACCGACCAGCTGTTCTGGGCCGGCTATTCCGGCGTCGTCTACCTGCCATCCACCGTGGCGCCCGCCGGCTTCACGCCCGAGGGACTTCCGGTCGGCGTGCAGATCATCGGGCCGCAATTTGGCGATCGCACCTGCATCCATGTGGCGCGCCTGCTGGAGAGCGAGTTCCAGGGCTTCGTGCCGCCCAAGGGATATGATTGACGTCAGCTAGCTGGCGTTTTGCCGGCGCGGCAGGTGCGGATCGGCCGGCAGGTCGGGCGGCGGGATCGGCTCGTGCAACAGGTCGCCGATCGCGATCGGCCGCACCGGAGGCCGCGTCCGCGGATAGTTGAGGCCGGCGATCGGTGTGCCTGATGCCTCGCTGACGATCGAGGCGAGCGTCGCCATGCAGTTGCGTCCCTGGCAGCGGCCCATGCCGGCGCGCGTCGTCGATTTGAGCTGAATCATGCTGTCGAGCGCCTCGGCCTGGCGGGCTTGGAGTTCGCCATGGGTCACCTCTTCGCAGCGGCACACCACGGTGTCGGCCGTCAGCAATCCCAGATAGTGGCTCGGACCGGCAAAGATCGCCTCGATGGCACGACGAAATTTGTCGGTCCGATCGAGCTGATCGCGAAGCGCCGCCCGGCGCTGCTCGGCGTTCCCGGCGCGACCCAAACGCGCGGCCACCTCCAGTCCAACCAGGCGGCCCTCGAGCAACGCAATCTCCACGCCGCCAATCGCCGCGCCGTCCCCGGCGGCAAATACGTTGGCGACCGATGTCTCCATGCGGTCGCTGCGCACGGCCAGCCAACCGCCACGACCGCGGTTGTAGCCCAGCTCGCAACCGATCAGGCGCAGAAGCTCGACCGATGGCGTCAGTCCAAAGCCGACGACAAGCGCGTCACACGCGATGGTTTCGCTCACCGCGCGGTCAACAGAGCCATCGAGGGCGATCGGCGCGATCGCTGCGTCCTGCACGGCGTCCGCGCCGCGTGCGGCCACGACTGTCATGCCTGTTCGCACCGGAACGCCGGCACGCAACAAGCTCAGGCGATAGTCGAGTGCCTGGCGGAGGATTTTCGGCGCTGCCAGCATGCTGGGCCACGCGTGCAACAGACGTCGATTGATCGGCGCCGCCTCGACCACGGCCGCGACCTCGGCGCCGGCGCGAACCAAGCTCGCCGCGACGACGAAAAGAAGCGGACCGTTGCCGGCGACGACAATGCGCCGTCCCGGCACGATGCGGTTGCCCTTGAGCAGATTCTGCGCGCCGCCGGCGCTGATCACACCCGGCAGGGTCCAGCCGGGAAAGGGCACGGGACGATCATGCGCGCCGGCAGCGATCAGCAACGCGCGGCCGCGCACACGCCCCGATCGCTCGCCGCCGGCGACCGCCAGCGTATCCGGCGCCGGCACGTCCCACACGACCGTGTCGGGAAGATAGGTAATGCTCGGGTGGTCGAGCACGCGCAGCAACTCCGCGACGCGCGTCGCCTCCTTGTCGAACCAGGACCCGCCATCGCGGCGGAATTGCGCCGGTGGCTGCCGGAAGTACTGACCGCCGGCGCGTGGATTGTCGTCGACGACGGCGACCCGGAGGCCATGGGCGACCGCCTCGCCGGCTGCGGCAAGTCCGGCTGGACCGGCGCCGAGAATGGCAAGGTCGACCTCGATCACGTCCGCTGCCCGACGCCGTGCTGCGTCTCGACACGCATGCCGGGTTTCGCTTCGGTCCGGCACGTCCGCGTGTCGGTGACACCGTCGACCACCATCACACAGTCCCAGCACACGCCCATGCCGCAATGGTAACCGCGCGGCTCGCGGCGCTTCGCCGTGCGCCGCGCCGCAGCTCGTCCGGCTGCAAGCATCGCGGCGGCGATGCTCTCGCCGGGATAAGCAGTCACGGTTTCGCCATCGACCGAGAACTGAAACGCGCGGCCGCGATCAAGCCCGTCATCGACGCGTTGCTCTCGCTTGTCGCTCATGCTGCGAACCGCTTCGGAGCGAAGCGCTCCATCGGCAGCGAGGTGCGGCCAGAGGTGATCAGCTCCGCCATCAGGTGGCCGAGCGCCGGCCCTTGCGAATAGCCGCCGCGTGCGCAGGCATTGACGTAGACGCCGGCGCGACCGGGCAGCGGGCCGAACAGCGGCAGCGCATCGGGAACGACGCCCTCGAAGCCGGCCCAGCTTCGCACCAGCCTGAGCCGGGCGAGCGCCGGCACCACATTGGCGGCGACGCGCAGATTGTGCAGCAGATTCTCGTAGCCGATCTCCTTGACGCCGGTTGAGAGGCCGCCGCGCCCTTGCCAGCCGCCGCCGATCAGGCAGGTGCCGTTGGGATACTGTTTGAGCGAGAGAATGCCGCCAATGTGGGTCACGACGCGGTCGAGCAGCGGCGCGGTCGGCTCAGTGACGCTCAGCATGTTGACATCGGCCGACACCGGCAGGTCGATGCCAAGCATTCGGGCCGCCTCGCCCGACCATGCGCCGGCCGCGATCACGAGAACGCGCGCCGTGATCGTCCCGGCGCCGGTCGTCACGCGATAGCCGGGTGAAACTTCGGCGATCGCCGTTGCCGCGGCGGCGCCGAGGATCGCCACGCCGGCGTGACGCGCCCCTTGGATGATCGCATGGCCGGCTTGCAACGGGCTCGAATAGGCATCCCAGTCGCACAAGGTCGCCGCCGTGACGGTGGGGCCGAGCCAGGGCGCCAGGTCGCGCAGCCGGTTGCCATCGAGCCACTCCGTATCGAGACCGAGCTCACGCTGCTCGACCTGAGAGCGCCGGAGCATGTCGATCTCGCGCTCATTGGTCGCGACGCGCAGCCCGCCCGGGCGGCCGAATCCGACATCGATGCCAAATTCGGCCTTGAAGCCCTGCCAGAGCTCGACGGCGCGGCGCGTGATATTCAGCACCTCTGGCCGCTTGATCTGCACGGAGAGCGTGCCGGCATTGGCGCCCGACGCATCGCCCCACGGCTCGCCGCGGTCGATGACCGCGACGGTACGCCCGGCACGCGCGAGGTAGAGCGCCGTGCACAGCCCGGCAATGCCCGCGCCGATGACGAGGACGTCGGTGTCGGTGGGTAAACTACTCACGAGGACGCTGGAGCTACCCTCGCCCCCATCGGGGCGAGGGTAACGCCTACTCCGCTGCCCGGGCCTTACCGTCGAGTGCGCCGATGCCGGCGAGGACTTGGCGGAGCTTGTCGAGGCCGGCGGCGTCGACCGGTAGATGGGGTCGGCGTGGCAGGCCGCCGGGGCGCCCGGCAAGATTCATGCACGCCTTGATCACAACATAGGCGCCATAGCCGCCGACATAGAACGCTTCGTAGAGCCGATCGATCGCAGCCTCGAGCGGCCGCGCCTCGCGATAGCGCCCGGCCAGGAGATGACCGCAGAAATCGACGGCGCGCCGGCCGATGATGTTGGCGGCCATCGAGACCGTGCCGACGGCGCCGCGGCCGATCATCGCCATGGCGTAAGGCTCTAGGCCGCAGAACACCGCGACGTCTCCGCCGATGCGGTTGAGCGTATCGGCCAGCGCGTAGAGATCCTTGGAGCTGTCCTTGAGCGCGACGATGGTCGGGAACTTGGCGAGCTTCTCGGCGAATGCCGGCGTGATCGTCACCTGGGTACGGCCCGGATTGTTGTACGCCATGATCGGCAGGCCGACACCAGCGACCGCCTCGAAGTGACCGAGCAGTTCCCGCTCATTGGGCAACGCATAGGGCGGCGCCAGCACCATGGCGCCGTCATAGCCGCGGTCGCTAGCGGATTGCGTCAAGGCAACCGTGTCGCGCGTCGAGATGGCCGAAGTACCGGCGATCAGCTTGACGCGCCCGGCTACCTGGTCCTGAGCCAGTTCGAAGAGACGCAGGCGTTCCGCGTCCGACAGCGTGTACCACTCGCCCGTGCTGCCGGCGACGATGATGCCTTGGACGCCGTCGGCGACGAACTGATCCATCAGCCGACGGAATGCCGGCTCGTCGATGTCACCATTGTCGTCGAAAGGCGTCACCGAGACGACGAACACGCCGGTCCAGTCAGTCCTGCGCTTTGCCATAGCCCGTCCCCATTTGCGCGGCCGGTCACGCCTGGTTGCCGATGACCCTGTCGAGAACCCAATTGTTGATGCGATGGACCAATATCTCAAGCCGTCCGATGCGGCCGGCGCGATGAAACGGCGACATCAATCCGCGCTGCTGCAGCTCACAGGCGGCCGTATCCTCCGGGAAAACGGCATCCATCCGCTTGTAGTAGCGCTGGATGACGTCGTCGAAATCGGCGCGCGCCGCCGTCCTGCGCGGAAAGCAGAAACCAATCGTGAGCCGCGACTTGTGGGGGCCGAGCGGATCGGTGCGCACCCACCACATGCCGTCGATGCACATGCCGATGCTCGTGCTCGGGTAGAGGCTGGGATAGAAGGTGCCCTCCGCGGCGCGGCCGTTGATGCCCTCGATCGGCGGGAAGCCGGTATCGCCCATCAGCAGCATGCGGCTGCCCGGATGCTTCACATAGAGCGCTTCATATTGGCCGTGCGTGTCTTCGGGCGGATGCATCTGGCGCTTCTGGCGGTTGAGCGAGCCGCCATGCAGATAGGGAATGTGGTACTGCTCGGCGAAATTCTCGAAGAACAGCTTCCAATTGATCGGCAGCTCGACGGCGTTGCGCCGCACGCAGACGAGATCGTCGAGGTTGTAGGCCTCGGTGTTGTCGACAAGGTCGCCCAGATACTCGCGAAGGCTGATCGCGTCGTTGTCGAAATTGATGAAGATGAAGCCGCCCCAGGTCTCCAGCCTGATCGGCACGAGGCCGAGCTTCGACTTGTCGAAGCCGAGCGCGTCCTCCATCTCGGCCGCAACGAGAAGGTTGCCCTCGGTCGCATAGGTCCAGCCGTGATAGGGGCAACGGATCGCTTTGCAGTTGCCCTCGCCCTCGACCAGGCGCGAGCCGCGATGGCGGCATGAATTGGAGAAAGCGCGCACCACGCCGTCCTTGCCGCGCATGATGATCACGGGGACGCCGACATAGTCGAAGGTGAAGTAGTCGCCGGGATTGGGAATGCGATCGACGCGATCGACGAAGTTCCACACCTTCATGAAGATGCGTTCGACTTCGCGCCGGTAGAAGCGCTCCGAGGTGTAGCACCAATTGGGCAGCGTCCCTGCCTCCATGACCGGCTTGCGTACGGCCACGTAGTGCCGCGGATGGAACATATCCTCCGGGAAGAACGTCTCGATCGGCTGCTGCGCGAAGTCCGTAGCGAACATTGCACCTATCTCGAGGCCAGGCTGAACGGCTTGCGCGCGAAGATCCGCTCCACGGCCGGCAGGAACGCCTGCAGCGGCATGGTGTCGTAGTTCGGATCGAACGCGGCCTGGTCCCAGCGGTCGCAGAATCGGATCGTGCGCTCATAGGCAGGATGGCCGCGATACTTGTCGCGTTCGTTGCGGTCCTGCCCCATGAAATGGAAGAAGTGGTAGCCTTGGAATGTGCGGTGATGCTGCAGCAGCCAATGATTCTCCGCCGTCACATAGGGCCTCAGAATCGCGGCAGCGTAGTCGCCGTGGCTGTGCGGCGCCAGATCGTCGCCGATGTCGTGCAGCAATGCGCACACGACGGTCTCTTCGTCCGCTCCCTCGCGCGAGGCGCGCGTGGCCGTCTGCAGGCAGTGCTCGAAGCGGTCGACCTGATAGCCGTAGCGATAGCCCTTGAGTCTGTGCAGCTGCTCGATGACGCGCTGGGCCAGCCCGGCTGTCTCATCCCGGTAGGCGCGCGCAACGATCGCCCAGTCCTCGGCGTCGCCATCGGCCATGGCGGTGCTCTTGACCGCGACGACGTTCTGCTTCTCGGTGACCAGCATGGCTGCGGTCTCCTTTTCTGGTCCCGCGCTCCGCGCGCGGGTGCATGTTCGTCATCTTAATCAGACGCGCTGTCGCTGACCATATGCTGACAACGCGCGAATATCGCAATTTCGTACGCACCGTCCGGCGCCATTGCTCAATATGCGCAACTGACGGGTTGCCCGTTGACACTCTTCCGGTGCCGCGGAAAAATGCCTGAAATTCTTGGCCCGATCGAGCAGCACGGCGGACAGATTTGGCGGCGACGGGTCTTGCACTTGACACCGACGGCTTCCTCGCTCGATCGTCGGGCGGCGACCAGCTGACACTGGATATCGCATCGCAATTGAGGCCAACCGAGCGCCGGCGATGGGCATGGCGCCGTCTTGACCGGTAGGATTCCGCGGGGGCAAGCTTTCGGACATGGCAAAGACAATCCTTACCCGCGTCGAACGCGGCGTCGGCATCGCTACGCTTAACAAGCCGGAGAAGCTCAACGCCTGGGACGGCGCTATGCGCGCCGAGCTCAAGAAGGCGATCGAGGCCTTCGACCGCGACAAGTCGGTGCGCGCCATCATCCTGACCGGTGCTGGCGACCGGGCCTTCTCGGCTGGCCAGGATCTCGACGAGACCAAGAAGTTCAAGGGCGGCAAGGAAGGCGCCGCCTGGTTCAAATCGTGGCGCGATTTCTACGACTGCCTGCGCAAGCTCACGAAGCCGTGCATTGCCGCGCTCAACGGCGTGGCTGCCGGCTCGGCCTTTCAGTTCGCCATGCTGTGCGACATTCGCATCGGACATTCCGGCGTCACGATGGGCCAGCCCGAGATCAATGCGGGCATCCCAAGCGTGCTGGGGCCCCTGCTCATGATCGAGCGGCTCGGGCTGTCGCGCACGATCGAGCTGACGCTCACGGGTCGCATGATGGGCGCCGAAGAGTGCCGGCACATCGGACTGATCCATCACCTCGTGCCCAAGGAGCAGGTGATGGCCAAGGCGATCGAGGTGGCGGAGCTGCTCGCATCCAAGCCGTCGATCGCCATGCGCCTCAACCGCAAGCGCTTCCGGCAGGTGACCCAGGCGGCGTTCAACGAGGCGTTCAAATCAGGTCTGGCCATCCAACGCGAGGCCTATGCCTCGGGCGAACCCCAGGCCGCCATGGCGAAATTCTTCGCTGAGCGTGCCGCGCGCAAGTCCAAAGGATAGGGCGGCCCATCCTGCTCCCTCGGGGGCGTTGGGCTGTTGCGAGGTCCGGCAAACCTGCGTACGATGACGGCCAATAATACTCGGTGAATGCAGACGCTACCCGCGGCAACCAGACCCGAAGGGGCAACGCGGCGAACCCGAAACTGAGAGACAGGTGGAGGCAATGATGACGGAAAAGCTCACACGCATCGGCAAACTCGTGATCGGGCGTCGCCGCGTCCTCAAGATCGCCGGCGGCGCCACCCTTGTTCTGGCCGCGCCGGCCTACTGGAAAAAGCTGAGCGCGCAGGAGAAACGCATTGTCGTGCGCGATCCGGGCGGCCCCTACACGGCCGGCTTCAATGAAGCCTTCCATGAGCCGTTCAAGAAGGCGACGGGCATCGAGTCCGTCGGCGTCGCCGGCCAGCACGAGCCGACCAGCCTGATCAAGGGCATGGTCGACACCAAGACCTACACCTGGGACATGGCGCTGCTGTCCCAGGCGGCCCATGACCAGCTCGTCTCCGAGGGCAACTATCTCGAAGATCTCAAGATCGACACGCCGGGCCTGCGCTCCACGCCGGACCACTTCAAGTCGGCCAAGTATGCCGGCAATGACGTGTTCACGGCGATGTTCGCGATCCGCACGGACCATTTCAAAGGCAATGAGCCGAAGTCTTGGGCGGACATCTGGAACGTCAAGGACTTCCCCGGCCGGCGCAGCCTGCGCAAGCATCCGTTCGACACGATCGAGGAAGCCCTGCTGGCCGACGGCGTGCCCGGGGACAAGCTCTATCCGTGCGACATTCCGCGCGCGCTCAAGAAGCTCGACGCCATCAAGAAGGACGTTGCGGTGTGGTGGACGGGCGGCGCCCAGACCTCGCAGATGCTCAAGACTGGCGAGGTTCACATCTGCACGACCTGGAACGCCCGCGCGCAGGCCGCGATCGACGAAGGCGCTCCCGTCAAGATCGTGTGGAACCAGAACCTCTGGAGCTCCGAGGGCTGGTGCATCATCAGGGGCACGCCCAAGGCCGACATGTGCCGCGAGTTCATCAAGTTCGCGGTCGATGGCGCGCGCCAGGCGGCCTGGACCAAGCATGTTGCTTACGGTCCGACGCATCCGGACGCCTTCAAGCACATTCCCGAGGCGCGGGCGAAGCAGTTGCCGACCTATCCGGACAACTTCAAGACGGCCATCCGCGCCGATCCGGTCTACTGGGCAAAGCACAAGGACAAGGTGACCGAGCAGTTCGAGGCTTGGCTCCTCACCTAGCAGCGTTACGCATTCCGGGCGGGGCCGCGTCGTCGATGCGGTCCCGCCCACTTCATTCAGCAAGGCGATTCAACCCATATGACTCGGCTGTGATAGCCGCAGGCCGGGCTATTGGCTCATGACCGGAACCACTGAAAAGCTGCGCGTGAGGGACCTACGCAAGACCTTCGGCCAGGTCGTGGCGCTGACCGACGCTCAATTCGATCTCGCCGAGGGCGAATTCCTGACGCTGCTTGGGCCTTCGGGTTCGGGCAAGACCACCATGCTGATGATCATCGCCGGGCTGATTCAGCCCGACAAGGGCGAGGTCTGGATCGACGGCAAGCTTGCGACTTTCGCACCAAGCTACAAGCGCGACATCGGCATGGTGTTCCAGAACTATGCGCTGTTCCCGCACATGACCGTGCATGAGAACATCGCCTTTCCGCTGCGCATGCGCCGCATGGCGGAGAGCAAGATCCGCGACGAGGTTCAGCGCGTGCTCGACATCGTCCGCCTGCCGCATGTCGCTGACCGCCTGCCTCGCGCGCTGTCGGGCGGCCAGCAGCAGCGCATCGCGCTCGCGCGCTGCATGGTCTACCGGCCATCGATCATCCTCATGGACGAGCCGCTGGGCGCGCTCGACAAGAAGCTGCGCGACCAGATGCAGCTCGAGATCAAGCAGCTCCACACCGAACTCGGCATCACCATCCTCTACGTCACGCACGACCAAGAGGAAGCGATGATCATGTCCGACCGGATCTGCCTGATGAACGACGCGCGAATCGAGCAGCTGGGCACCCCCGCCGATCTCTATTTCAAACCGCGCACGGTGTTCGCCGCCGACTTTCTCGGTGAATCGAACCTGCTGGATGGGGTGGTGCAGAGCGCCGGCCACGGCCGTGCCACGGTCAAGTCGGCCGGTGACGCCGTGATCAAGGCGCCGGCAGCCGACGTCTTCGCAGTCGGCCAGGCTGTCAAATTCATGGTCCGGCCCGAACGTCTGCGGCTGCTCGATCCGGTCGAGAGCGCCGATAACGTGATCGAGGGCACGCTCGACCAGATCATCATGGTCGGCGGCGTGACCAAGTACTACGTCCGCCTGCCGACCGGCCCGGTGGTCTCGGCGACCCGCCTGACCCGCGGGCCCGTGACCGGACTGGAGCGCGGCACGCGCGTGCGCCTGGGCTGGCCGGCCGATAGCACCGTCCTGCTGCCGACATGACGGCCGCCGGCCGCCGCTTCGGCGCCTGGCGCGCCGCATGGCCGCTGCTGCCGGTCCTGATCTTCCTGGGCTTCTTCTTCCTCTACCCGGTCGGCCAGTTGCTCTGGCTCAGCGTCGAGATCAAGGGTACTGGCGCCTTGACCGCGATGCACTATCAGCGGCTGTTCGCCTCGACGCTCTACGTGAAGGTCCTGCAGATCACGCTGGAGACCTCGGCGTGGTGCACCTTCTTCTCGATCGTCGGCGGCTATCCGGTCGCCTATCTCCTGGCGACGACCAGCGAGCGCCGACGCAACAATCTGATGCTGTGGATCCTGCTGCCGTTCTGGACCAGCTTTCTCGTTCGTACTTTCGCGTGGATCGTCCTGCTCGGACGCAATGGCGCAATCAACGGCTGGTTACAGGCGCTCGGCCTCACCGACGAGCCGCTGTCGCTGATCTACAACTTCACCGGCGTCATGATCGGCATGACACACGCGCTCATGCCGCTCGCCATCCTCACGATGGTCTCCGTGATGGAGCAGATCGACGCCAACCTGCCGAAGGCGGCCTCGACCCTGGGCGCGCGCGGCGGCCAGGCGTTCTGGCGCATTTACTTCCCGCTGTCGCTGCCGGGCGTGGCGGCCGGCGGCCTGCTCGTCTTCATCACGGCGATCGGCTTCTTCATCACGCCGGCGCTGCTCGGCGGCCGACTGCAGACCATGATTGCCCAAGTGATCATCACGCAAGTCCAGGATCTGATGAACTGGGCATTTGCCGGCGCTGTGTCCGTGCTGCTCCTTGTCACGGCGTTGGTCGTCTTCTATCTCTACGACCGCGCGCTCGGCATGTCGACGCTGGCGGGCGAGACGCCGTCGACCCAGGGCGGCGGCGGACGCAACCCGATTGCGCGGCTTTCCGCATGGATCGGCGGCCACCTGCTGGGCGCCATCGGCCGCCTGTGCGACATCGTGTCGGAAGCCTATGAGCGCCTGGTGCCGCGGCCAGCTAGCCGGCCGACACGGGAATGGTCGCGCGGCGTGCTGGCCTTCCTCGTGTTCCTGATCATCTTCTTCCTGGCGGCGCCGACCTTCTTCATCGTCCCCGTCTCGTTCACGACCGACGCCTTCATCGAATGGCCGCCCAAATTCTTCAGTCTGCGGTGGTATGACACCGTGTTCGTCTCGCCGCTCTGGCGCGAAGCGATCGTCCGCTCGTTGCTGGTCGGGGTCTTGTCGGCTTCTCTCGCCATGGTGGTCGGCGCGCCGGCCGCTTTCGTGCTCGTGCGACAGCGCATCATGGGCAAGACAGCCCTGCTCGCTCTCGTGCTGTCGCCGCTGATCATCCCACGCATCATCATTGCCGTGGCGCTGTTCTACTTCTATGCGCGGTTCGGCGCCCTGATCAACGTCCGGTTCATCGGCACCTCGCTTGGCCTGGTCCTGGGCCACGCCGTTCTGGCCATTCCCTATGTCGTCGTCACGGTCATGGCCGTGCTCAAGAACTACGACGAGCGACTCGACCAGGCAGCCGGCAGCCTTGGCGCCAATCCGGTTCGAACGCTGTGGCACGTGACCATCCCGCTGATCCGCTCCGGGCTGATCGCGGCATTTCTTTTCGCCTTCATCACTTCGTTCGACGAGCTGACCATCGCGCTCTTCGTCTCGGGCGGCTTGGCGACCACCTTGCCGAAGCAGATGTGGGACGATGCGCTGCTCAAGGTCAATCCGACGCTCGCCGCGGTGTCGACGATCCTGCTGGTCTTCATCACCGGCATGATCCTCGCCGCCGAATATCTGCGCCGGCGCGCGCTGGGCCGGAGCTCGGCCGCATGAAGGTCACCGTCATCGGCGCCGGCATCGTCGGCATGTGCTGCGCCAGCTACCTGCAACGCGACGGCCACGACGTCACGGTGATCGACGCGGTTGACCCTGGCGAGAGCTGCTCGTTCGGCAATGCCGGCGGGCTCTCGCCCGGCTCGATCATGCCCGTGGCGACGCCGGGCATGCTGAGTCAGGTGCCGAAATGGCTGGCCGATCCGCTCGGGCCGCTCGCCATCCGTTGGGGCTACCTGCTGCCGGTGCTGCCCTGGCTCGTCAAGTTCGTGCACGCCGGGCGCATGGAGCGGGTCATCGAGGTCGCCGCCGCGCTGCGCAGCCTGCTCAAGCCGGTCTTCGAGTCCTATGACCCGATCGCCAAGGCGGCGGGCGCCCAAGGTCTCATTCACCGCAGCGGCCAGATGCATGTCTACCGCTCGGAAGCGGCCTTCCGCGGCGATGCGCTTGGCTGGAAGATCCGGCGCGACCATGGCTGCGAGATCGAAGAAATCGACGCCCACCAAATTCGCCAGATCGAACCGGCGCTGGCGCCGATCTTTGCGCGCGGCATCCATTTTCCGACCCATGGCCATTGCTCGAACCCGTTCCGCCTCGTGCAAATGTTGGCCGAGCAGCTGGTGCGCAATGGCGGCACGATCATGCGCCGCCGCGTCCAAGGCTTCCGGCTCGATGCACGCGGCCCGACCGCGCTAAAGACCGATGGCGGCGATGTCGAGATCGACCGGCTGGTGATCGCGGCCGGCGCGTGGTCGCACAAATTGTCGCGCGAGCTGGGCAGCGCCGTGCCGCTCGAGAGCCAGCGCGGCTACCATGTCACCGTCGCCGAGCCCGGCGTGGCGCCGCGCATCAACGTCATGTGGGCAGACGCCAAGTTCATGGCGACGCCGATGGACGTCGGGCTGCGCTTCGCGGGCACTGTCGAACTCGCCGGCCTCAACGCGCCGCCAGACTACCGCCGCGCAGAGGTCCTGCTTCAGCGCGGCAAGCAGATGTATCCCGGTGTGAAGGACGCAAGAGTCTCGGAGTGGATGGGCCACCGTCCATGCACGCCGGATACGATACCCGTGATCTCGCGCTCGCCGCACTGGTCTCAGGTCTTTTACGCCTTCGGCCACGGCCATACGGGCCTAAGCGGCGCGTCGACCACCGGGCGCGTCATTGCCGACCTCGTTGCCGGCCGGCCCCCCGTCATCGATGTCAGCCCGTTCCGGATCGATCGCTTCTAGCAGCCTCAGCGCGAAGCCGATGGAGCTGCGCCTCGCGCCGCACGACGTAGACCGCCGTGCTGGCGATGACGATGGCGCCGGTCCATGTCCACATGTCCGGCGCCTCGCTGAACACCAGAATGCCGAATACCACGGCGGCGATCAGCTGCGAGAAATCGTAGGGCGCGAGCTCGGAAGCCTCCGATGTGCGCAAGGCCATGGTCAGGCAGATGTGGCCCGACGTGGCGAGCCCGCCCATCAGGCACAGCCAGAGCCACTGCGTGGGCTCAGGCCATTGCCACACCGTCAGGGCCGGAATGAGGGTGGCGGGGATCGTGAACAGCCCGATGGCCGCGACGATCACGGCGGGATTCTCGGTCGGCGCAAGCACGCGGCCCGACACGCGCGAGGCGGCCGAGAAGAAGGCCGAGCCGATCGCCAGCAGCGCGGCGAAGCTCAGCTCATTGATTCCCGGCCGGACGATCAGTGCCGCGCCGCCCATGCCGACGGCAATTGCGATGCCGCGGCGCAGGCGTATGCGCTCGCCCAGGAAGAGAACGGCCAGCAGGGTGGCGAACAGCGGCGTGGTGAAGCCGAGCGCCACGACGTCCGCCACCGGGATAAGCGACAGCGCCGTGAACCAGCACAGCATGGCCGCCACCTCGACCCCGCCGCGCAGCGTATAGACGCCGCGCAGACGCTGCGGGATCGGGTTGAGCCGCAAGCGGATCAACCAGGGCACGAGGACAAGATTGCCGAGCAGGGCGCGGAAGAAAATGATCTCGAAGGTCGGAAGTTCGGCCGAGAGATAGCGGGCGATCCCGCCCATGTTCGCCCAGAATACGCCGGCGGCGATGTACCACATCGCGCCCTTGATCGGATCAGGCAACGCCGCCCAAACGTGTGCCGGCGCGCTCACGGCGCGCGCAGAATCGACGCCGGCTCCGCCTCCGCCATGGCGGCCGGCCCGACGCGCTCAGGAAGCGTATTCCGGCTGGGTCCGGTCGAACTCGTCCTTGAACGCCTGCAGCAGGAGCATGGCGTTGTAGTGTCGGTTGGAGTAGCTGTCGCGCGTGGCGCGGCTCAGCTCATCGGGGATGATGCGCAGCGGCCGACCGGTCGACATGGCCAGCACCTGGACCTGGCAAGCACGCTCCAGGTAGTAGAGATCGTCAAGGGCGTCGGCGACCGTCGGGCCGACCACGACGACACCGTGATTGCCGAGGAACAGCACGGTCCTGTCGCCCATGATGCTGGCCATCCGGTCGCCTTCCTCGGTGCCGAAGGCGAAGCCATTGAAGTCCTCGTCATAGGCGACGCGCTCGAAGAAGCGCGTGGCGTTCTGATGCATCATCTCCAGCCGGCCGCCCTGGATGGCGGTCAACGCCGTGGCATAGGGCATGTGGGTGTGCAGCACCACGGCCGCGTTGGGATGATGCAGGTGGATTCGCGTGTGGATGCAGTAGCCGGTGATCGAGACGTCGCCCTCGCCTTCCACGACTTTGCCGTGGTCGTCCATGACCAGCAGTTTGCTGGCCGTGGCGTCCTGCCAATGCATGCCTTTCGCACCGATCAGGAACCGGTCGCGCCGGCCGGCCAGCATCAAGGTCATGTGGTTGCAGATGCCCTCGTGGAACCCAAGCTTGGCCGCGGCCCGGTGCGCGCAGGCGAGGTCGATGCGCGCCTCGACATCCTCGCGCCGGTTGCCGTGCAACGCCGTGACTTTGCCCCTCTCGATCGCCATGATGCTGACCCCTCCGGTGAACGACGTCCGACATGATCCTAGCGCCATCGAAGCTCGCCGTCTCGCCCGGTCGCGGCATGCCTGACCCGCTCGTATGACAGCTTCATCCACCGTCGCCAGCCTGCTGAGACCGCGCTCGATCGCCATCGTCGGCGCTTCGCCGCGAGAGGGCACATTCGGCAACATGATGGTGAGGGCAGTGGCGGGCTGGGGCTATGGCGGGGCCATCCACCCGATCAACCCGCGCTACGAACAGGTCGAAGGCATCGCATGCGCAGCCCGGATCGCCGACCTGCCGATGCCGCCGGATCTAGTCCTGATGGCGGTTGCCGACGATCGGCTGGAGCCGCTCCTGAGTGAAGCGGCGGCGGCGGGGGCCAAATCGGCGGCAATCTTCGGGCGCTGCTATGAAGCCGTCACAAGCGGCCGGCCGCCGATGACGGCCAGGCTCGGCGCCATCGCGCGCGACGCCGGCATGTCGCTGCTGGGCGGCAATTGCATGGGCTTCATCAACTGCGTCGACCGGCTCAAGGTCGTGGCGCTCGCTCCGCCCGTGCCCGATCGGCCGGGATCGATCGGCCTGATCTCCCATTCCGGATCGACCTGGTCGGCTCTGATCGCCAACCAGCGGCAGCTCACCTTCAACTACGTGATCTCCGCCGGTCAGGAGATCGTGACCTCGCTGTCGGACTATCTGGCCTTCCTGGTCGCCCAGTCGGAAACGCGCGTGGTCGGCATGGTGATCGAGACGATCCGCGATCCCGGGGGCTTTACCGCGGCACTCGAGGCCGCAGCCCGATGCGGCATTCCCGTGATCGTGCTCAAGCTCGGGCGCTCCGAGCGCGGACGTCAGTTCGCGCTCGCCCACAGCGGCGCGCTCGCCGGCTCGGACGCGGCCTTCGATGCCGTGTGCCGGCATCACAACGTGGTGCGCGTGCGCGCGCTTGACGAGCTTATGGACACGCTCGAGCTGTTCTCGCGCGGGCGCACGCCACCGACGCCGGGGCTTGCCATCGTCACCGACTCCGGGGGCGAACGGCAGCTCATCGTCGACGTCGCGGCCGATCGCGGCGTGCCGCTGACGACGCTCGCCCCCTCGACCAAGACGCGCCTCGAGCAGGTGCTCGATCCGGGCTTTGAAGGCACCAATCCGCTCGATGCCTGGGGTGACGGCGGCTACATCTACGAGGACTGCCTCAAGATCCTCGCAGACGATCCCGCGGTCGGCGCCATTGCGCTCGCCAGCAACATGGTGCCGGCGCGCGCCTATCTTCATCGGGTCGCCGATTCGATCGTCGCGGCTGCCGGCGCCACGGCCAAGCCAATCGTCGCCTTCGGCAACATTCACAGCACGATCTGCCGGGACAAGGCGGCCGAATTGCGTGGCCTCGGCATTCCCGTGCTGATGGGCACGGAGACGGCGCTTGGCGCGCTGGGCCATTTCCTCGCCTGGCACGAAACGCGGCGCGCCGAACCGGAGACCAGACCGCCGCCAGCGCCGGCCGACGCGCTTGCCCGCTGGCGCGCCAAGCTCTCCGCCGCTTCCGCGCCGTTGTCCGCCGTCGATAGCCTTGCGCTTCTTGCCGATTTCGGCGTTGCCACCGTCGCATCGCGTCGCGTCGCAAATGCCGCCGACGCGGTGGCGGCTGCCGCAGCGCTCGGCTTGCCCGTCGTGATGAAGACCGCCAACCCTGCCATCCTGCACAAGACCGAAGCGGGCGGCGTTGCGCTCGGCCTCGGCAGCGAGGCCGATGTGCGGACGGCCTATGGCCGCATCAGCGCGGCGTGCGGCCCGTCGGTCGAAGTCCAGGCGACTGCGCCGGACGGCGTCGAGATCCTGCTCGGCATGGTCAACGACGCGCAATTCGGCCCGGTCGTCACGATCGGCGCCGGCGGCGTGCTGGTCGAGCTGCTCGGAGATGCTGTGACCGTCATGCCGCCGATCGGCGTCGACCGGGCCGCGGCGCTGCTGCAGCGGCTCAAGGTTTCGCGCCTGTTGACGGGCTATCGCGGCAAACCGCCGGCCGACGTCAGAGCGCTCGCCCATGCAATCGAACGTTTTAGCGTGATGGCGGCATCGCTCGGCGACCTGCTCGCCGAATTCGACGCCAATCCTCTGTTGGCCGGACCGTCGGGCGCCGTCGCCGTCGACGCTCTTGCCGTCCCGCTGTCCGCCAAGACAAACTCGCACTGACGTAAGGGAGGGTACTTCGCCATGGCTTCAGCAAGAGATCAACTTCTCGCCTGGATCGATCAGGACAAGGACGTGCTGCTCGACTTCTTCAGCAAGTTCGTCCAGGCGAAATCGCCCAATCCGCCGGGCGACACGCTCGTCGCCGTCGCGCACATCACGGGCTTCCTCGACAAGGAGAAGCTGACCCATCGCGTGATCGCGCCCAACAAGATCATGCCCAACATCGTCGCCAGCTTCGACAGCGGCAAGCCGGGCAAGCATCTCGTGCTGAACGGCCATATCGATGTGTTCCCGGTCGCCGACGAGGAGCGCTGGAAGAACGGTGCGTGGAGCGGCAAGGTCGTCGACGGCAAGCTCTACGGCCGCGGCTCCTCCGATATGAAGTGCGGCACGACCGCGTCGATCTTCACCTACCGCTACCTCCATCGCATCAAGGATCAGCTCAAGGGCAAGCTGACTCTGACCTGCGTGTCCGATGAGGAGACGTTCGGCCCGTGGGGCGCGCGCTACCTCATGGAGCACCACCCCGAGGTACATGGCGATTGCTGCCTCAACGGTGAGCCTTCGAGCCCGCACACGCTGCGCTTCGGCGAGAAGGGATTGCTCTGGCTCGAATTCTCGATCGCGACCAGGGGCTCGCACGGCGCCTATCCGCATGCCAGCGAGAGCGCGTCCAAGATCGGCGCCAAGCTGACCGCCGATCTCGAGAAGCTGACGGACATTCCGATCAAGGCGCCCGACAACGTGATGGGTGCCTTGCGCGCCGCGCGCACGGAGATCGAGATCGCCCAGGGCGTCGGCTCGGCCGATATCGTGCCCAAGGTGACGGTCAACATCGGCGTGGTCGAGGCGGGCATCAAGGTCAATATGACGCCGTCCAAGGCGCGCATGGAGGTCGACATCCGCCTGCCCGTCGGCATCACGGCCGACGTCGTGCTGGCCGAGGTCAACAAGATCCTCGCGCGCTATCCCCAGGTGACCATGAAGCAGATCAACAACAATCCACCGAGCTGGTGCGATCCCGGCCATGAGATGGTCGAGATCATCAGGGCGAACGTCCGCAATCTGAAAGGCTTCGAACCGAAGCCGGTGATCAGCCTCGGGGGCACCGACGCGCGGCTGTGGCGCTACATCAACGTGCCCGCCTATGTCTATGGTCCCCCGCCGACCGGCATGGGTTCATACGACGAGCATGTCGAGCTCGACACCTTCTATCACATCGTGCGCACGCATGTTCTGTCGGCCTATGACTATTTGACGCGCTGAGCGATGCCATGCCGTCGCCCCGGCGCCGGTCACACCGGTGCCGGGGCGATTGCCCTTCGCGGTACCGTCGAACAGGGTAGCAAGTCATTGCCGGCAATGCAGACGTCGGCGGGGGTCGCAAGAATGAATTTCAGTCTGAGCCCCGAGCAGATCCAGCTTCAGGAGCTTGCGCGCACCTTCGCCCGGAAGGAGATGGGCGACGTCGCGCGCAAGATCGAGGCGACCAACGAGCCGCCCGCTCGGGAAATCCTCCACAGGTTTGGCCGGCTCGGTTTCCTCGGCATCAACCTCGATCCCGAATTCGGCGGCCATGGGCTCGGCGATCTCGAAGCACTCCTCGTGCTGGAGGAATTCGCCCGCGTCCATCCGGCGATTGCCTTTCCGATCTTCGAAAGTACGGTCGGTCCGATCAAGGCGATCGAGCGCTTTGCCGGCGCCGCGCTCAAGCACCGGCTGATGCCGCCGGTATGCCGGGGCGATTTGACCGTTGCGGTCGCCATGTCGGAGCCCGACGCCGGCACTGCTTTGACAGATCTCAAGACCCGGGCCGAGCTCAAGGACGGCAAGGTCGTCATCAACGGCATGAAGCGGTGGTGCAGTGGCGGCGGTCACGCCGGCGGCTATCTCGTCTATTGCCGCATGTCGCGCGACGCCGGCGCCAAGGGCATCGGCGCGGTCTATGTCGACAATGGCGCGCCCGGTCTTTCCTTCGGCCAGCGCGAGCAGCTCATGGGTTTCCGCGGCATCTGCAGCGCCGACATCTTCTTCGATAACGTAACGGTGCCGAGCGAGAACGTCGTCGTGCCGGCTGGCTCGTTCGGCAAGCTGATGGAGGCGTTCGATCTCGAGCGCTGCGGCAACGCCACGATGTGTCTCGGCCTCGCCGCCGGCGCCCTCGATGACGCACTCGCCTATGTGCAGGAGCGCAAGCAGTTCGGCCGGCCGATCGTCGACTTCCAGGCCGTCCAGCTCAAGCTCGCGGAGATGGCCATGCAGGTCGAGGCGGCGCGCCTGCTCATCCACAAGGCCGTGTCGGCCAAGACGTCGGCCTTCCCGTCGGTCCTGTCGAGCAGTATGGCCAAGTGCTTCGCCAACGAGATGTGCCGCGACGTCTGCGGCAAGGCCGTTCAGCTCATGGGCGGCTACGGCTACGCCAAATCTGCGCCGGCGGAGCAGCGCCTGCGCGACGCCTGGGGCTGGGGCATTGCCGGCGGGACGATCGACGTTCAGAAGGTCAACATCGCATCCGCATTGATCGGCCGGCGCTTCAACCAGCGCGGCCAGTCGGCCGCGGCCGGAAACTAACGGCGGCCCCATGACAGCAGCGCTTAGCAAACTCCGCGTCGTCGAGCTAGCGCGTGTCCTCGCCGGGCCATGGGCGGCACAGACGCTGGCCGATCTCGGCGCCGACGTCGTCAAGATCGAGCATCCCAAGCGCGGCGACGATACGCGCGCCTGGGGCCCGCCCTATCTCGGCGGCAGCACCGAGTCCGCTTATTTTCTCTGCACCAACCGCAACAAGCGATCGGTCGCCCTCGACTTCGCCAAGCCCGACGGACGCGACGTCCTGCTACGCCTTCTCAAGGACGCCGATGTGCTGATCGAGAACTTTCGTCCCGGCGCCCTTGGCAAATACGGGCTGGACTATGACAGCCTTCACCGCCTGAACCCGCGCCTTATCTACTGCTCGATCACGGCATTCGGTCAGACCGGACCCGCCAGCCACCGCCCCGGTTACGACTTTGCGATCCAGGGTCAGGGCGGGCTGATGAGTATCACCGGCCAACCCGATGG
>Ga0194120_10001686_pt1 | contig 39562 bp, 27 predicted proteins | sample TA2MahCa65mmetaG_FD_148642 | JGI IMG/M metagenome (GOLD analysis project Ga0194120, IMG submission 148642) | Freshwater microbial communities from Lake Tanganyika, Tanzania - TA2015019 Mahale Deep Cast 65m | ecosystem: Environmental > Aquatic > Freshwater > Lake | place: Tanzania: Lake...
GGGCAGGGGCAGGGGCAGGCACAGGGACAGGCACAGGCACAGGGGCAGGCACAGGCACAGGGGCAGGGACAGGGGCAGGCACAGGGACAGGGGCAGGGGCAGGGACAGGGGCAGGGACAGGGACAGGGGCAACAACATTCTTGCTGGCCTGCTGCCGCCCCGACCTCGCCCCGGGACCCCGGTTCGCCCTACCCTTGCCCCGGGCCGCCGCCCTCTTGCACGAAATGGTCTTGGCGCCGCGGGGTCGCCCAGCGCTGCAACACCGAGCGCTCGAAGGCGTCGGCGACCTGCAGGCGGCCCATCAGGAAGTCGAAAAGCCCCATGTACTTCTGGCACCACGTCGAGTCCGCCATGCGGCCGTGCAGGCTGCCCTGCTCGCAGTAGTTGTGCACCGGGCACACGCCGCACCATGGCTTGTAGGCGCAGGTCGCACAGTGCGGTTGCCCGTCGAGCGCAGAGGCCAGGACCATGGCCCGCACTTGCGGTCCGGCGATCGCGTCGCGGTAGGCGGTGCTGGCCACGTCGCCCAGGCAGAAGCAGTCGTCGCCGCCGCGATCGACCATGCGGCCTTCGTCGCAGGTGAACAGCCTGCCGTCACTGTTGTAGGCAATCTGGCCAATGCCGGCGCCGCACGGGCTGCGCAAGTCCAGGAAGTTGGGCTCAAAGTTGCCGATCACCTTGGCAACGAGCAGGGCCATGGTGCGCTCGACGAAATCAGTGCCGCGGCGGTTGAGTTCGATGACGTGGTGGTAAGCCCGCGCGTAGAAATCGAGAAATTCGGCCATGGTGTAACCCAGCCGAGCCTTGGTCGTGGCCGCCCAGCCGAAGGGATCGAGGTGGCGCAAGAAGATGCTGCGGCAACCCACCGTGACGTAGTGATCGAGCAGGCCCTCAGGGTCATCGAGGACCAGCCGGGTGATGGTCGGCAGGGCTTCGACCCGGTACAGGTTGGGGTCGAGGCCCTGGTCGCGGTAGCGCTGGTTGATGCGCGCCATCCAGCGCACGGTGGTGTCGTGCGAGGCGCCGTCGGACCACTTGCGCACGGCGTCGTGGACTGCCGGAGGTCCATCGAGCGAGGTGCAGATCTGCACCCGCCGGTCGATGAGGTAGTCGAGTTTGGCGTCGTCCATCAGGCTCAGGTTGCTCACCAGCGAGAACATGACGGACTTGCGGGCGAGCGCGTTTTTCTGCAGCGCATACTCGATGATGTGCTCGACCACCGGCCAATTGGCTAGCGGCTCACCGCCCTGGAACTCCAGGGTCAGCGACGGCGACGGCGACTGGAATGCGAAATCGACCGAGCGCTCGGCGGTCTCGATCGACATGTCGGTGTGGGTGTGGTGCATGGGCGCGCGCGAGGCGTGGCAGTACTGGCAGGTGTGGTTGCAGCGCAGCGTGACCACCAAAATGTGCAGGTTCGGTCCCGAGCGCAGGAACCGGGAACGTTCCGCGGTCTGGGCGACCACCGCGTCGCGGTCCAGTGCCTCGGCAACGAACCACGCGGCCTGCAGTTGCGGCCACGCCGGGTCCTCGGGCCCGATCCGCCCCTGCACCAGCCGCAAAAAGGTCTCCGCATCGACCATCGCGTAGCGGCCGAAGTCGTTGGTCAGCACATAGGCGTCGCCCACCGCGCGGTAGCGGAAAGGCACCAGGCGGGCCCTGTCGCGGTGGACGGCATCGCGGCCGCGGCCCGCAGGCCCCATCGGAGGATTCGCCGGAGCGGACATGGAGGGCTCCTTGACGGGTTTTCGGCAGCTCTCGCGTGCCGCCGATTTTTCGGCAACCAAGTGGGCCGCGCCCTGACCGGCGCTTGTCGTGGCGGTGTGCGTCGCCACCCCAACTGCCCGGGTGCGCCCTGCGCGGGCGGGCGGGCGACCCACCCGAAAGGATGGGGCCTGGCCGCGTGGCTTGCGTCACGGGACCGTCACCGATGGCCGGGTGCCGGGCCCAAGGCGCACCGCCAGCGAATCGGGGCGCAGATGACGATTTTTCGGCATTCGGCCGCCGGAGAACCGGCACGCACGGGTCACGCTTATTTTCAACGACATGCATTCCGGTGACAGACTCGGCCGCAGCCAATGTGCCTGCGAGCGCCAAGGTCCATGCGCCGATGACGGCCAGGGTTGACCGACGCCCGGCAATCCAGGCCGCGGAGCCCTCGCGAAACTCACGCATTGTTTCATGGGCTTGATGTCCATGCGCCGAAAGACCGGCGGCCCAGGCCGCGGTTGGCAAGGATCTTGCAAAGGGACCGCCCGGAGGTTCGACGTGCCGACCGTCCCGTGCCCGACCCGAAACGACCGACCCGCTCGCCCTGCCTGCGCGACCTGTGCGCGGGTGGCCGCCCGCCCCGCGACGCCTCAAGCGCGGGCCCTTCTGGCGACCCTGGCGTGGGCGTGGATGGCGTTGTCGGCATGCGGAAACGACCACGTCACCCACGCGCGCGTTCCCAAAGCGGCCGCGCCGGCACACGCCCACGACGTGGATCCGGGCGGGGCCACCGTCGAACCTCCCCCAACCGCCGCGGCACCGGTACAGGCCGAGGTCCGACCGACCTGGACGCTGCCGCAGCACTGGAAGCAGACGGCAGGCAACGGCATGCGGTTTGCGACCGTGCAGCCCGACGGGCCGGGCGCCCCCGACATCACCGTGGTCATGCTGGGCGGCGCGGCCGGCGGCGAACTCGCCAATGTCAACCGCTGGCGCGGACAGGTTGGCCTCGGCCCGGTCGACGACGCCGCGTTGCCAGGCTTGCGGACCACGGTGACCTCGAAAGCTGGACCGGTGCAGGTCTATGACTTCTCGGGAACGGGCACAGACGCGGTGCGCATGCTCGCGGCGATCTGGATCGACGCCAACGGCAACTCCTGGTTTTTCAAGACCAACGCCGGGCCTGCCGCGGTGCAGGCGGTTCGACCGGGGCTGCTCACCCTGCTGGAGACCTTGCGCCTTGAATGACCAAGCCAACAAGCACTGGGGTACAGCGCTGCTCGATGCCCTGACCTCGCTCAAGCTGGCCATCGTGCTATTGACTCTGTTGATGGTCTTGGTGCTGGCGTGCACCTTGGCGCAAGTGGACCTCGGCACCCACGGCGCCGTCGAGCGCTACATGCGCAGTTGGCTGGTGTGGTGGCGACCGGACGGGGCTTCGTGGTCGATCCCGGTGCTGCCGGGAGGGGCGCCGGTGGGCGGCTTGCTCATCCTGAACCTGTCAGTGGCCCAGATCCGGCGGCTGCAGTTGACGTGGCGCAAGTCGGGTCTGTGGCTGCTGCACATCGGCCTGGTCCTGTTGGTCGCCGGCGAGTTCGTCTCGGCGATGTTGCAGGTGGACGCGCGCCTGACCTTCGAGGAGGGCCACAGCGCCAACTTCGTCGAGCGCACCCGCGAATACGAACTCGCCGTCGTGGACACCACGGACGCGGCCTACGACGACGAATACGGCGTGCCGCAGTCGTTGCTGCTGGCGGGCGGCTCCATCGCCATCGCCAAGACGCCCTTGCAACTCAAGGTGGTCGCCTACATGCGCAATAGCGAGCTGCGCAACCGCACCGACAAGGATCCCAAGTCGCTGGCCACCGCTGGCGTGGGTCCCGAGATCGCGGTACAGCAGTTGCCGCCGGTGACGGCGGACGACGCCCAGGACACGCCTTCGGCCCTGATCGACGTGCACGCCGATGGGGTCAGCAAGGGCGTGTTCCTGGTCAGTGCCGGCATTTCGGCGCAGCAGGGCTTCAGCCACGCGGGCCGCCACTACCGCATCGACCTGCGCCTGCGCCGCGAATATCTGCCGTATTCGCTCACGCTCAAAGACTTCAGCCACGACGTGTACCCGGGCACCGACATCCCCAAGAACTTCTCGAGCTTGGTGCGCCTGGTGCATCCGGGCAGCAGCGAAGACCGCACGGTGCTCATCTCCATGAACCAGCCGCTGCGCTTTGAAGGTCGGACCTTCTATCAGTCCAGTTTCGGCAAGAACGACACGTTAAGCGTGCTGCAGGTGGTGCAGAACCCTGGGTGGCTGATGCCGTACGTGTCGTGCACGCTGGTCACGTTGGGGTTGATCGTGCATTTCTCGTTCAGTCTTGGTCGGTTGCAGCGAAGGCGGGTCCGCGCCGCCGCAGCGGCGGTGGGGGCGACATGAAAGGGCAGCGGTGGCTCGTGGCGTTGACCGCCGTAACCGCAACCCTGATTGCGGCGAGCGGCTTTTTCGGGGACCGCAAGGGCCGGCAGGGCGTCGACGTGGTCGCGTTCGGCGAATTGCCGGCGCAGGAGGGCGGCCGCGTCAAGCCCATCGACACACTTGCGCGCAACGCCCTGCTGATGATTCGCAGCAAGCAGACGGTGCGGGCCGATGGCCGGACGCTGTCGGCGAGCGAATGGCTGCTCGACGCGATGTTCCGGCCGCAGTTGGCGGACACCTATGCGATTTTCGTGGTGGACGACCCCGACGTGCTCGGGCTGATGGGCATGCCGCAATCGGCGGAGCGGTACTACAGCTTCGACAAGCTGCGCGACCACACCGGCAAGCTGCAATCGCAGGCCAGCGCCGCGCGCCGCGTCGACCCCAAGCAGCGCACCCGCTTCCAGGCGGCGGTGGTCCACCTTTTCGACCGCCTGTACCTGTACTACCGCATCAAGCACACGCTGCAGATCGAGGGTGGCGCCGGGCTTTCCGACGAGTTGGCGCGCGCGCACACCCAAGCCGGGCAAGAGCGCGCGCAGGCCATCGCCGAACTCGCCTACTTCCGGGTGTTGCCGCCGACGGCCAAGGGCGGCTGGCGCAACATCGGCGAAGGCTTGGCGGCCCTGCACGCGGGCACGCCGCAGCCGGGGTTGGAGCTCTACGCCGCCATGCAAAAGGCCTACGTGGCGGGCGATGGGGCAAACTTCGACGCGGCTGTCGCCAAGATGCTGGCGCTCGGCCGGGCGGCTGACCCGACGGCGCTCGGCATCGCCGCGCACGAGTTGCAGTTCAACCGCGCGCAACCGTTCTACAACGGCATGGTCCTGTACGTCGCGGCGCTGCTGGTGCTTTTCGCCAGTTGGGCGTGGCGACCGCAGACGCTGCGGCCAGTGGCCTACGTGCTGCTGGCCGCGGGCCTGCTGTTGCACACGGGCGGTCTGGTGTCGCGCACCATCCTGCAAGGCCGTCCGCCGGTGACCAACCTGTACTCGTCGGCGGTGTTCGTGGGCTGGGGCGCAGCGGTGCTGGGCGCGGTGCTGGAGCGCTTGTACCGCAACGGCTTTGGTGCGGTGGTCGCGGCGGCCAGCGGCTTTGTTTCGCTCATCGTCGCCCATCACCTCGCGGCCGACGGCGACACCATGGAGATGATGCGCGCCGTGCTCGACAGCAACTTCTGGCTCGCCACCCACGTCATCACCATCACCATCGGCTACAGCGGCACGTTCGTCGCGGGCGCCATCGCGGCGGGCTGGGCGATTCGCCGTCACGCGCTGCGCAGTCTGGACCCCGAGGCCGGCAAGGCGCTGGCGTCGATGACCTACGGCATCCAGTGTTTCGCCCTGCTCTTCAGCTTTGCCGGAACGGTGCTCGGCGGCATCTGGGCCGACCAGTCGTGGGGCCGCTTTTGGGGCTGGGATCCCAAGGAAAACGGGGCTCTGCTCATCGTGCTGTGGATCGCCATCGTGCTGCACGCGCGCTGGGGCGGCTACATCCGCGAGCGCGGCCTGATGGCCATGTCGATCGCCGGCATGGCGATCACGGCGTTCAGTTGGTTCGGCGTCAACATGCTCGGCGTCGGTCTGCATTCCTATGGTTTTACTGACAAGGCCTTCAGCGCACTCGCTGCGTTCATGGGCCTGTGTCTGCTGTTGCTGGGCCTGAGCCTGGCGCCCCCTCGATTCCGCTTGGTTCGAACGTTGGCGGCGGGCCTGCCCGTTCAACACGGTGCCGCGACACCGCATGGGTGATGTCATGAAAAACATTTCGCTTCTGGCGCTCTGGCACCACCTCGTGCCGGTCGGCGCCGCGTTCTGCCTGGTGGCTTGCGCCGCTGAACCCGGAGCTGCGGGCAAGGACGGCGCCACCTGCACGCTCACCGACAAGGGGGGCGGCATCAAGGAGATCAAGTGCGGGGACAGCCCCGCCATCACCATCGTCGACGGCTCCGCCGGCAAGGACGGCAAGAACGGCATCGACGGCAAGAACGGCCAGGACGGCACTGCGGGCAAGGACGGCGCTGCGGGGGCCGCGGGCAAGGAGGGAGCCGCCGGGGCCGCGGGCAAGGACGGCACGCCGTGCGAGGTCAAGGACAACGGCAACGGCACCAAGACCGTCACCTGCGGCAGCTACTCGGTCACCCTGGCCGACGGCGCCACCGGCACCACGGGCAAGGACGGCAAGGACGGAAAGGACGGCGCCGACGGCAAGCCCTGTGAAGTCAAGGACAACGGCAATGGGACCAAGACCATCACCTGCGCCGGCATCACCGTCGACCTGCCCTCTGGCCCGACGGGAACCACCGGCCCGGCCGGCCCCGCAGGTGCCGCTGGCGCCGCTGGCAAGCCCTGCACGGTGACCGACGGCGGCATGGGCCTCAAGACCATCGTGTGCGCCGACGGCACCAAGGTCACGGTCGCCGACGGTGCCCTCGCCAACGACTGGAAGATCGACCGCTTCCATGGCACCAAGTACTTGCAGACCAGCGGCAACTTCAAGACCAACGGCAAGATCCTGGCCAAGGCCGTCATCACCGGCGCGACGGCCGATGCCGCGGGCAAGGTCGTGGTCAAGTTCAAAGTCAACAATCCGGACAAGGCGCCCGGCGTGGCCGGCGACCCCATCACCACGCTGACATCGGTGTCGTCCAACATCGCCAAGCTGGTGCCTGCCGGCAACGGCGACGCGTCGAGCATGTGGGTGCCCTACATCCAGAACCCGGCGGCAGTCACGGTCACGACGGCGACCGCGGGGCCGTGGCCCAACCCGGCGGGCTACACGGTCTATCAGGCCGGCAGCGACACCGCCAACGCCGACCCGACCAAGGGCGGCACGCTGGTCAACAACGGCGACGGCAGCTACGTGTACACCTACTTCCGCAACATCGCGGCGGTCAAGCTGGCGGCGCTGACCACCCCGGTCACGCCAGAGCAGGTCATCAGCTACGACCGTTCGCTCAAGCACCGGGTGCAGATCATGATGGGCGGCAGCACCGGCCCCACTGCCAATGCCATCTTCGATTTCGTGCCGGACGGCAGCACCACCAACGCCCTGGTCACCCGCGACATCGTCGACACCGAGACCTGCAAGAGCTGCCACGGCTGGGACTTCCGCGCCCACGGCGGCAACCGCCTCGAGGTCGACGGCTGCGTGGTCTGCCACAACCCGAGCACGGCCGACCCGCAGAGCGGCAATACCGTCGATTTCAAGGTCATGATCCACAAGATCCACGCCGGCGCCCACATGTCGAGCATCAAGGGCGCCGACGGCATTGTGTTCAACGACCCGGCCACCGCGGCGGATGAATCGGCGGACAACGGTAAGTACGACATCTGGGGCTTCGGCAACACCAAGTGGACGTGGTGGAAGGTCGGCTTCCCGGCCATCACCGAGAACTGCGAGAAATGCCACCAAGGCAAGGCTCCACAGGCGGACAACTGGAAGAAGGTGTACTCGCGCGCCGCCTGTGGCAGTTGCCACGACACGGTCAACTGGGCCGATGGTACGGGCCACAAGGGCGGCAAGCAGGCGAGCGACGACGGCTGCAAGAACTGCCACCAAGCGGGCGGTCTCGCGCAGGACACTGTCGACGCCCACAACTGGACGGTCAAGGATTTCCGCAACATCCCTGAGTTCACCGCCAAGGTGACGGTGTCCACGCCCAAGAACGGCACGCACTTCGTCGCGGGCGAGGCGCCAACGGTCACCATCCAGCTATCTGACGAGACCGGCAAGCTGCTCGACCACACGACCATCGTCGAGGACGACGCCGTCGAGCCGTGCCCCACGGCCGCCGCCAAGGACTGCACGCCGCGCGACGGCAAGTTCCGCGCGGCACAGCTCTTCGTGCACGGGCCGCGCAGCGACCGCAACCCGGTGCTGACCACCGCGGCCCGCGCGCAGATCTTCTCCGCGACGGCCGGACCGTGGGACCTGAGCGGCACACCGACGGCGACCGCGTTCCAAATCAAGATCGACGGCGGCCGGGACCTGTGGAGCAAGGCCACGCCGAGCACCGACAACTCGGTCATCAAGCCGTTCGACACCTACCAGCCCGGCAACATCACGCTGACCACGACCGCGACCAGCTTCACCAACAAGGCCGCTGTCACCCCAGCCGATTTTGCCAAGTGGCTCAACGCCAACGCGCAGTTCAAGGCGCGGGCCGTCGCCTGGGTCGACGCCGCGACCGGCAAGCTCGGCATCCGCAGCCGCAACCTCGGCGAGACCTACTCGGTGCAGTTGCAGACCGGCACGTTCACGACGCTGCTTTTCAACAACGACACCGCCTACAAGAGCACGACGGGCTTCACGCCGGGCAACAACTGCAGCAAGCGCATCGTCGCGGCCAACGAGGACCCCCAAGTCACCCGGACGGTCGAGTCGATCACCTACCAGCTCGATCCAGTGGACGATTTGCGGACCGGCACCTACACCGCGGACATCGAGTTTGCGGATCGCGGCAACTCGAGCGGCACCAACTACAAGACCCCCACCGTCGCGCAAGCCAAGTTCCAGGTCGGCACTGCGACGCCGGAAAAACTGGTCGCCGACGGCTGCGCGAATTGCCACCAGCACAACGGCAAGGGCCTCGTGGTCGACGCCCGGCGCCACAACAAGCACCTGAGCAACGACGCGCTGGACCGCTGCGGAAGCTGCCACGACTACCAGTCGCAGAACCCGGTGGGCCTGGACTGGAGCGGCGCCCGGCCGATCAGCAGGCGCATCCATGCCATCCACTACGGCAGCAAGCTCAATTTCCCCAATCAGACCGTGTGGTACGGCAATGGCGACCCGACCCCGGGGCGCAACTGGGACATCACTCTGCCGCAAGACGTGCGCAACTGCGAGGCGTGCCACAGCAGCAACACCAGCGGCACCTGGGCCACCAACCCCAACCGCTTGGCGTGCTGGGGCTGCCACGACTCGCTGTCGGCGCAGGCCCACTTCAAGACCATGACCTTCGATCCGACGCCGCTCGACGCGTACAGCGGCGATGAGGTCGAGTCGTGCAAGAACTGTCACTAGGCCCCAACCCGCCGTAGCCGGATCTCGACCGGCGATCGGCGCGCGACCCCGCGGCGGAACACCGACCAGCCGCGGGGTCGGCGCTTTTGGCGCAGGTTGCCCGGGTCGCGCTTTGCGAAAGGCTGCCGCGACTGGCGCGTGGGCTCGATGCCCAAGGCCGACCCGCCCATTGCAAAACCAGCCGCGTGCCTGTCGAATACGCGCCCTGCGCGCGACCTGGCGCGCCCAAGGAATCCCGATGGTCCGCATTCCTGGTCTGTGGCTGGCTGCGCTGTTGCCGCTGGCGTGCACCAAGGCTCCGCCGGCCGAGATGACAGCGGCGCCCCTGCCCACGCCGGTGGTGCCGGTCGCCGCGCCAGTGCCAGCGGGCGCCACGCCGACGGGCGCTGTCCCCGATCATCCGGCGTTGCAGCAAGCGCCAGCAGCCGCGGCCGGGCAGTTGCCGGCGGGGCACCCGCCGATCGGGGCAGGCGACCCCGCCGCGCTGGCGGCACCTCAAGCGGAGCTGCCCGACGGCCCGACCTTCACGGTGCCCGCGGCCTGGCAGTCGATCCCACCGCGGCCGATGCTCTACAAGGTGTATGCGCTGCCCAAGGAGGCGGGCGACGCCGAAGCCGCCGAACTGACGGTGTCGTTCCTGGGCGCCGGGTTGCCGCTCGACATGAACGTGACACGGTGGTGCGGGCAATTCCAACTCGCGGCGGGCAGCGATTGCGCGTCGGCAGCCAAGCAGACACCCGTCGCTGGCGCGCGCCACCCGAGCACCTTGGTCGAGATCGTCGGGGCGTTCCTGGGCTCGATGGGCGACCCGGCCGGCGCCGTGCCCAAGGCCGGCTGGAAGATGGCGACGGTCGCGGTCGGCGCGCCGACACGCACGTGGTATTTCAAGATGGTCGGACCCCGGGCCGCCGTGGAACGCTGGCAAGCCGAAGCCGTGCGCATGGCGCAACAAGTCGAATAGGACCGTCCGGCCGCGCCGATTTTTCGGCTGGCGGCTGCCGTCGCCTTCGACCTCGGCGCGACTTTCCACCAAGACACCGACATCGCACGAACTTGCGCGGCGATCAGGCCCGAGGTCGCGGGTCTGCCGCGCCGGGCTTGTGCCGAGTTTTCGGCACGCCGACCGGGCTGCGCACACACTGACGCATCCGTGGCGCGACGCCAAGCGCCATCCTCGCCTGACAACCGCTTGGACGCGCTGGCCAATGACACGCCGCGGACAATGTGCCGCAGCCTTGGCACGGTCCTTGCTCGTGTGCTGGCCGGGTCGCCCAGATGCCAGCGCCTTGTGCGCAGGCGCCGCGGCGCAACCAGGAGCCAGGCATGTTCTCGCGCGATTCCGTGCACTTGTGGATCCTCGGCGGCGCTCTCGCCGCGGTCGTCGGCGGCTTTCTGGCCGTGCGGGCGGCATCGCTGCCGCCGTCGTGGGGCCAGTACGGCCACTGGCGCGGCGCCGCGCTCAAGGAAATCGGCGACCAGACGCGCAAGGTGACGACCCGGGCCGATTGCCTCGGCTGCCACCAGACGCCCAAGCATGCCTTCGGCAAGAAGCACCAGACGGTCCTGTGCAGCGAGTGCCACGGCCAGGGCCGCGCACACATCGACGACTGCCGGTCCAAGCAGGTGGCCCTGCCGCAGGGGGCCACGCTGTCGTGTGCCCACGACCGGATCAAGCCCGAGCGGCTGGTCCACGTGTGCGCGCACTGCCACGCCCAGGTGGTTGGCCGGCCCAAGGACCACCCGCAGATCGACGTGGCGGAACACCTCAAGGACCAAGAGGCCAAGGACCCGAAAAGCCCGATGACGTGCATGCAGTGCCACCAGGCCCACGACCCGAGCGAGGAGCCCGAGGAGGCGGACGACGACGGCGACGACGATGGCAAGGCCAAGGACGACGACGATGATGACGACGATGGGGGCGCCGAAAAACCGGCGATCGTTCCCGGCACGGTGACTCCTGCCGATGCCGCCACGCCGACCGGCCCCGCGACGGCGACCGAAGGAGAGGAATCATGAATTGCACCCCAACAGGTTGCCCGAGTTGCCAACCGGCTGCCGTTGCCCCTGCCAGTGTGGCCTCGCCAGGCTTGGCCCCTTCCAGCGCGACGCCCGCGGATCCTGGGCGCCGGGAGTTCGTCTGGGACGCCATCCGCACGTTCTCATTTGGCGCGTTGACGCTGACCGCGCTGCCGATCCTTGTGGCCGAGGCCGACGCCGACGATGACCCGAAGGCCGCTGCCCCCCCGGCCGACCCATCGGCAACGGTCGGGGCTGCCAAACGCAAGCGCACCGTGCTGTTCGGCTACCTCGTCGATACGACCAAGTGCATCGGCTGCGGCGGCTGCATGCTCGCGTGCAAGAACGAAAACGCCGTGCCGGACGACCAGTTCCGCACGTGGGTGGAACGGTACGTGTACTACAAGGACGGCCGCGTCGAGGTCGACACCTGCACCAGCGGCAATTTCTCGTTCGACCAGAAGCCGGCGCTCGATCCCAAGGTGGTGGACAAGGCGTTCTTCGTCCCCAAGCTGTGCAACCACTGCGTCGAGACGCCGTGCATCCAGGTCTGCCCGGTGGGCGCGAGCTTGATGACCAAGGACGGCGTAGTCCTCATCGATCACGAGCGCTGCATCGGCTGCGCGTACTGCGTGCAGGCATGCCCGTTCGGCACGCGCTTCATCAACCACAAGACCAACACTGCCGACAAGTGCACGTGGTGCTACCACCGCGTCGCCAAGGGCGAAAAGCCGGCCTGCGTTGAGGTGTGCCCGACCGGCACGCGCATCTTCGGCGACATCAACGACCCGGACAGCGACATCAGCAAGGTGCTCGCCGTCCACCGCATCGACGTGCTCAAGAGCTACCTCGGCACCCGGCCCAAGACCCGCTACATCGGCCTGACTTCGGAGGTGGTGTGATGCACGGTCATCCCATCGAGTTCATGTTCCCAAATGATCACGGTAGCATCGCCTGGACCTTGATGATCGTGCTCTACCCGTACATCACCGGGCTGGTCGCCGGTGCGTTCGTGGTCGCGGCGCTCTACCACGTGTTCGGCAAGAAGGAACTGGCGCCGGTGGCGCGCTTTGCCTTGGCGGCCTCGTTCTCGTTCTGCGCGTTCGCGACCATGCCGCTGCTCTTGCACCTGCACCAGCCGCAGCGCGCGTTCAACATCATGTTCACGCCCAACTTCACCAGCGCGATGGCGGGGTTCGGCTTCATCTACAGCTTCTACCTCACCCTGCTCGGTGTGGAGATCCTGCTGGTGTTTCGCGACGACATCGTGGCGCGCGCCAACCGCAGAGGCGTCGAGGGCTGGCTGTACAAGGTGCTGGCGCTCGGCGTCACCAACCAAACGCCGGGCTCGCGCGCGCTCGACCACAAGTGGATCAGCGCCTTGAGCGTCATCGGCATCCCGGCCGCGTGCGTGCTGCACGGCTACGTCGGGTTCATCTTTGGCGGCATCAAGGCCAACCCGTGGTGGTCCACGGCGCTGATGCCGGTCATCTTCTTGTGCTCGGCGATCGTTTCTGGCGTGGCGATGTTGATCTTGCTGTATGTGATCGCAAGCAAATTCCGCAGGGTGCAGGTGGACGACGAATGCCTGCGCTCGATGATGCGCACGCTCTGGTTGTTCCTCATCCTGGCCGTCGCGCTCGAAGAGCTCGAACTGCTCAACATGGCGTACGAATCGGGCGCCCAGTGGGCGATGCTGTCGCGCCTGATCCACGAGAAGTTGCATTTCTCGTTCACGTGGCTGCAACTGATCCTGGGGTCCGTGGTGCCGTTTTTCCTTTTGCTCATCGGCATGCGCCGTGGGCTGCACCCAGGCGTGCGCATCGGCCTGGGCACGGTGTCGGGGCTGCTCGTGCTCATCCAGGTGATGTCGATGCGCTGGAACGTGGTCATCGGCGGCCAACTGCTGTCCAAGAGCTTTCGCGGCTTCAACAACTATCTGCCCGAGTTCGGCGGCCGCGAGGGCCTTGGCGTTGCTGTCCTCGTGTTCTGCCTGCCGTTCGTGCTGATGTTTGCACTCGGCAAGATCTTGCCGCTGTGGAAGACGGACGCCGCCGACGGGCACTGACCCGACGCGGCACCTCGCGCGGGGTCCGCCGTATTTTCGGCGGCGCCCGCCGAAATTCCGTCACTGCCGCTGTGCCATCCAAGAGAAAGCTTAGCGCGAATCGCCGTTTGCGTGCGGACCCTGGTGCGCCGGAACGTGGCGCGGGTTTTGCAGCGCAGCAGATGTGACGCCGCCGGCCGCGCCGGCGCCGCGGAGTGGACGATGAAGATCAACGGCAGTCGCTGGGTGGCAGGGTGGGCGGCGCTGGCCATCGCGGCGTGCGAAGGCGGCGAGGGCCCCAGCGGACCCGCTGGCAAGCAGGGCGCGGCCGGCGCACAGGGGCTGCCGGGCGAGGCGGGGGCCAAGGGCGATCCGGGGGCCAAGGGTGACAAGGGCGACCCGGGAGCGACGGGCACCGCCGGGGTCAACGGCACCAAGGGCGACAAGGGCGAACCGGGCAAGGACGGCGTGGACGGCACGGACGGCGCCACGGGCACGACCGGCCCCAAGGGCGACCCCGGCTCGACCGGACCCAAGGGCGACAAGGGCGAACCCGGCAACTCGGCGGCGACGCTGGGCACCATCGCGGGCGTCGTCACCGCCGCGCTGGACGGCAAACCGGTTGCGGGCGCCCTGGTGTCGGCGGCACCCGTCGGTGCCACGGCGACCACCGACGAGGCGGGCCAGTTCACGCTGACCAAGCTGCCGATCGGCGCCTATGGGGTGCAAGTCAGTGCCAATGGCTTCGCATCAGCCACGGCGAGCGGCGTCGGCGTGGCCTGGAATGCGACCACCAAGCTGTCGTTCGCGCTGGTCGCGGGCGCACCAGGCGGCGCGGCACCGACCATCGCCGTGCAGGAGACGGGCGCCGTCGGCTTTGGTCAGCCGGTCAAAGTGGCCGCGATCGTCGCCGACGCCGACAACCCGGCCGATCAACTGACCCTGACCTGGAAGCAGGTCTCGGGCAAGCCGGTCGCGCTCAAGGCCGCGGGCGCGCAGGTCGAGTTCACGTCGCCGTCGCTGCTCTTCGTCAAGGGCGCGCCGCCGCGCACCGAAGTCACCGGGCTGTCGCGCGACGAGGCCACTGTGCGCGTGCAATTGACGGCCACCGATCCGCAGGGCCATGCCACAGCCGTCACGGTCGCCGTCCAGCTCGCGGACGTGAGCCCAGGCCTGCGCACCGTGCCGTTGGGTACAACGGTCTACCTCGGCGCACCGACCACGCTGGACAAGGCCGGCAAGCCTCTGCCCTGGCAATGGTCGCTCGACACCGTGGGCGCGGTCGGCAGCAAGGCGTCGCTCAGCAGCGCGTCGACGCAGTTCGTGTCGTTTGTGCCCGATGTCGCCAAGGGCGTCTACAAGGTCACCGAGGCCGCCTCAGCGACGACGCTGACCGTGTACGCCGGCGGTTGGGTGGGTGTGGTCGGGGCCGACGGCTTGTGCACCGGCTGCCACAGCGGCGGCTTTGCACCGGACAACTTCACGCCGTGGCAGAAGACCAAGCATTTCACGGCCATGGCGGACAAGTTCGACGGCAAGCAGGGGCCGTTCGGCGCCCAGTGCCTGCAGTGCCACACCGTCGGCTACAACGAGGCGGTGCAGAACGCCGGCTTCGACGACCTGGCCAAGACGGCCAACTGGCAGATCGGCAAGGGCGGTACGGGCACCTGGGCGGCGCTGAACAAGGACAACAAGGCCCTGGCGCAGTTGGCCGGCGTGCAGTGCGAGAGTTGCCACGGGCCGCAATCCTCGGCGGCGCACGGCAGCAACCCGACCATCGACGTGCCGGCGCGGGTGTCGTGGGGCAGCGCGGTGTGCACGACCTGCCATGGCGACGGCGCGCAGTATCCGATCGGGACGCAGTGGGCCGCGAGCAAGCACAACAACCACGATCTGACGGTGCTCGAGGCGACGTTCGAGAAGCGCGGCAACACCGCCGCCCACTGCGGGCGCTGTCACTCGGCACAGGGCTTTGCGCTCTACGCCAAGCAACTGGCCAAGGGCGTCACCGGTTCGCTGGCCAAACCCGACGGCAAGGCCGCCGACGAAGCGTTCCTGCGCGGCCTCGGCCTGGAGACCGCCAGCGTCCAGAGCATCGGCTGCTCGGCGTGCCACAGTCCCCACGACGCCTCCAACCCGGCGCAACTGCGCATCGGCAGCCAGTTGGCGGCGCTGCCCAATGGCATGACCGGCATCAAGGGAGCGGGCACGGGCACCCTGTGCATGGCGTGCCACAACACCCGCAACGGCGAGCACACTGATTTCGTCGCCGGGCCTGCCAACTTCTCAGCACCGCACTCGCCCGCGCAAACCGACGCGTTGTACGGCTTCAACGCCTACTTCGTGCCGCGCTACACCCCAGGCGGCCACCTTGCGGTCAAGGACACCTGCGCCAGTTGCCACGTGGCGATCGCAACGACCTCTGGCGCCAAGACCAACCACGGCTTCAAGGTCGACAATGGCCTGTGCAAGAACTGCCACTCGGGCTGGGTGGACGGCGAGGCGCTGCAGGCCTCGTTCGAGGCCCAACTGGTGGCGCTCGAGACGGCCATCGCGGCAAAGGCCAAGGCCGCCATCGCCCTGGCCGTGGGCGGGTCCGGCAACAAGGTGACGGCCGTCGCCCTGAACCCCGATCCGGCCTACCCGTTCTACTCGGCCCCCATCGAACTGACCGCTGCGCCGGCGAGCGTCGACCTGGCGGAGTTCGCCGGACAAAGCGCTTTGGTGCTGCACCTGGGCAGCGCCGTGACCGCCAATTGGGTCGACGCCAGCGGCAACCCGGCCAAGGACGCGGCAGGCAACCCCCTGGCGCCCGCGAGCCTGAAGGATCTGCAGGTGCGTGCCGGCGATCTCAAGGTCTCCAAAGGTAGCGCGGCGGCGGCGACGGTCCTGGACCCGGCCGGCGACCTCAACAAAGCGATGTGGAACGTGCACCTGTTGGTCGGCGACGGAACGCGCGGCGTACACAACCCGGGGTTCTACAAGGCCGTCATTGCGGCGACCACCGCCAAGGTCAACGCGCTGTGAAAACGCCCGCCGTCCGATCGCTCGCCCGGCTGGCCGCGGTCTCCCTCGCGGTCGTGGCCAGTGCCTGCGACACGCCGAGGATCCTGCAGGCCGACGCCACGGATGCGGTGGCGGACGGCGGGTTTGCGCCCAGTTGCTCCGCGTGCCACGGCACCGACGGCAACCCGGCGCCGCCGCGCGCCGTCGGCGGCAAGGTCGACGTCGCGTGGCGCGGCGTCGGCGCCCACCAGACGCACGTCGTCGGCACCGCCTCCGCCGACCCCGTAGCGTGCGCCAGCTGCCATGTGGTGCCGACCGGCCTGTGGGACGAACACCACATCGACAGCCCGGACAAGCGGGCCACGGTGACGTTTGGCGGGGCGGCGCTCTTCAAGGACGCGACGCCGACCTGGAGCCCGACCGACCTGACCTGCGCGACCACCTACTGCCACGGTGGCACGCTCAAGGCGCCGGGCACGAACGGGTCGCCGCTGTGGACGCTCGTGGATGGCTCGCAGCGCGGCTGCGGTTCGTGCCACGGGGCGCCGCCGCCCAAACCCCACCCGCAGACCGGGGACTGCATCGGCTGCCACGCGGCGACCGCGGGGCCCAAGAACACCATCGCCCACAAGGACAAGCACATCAACGGCGTGGTCGAGGTCGTGTTCGCACAGAGCGTGGCGTGCAACGGCTGCCACGGCGCGCCGCCGGCCAATTCCGTCAAGGGCCACCCGCAACTGGGGCAGTGCGAGCTGTGCCACGCCCAGACCGCCGGGCCGGGCCAGACCATCGCCACCGCCGCCAACCACATGAACGGCAAGGTCGAGGTCGCCGTGGCCGAGGGTCAGAGTTGCGGCGCCTGCCACGGCTCGCCGCCGCCGCCGTCCGTCAAGAACCACCCGCAGTCCGATGCCTGCGAGGCCTGCCACGCCCAGACCGCCGGGCCGGGGGGCACGATCGCCGACCCGCTCAAGCACCGCAACGGCAAGGTGGAAGTCCAACTGAGCGCCGCAGCCCCTTGCGGCGCCTGCCACGGTGCGCCGCCGCCGGTCGGGGTCAAGAACCACCCGCAGGATCAGAATTGCGAAGGCTGTCACGCCGCCACGGCCGGCACCAAGCAGACGATCGCCTTTGCCGACAAGCACATGGACGGCAAGGTCCAGGTCCAGCTGCCCGGCGTCGGCGCCCCGTGCGCGGGGTGTCACGGCGCCCCTCCGCCCAAATCGGTCCAGAACCACCCACAGCACCAGGCCTGCGAGGGCTGTCACGCCGGCAGCGTCGGCCCGAACCGCTCGCTGGTCGCAGGGGGCAAGCACCTGAACGGCAAGGTCGACCTCGATCTGGCGCCCCTGTCGGCCCCGTGCGGTGCCTGTCACGGTTCCCCGCCGCCGAAATCGATCAACAACCACCCGCAGCACAGCCAATGCGACGGCTGCCATGCCTCGACCGCCGGTCCCAACCAGACCCTGGCCGGCCCCGGCCACCTCAACGGCAAGGTCGATGTCGTCCTGGGTGCCAACGCTCCGTGCGGGGCCTGCCACGGCGCGCCGCCGCCGCCCGCGGTCAAGAACCACCCGCAGAACGGCAACTGCGAAGGCTGCCACGCGGCCACGGCCGGTCCGGGCCAGACCATCGCCAACCCGGCCAACCACCGCAACGGCAAGGTCGACATCGATCTCGGCAGCAGCGCCCCCTGCCAGGCCTGCCACGGGCTGCCGCCGACCGACAAGCACCCGGCGATGGCCGACTGCAACAAGTGCCACGCCGCAGCCATCGATGCCCAGGGCAAGCTCTTGCCGGGCGGCGCCCACTACAACGGCAAGGTCGACTTCAGCCTGGGCTCGGCTGCGTGCGACGCGTGCCACGGCGCACCGCCCAACAGCGCCAGTCACCCCAAGGCCGGCCAGTGCAGCGCTTGCCATCCGGCGACCGCCACGGCCGCAGGCCAGCTCGTCCCCAAGGGCGGCCACGTCAACGGCAAGGTCGACGTCGCGCTGCCGCAGAAATGCGACGCCTGCCACGGGAGCAACGGGTCGGCCGCGCCGCCACCCGACGTCAACGGCAAGTCTGACCCGACGCTGCCGACGGTGGGCGCCCACGCGGCCCACCTGCAAGGCAAGCAGTTCGGCAAGGGCGGCATGGCGTGCACGGCGTGCCACGTGCTGCCCCAGACCGTCGGACAGCCGGGGCACTTGCAGGGCACGTTGGCTTCGGTTTCGTTCCCGGACTGGCTGGCGCACTGGAAGGGCGCAACGCCGGCGTGGGACAAGGCGACGCTGACGTGCAACACGGTGTACTGCCACGGCGCCACCCTCGACGGCGGCACCGTGCCCGCGCCGGTGTGGAATCAGCCCGGCCTGCTCTGCGGCGCGTGCCACGGACTGCCGCCCTCGCCGGCCAGCGGCCACCCGACCGTGGACGCCAGCAAGGGCACACAAGTCTGCAACACATGCCACGGCCTGACCGTGTTGCCCGATGGGACCATCGATCAGGCCGGCGGCTGGCACATCAACGGGATGGTCAACCCATGAGGTTCGTGCTGTCCGCATTCGCAGTGCTCGCCTGCGGGCTCCTTCCGACCTCGCCGCGCGCGGGCGAGTTGCACGGCAGCGTGCGCAGCCTGACGTGGGGCACCCGCGACCTGAAGCCCGGCGCCTGGGACCAGACCCAGCCGGCCCTGCCGACGTTGCAGCACCTGACCTTGCGCGGCGACGCCTTGGGCGGCACGGGGCTGTATTTCGACGGCTCGGCCTTTGCCATGCAGCAACTGGCTGGATCCGGGTCCGCCCCGACCCGGCGCGGCGACCTGGTGTACGGCTACCTCGGCTGGCAGAACGCTGGCCGCTCGGCGCGCGTACAGCTCGGTCGCCAGTTGGTCCTGTCGGGGGCGCCACGCTACACCACGCTCGACGGCGTGTTCGTGGACCTCTTGGGGCCGGCCGATCTGCGCGTGCAAGTGCACGGCGGCACTGCCGTGTTTGCAGGGTTCGACCATGCGCTGAAAGCGCCAGCCGTGGGCGCCCGCGTGCAATGGCAACCCGCGCTGCGCGGCCACGTCGCCGTGGCCATTCAGGACGTGTCGGGACTGGCCGCGGCGACCCGTCGCACCGTTGGCGCCGATTTTTCGGCTCGGCTGCCCGGCGAAACGGCGCTGGCGGGCAGCGCCGCGTACGACCTGCTCGGCAGGGGGCTGCAAGACGCGCGCGTCGACCTTTCCAACCGGCCGCGGCCCTGGCTTGGGTTGCACCTGCGCGGCGAACTGCGCGACCCTATTGCGTATCTGTCTGCAGACTCGATCTTCCAGGCCTTTGTCCAGCGCACCGACGGCGTGGTGGGCGCGGGCTTCGACGTGCAGACGCCGGGTGCGCTGCACGGATCGGGCAGCTACGAGCGATTCGTCGCAGGCGATGGCCACCTGGACGGCTACCGCGGCCAGGTCGACGTGGGCCTGAGGCTCGACGATCGCGGCGAGGACCGCATCGGCGCGACCCTGGCCCGGGTCGGCAACGGCGACAACGGCTACTCGCAAGCGCGCCTGTGGTGGCGGGGCCGCCTGCGCGATGCGCTGCGACCGGCGTTGGATTTGGACGCCCTGTGGTACTTCAGGCCGATCCGCGGCCACGACCAATCGCTTGTGGCCACGGCGAGCGTGAGGTGGACGGGCAAAGCCGGCCTGTCTGCGGGCGTCGATGCGCAATGGTGGAGCAACCCCGCCTTCACCGCGCAGGCCCTGGTGCTGGCGACGGTGTCGGCGACCGACGACCTGTTTCGACCGACCGCCCCGCCACCGCCGCCGCTCACACCTCCCAAAGCGGAAACCGAGGACGACGAGGAGGACGAAGGCGAGGGCGAAAAACCCGCGCCCAAACCGGACGGTGCGCCCAGCTCCGACAAGCCTGCGGAGCAACCCAAGGCAGACGACGAAGACGACGACGGCGCCGCCGCGGACGGCAAGGCAGACGCCGTCGCGCGCGCGGGAGGGGACCGATGAACGGCATCGCCCGCGCCTCGGCGCGGTTCGTCGCCCTGGCGGCCTGCTGCGCGATGACCGGCTGCGGCTGGTTGGTCGGGTCGTGGGCGGGCGCGCCGAATGCCGACAACCCGCGCGATCACCTGATCTTTTCGCACAAGAAGCACGTCGTGGACGAGTCCGTCGCGTGCGGCGACTGCCACGTCCACATCAAGGCGTCCGAGACGCTGTCCACGGCGCGCGACATCCCGGCGGAGAAGACCTGCTTGGAGTGCCACGACAAGGCCGACAACTGCACGCAGTGCCACGCCAATCCCAAGATGCCGGCCACCTGGCGCCACGACGATCGCCTGGGCGGGCTGCAGTTTTCGCACAAGGCCCACATGGCGCGCGCGCTGCCCGGCGAGGCGACCCCGGTTGGTTGCGACGCCTGCCACGGCGACATCAAGGACGCCGAAAAGGCCAGCGCGAGCAAGCGGCCACCGATGTTCGCTGCGTGCGGGCAGTGCCACCAAAGCGACTTTCGCCGCGACGACTGCGCGCGCTGTCATAAGACAGGCACGCCGTACGGGCCGATGGGTGCCGATTTGTTCGACCACCGCGGCGGCAACTGGCTGCGCCGCCACGGCACCGCGGCCAAGGGCGCCGAGCCCGTGTGCGCGCACTGCCACAAGCAGGACACGTGTGCGGAGTGCCACAGCCGCTCCAACCTGCCGCTGCGCCCTGCCCTGCAACGTTTCGACCGCCCCGACGCGGCGACGCAACACCGCGGCGATTGGGCGACGCGCCACACCATCGAGGCGCGTCTGGACGGCAAGTCGTGCGCAAGCTGCCACGAGGCGTCCAGTTGCCAGGACTGCCACTCGCGCAGCGGGGTCGGGTCGACCGGCAAGTCAAATCCGCACACGCCGCACCCGCCAGCGTGGCTCAAGCGCGGTGGCGCGCAGTTTCACGGAACGGCGGCGTGGCGCGACCCCGCCGGCTGCGCCGCCTGCCACGACCGCGGCACGGCGAGCAACTGCGTCGAATGCCACAAGGTCGGCGCCGCTGGCGGCAATCCACACCCGCCGGGCTGGCGCTCCGGCGCGGACAAGGCCAAGAGCCCGGCCTGTACTGCGTGCCATTAGCGGCAGCTACACCAGGCGCAAACGTCTGGCTCCAGCAGGGGGCCCGCTGGGCGCAGTGCACGGGGGCGGGTGCACAGGCGCCGACCCGACCCCAGGCAGCGCGGGCAGGGGCGCGGCGGCCTCGGCCCGGACACCGCGGCGGCCGGCTTCGAATGCGGTCAGGTCACGAACCGCGGCCGAGCTTGCTCTGCAGCGTCGTGCGCGCCAGTCCGAGCAGTTCGCTGGCCTTGGACTGCTGGCCGCCTGCCTTGCGCATCGCCCACTGCAAGATGGTGTCTTCGAAGCGCCGCACCACCTCGGGCATGTTCAGCGACGAGCGGCCGTCCAAGTGCAGCGTGAACACGTCGTCGCTCGCAACGGCGGGCGGGCCGGCGCGCAGGAACGCGGGCAGGTGTTCCGCGCCGATGGGACCGGCACCGGCAAAAGTCATCGCCGACTCGACCGCATGGCGCAATTCGCGCACGTTGCCTAGCCAAGCGTACCGACACAGTGCCGCCGCCGCCTCTGGATGCAGTTCTGGGCTCGCCTTGCCGGATTCGACGGCGCGCCGCCGCAGGTAGTGCTGGCACAGCAGCAGCACGTCGTCGCCGCGATCGCGCAGCGGCGGCAGGCGGATCTCCAGCGCGCGCAGGCGGTAGAACACGTCGTCGCGAAAGCGCCCGCGGGCCACGGCGTCGGCCAGATCCACCTTGGTAGTGGCGACTACGCGCACGTCGGTCTGGGCCTCGCGGTTGCCCCCGACGCGGGTGAAGGTGCCTTCTTGCAGCGCGCGCAACAGCTTGACCTGCAGCGCCAACGGCAGATCGTCGACGTCGTCGAGCAGGAGTGTGCCGCGGTTGGCCCGCTCGAAAGCGCCGGCCCGCGACGAGGTGGCCCCCGTGAAGGCGCCCTTTTCATGGCCGAACAGTTCACTCTCTGCCAATTCGGTGGGGATCGCGCCGCAGGGAATCGCCACGAACGGCGCCTTGCGCCTTGGGCCGGCCTCGTGCAGGGCGCGCGCCACCACCTCTTTGCCGGTACCGGTCTCGCCGGTGATGAGTACGGGCAAGGTGTGCTCGGCGAAAATCTGCACGAGCTTGACCACCTCCAGCATCGCAGGCGATCGGCCCACGATGCCGTGGCTGGCTTCGCCGCTGCCGAGCAGTGCGCGCAGGTCCTCGACCTGACGCCGGTAACCGCGCAGTTCCGACAGTGTGCCCAGGCGGTGCTCGAGTTCCTGGAAGTGGAAGGGCTTGGTCAGGTAGTCGGCCGCCCCGGCCTGCATCGCTTCGACGGCAGTCTTGACCGATCCGTACGCGGTCATGACGATGACGTCGATCTGCGGATGTTCTGCGCGCAACTGCCGCAACAGCGTCAGGCCATCCATCCCGGGCATGCGCAGATCGCTCAGCACCACGTCCCAGTGGCCGGTCGCCGCCTGTTCCAGGGCCTGGTAGCCATTGTCGGCGGCCTCGGCAGGGAATCCGGCCTCGCGCAACTGGCGGACGGTGGCCTCGCGCACCAGCCTGCCGTCGTCGACGACCAGCACGCGCAGGGGTTGCAGATGGAGATCAGTCACTTGGCCTCGCAGCGTGGCACGCAGGCAGCGCGATGGACACGATCGTGCCGCCGCCCGGTTGGCTGACAACGCGCATCGCGCCGCCGTAGTCTTCGACGACTTGCCGGGTGATGGCAAGGCCGAGGCCGGTGCCCTCACCGACCGCCTTGGTGGTGAAGAACGGTTCGAAGATGCGCGGCAGGTCCGCATCGGCAATGCCGCATCCGCGATCGCGGACTTCCATGCGCACGCCGCCCTCGGCCGCGGGGTGCAGTGCGATGGTCACCTCGCCACCCGCAGTCGAAGCGTCGACGGCGTTGTCGATGACGTTGGCCACGGCCTCCGTCAATCGGTTGGGGCACACCCACAGGTGCAGCGGGGCCGGCAGTTGGCAGGCCAGCACCAGCGAGACCTCGCGCGACCGCGCCTTGGGTTCGCAGACACGCATCGCGTCCTGCACCAGTTCGTAGACATCGGTGGGCCCAGGCGCCATCGGCGTTTCGCGCGCCAAGGTCAGCAGCCTGCCCGTCACCGACTCGATGCGCCCCACGCCCTCGGCCAGCAGTTCCAGGATTTCGGCGGACGCCTCGCGCGACCGGCTGTGTCCCTGCTGCAGCAGATCGACGCAACTCATCACGCCCTGCAGCGGGTTGCGAATGGTGTGGGCGACCCCGGCGACCAGCGCCCCGATGCGCGCCAGTCGTTCATGTTCCGCGGCTTGGGCCTGCTGCTCGCGGTGCAGCCGTTCTGCCTCGCGGATGCGGCCGACCAGGGCGGCGACGAGCAAGAGGACAGTCAGTCCGGCACCGAGGTGCGCAAACCCGAGCCCCGCCACGTACATCGGCGAACGCCACAGGGCCAGCGTCGGACTGTCGACCCCGAGCGCGAGCGGAACGGCGAATCGCAGGCCGTAGTGGGGGAGGACGCCCGCGGCTTCGCCCGCGATCAGCGCGAGGTACACGATCGATGCTGCGCCGGCGATCCAGATGGCCCGCCGCAGCGGCAATACGATCGCGGCGAGCGCCAGCAGGACCAGCGACAGCAGCACGAAGGGGTTCTCGGCGCCGCCAGCCAGGTGCAACGCGCCGAGCAAGACGCCGATGTCGACGCTGATCTGCAATGCAAGCAAATCCTCGACGGCGTGGCTTGGTGTGGCGCCGTTCATGGCGCTGGCGGCGCGCGCAAAGGCAAGGTTGGCCAGCACCAGACCGCCCACCAGCGCCAACAAGCGTGCGCCTTCGGTGGTGACGTCCGCCGCCATGGCCAGTGCGACGAGTACGGCCATCGCCGCGGCCGCCCACCAGCGCAGGCGGATCATCCAGGTGACGCGATCGAGGTGTTCACCCGGCGCGGGCGCTGGCCTGCCGACCCGATCGACCCGTTGCGGGCTTTCGATGGTGATTTCCGCCATGGTCACGCGCCGCAATCGCCCGGGCGCTACCAGCCGCCACACTGGGGCCGCAGGATTGCGTTGCACAATGTGGGCCAACCCACGGTCGCAAGGTCGCCCGGTGATGCCTGACCGACACGGCGGCGCCAAAGCGCGACCTGCGGGTGCGGCGCGCGATCGACCAAGGGATGCCCAAGGCCATGAACGGCCGTGCCGGCCCGCTCGGGGGGCTTGCGACCCGGGATGTCGGCGCCCGTGCGCCGGTTTTTCGGCAGGCTGGCGTCTGACACGCGCGCGCACCTGTTCTGGCCGCCGCTGCGCATCGTATTTCGTGGGTGCCGAAAAAACCGCGCGGACGCCGAGATTTCGTCATTTGGCGAAAACGGATGTGTTTTCAACATGTTCAGAGGAACGGCATGCGCCCGCACAGCTCGGGCGCCGGCCCGCGCGCCCAAGGCGAGCGTGGGGCGGACGCCAGCGAGCACAAAGGCCAGCGCGGCGCGGCTCGCGGATACGTCTGGGGCAGGGCAGGCGGCGCGACCGGCTGCGGGGCAACTGGCCGGGATGCTGCTCGCTCAGGATGCTTCTCGCTCAGGATGCTGCTTGGTCGGGGTGCTGCCTGGTCGGGGTGCTGCCTGGTCGGGGTGCTGCGTGGTCGGAGCGCGGCGCAGTCTGGGTGCTCTTGGGTCAGGGTGCTACTTGGTCAGGGTCTTGAGCCACGCGGCGATCGCGTCCAGGTCGGCCGGCGAGCCCTTGAACTTCTGCTTGTGCTTGACCTTTTCGCCCTTCTTGACCTTGGAGTCCATCTCCGCTTCCTTCATCAGCCAGCTCTTGAACCAGGCGACGTCGTGGTCCTTGCCAGTGCCTGAAAGGTCGACGATCTTCTCTTTTTCCTCGGTGGCGGCGATACCCTCGCTCTTGACGGTGTGGCACTTGGTGCACTTCTGCTCGCCGAAAAGCTCTTTGCCGCCGGCCTGGGCGGTCGCGGGCAGGGCGAGCGCCGCGAGGGCGAGCGCGGGCAGGATGGAACGAAACATGATGGCCTCCTTGGGGCTGGAACGCGTCGGCGGTTGCGCCACGTCGGTGGCGAAGGTTCGAGCGGGCCACTGTGGCTGCCGCGCGACGGCGGGGACCGGACCCGCGCGCCCCGACCAGTTGCAAGATTCGCGCCAACGACTGGCGGACGCCCATTGCGGGCGGACGAACCTCGGCTTGGCGCGCACCCGGGTACCATTGGGGTCAAGCGTCATTGCCGTTGCTGCGCACGGACAACCGTCGTGCTCGGGCGCAGGCGCGGGCAGCGGCATGCTGGCGGGCGCCGAGGTGGAAAACCGCCCCAGTTCGGACTAGCCTGCCGCCATGACAGCCAACGCATGGCCAGTTCCGACGCAGCGCTTGGTCCGCTTGGCCGCCGCCGGACTGCTGCCCGCCGTCGCGGCGGGCGGGTGGGCCTTGGCAACGCACGACGCTCAAGCAGGCGGCCCGGCCGTGTCCGCGCTGATCGCGCTCGATGTCGCCGTCATCTTGGTGGCGCTGGCCGATGCATTGACCCACCGGCACTTGGCGATCGACGTGGCCCGCCACTGCCCGCCGGTGCTGTCGGTCGGTCGGTCCAACCCCGTGCAACTGGTGTTGACACAAGGGCAAGGCCCGCCCGTGTCGCTGGCCGTGCGCGACGAGGCGGCACAGGACATCGACGTCGAGGCAATGCCCGCCTGGGTGTCGACGACGCCCAACGCCCACACCGTGGTCCGCTACGCGTACAGGCCAGAGCGCCGAGGAGAGCGCCGCCTGGGCCGGGTGTGGCTGCGCTGGCCGACGCGTCTGGGCCTGTGGCAGCAGCAGCGCGGCGACCCGCTGGACCAGACGATTCGGGTCTACCCCGACCTGATGGCCTTGCGCGCGCGGCAGTCGTGGCTGGCGCCGGGTCGGGACGCGACGGCGGCGCGCCTGCAGCGCAAACTTGGCGGTCAGGCTGAGTTCGAGCGACTGCGCGAGTACAACCAGGACGACGACGTGCGGCGCATCGACTGGCGCGCGACCGCGCGGCGGCGAGCGCTGATGGTGCGGCAGTACCAGTTGGAGCGCGACCAGCGGATCGTGTTCGCCCTCGAGATGGGCCGTTGGATGACGGCTGAGTCGGCGGGCGTACCCGTATTCGACCGCGCGCTCAATGCGACGTTGCGTCTGGGGCAACTGGCCATCCAGTCGGGAGACCAGGTCGGGCTGCTGGCCTTCGACGACCAGGTGCGCGCGTGGCTCGCGCCGCAGGGCGGTGCTGGCGCAATGCGGCAATTGGTGCGATCCGCGTTCGACCTGCACCCGTCGCTCGTCGAACCCGATTACGAGTCGAGCGTCGCGACCTTGCGGACCCGGCTGCCGCGTCGGTCGCTCGTGGTTCTTTTCACCCAGGTGCACGATGCCGCGCGGCGCGACGAACTGGTGCGGGTCATCCGTGCGCTGCAACCGCAGCACTTGCCGGTGGTCGTGTCGCTGCGCGACGAATCGCTGGAGGCGCTGGCAGCCGTTGCGCCCTGGGCCGAGGGTGACGCGTTGTTCGTGCGGGGCGCCGCCGCGAGCCACGTGCTCGAGCGCGAGCGCATGGTCGCGGAGTTCCGCCAGGCCGGGGCGATCGTGGTGCACGAGCGCGCCGACGCGCTCGACTCCGCCCTGGTGCAGCGCTACCTCGACGTCAAGGTGCGGCAACTTTTGTGACGGGAACGCCGCGGTCAGGCGCGCACCAGCACCACCGCGTAGTCGCGGGGGCCAGGGACCGCCTGCCGGGCGAGCACATGCCGCCGCGCCAGTTCGGCGTCCGTGGCCGCGTCGCCAGCGCGCACGTGCACGCACACCAGTCCTGCGCTTCCGACCAGCGGGGCGGCGCGCGCCAGCCACTCGGCTGGCGGCCACACCGCGCGGGCGTCGGCGAGATCCACGCCGGCCACCAAATCGCCCGCAGCCACCGCAGCAGCAAGTGAACGCTGAACGACAATCACCCGCTCGGCGAGCCCGCACGCCCCGGCCGCAGAACGAACGAACGCGGCGCGCAACCGCCGGGGTTCGACGGCAACTATGCGCGCGCGCGGCCAAGCGATCGCATAGGTCAACGCTGCGACGCCAGCCCCCGCGCCCACGTCGGCCACCAGACGTGGTTCGCGGCCGATCGCGCGGGCACAAGCGACCGCCGCCAGCGCCTCGACGACGTGCGCGCACACACCCGCCGCCGACGGATCGCCGACCAGGTTGGTCGCAGCGGAGCCCACGGCGACGGCGTCGCACAGGGTGCGCAAGGGGTCGCGCCACTGCGGCGACCACGGCAAGCCTGCTGCCCCGCACAGGCCAGCCAGGTGATCGACGGCCGCCTCGGTGGCCGTCACCGGGCGGCCTTGGCGTCGGGAACGGCCCGGCCCTGCTGCTCCTGTTCCGCGGCGGCGATGGCCTCGTCGATGGTCGTGCGGAACTGCTGGGCCTGGGGTCCGAGCTTGCCCGCCACCCGGTCACGCAACGCGATGGCATCGGCTTTGCGGTCGGCCATCACATACATCACCGCCAGGGTGGCGGCCACCTGGGCTTCGGGCTTGTCGCCCGCGACCTCGGGCTCGATCACGGCGATCGCCTTGGCCAACTGCTGGGCCTGCAGCCAGGTTTCCGCCAGGTCCATGGCCGTCGCCACCTTGGCCGCCTGCACCTGCTGAGCTACCTTCTCGGCGTCTGCCAGCCTTGCGGACCGCGCCAGCGCCACAACCGACAAAAGCGCCACCTTCTTGTCGGCCGGCCGTCGCTCGCGCAGCTTGTCCAGATTGGCCGCCGCGCGGTCCGCCTGGTTGTCCTGGATCAGCAACTGGGCCTGCAAGAGCACGATTTGGTCGCCGTCGTCGCCCGATCGCAGGCCGTCGAGCGCCGCGATAGCCTCTTTGGTCTTGCCGTTCTCGGCCAGCAACTGCGCACGCAACAGGCCGATGGTGCGGTCGTCGGGCGCTTGCGCGAACGCCTTCTCCATCAACTCCAGTGCCTTGTCGCGCTTGCCGTCGGCCATCAACGCCTGAACCCACGCCAGGGCGATGCGAGCGTCGTCGAGCGGCGCCCCGACGTCCTGCAGGACCTGTGCCGCCTCGGCATGGCGTTTGTGGGCGGTGTGCAGCTCGGCGAGCAGCAGCGCCGACTCGACCTCCTTGTGCTGCAAGACCGCGGAACGCAACAGGTTCTCTGCCGCCTGGTCCTCCTTTTGGATGAGCAGCAACTGAGCCCTGGTCGCGCGCGCCCCACTGGGCACCGGATCGGCCTTGAGTGCCTGGTCCAGCAGCGCGGCAATGTCCTTGCCCGCAGCGTCGCGCTGGTCGATCGGCAGCGTCTGCATCCGGCCGATCAGCACCTGGGCTTTGGTCACCAGGGCTTCGGGCAGGCCCGGCGCCGCGGCCAGCGCTTCGTCGCAGCGCTGCAGCGCCTTGACCGGTTGGTCGTTGGCCAGAGCGACTTCGGCCAGAAACAAGCGCGCCAATGGGTCCTGCTGCTGGGCGAGGGCCGCTTCGCAAGTGGCAAGGCCCTGATCGGTCATGCGCTGATCGAGTTGCGTCACACCGCGGACGAACCGAGCGGCCGCGACCGTTGGGGCAATTGCCTCCGCCGCCGCGAGATCCTGGTAGGCCAGTGTGTACTCGCTGCGCAGGCGCTCGACGTTGGCGCGCAGCACCAGCCACATCGCCACGGCTTGGGCATTGCTGACCCCTTTGGGGGCCACCATCGGCTGGGTGGCAAAAGGTTCGACGATCTTGCCGTCGGCCAGCCTGACCCCGAGGCGCGTGCGACTGAGCAGCAGCGGCGTCTGGACCCCATCGGTCTCGGCGACGAATTGCGGCGCAGCGCCGGCGGCGTGCAACAGCGACCAAGCCAACCACGCGGCCTCGATGGCGTGCACCGGCTCGGCCTTGTTTGCTCGAACCGCCTGGAAAAGCTCCGCTGTCGTGCGCACGGCGTGCTTGCGCCGCTGGCCGAGGGCGACGCGCTGCAGCCCACCGGGTTTCTCCAACCCGCGCACCACCTGCCCCAGCGTCGAGATGTCCTTGCTTTGGCGCGCAAACTGCACCATTGCTTCGTCCGCCACGCCCGGCGCAACCGCGCGCGCGCCGGTCAACTCGTGGCTTCGCAAGGTCGAGGCAACGTCTGACGCCTCCGCCGTGACGGCCTTGCTGGCGGTTGCCGCTGCGGGCGCCGGCGTGCCGCGCCAGACCAGTCCGGCTGCCACGGCGCCGAGCACCAGGACACCGGCCAGGATCGGCAACCACGGCGGCCGCCGCGCGCCCCCCTCGACGGGTGCAGTCTCGGGCGCGAACGCCAGAACACCGTGGCAGGTCGGGCATTTTCCGGTACCTGGATCGGCCTGGGTGGTGCGGTCGCAGCTTGGACAGAATCCCATCATGGCGCCTCCTTGGGGCCTCGCAACGCCGGGGCGTGGCGATCGATGAACCGCCGCAGGGCTCCAGGTTCGTCGGTGATGGCCCCCTGGACCAGGCCGGCGAGCGCCCATTGCGCCGTGCGCTCCCAATCGCGCGGTTCGTTGACGGTCCACGGCCATACCGGCCAGCCAAGCGCCTTCCAGCGCACGAGCTTGTCGGAACTGAGTTGGCGAATCGGCGGGTGCACCTGTGCGATCGCGTCGGTCGCTTGCGGCTGGTTCAACGACCAGAAGTCGGTCAGAGGCCGTTCGTCGATGAGCGCCGCGCGGCGCAGGTGCGGGGCCACGCCGGCCACGGCCGCCAGTGCACGGCTGGAGAAACTGGACACCACCAGCCGACCGAGCCACAGCGGGTCGCCGGCAGCGCCAGCCAGGCGGCGGGCGACGCAGTGCGCGAGGTGGTCGACCCGCGGCGGCGGCGATCGGGCGGGAACCTTGAGTTCGACGTTCAGGGTGAGACGCGACTGGCCCCACCAGTCCAGCACCTGGTCGAAGTGCGCGATGGGCTGGGCCCGCAGCCCCGGTGCGGCCACGGTAAGGTCGCGCACCTCACGCCAGTCCAGTCGGCCGATGCGCAGCGGCATGCCGGCCAGGCGGCGCAGCGAGTCATCGTGGAAAAGCACCGGCTCGCCGTCGGCGGTCCACTGCACGTCGAACTCGACGCCGTCGGCGCCCTCAGCCTGGGCGATGCGCAGCGATTCCATGGTGTTCTCGACGGCCTTGCGCGGACAACCGCGGTGCCCGATCACGATCATCGCCTTACCTTCGGCCGCCCGGCGGGCGGGTAGGGCTACCCCAATAGGTCATGGTTCAGAAACCGGGCGCGCCCAGAACCAGTCCGGCAGCAGTTGGCGGGGCTTTGGCCTGGCGCAGCGCAAGGTCTCGACATGAACGCTTTTCCGCGGCCATCGCGCAGAGGGGATCCCTTTGACGGCGTTGGCTCAGGCGCGGTCCGCGTCGAACGTGATGAGTTCGGTCTGAAGCATCAGGAAAAGCACGTGCAGCAAGGCCAAGCGCTGCTGGCGGTTGGCGAAGCACTCGTCATACGCCTGGCGGGGCGTCTCGGCGGCGTGCAGCATGGTGACCGCCTTGGACTCGCGCGCCTGGAGCTTGAGCGACGCCAGGTTGATGAGCGGATTCTTGACCCGGTGCAGCCGGCGGTCGAGCTTGTCCGCGAACATCGGTTCGAGCACAGCCAACGGCACGCGCTCGCGCACCCCCTCGGCGAGGACGGAAATCGGGTCGACATCCAGTGGCACGATCTCCTGCGGCGGTTCGACGCCGTCGTAGAACGCATACGTCCCCGCGTCCCAGCCGAATGCGTCGATGAACTTGGCGCGCATCTGCCGCTCGAGCACCTGGTAGAGTTGGAACGGCTTGATGAGGTTCAGGCTGATGAGCAGGTCGCCCAGGCGCGTGCCCGTCTGTTTGCTGCGCGCGATGGCCATGTCGACGTCCACCTGCGTGACGTAGCCGTTGGCCACCATGAACGGCCCCAAAAGCTCCTGGTACTGGTTCGAGGCGATGTATTGGGTTCGCCCGCGCCGGAAATAGATCGACTTGACGGCGTCGCCGCGCCGCAGCTCCAGGCTGCCGGTCATGCGGTCGGCCGCCAACTTGTACACGAGGCGCACGAACACCCATTGCGACAGCGGACCAGACAGCGTCGGCGGCTTGCGCTGCTCCATGAGCGCCGTGACCATGGCTGTCAACTGGGTGACCGAGCGCATGGGCTGGAACGGGCCTTCGCCCACCGCCACGAAATCGTCGAGCGACACCCGGCCCGCGCGGATCAGCTGCTCCAGGTTGTGGGCCGACATGGGATCCAGTTCCGTGCCGTCGGACAAGCGCACCCGGAACGCGGCACGCTCAAGGCCGCGCGCGCTGCCGGCGATGCTGTAGCTCCGCGGCTCGGGTCGGCCGTCGAAGGCGGGCTGCGTGCCCCGGTCGGTCAGCACGCGGCCGTCGGCGAGGTCGCTATTGTGCGGCGTCTCGAGGGCGGCCTGGGAGCTCTCGGCGATCGCGCCATGGTCTGCCTCGCGCACCGTTGCCTGGCGGGCACTGGGCCGCGATCGACCGGTCAGGGGGACCTCGCCGGTGGTCCGCGCCGCCTGCGGGTCAAACGGCGCACGCATCCCGTCGGCGTCAAAGGGCGGCCGCGACGGTTCGTCGAGTTGGAGGGGCAGCAGGGTCGGCTCGCGGACCTCGAACGGCGACCGCGACGACTCGCCCACCGTCGCTGGAATCTTCTGCGAACTGCGCGATCGAGGTGCAATCGCCTCGGCGGCGTCGACATCGGTGAAGTGGATGGGCGATGCCGGACGCGCTGCGGCCACGCCCAGAGCCGCGGTCGACACCGCACCGGCCGGTGTGGGTTCGGGCACGGACGCGTGCGGTGGCACGACGACGGCCAAACCCAGGTCAGCGGCGTCATCGTCGGCGACGATCAATTCGCTGAGGTCGTGGCGCGACGCGCCTTCCGCTTCCGCAAGGATTGCGCTGTGGCGAATCGCCGGGTTGTCCGCGGCCCGCATGGGCTCAGGTTCCGGGTCGGTCTGCGGCGCGTGGGCACCGCTGTCGTAGCCGAGTTCGTCGGATTCGAGGAAGTTCTGCGGCGTCGGCCTGCCAGTGACGCGCCCAGGTGCCGCGACCGTTGCCGCCGGTTGCTGGGCGGCGATCTTGGCCGAACTGGCGCCGGCCACCAGCGGAAAGCCCAGCCGCGCAGGCGCAGGTTTGGGCGCCGCCACGGCCGCGGGCGCGGTGACGATGGCTGGCGCTTCCTCATCTTCTGCGGGCTTGTCTTGCTGTCCGGGCGCCGGTCCTGCGCCCGCATCCCCGCTGCCGGCCCGCGGCTCAATCAGGGTGATGCGCAGTTCTTTGGGACGCTTGGGCGGCGGCTCGACAATCCGGATCGAATCGGGGCGCGGGCCGCGTGCGGCCAGGATCCGCGCCCCATCGGCGAGCGCAGCGCCTAGGTCGTCGGCCTCTACAGCCGCATCCTGCCCCTCGTGGGCTGGTGGGGCAGGCACCACAGGCACTGCCACCTGACGCCCGGTGGTCGCCGTTGGTGCTTGAACGGCGGCGGGATCGGCGGTCGCGGCGGTACTCCGAGCGGGCACGGCCGCCATGCTGGGGGTGGCCACCTGCGCCGGGGTCTGCGCGATGCGCTCGCGCAGTTTGCGGCCCTCCTCGGGGGAAAACGACAGCGAAGTGGAGGCGGACGTGTGGTTGGGCGACGCAGCGGTCTGCGCCGGGCTGGCGGCAGGGGCTGGGCCTGCGCCATCGCCCCGCAGCATCGCGGTCGGCGACGGCATGGCGGGCCGCGTCTGGGCCATGGGCGCTGGCGGCGCACGCACCCCCGCCACCTGGTCCGATTGCTGCCGCGCAGGAGGCCGCTCGTGCACTCTGGCGGCGACCTGCGCCGCATCAGGCGCGACAGACTGACCTTTGGCCGGATCGAACAGGTCGGTCAGGAACCGCGCCATTGCGCTGCCCGACACGTGCTGCCGGCGGTCGAAAAGCACCTGCTGGATGTCGTCGTGCATCGCCAGCGCGGTCGGGTAGCGGTCGGCCGGCTCGCGGGCCAGCGCCTTGCGCAGCACATTGCGGAAGTCCTCGTCGATGTAGCTGTGTTTCTTGAACTTGTGCTCAAGCCGCGCATCGCGGATGTTGACCAGCGTCTCCAGGTCGGTCTTGGCCAAGAACAGCCGCTTGAGCGTCAGCGATTCGTAGAGGATAATGCCGAGCGAGAAGATGTCGCTGCGGTGGTCGAACTGACGACCGGTGACCTGCTCGGGGCTCATGTAGCCGAGCTTGCCCTTGAGCACGCCGCTGCGGGTGGCGTTCTCGCGCTGGCCGCCGGGTGGCGTCGCGCGCGCCACACCGAAGTCCATGATCTTGACTTCGCCGCTCTGCGACAGGATGAGGTTCGACGGCGACACGTCGCGGTGGATGATGTGCAGGGGGCTGCCATAGTGGTCGCGGGCATTGTGGGCGTAGTGCAGCCCCTTGGCGGCCTCCGCGGCGATGTACAGGCAGATTTCGGGCGGAATGCGCTGCTGGGTCTGGGTGGCGCGCGACAGCACCTTGAAAAGGTCGAAGCCGGCGACGTACTCCATGGCGATGTAGAAGATGCCGTCGATCTCACCGTTCTCGTAGACCTGCACGATGTTGGCGTGCTGCAGCACCGCGCACAGCCGGGCCTCGGCCAGCAGCATGTCGATGAAGGTCTTGTTCTGCGCAAAGCTCGGAAGGATCTTTTTGATGACCACGGTCTTGGAGAAGCCGCCTACGCCGCCGACCCGCGCCAGCCACACTTCAGCCATGCCGCCCAGACCGATCCGGTCGATCATCTCGTAGCGGCCGAACATCGTGGTCAAGGACACCCCGCGGTCATCGCGACGCCACCTGTGCGGCCGACAAACCCATCAACATTCCAAGGTCTTGGCGCACACGTGGTCGCGAGGGCGACCGGCGCCCCCCGCATACTACACCAATTCGACACAAGTGCAGCACCGGCGTTGCGGTCGCTGCCGGCCGGGTCGTCGCGGCCCCGCCGGCCGTGTCACCGGCGCGAGCGGCACATGCGACCGGTCTGGGACAGGGACGCCGGCCATGACAGCGGCGCGGATCCGTCATCGCGAAGCCCGCGTTCGCGCGCGGTTGCTGCGCGAACCCAAGTTGGGGTCCTACCGCCGATCGAGTCCGCGCAGGTACGCCGCAGCGGCGGTGCACTGGGCCTCGCTCGCCGAGCCACGCTCGACCTGGGCGCGCAGTTGGGCACACGTCGGCGCGTCGCCGAGCTTGGGGTCGCAGGCGCGCGCCACGATGGCGTCGCAGGGCGACGTACAGCCGGCCAGCCATGCCCACCACGCCAGCTTGTGGCGCAAGCGCGCACAGCGGCCGGCACTCATGGTTCCGCCGACTCGGGGACGGGCTCCCAGGCGGCGATCTCCAGGCCAAAGCCCGAAACGGCGCGCAGCCGCCGAGGCTGGTTGGTCATCACCCGCAGGCGGCGCAAGCCGAGCGCGCGCAAGATTTGGGCGCCAATGCCGAATTCCTGGAAGTCCATCTTGGCGCCGGGCGCTGCGGCCGGAGGCCAGGGCCGGCCCATGGAGCGTTCGATGTAGGTACCGAGCGCATCGGCCAGGTCGGCGCCGTCGCGTTCGGCGTCGAGGTAGACCAGGGCCCCGCGGCCTTCGTCGGCGATCCGCTGCAGGCTCGCGGCAAGGCTGCGTTTTCCGCGCGACAGCGTGAAGCCGAATACGTCGCCGAGCGGGTTGCCGCGGTGCACGCGCACGAGCACGGGTTCGTCGCCGCCGAGGTCGCCGCAGACCAGCGCGGCATGGGTCCCGCCATCGACGAGCGAACGAAAGATCACAATTCGGAAGCTGCCGAATTCCGTGGACAACATGCTCTCAGCTTCGCGCACCACGACCGGTTCGCGCTGCAGCCGGTACTCGATCAGGTCGGCCACCGTGACGACCGCGATGCCGTGGCGCGCGCCGAACTCCAGCAACACCGGCAGCCGGCTCATTTCGCCGTCGTCGCCCATCACTTCGCAGATGACCCCGGCCGGGGCGAGGCCGGCCAGCCGCGCCAGGTCGACGCTGCCCTCGGTCTGGCCGCTGCGCACCAACACGCCGCCAGGGCGGGCACGCAAGGGGTAGACATGGCCGGGCTGGCGGAATTCCCGTGCGGAAGCGTCGGGCGCCAGTGCGCGCTGGATGGTGTGCGCCCGAGCGCGGGCCGAGATGCCCGAACCGGGCGCGTCGATGGCGTCGATGCTCACCGTGAACGCGGTGCCAAGGCGCGCTTCGTTCTGGGGCGCCATGGGCGCCAATTCCAGCCGATCGACGAGCGGCGGGTGCATCGCAAGGCAGATGAGACCGCGTCCGTGGCGTGCCATAAAGGCGATGGCCTGCGGGGAGACCCGCTCGGCGGCGATGACGAGATCACCCTCATTCTCGCGGTCTTCGTCGTCCACCAAGATGACCATGCGGCCGGCGGCGATGTCTGCGACCGCGGACTCGATGGCGGCGATGCGCGGGGCGCTCTCCAAGGCAAACTCCTCGCTGGTTACGGGTCGAGCGGCCGCAGGGCCCGGACGCCAAAGGGGCGTTGCGCGGCCGCCGTAACCACCTCGGGGGCCGGCCGCGCGATGCGCCGCGTGCGCACCACGACGCCAGGCAAGGCGCCCGTTTCAGCCGCGTGGAGCGCCGCTTCGACATCGTGCTGGTCGCCGCGCACCACGCTGTGACCTTGGCCCGCCAACTCGGAGGCGAACCGCAGGCGCACGATCTCCACCTCCGCGGCCTTGAGCGCGCGATCCACCGCGGCCAGGGTCGCGATCGGGCTGTGGCACTGCATGATGCCCAGCGCCCGCTGCGACTCGGCGTCCGCCTCGGCGAACTCGCCCAAGAGCGCTGCCCGCAACCGCAGATGCGCGAACGGCAACAGCAGGGACTCGACGACCTCGCGCCCCGCCCCCGCGCTGGCGTGGGCAAGGGCCGACTCGCACGCAGCCAGGTCGCCGCCGAACACGATGAGAAATCGACCGGGATCGATGTCTCCGGCGAAATAGATATCGACCTCTGCCTGCTTGACGAGGGCGTCGAGCGCGCACAGCCCGGCCGGGACGTCGATGAGCTCAAGCGCGCAAAGCGTCGGCGACGCCGTCGGGTCGATCGCTGGCACACCTGTCGGTGGGTTCGCAAGCACTGGTGGCAACGGCCCCGGTTCGCCTAGACGATCCGGAAGTAGCCGTGCAACGTGCACCGGCGCTGCTTGGTCCAGGTGCGGGCGTTGGTCAGGCCTTCGCCGGTCGTGCCGGCAATGGTCCAGGCGGTGTAGCCCTCGCCGCGCAGCCCCAGGCCGGCAAAGCTTGGAGCGTTCTTGACGAAAATCGAGGTGTTGACGGCCTTGGCCATGCGATCGAGACGGTCGATGGCCATCGAGTGCATCGTTGCTGTGTGGAAGAAACCGTGTTCGACCCGCACCGCGGCCGCGATCGCCGCCTCCCAGTCGGGCACCCGAAAAAAGCCGAGCACCGGCAGCAGCATTTCCAGTTGCACGAACGGGTGGGCCTCGTCGACCTCGGCGAACGCCATGCGGCAGTCGTCGGAGACCTGTACGCCGATCTCGCGCAAGATGACGCCCGCGTTCTTGCCGACGAACTTGCGGTTGACGTGGCCGTCCTCGATGAGCACCTTCTCCAGGGCCTGCAGTTCGCGATCCTTGACCTCGTAGGCACCGGCGGCCACAAGCTCGCGCTTGAGCGCGTCGGCGATCGAGGCGACCGCGATGATCTCCTTTTCGACGATGCACACGATGTTGTTGTCGAGCGATGCGCCGTCGATGATGTGGCGCGCCGCCGATTTCAAGTTCGCGGTTTCGTCGACGACGGCCGGCGGGTTGCCCGGCCCTGCGCACACCGCGCGCTTGCCCGAGTTGAGCGCCGCCTTGACCACCGGTCCGCCGCCGGTCACCGCCAGCAGTCGCACGCCCGGATGCTTCATGACCGCATTGGCGCTCTCGATGGAGGGCTCGGTGATCATGGTCATCAGGTTGTCGGGCGCGCCGGCCTGCACGCAGGCCTCATTGAGCATCTTGGTGTACCAGGCCAAGGTGCGCTTGGCGCTCGGGTGCACGTTGAAGACCACCGTATTGCCGCCGGCGATCATCGAGATGCCATTGTTCAGGATGGTCTCGGTGGCGTTGGTGGTCGGCGTGATCGAGCCGATGACCCCGAGCGCTCCGTATTCGTCGATCGTCAGCCCGTGGTCGCCGGTGTGGGCTGCCGGCTGCAGAATCTCCATGCCGGGGGTCTTGAGCGCAACCAGGCGGTTCTTTTCGATCTTGTCTGCGACTCGCCCGAGTCCAGTTTCCTCGACAGCGCGGCGCGCCATTTCGTCGAGGTTGCGCAGCGTGACCTGGCGCATGTTGTCGATGGCACGGGCGCGCACGTGGACTGGCGTACGCTTGAGTTGCTCGTAGCTGTCGCGCGCGGCCTGCACCGCGGAGTCCACATCGTCAAAGAGCCCGTTGCGCCCCGCTTGGTTGCGAGGCACGGTGACGGTCGGGCCGCCGCCGGTCGGTGTGCCGCCAGTATGGCCCAAGCGGCGCACAACCTCAGCGACGATGGCGTTGATGCGGGCTTCGTCCATCTGCTCTCCGATCCGGCAGGGGTCGCCTGCGCAGGCCTGGGTCGCGTCGGTCCCCGCGCACTACCCGGGCGGCGAACTGTCGGCGCGGGCACAACGCCTAGGCCGGCGTCGCATCCGGGAACTTCTCGAACACGGTCTTGCCTGCGATCTCCACCGCGTCGACGATGGCCATGATGACGTGGTCCACCGGTCGGTCCTTGGTCGCGGCGGTCAGGCGCGCCGACGAACCCGCTGCGAAAAGCACGACCTCGCCGTCACCGGCGCCGACTGCGTCGACGGCCACGATGGCCTTGCCCGTTGCGGCGAAGGCCGCGTCGAGTTCACGCACCACCAGCAGGCGCAGGCCCGCGAGTTCGGGTTCCTTGCGCGTCGCGACCACGGTACCGACGACCTGACCAAGCAGCATGCGGACCTCCGCCGGCGCCAGCGGGCGACGTCGGAAAAGCCGTGCGGTCTGGCACCCGGGCGCGACGGATGACCCGTCCACTGCCACGGACCGACCGCCCGGGCCATCACGGCACTAGATGATCTTGTTGTCGCTTTTGGCAGGCCCGCGGCCCAGCGGCAACACCAGATCGACGTTGGCATGGGGCCGCGGAATGACGTGGACGGTGACCAATTCACCCACGCGTTCGGCCTGGCGCTGGCCGGCCTCGACGGCTGCCTTGACCGCGGCAACGTCGCCGCGCACGATGGCGGTCACGTAGCCGCCGCCGATCTTCTCGAAGCCGACCAGTTCGACCTTGGCCGCCTTGACCATGGCGTCGGCGGCCTCGACGAGCGCGACGAAGCCGCGGGTCTCGATCATACCCAGAGCGTCAGACATTGGAACTCCTTGAAACGGAATCGGTGGTTTGGGTTGGAAAACTGCGGATCAGCCGCTGTCACTTGCCGGCGATGCCCTGCACACCCTCGAGCGCTGCGATCGCCGCGGCACGCGCTGAGTCGATTTCGCTCTCTGAACCGGACATCCACAGGCGCCCGAAAGCGCCGAACGGCCGGACCTCGACGAGCTTGACGTTGGCTGCCTTCTCGGCCTCGTTGGCTGCGTACGCCGCATAGCCGGCCGGCTCGGTCTCCAAGATGAACAGGCTGTCGCCTGGCAGGATCATCATGCCCTTGGAGTCGCGGTTGATGATTTGCGCCTGGTAGGGCTCGATCGCGCGAATGATCTGATTGGTGGCGATGCGCGGCTTGATGCGCTGATCTTCGGTGATGTCGAGGTCTTGCAAGATGGCGCGCCCCGCGCTGCGCACCGCGCCCTGATCGGCGTCGTGGACTTCCAGCAAACCGAAGGCGCGCTCGACGACCTGGATGGCGGGCGCGACGGTCGTCGCCTTGAGCGCGACATCGGTCACCCGGTTGACCGCGATGCCCGGCGCGATCTCGACGTACAGGGCGGCCATGTTGGGCAACGGCAGGAAGCCCTTGGCTGTTTTGCCGATGAATGACGCCAACTGCGGCTGCAAGCTGTCCAGGACAATGAAGGTGCGAAGCGAAATGGCCATTGGCCCTCCGGCAGGCTGGCCGGTGTTGTAGTCGATTTGCGGCGTCAGCGCCAGCCCCTGCGGTGCCAGTGCCTGCCCCTGTGCCTGTGCCTGATTCTGTGCCTGTGCCTGCCCCTGTGGCTGTGCCTGCCGCTGT
>Ga0194120_10001689_pt1 | contig 39526 bp, 27 predicted proteins | sample TA2MahCa65mmetaG_FD_148642 | JGI IMG/M metagenome (GOLD analysis project Ga0194120, IMG submission 148642) | Freshwater microbial communities from Lake Tanganyika, Tanzania - TA2015019 Mahale Deep Cast 65m | ecosystem: Environmental > Aquatic > Freshwater > Lake | place: Tanzania: Lake...
TTCTCGATTCTTTCCGCTGGAAAGCCTTTCGTCGTTGGCTTCACCTTGAGCGCGCCTAGTCTTTCTTGCCCGTCTCCCGCCTTCATAGTATTCAAACATTTCCCTTAATGTTTCATCGGTCATTTCCGGTGCTGGCCGCCTGTCGATTTCTTCATTTGGGTCTATTGGGTCCTGTTGCCCAGAGGAGAGTCTCGCTTTTCTTGCCGCACGGCGAGACATTCCACCACCAGAACTGAGTCTTACGTATTCTTCATCTTTGTCATCGGTTACGTCAAATATCCAGGAAAGACTTCCCATTACGAGAACTTTCTTAGCGCGCGTCGCAGTGACGTACTGAAGTCTCAAGTCTTCTTCTGACATCGCATTAAACTTTTCTTCTGGGGTTTGTGGGCCAGGACCATCTTGTGATGTGCCGCCACCCCTCTCACCTACACTTTCCCAATATCTGTCCTCCCACGAACCCGCCTCGCCCGTACTGCCACTCCTTTTGTCTGGGGTATTGAAATCATCACCAAGAACAACGTAATCGTATTCAAGGCCTTTTGACCTATGGGCAGTTTGCGCGACAATATCAACCCCACCATCCGTACCCGGTTTTTGAACTGGGGCGACCAACCATCCGCCTTCTTCGAGACCAAAATTACTTCTAATTTTTTCTATTTTTGCAACAGCATCATCAACAGAAGCAGCTTCAAAATACCATTCACCTTTTCCGTTATTTGCGTTTTTGTCCCATCTGAGTACTCCAGCTTTTATTTTTTCTTTCCTTCTCGGGTCTGCTTTGCCACCCAAATGGAAGTATGTGTTTCCGCTAAGTTTGGCGCGGATTTTTCCATCAGAAGATTTTGCGAAAGAAAAGTTAAGACCATTTATTGCGACTTCATCCAGAATTCCATTTGCCGAGCCAGACTCTACTGCGCTAACAAGTTTTGTGCGAGAAGAGTATGGTCCAGAGACGTCATTGGGCATCCCATCTCTGACCATCTTCTTTATGTTGTTGATAATTTCTGCTGCTTCCTGTGGGGAAGAAGTTTCTCTTATCCATCTTTCGTTTGGCTTGTCGTATTTGAATTTATGCTTTCCGGCAAATATTGGTTTTCGCGCCATAAACAGGGGAAGCAAAGCTTTGCTTGTGGCGTTTAGGGCTATCTTGTTTCCATCTATTGATGCAACCATTGTGCCGTCTTCAATAATTTCAAATTCTGCCTTATCCATGACCTGCGAAACAGTAACTGTGTCTTCATTGATTTTTTCTTCGTCAATTGTTTCTATCTTGTCTATAATTTTTCTTAATGCATTAAATTGGAAACCCTCATCTGCCAACAGTCGATATGCTGTTTTCGCCTGAACATTGTTAGAAGATTTTTTCTTGTTTGATGCTTTGGGGTCGACATCTCGTCGAAGTTCTTCCCACGTTTTATATTCATTAAATGGTGCATATCTCCTTACTAGTTTTGGTCCTTTTCCGCCGCGCGATAGCCACTCGGCATGGTCGACCATGCTGTGCAGGTCTTCCTTGAACGTGGAAACGGAGCCCGTTCGTAATCCAGCCCTCTGTGCTGCAATGATTCGTTTGAAAGCCGGTGCATTTGTTTGTGTTAGATAAGCAAAAGTTTCTCGTTTGCCATCTGGTTTAATTTGTCTATTTACCGCTCTTGCAATTGATTGCGGACCGTATGGATTTTCTGGTTCAAATCCATCTAGTTCCGACTCTTGCCTGAGAACGGAACCATTTTTGCCACGACCAAAAAGTCTCATTTTTGCAGATTTTGGAACTTTGCCTTTTTCTTCTTTTTTCCTCTCGTGTGCAGTAAGGAATCTGTTTGCAAAACCAGCAATAATTTGATTGAATCTAAATGATTCCGTTAAAGTTAAATCGTATTTTGCTTTAAAATCATCAAGCTCGTCTACTGCGCCTCTAAATTCATAAATGGCTTGATTACTATCACCGACAACTATTTTTTGAATTTGTTGATTTTTGACGATAGCGGACATAACTGGGTTGGCATCTTGTGCCTCATCAAACAAAATAATATCGTTGCCCATTATATTTTTTCTCATGCCAACACCTGATGAAAGGTCTGGATTCGTCAGGGCAAACTTTTTCATTACGTAATTTCTTCCAAGTTGTATTGGGCTTTCTGGATTGAATGAGTCATCCCACATTTTTTGTGCAACAACAACCAATTGCTTTGCCAAATCGTCATTTATGGATACGTTGTATATCCCGGCCATTTTATGAATGACGGATGTGCCAATCTTTGGCTCTGCTGAATTTGAGAATTCATTAAGAGCTTTTGAAAGTATTAATGCCTGTTCGTGTGGGTCGGCTTTGATTTCTACAACATTGCCCTGTTTGTCAATGTATTGTGCTCTGAATTCTTTTAGCCCATAGTGAGAGGCAATGTCACCGTATGCATTCGAATAAATTATTTCTGTTCCATTTGGCAATGTGCCCTTTGCATCATATTTTGCGCGTAGTGATGCATTCGGTTGCACTATTGCTGCATAAGCAACAGAATCCCAGGTTCGAACTTCTACATTTCTGAATGGGGCGAATTTTTTTACGGCTTCTTCTGTCATTTTCTTTGTGAAAGTGAGATAAACAATCTTCTTGGAGGGTGCTTGGTCTTCTAATCTCTTCGCCAGCATTTCAAGAGTGGTTGTTTTGCCGGTTCCAGCAAGGGCTCTAACAACAACATCATCGCCCGTCATTACGGCATCCGTGATTAACTGTTGCTCGTCTGTAGGTATTCTGTCAAAGCCGGCTGTTTTCCAATCATATTTCATATTTTCTTGAACATCTTCAAGTGTCGTTGTGACTTTCCTTGGGCCGCCGCCAGAAGAAAGTCTTCCGTTTTGTGCGTCAGATATTATTTTTTTTGCTGCAGATTTTTCTTTCGGTCCAACATTTTGATTGTTTAGTCTTTCTTTTGCCCACGAAACATTAAATGCTTTTCCAATATTTTCTTGCAATTCACTTATGTTTCGTGCAACATCTGCACTCATTTCGTAGTTGACGTCAAAAGGATAATCATTGTCCAAATCAGCATCTGATTCGTTTTGACTTGCGTATTTGATTGTTGGCAAAGAATCAAAAATACCTTTTATTTTTGCAAGTGATGAATTAACATAAGCAGAAACTTCTTTATTATTTTTATCTGCGAGAGAGGATTTTAGGGCGTCATCAAATTGATTGTTCCAATATGATGCTTTTCCAGATGAAAGTCTCTCTTGTACGCGAGACATTCCATAACCAACTTCAATACCGTCTACTGAACCTGTATCCGTATCGTCGTCGAGGTCGCTATCATCGTCCTCAACTTCGATAACGTCTGCTTCTTCTTCTTTTTCTCCAGATGAATCAATATTTTTATTTTTTTCTCTATCTTCCAAAACAGAGTCATTTTCTTTTTCTCTTCCGCCCATGATTTCATTCATCTCATCAACGGTGAGTTCGTCATCATCATCCGGCTTTTCTCCGCCATGGGGGTCTGTTGGTTTTTCTGGCTCTGGATATGGAAAAACAAAACCTTTCGGTTTGGCTATCGCGTCTGCAACTTTCCTGTCTTCTGGATTCTTTGACCTGCGCAATTCATCGACGTGCTTCTCTAGCCTTCTCTCTGCAGCGTTTCTGCGCTCTTCGCCCTTTGTTGTGCGAGTCCCAAGGTAGAGTTCTGCAAGTTTACGACCTGGGTCGATTCTCTTTCTTGCTCGAGTGAGGGCTACATAGACGATGTTTAGTTCTTCTCTGAATGCGTCGCTTATCTTTCCTTCTTTTTTAAGAACGTCATCTATTGATTCAAATGCATCTTGCCATGAGCGTCCAAGTGCGACATCTTCTGCTTCCATTCCCTTGAATAGCTGGGCAGTTGTCACCACGGCATCTGCCCCATTTGTGTTGGCTGCTTTTCTTATTTCCCTCGCTGCTTCCTGAACCAACTCGGAAAGCTTCTCCCTACTGCCACCAACATCTTTTAGGTCTATAACATAGGCGTCATTAATATTCTTTGCATCACCTCTTTGGGCTGTGTCACCCTTTTCAACGTATTTAAATTTGCCTCTGAATTTTGGATTCGTTGACATTATTCTCTTTACATCTTCTCTATAGAGGCCACCTTTTCTTGCTTTACCGCGCGAAGCGCTAAGCCCCCATCCGCTTATTACAACTTTCCCTGTCCATTTCCCTGGTGTTTTCTGATTACCACCACTTATGTCAAGGTATACATATATTTCCCCGGGTGTGCCCCTTTCACCAACTATATTTATTGCTGCTTTTTGTGAAGACCCAGCAGTAGCTTTGCCCCTATGACGTGCAGCATTTGGCCTATTTGCTATTTCATCAATTTCGCTGACACTCATAAACGGCCAGGAAATCCCTATCTTTGCTGCTTGGCGTTCTGGAATTATTATTGGCGGAACCCATTCCTTTTGTCCACCCGCCCCAACTCTTTCGTATCCCTCAAGCATGTCCAAAAATTGTTTTGGCGGAACAAATTTTCTTTCTTTTTTGTTAAACATCAAGTTCCACAGCGCAGTCAGTTGCCGATATCTCTGTTGACCAAGTCGCTTATGGACAGCTTCTTTAGTCCAAATATTTCCTATCAGGCTTGAGGCTTCTGGTCTACTGTTTGGATACTTGAGCTTATATTCATCCGTGCTGAGAATCCACGCAGCATGGTGGAAGAATTTTATAAGCTCGTCATGCTTCTTTGCTGAGGTAGCTATTTGTGGAGAAAACCTTTCCCATGGCTGTGCATTTGGATTTTCGTCCAACTGCAATTGAATTTCAAGGAATCCAGCAAGTCTTGTTGCTGCCTCGAATATTTCTGCATTATCTCTGGTGAGATACGCAAATGTTCTGCCTTTTGTCGGAAGGAGTTCACCTCTTGGCTGTGGTTTGCCTTGTTTATCAAGCACTGGGTTGCCTTTGTCGTCGAGAAGTGGAACTTCTGAATCCCAAATTTCGCCCTTTGCTTCCTCGACAGCAGAATTTTTTCTATCAGAAAGAATCTTTACCCTCTGCGCATCTGGGATACCATCGTCAATTATCGATAGCAATTCTCCATTTTTGTCTTTACCATCTTTTTTGGGGCCCAGTGTTTTGGAAATTTTAAAAGCTTCGTCTATCTCTTGCAGTAATGATGTCAAACGTACATTGTCTTCGACACTTCTATCTTTTTTATTGAGAAGTTCTATTGCTGAATCAAATTGACCGCGCACAACATCCTGCAAATGTCCACTGACAAATTGCATTCTGAAATTTGGAATGCCTTTTTCTTCATCATCTATGTTTCCAAGGAATTGCAAAATATTTGCAAGATACGCTATTATTTCGCCGAAACGGAATGACTCATTGAGCGGCAATATATAGTCTGGGTTTATTACGCTCAAAGCATCTATGGCCCTTCTGAAACCATAAACTTTTTGTCTTGAGTCTCCAACCAATATGATTGGCATTCTTTCTTTGTTTGCCTCAAGAACTTGCAACATTATTGGGTTAAGGTCTTGGGCTTCATCTATCAAAAACGCAGAAAGCGGTCTTCCCGGATTCGCAAAAGACTTTTGAATAACCGCACTTTGGTTTCCCTTTTTACCCCTTTCCCCCTTAAATGATGTAATAACCCATATATCATCAAGGTTCGTCCCGTCGGCAAACTTTCCGTCTTTGCCAATTTTTAGGACTAGACCATTGCTGGTTACATAGTCGCCTATTTTCCCGAGCGTTCTTACTCCCTGTTTCTTTGACTGCCCATCTTGGTGGCCAATCATGTATTTTGCTTCTGAAAGATTCGGGTTGGAAAGAGCAAACAATTTATAAGCTTGTGTTTGGTCTGGAACAACAGGGCTAAGAGTCTTTTTGCCCTTATTATCTTTTATGAACTCATCTTGCAAGGCGCTTACTGTTCTTGTTCCAAATTCAACCCACTCTTTTGGAATATATTTTTCTGGGTCGGCAGCAACTGCCGCAAAAAATCCACTATCCACAAGAGGATTTACTTCTTCTTCTTCGAAAACTCCGCCAGTATCGTCTGGGCCGTTTTTCGGGCGGAATCCTTTTATAACCGTCTTTTTCTTCGAGCCTCTTGCGGTTCTTTTCTCCGATATCTGCTGTGGAGTAAGAGCAAAATGTTTTGCGCTCAGTTTTTCATCGGTGCTGTACGCCCAGTTTTCTACCGCTTTAGCAATAAGGAACCCAAGGTCGTCGACCGTCATTTGCGCAAATGCAGCATGGCCATTTGACGGAATGGCTTTTTGCTTGCCCTCTGGTGGTTTGCCTGGGTCATGGAACAAATCACGCAACCCAAAGAACCTTATAAAATCTTCTCCCCTTGAGAGTTCAACGAGTCCAGCGTCTTCGAGAACTGCATTTTCCCCTAGTAACTCCACTCTCTTTTTTGTAACGTAGTTATCGATAACAGAAGTTATCGGGGAGCCATTTTTTTTCTTTCTGTTGTTTTTCTTTCTGACTGGCTCACCATCTGCAGTGAACGATGCAGCAGGCTTCAGGCCGACTCTTCTTAACTGCATTTTTGTCGCTATATGCTTTCCAAATTTCTCGTCGGCCGCCCCAAGTCTCAGACCCCAGAAAGCAAGCTTGTCCAGGGTGGCTACTCCCGTATTTTTGGAAAAGTCTCGCTCTGCATCAAATTGATTATTTCGATTAAACACACCGTAGTAGAGGGACTTTGAGCCGTGTCTTTCTTTTAGTTTTGCTACAGCCTCTTTTGCTTGCTCAATCGGGATATTTCTAAGGTCCTTTATTTTCATTTCTGCCAAATCATCGGCAAATCTTTCGGAAAGGAATCCAAGTTTGTGATTTAGTTCTACATCATTATCGACCAAGTCCAGACTAAATGCTTGGTCAATTGCTTTGGCAAGCATCTTGAGCGTAGTTGTCTTTCCTGTGCCCGCTGCGGCCTGAACTGAGAGAATTTTGTTGCCAACTTTTCCCATCACAAGGTCCACGCCCATGTCGACTATGTCTCTTTGTTGCTGTGTTGGTTCGAATGAAAGTTTGTGAGCGGCCTTAAACGAAATAGTAGAAGAGCTTTTCTTTATATGAAGGTCTTTATTATTTGCCTGGTCTGGCTTTATCGGCTTTATTGGCCCGGAGTCAGAACCGCTTGACAATCTTCCAGTTAAGTCAATAATCCGCCCGCGTTTGTCCGTCTTGATTTCACGGCCACCTGCCAATCTTCTTTCATTTTCAAGTTCAAATCCACCATCCGATATCTGGCGAATTGCCTCTTTCTGGCCAAGGGAACGAAGAATCTTTCGTATTCCTTGTTTGTCAGAAACGGAACCCCATCCATCTGAAACTTGGTAGAAGTTTCCGTCTCTGATGAATCCCATTCTCGTGTTGTAGTGGTAGATATCTCTGTCGCCATTGTCCATATCAATGGACTTCCATGCGCGATTACTGCCAGCAAAGGAAACCTTGTTTGGAACGTGCGGTCGCGTACCGAACTGCTCTATCTTTCCAGAAGATAGACGGTCAAGCGCTTGGATGTTTGCCATCGGTTCTGGCGCATCTTGTCCAAGGGCGCGAAGAATCTTTTTTACACCCTGCTTGTCTGAAACTGAATTCCAGCCTTTGGATGCTTCGTAATATTTGCCTCCACGGATGACGCCCATCATTGTCCCGTAGTGATAGACCTCCCTGTCGCCATTTTCCCTATCCACTGCACGCCAGCCACGTCCACCAATATTGTGTGTTTTGCCAGCCCTGAATGGTTTCTTTGTAAAATCTTCAATTTTTCCGGAAGATAGACGTTCGTCCATGTCTTCATCTGGCATTTCAAAAGTTCCTTTTGGTTTTCCTGAGCCAGGAATTTTTGGGGCATCCTCCATCCCCTCAAGCATTGGTATTTCAAAACGAAGGTCTTGGTCGACTTTTCTTTCCGTCGGGCCCATGCCAAGCATTCTTCGCATTGTCGGGGAGCGATTCAACATGTAATCAACGGCTTTTTGTGCTTCAGCCAAAGCTCTTCTTACCGCGGTTGGGTCTTCTTGGATTTTCTCAGCCCAGGATGCCAAATATTGACCATGGTCATCCCTGAAAACGGGTTCAAGACCAAGCATGCCCATCATCAATGATGAACCAATTTCCGCAATTAATTCTTCGAATGCGTATTTTTTGAAATCATCAGTTGCTTTTGGAGCGTTCATTCTCCCAAATTCTCTACCGAGCCTAGATTGGTGCGCAGTCCAGTGCGTCATTTCGTGAAGAAGCGTTGAATAAAAAGCTATAGGGCTGTCAAAAGTTCCGAATTGGGGCATGAATATTATGTCTTTATCAGGCGAATAAAAAGCCCCACCAAAATTCCCCTCCCTAAAATCGGGACCGATTTCGCTTATTACTGCCTGTATTGTTTCAAGTCTTTGCTCGTCTGACAATTTCAGTTTCGAAGGTTCGTACATTGCTGACGGTAATCCGGACACTTGGGCGACATTGAAAACTTCAGTAAGATGAAATTTATTTGGAACTTTTCTGCCGTTGATGATGTCTGGGGCAAGAATTACGGTTGGTTTCTCTTTGGGGTTTATTTTTCCATTTAATTTTTTCCATTGCTCACGACCGGCCCACCTATTTGTTGGGTAGCCCATTGTGGAGCCAATCATTGAAAGCATGAACTGATTCGCACCCTCGTATGCCCTACCGTCGGGATTCCACTTTGTATTAGTGATGTTTCTTGCATAGACGTCTTGATTGGCCCAAGGTCTCTTCCACTTATCTTGCGGATTTTTCATGGCTTTCAGAATTGACTCAAGAATTTGTGCAGACATGTTGTCGTACATCTGCTGCAATTCACTACCTGTTAGTGTCGCGCCCGACGAAAGCCTATTTTTTCTTTGTGTTGGTGAAGTTTCGAGAACATAACCAAGCGCACCAACGTTGTTGAGTTTTTTATTTACACTTGCTCCGGAGGAAAGTCCGCGCGACCAGTCTTCTTCCTCTTGTGGTTTTGGTTTTTGTTCTCGAATTTTGGCTTCTGATATTTCTTTTTCTCGTCTTGTTTTGCTTGCCGAGTCTTCGTCTTTTCTCTTTTTTGAAATTTCGGCAACGACAACATCTACATTATTTTTCCTGATGTTATATTTCTGAGCCAATTTTTTAATACTGGCTCCAGCAATTCTTTCTTCGTAAATTTTATTTTTATCATCCTCGGAGAGATTTGTTATTCTTGTTTTCTTGTCGGGCCCCCTGGTCTTTCTTTTTCCACTTACCGCCAGTTTTCGCATCTCGTTCATATGTCTTAATTCGCGTTGTCTAACCTCTTGGCGCGTGATTCGAAGCTTGTCTGCAACCTCCTGAAGCGTCATGCCCCCCATTCGCTTTTCATAAATTTGTTTGTCGGTCCAGTTCGGGATTATTCGCGGTTCGTCTTTTCGGGGTTCGTCTCCCAGGAATTCCTTAATTATTTGGTCATAAATGTCAAATCCAATGTCGTACGGTGCATCTTCGTCGCCAAATGGGTTATCGGGGTCAAATCCCTCATCAAGACCCGGAATTCTAGTTTTCCTTCCTTCATTAAGCGGTGGTTCCAAAAATCCGGAAGAAAGTCTTCCATCGCGAGATTTTTGGAAATTGAATCCATATTCGGAAAGCCATTTTGAAAGATTTTCGGAATTTTTTTTATCCCATGACTTGGTGTCTGGCATTTTTGCGAATACATCATTCGCGATTCCATTTCTAATTCCTCGATTGAAATCTTTTATGTCGTCAGCAGTGTTTTTGTCTTCTCTGCTATTTAATGCAGAAATAAAGTTTCCAAGATGTCCCGAATAGGCATAAAACCAATTTGTGTAATCTTCTGACGATTTTGCTTTCTTATTAAAATTATTTGGCCTTTTACCGTTTCCTTTTCCGGTTCCGCGCCACGCTACGCGTGATTGATTGACCCCAAGCTCCCTACCACGGAGAAAGCTTTCTGTTTCCTTTTTATCACTTGTGCTTCTTGGGACTTCAGTCCACCCCATTTGAGAGTCAATCCAATTCTGAACGGTTTTGTCAAAATTTTCTCTTCTTGTTTTTTCGTCTCTACTGACACCAAATTTCTCTTCGTGTGTTTTTCCAAGACCATGTCTAGAAAGATTTCTTCCCGAGGAAAGTCTTCTTTCTTCATTTTTTTTTGCTTTTTGTGGTTTTGGCTTTTGTTTGGGTGGAATAATTTCAAGGTCAGCCGCACCATCAATCGGCTTTCCTTCTGGTTTAATTTTTCCGCTATCGCGCCGTTGTTCTGGGGTTAATTCCGCGTTATATATTGAGCCAGGACCGTAGGGTGTTGGGTCGGCTTGTTCCCACCCCGGAATATTGTCAAACAACCATCCGTTTCTATTCTTATCTACGCGGGTTTCGGGGTTTAGGTCGCCCTCCGGGACACCAAAACCTCCGCCACGACGACCACGTCCACCGCCGAGAGTTGGCCTATCAATAAGGCGCGAAGCGCCATATGACGCAAGTCTTCTTCCGAGGTTTTTTACCTCTATTTCATCTTGGACTTTTTTTTTATATCGTAATTGTCGAGAGCGTTGTCAACTGCCTCAATTAGGTCGTAACTAATTCCCGATTTAACAACAATTCCTTGAATATCAACAAATGACTCAGCGCCATAATAATCAAATATTGGGTCCAGAAGATTTTTTACACCAAACGCATCGCTTGGTGAAATGCTTATGCAATATCCTTTTTCATCAATTTCGTTTTCATCGAATTCCGAAAGGTCCTTGAACCTTCTTTTCTTTCTTCTTTTTCGAAAACGCCCAATGGCACCCCTGAGGGCAGCGAGAAGAAGTTCCCCGGGATATTTTGCTTCTAATTCAAGAATGTAGTCTTCTTGTTCTTTTGCTTCCATGTCGTCTATGGATTTTTGAGTCGCATAGCTACCCTTGACGACACCCTCGGGAATAATCGCAAATCTACATTTTCCTTCAGGGTGCACCGGAACGTCAATTATTTTGCACGATGAACCGCCTTGATATAGGACGCAATTTGCACACTTTACCCCAATTCCAGCAACTGAATTATTTTGCGGAGGTGTGTAGCCAGCCCAAACCCCTGTGCTGTCTTGATTAAATTTGCCATGACGTTTGACTATTTTGAGAAGCGCATCCCTAAGGTCTGCTTCCTCTTGGATTAGGTTGTCTTTATCTACTGGTTTGCTGTCATTTTCATATTTGATAGGGGGAAGGGGAACCATCACGGTTCCTGGTCCAATTGGGTTTGGTTTAACAGCAACGGGAATTGCGGGCATTTGCTGGGGTCTCACTACAACCCTATTCGGATGATGTGTATATGGAGTCGGATTATCAACAATCATCGAAGGATTGGCTGGTGCTGACGGAAGGGAAACCACGGGAGCGGCAACCGGGATTTGTACTCTTTCCGGCGTACCAAACATAAAGCCCGAGCTGCTTCTGCTCCAACCGCACTGCATCTTTTCTGATTGACCATCGTCGCCGGGTTTCGAAAACACAACATTATTTTGGTCAGCCCGAATAATCATTGCTTTTGGACCGTAAATCTTCGATAGCTGTTTTTGCAATTCGTCTTTGTCGGATTGCGAAATTTCAAGTATTTCTTCGGAATCTAATGCGTCTGTTTTTATAGAAATAGTTCCTGTTAGTTGATTTGCCCCATGCAGAACTGGAGAAACTTCATATAATTCAAGCTCATATATAACATTTGCTTGAGATTTTTGGTCGAATTGAGCACGAAGTGTTTTATATCCAATTGACCATTCTTGCTCTTCTCCAAAAAATACAACATTTGCAAAAGCTTCTTTGCCTTTTTCTGAATTCAGATTAAATTGAACGCGTGCAAATAATCCACCTATTCCGGCCATCTTCATTTTTATTGGAAGACGTGGGTCGGTAGTTGGAACTTCGTATATTTCAAGCACTTTACCAATCGGGTCATTCCAGGAATGGCCCCACACGACCCTCGGTTTTCTTCGCATCAAACTTTTTGTGAAGGCGCCCGAGGCAACAATATCGCCGACTGAATCTTTATTCCCTATTCCAGCCACAAAACACTCAACGATTCCCTGTGCTTCGTCTAGGTTTATGGAGCCGCCTCGGGTGCCAGCGGTATTGAGACCGCTTGTTTTATATTCAAAAAGCTCGTTAGGCATAGCGCTCTTTCATTTCGGTACCTAGAGATAATAAGTGAAGACGGAACCCACTGTTGCAACTATTCCAAATTTGCTGTCCAAATTACAGAAACTATTTAAAGAAATAGATTTCCTTGCCCAAAGTTCCATGCTGATACAGCGTTTGTTTCTGCCGTATCGATATGTTCTTTGGCTAAAAGATTTGCATACATTTCAACAACATCTTGTCGGAATGACGTAAATCGTTCTTCTTCACTCTGAATTTTGAAAGATTTCATCATCAAAGAAGCTATTTCGGAATGCGCGTTTTTATTTATCTTTTTAATGTTCAGCATGCGTGAATCAATCGCTTTAACAACTTCAAGGGGTTGAATTTGTTTTGATTTGATGCCCTTTAATTCATAGGTGGCCTGTTTATTGGCTATGGAGTCATTGATTATCGCTGAGATAACGGGTTTTATATCGTCGTCCATTTGTTTATTCCAAATTTCGGTCGAGATAATTGAATCAATATCTAGCGTTCCGGCCGTAAGCGCTTTTTTGGATTTTGCTCCACCTATTTTTTCAAGAACAACCCGTTGTTGACGTTCAATAACTCTTTCAATTCCGCGCGAAAGTATCTCTGACCATCTTTCAACATCAAACTGAGAATTGTTTTCTTCTGATTTTGTTTGAATTCTAGAATCCGATGCCGTAACGATTCCTGTTGGTGCCGGTGTTCCGGTGGTGGCTTCTGGTGGAAGTGGGCTTTGTGCGAGTTCTCCGCCGGTTGCTGCCTCGGCCATCGCGCCTTGCATTGTGTTCGGGTCGAGCGGTGGTTGTTCCGCTCCGGGCATTGGTGGCATTCCCGGCATAGCACCCGGCGCCCCAGGCATTGGAGGCATACCCGGCATTCCACCCGGCGCCCCAGGAACCTGAGCTGCGCCTTCTTCCATTTTCTTTTTGGTGTTTGCAATTGGTATAAGGTTTGGATTCATCAACAATGAATCTGCCAGTTCTGATTCAACTTCTTTTCTTGCCGAGCCAAACCTGTATTCGTTTACGCTAATCAATCCCGCTTGTAGTTCCTGCATTAAATATCTTTCGCGCTCTTGTTTGTAGAGCATAAGAATTGGAACTTCTGACGTATCAAAATCAATATAAAATTTTTCGTCAAGTTCGTCAAGGGCTCGTGCAAGTACCTCTAGATGTGGCCTCATTGTTTCAACCCAAAACACACGGACTTCTTCTGCCGCATTGGAAAATGTTCGACCAGCAGCATTTCCAATGACCGATTCCGGCACACCAAACGCAGAAAGTATCTCTTCTTTCGTTATCTGTCTCATCTGCGTGTAGGCGGCATCCCGTGGCGATGCCGATGTATCAACAAAATCAACGCCCTCATCGGAAGATATAACGGTTGTTTGCCCTGTTTTGGAAATATTGCCCCTAAACCTGCTCCTTAGCTCATCCTTATCATCTTCGCCAATTTCACCGCGAACAACAAGCAATCCGCCCGGTCTCCCGTCATTTAGGAGATAATTCCGATTATAGATTTTTGCTAAGTTTTCAATTTCTATTGCCACACCGGCCGCCTCAAGCGGTGTTAGGGAAAGATAGGGGTCAAGGGGATGAGGTCTTCTTACCCAGCAAACATCTTCTGGTTTTAAAATTGTTTTTTCGCCGTATGGCATCATGACTTCGTATCCGGAAACAAATTTTTTCGGGTGGGGAATCGGCGCAGTAGATTGGGGCGGCAGGAGACTCAATGCCGTAATTCCACCATCTCTGCCGCGTATTTTTTCAATAAATGCGCCCCTGGTTCCTAATAAAAGTTGCGCCGAGAGTCTGTATCTGAAAACATAAGAATTTTCGCCAATATTTGCTTTATTGTTAAGCAGTTCCAAAATTACGGACCGCTCAGCTTCTTTACCTTTTATTTTTTCTCCATTTTTGTCATTATTCTTTCTAAGCATCATTGGCAGGTATGCCTGGTTGCTGGCAATTGCTTCAATACACCTATTCACCCAGGTAATTTTTGACATCCCTTCGCGATAGGCACGCTCGATGTCCCAGCCATCTTTATATGGTTTGTCCGTAAATGACGGATTTGCCGATATCGGCAAACCGTAACCAAGAGATTTTTTTTGCTCTGAGCGCATCGATTTATTAGAAGAATTGTTCCAAGCCATAAATTATTTTTTTATTCCGAACCTAGTAAAAAGCCGTAAATTCCACATGTAATACCTGCGACCACAAGACCAGCCGGGGGAAGTATTAACCCAGCACCTATGCTTGTAAATATTATAAATGAAACCATTAATAAGTTGGCGAAGGTGCTGCGATTTGTTTTGCTTTTGAGCCAAAAAACAAACTTCTTCCAATTTTGGGTAAATTTTGGCATATAACATACAGTAGCGCATAAATTGCGTTGGGTAGATTATCAAGAGTTGTGGTTTTATTAGGAAGATATTTATGGCGTCAGAAAAACAAGACTGGGTCAAGGTTCTTGATTATCTTCAACCAAAAATGCCGTCGTTTTGCCCCGAAGAGCCGTCAATAAATCAAAAAGTATTTTTAAGAACGTACTCAATAGAGGCTCTTTTTGGTGGTGCCGCAGGTGGCGGCAAATCGTCGGCGCTTCTTATGGCTGCTTTGCAATATGTTGATGTCCCTGGCTACTCGGCAATTCTTTTCAGAAGGACATTTGCTGACCTTTCTCTTCCCGGTGCCTTGATGGACCGATTTAAATCATGGATATCCAAACATGAAGATGTTCATTGGAACTCCAACTCCTTTATTGCAACGTTTCCGTCTGGGGCAAGAATTTCTTTTGGTTATTTAAATAACGCAAACGATTATTTAAGGTATAAGGGTTCGGAATTCCAATTTATAGGAATAGACGAAGTTACTGAAATTCGAGAATCGGACTATAGATACCTGTTCTCCCGTCTGCGCCGCCCAGCTTCAGGGCCAATATCTCAAATTCCCCTAAGAATGAGGTGTGCGTCAAACCCTGCCCCGAACTGGGTGCGACAGCGTTTTATCGTCGAGGGGAAATCGGAGGGGAGAATTTTCGTTCCATCCAGGCTTAAGGACAACCCAGGAATCGATGCCGATTCGTATAGGCAATCACTTTCCGCTCTGGACCCGCTGGAAAGAAGAAGATTGGAGGAGGGCGATTGGTGGTCGACCACTCTGGGGTCGTTGTTCGATAGGACCTCTTTTGTAATAATCGACCAGAACGAAATACCGTTAATTAATTCGTCGGCAAGGGTCGTTAGATTTTGGGACCTCGCCGCAACCGAAGTTTCGCATTCCAATACAGACCCAGACTGGACCGTTGGCACGTTGATGTTGTTAAACGAAGGAATTGCTTATGTTTTGGATGTCAAAAAACTACGGGCGAGGGGCGAAAAGGTTGAAAAATTGATTGCCCAAACAGCGCTCGAAGACGGGCATGGTGTTTCTATTGTGATGGAACAGGAGCCAGGCTCGAGCGGAAAAGCCCTGGTCGACCAATACGCCAGGTATGTTCTGTCTGGGTATAGCTTCAGTTCTTTGCGGTCAACGGGCGACAAAGAGACAAGAGCCAGACCGTTTGCTGCTGCCGTGGCAAATGGTAATGTTCGAGTCGTGCGAATGCCGTGGCTCACTGCGTGGCTTGATGAGTTTTCATCTTTCCCCGAAGCTGCTTCACACGACGACCAAATTGACTCCGCGGTTGGTGCCTATACGTATTTAACTGGATTGGGATTGCCCCAAAGAAGAAGGGCGACTATACTCATCTAACGCTTACCGCACCTATTATTGTAAAAGGAAAAAAAATGATAGATAAAATAAACACAATCAAACAAATGATTACTGAGCTTGATTTGGAAATCCGCGAATATGTAAAATCTGCCCCAGACGTAATGCAGGCGTGTGAATATCTTGCTGAAATAAATTTCGTAAAACGCGATTTTGCTTTTATTTATGAAACATTTTCACATGCAATGATTGAGGTTCTTGGCGAAAACGAAAGTGTTATTCTTCCGTCCGGCATTGAGATTGAAAAAAAATCAGGCTACGACAGAAAGGGGTGGGACCACAAATCTCTTGGTAATGCCGTCGCCGACAGGCTTGTTCAGATGTCCATTGATATGGACACCGGTGAGGTGATTAAAACGCCTCGCGAAATAGCGGTTGATTTGCTCACCTATTGTGCTCCATCATATTGGAGAATTAAAGAATTAAACAAAATTGGAATTAACCCGGATAGCTATTGCGACGTCGGCGAGCTGAAGACTAGCATCATCGTAAGAAAGGTTAAAGATTAAATTATTATGACTGAACTATTGGAAACACAAATTAATAAAGACCTTAACGGAATCACCCGCGCACTTTACGCACAATTTCCGGAAGAAATGGAAAAAATGATGACCGTTTCTGGTGTCAATCTTCGTTTTATTCCCGTAAGCGAAGTAATTAATCGTTTGAATAAGGTTCTTGGGATTGATTCATGGTCGTTTGAGGTTATTCGTCTTGAACGTGACACGCATGAACCAGATGAAATTATTGCGCACATAAATCTTTCCGCCGACATAGCGGGCAAGCATGTCGTTAAGCATGGTGTTGGTGGAACAAGTATTAAAAGAATTAAATCAACGGGAAAGCCGGTCGACCTCGGTAATTCTTTTAAGATGGCAGTGTCTGACGCCCTAAAAAAGGCAGCCCAACAATTGGGTGTCGGTCTGTATTTGTCTCGTTCTGCCGACGCAATCGACGCAGAAGAAGCAATGGCGCTCACGCAAGACGAGGAACTCAATGTAGAAAAAAAACAACAACCCAAAGCTGAAGTCGACGAAAAGTGGGAGTATTTTGTTGAAGTAACAAAATCTTTGACCAAAGAACAAAAAGTAGAACTAAATCAATTTTGGGAAACCACTTCTGGCGGGAAACCAAAACCCAAAAAGGAAACCGCAACGATTGAAGACCTACAATCTTTGATTACGGAAGTATTGCGAATAAAGTTTGGTGGGGTGTATATTAATGAGCCATCCGAAGAATAGGGAACTTGTTGCTCCGGAGTTTTTATCGCCCTCATCGATAGGAACATTTCGTCAGTGCCCGCTTAAATTTAAATATTCTAAAATTGATGGCCTTCCAGACCCAAGCGGACAGGAGGCAATACTTGGTAATTACGTCCATGATGTTTTAGAAAAACTGTACAAACTCTCACCAAATTTACGCACACGGGAGCAAGCAAAATTACTCGCCAGGGAGTTGTGGGATTCTCGGTGGGAGGAAAAAACGGGCAGTGTTGTCCGCGGGGAAAAAGAATTGAATAGGTTTAGGTGGGCGGCCTGGTGGTGCATTGAGCATCTGTGGGAGTTTGAAAATCCCACATCTTTTACCCCATCGAAAATGGAGTGTTTTGTGACCGGCGAAATTGGTGGTGTTAAAATGCGTGGCTATATTGATAGACTTTTGATTGGTGATAAAAACGTCACAATTAGTGACTATAAAACCGGAAAAACACCCAGAGAAATCGATTTACCAGAGAAATTCTTTCAACTTATTGCCTATTCCCAGCTTTTGTCGCACCTTGGCATTGAATTTGATGAGATTGATGTTGAGTTGTTATACCTCAGGGACCCAGTTAGATTTAAACGTCGGGTCACGCAAGAAGACCTCAATGCCACCATCGAAACAATACAAGAAACAAAAAGGAATATAGATGAAAGTTGCAAGTCGGGAAATTTTCCACACAAAAAATCAGTTTTATGCGGGTGGTGCTCGTTCAAGAAAATTTGTCCAGCCTGGGGAAATAATGAGCGACAAATTAACTGATGATGAATTTGCCCGGATGGTTGCCGAAGAGGTAAAAAATAAGCTATCCCCAATTCAAAAACAAACACTTCTCCGCGAGGAGAATTGGCCAAGATGGCGAGAGGCTTTGATTGCTCTTTCTGAAAATCTTCAGCGGCAAATTGAAAATATTGAAGCAGATGCGGAATCCGATAATCAGCGTTTTTTGTCAATGGGTAGAGAGGGTTCCGCCCTGTCTCGTGAAGCCGGAACCTATTACGACGCAAAAGCAACACGCGTTCGTAGATTTAAATTTCATGTAGATAAAAAACTGGATGAAATTTTGGTAATGATTGAAACCGGTACCGAGATGAAAACTGACGGTTGGGATAAAGTGGAGTTTTATCGTCGGGCAATTGCCAAACACAAAACCTTAATGAAGAATTTTAATTTAGAGGATACGGCAATTGATAGGTCTTTATGGGCATCCCTGAATGGTGAGTGGCTTTTTGACTCTATTCAGGACAGCAATCTTTAGTGTACAATTTTGCCTTTCACCAGAGGCAAAATTATGTTGTCCAGAAAAAAACAATCCAAACAAAAAAAACGGTTAAAACAAAAAACTCTGCTAGCAAAGAGGAGTAAAAAAACAGAAGAACTTTACATAGAACGCAGAAAACTTGTAAAAAAAGTTCTTGGTGAGCGTCCGCTTTGTGAGGCGTGTAAAATTTTTGCCAAACACGACGGTAAGGTAACCTATAATCATCATTTAAGCAAGGACCTTCACGAGATAATTCGCCGCTCGCAAGGTGGTTCCATACTTGATGAATCAAACATTCTTGCCGTATGTCGTCCGTGCCATGTTCGAATTACGGCAAATCCGGAACTTGCATTTAGTCTTGGTCTTGCAAAACATGGTTGGGAAACTTAATATTTAGTTTGAAAATTAACATTTTCATTATTTATTTTATAAATACACTCGTTATTACTTAGGACCGTTATGGGTTCAAGGGCAGGGTGGGAAAATTAACCGCCCTGCTTTTGGGCGTGCGCCTATGAATGTAGTGTCTTTTTGTGAGATTCTTGGGCCTTGATTTATCTTTGACGTCAACCGGATATTCCAGTAACAACGACTGTGATGTTATTTCTGTTGGCTCGACTGGCGTAAAACGACTTATTGAAATATCCGAGTCAATAGGAAATTTAATTGTTGAATTTAAAATAGACGCAGTCTTGATTGAGGGCTATGCTTTTTCGTCGCGAAACTCTCAAGCCCATTCAATAGGGGAGCTTGGCGGGGTCGTAAGGGTGATGCTTCACAGAATGGATACCCCCTACATAGAGATACCGCCTACATGTCGGGCAAAATTTGCAACAGGGAGGGGCAATGCTTCGAAAAATGAAGTAATTTCTTTTGTTTCCGCAAAAACAGGTTTGATTTGGAAAAATCCGGGGGCGGACGATAAATGCGACGCGTGGATTCTGGAAGAAATGGCTCTTACTAAAATCGGTAAACAAAGATTTGATTGGCCAAAAACCAGTCTGGAAGTTTTAGCTAAAGTAGATTGGTCACTGTTGGAATTAATTGAAAAGGACAAAAAATGAGAAGCACGCCAATAAGCCAAGTCGAAGTAGAGCAAGAGCTTCTTAGGCTTATGGACAAATTAGAACACGAAACAGAACAATTCGAAACCGTAGCTATGGATTGTTCCAAAAAGGAATCTCTTTATAAAAGCAACTGGGCAAAAGAATACCTATCGGCGAAGGGCTCAATAAAGGAACGAGAAGCTTGGGCTGATTACAAAATGGACCAGCAGAACTTTGAGTTTAAGTGCGCAGAAGCTTTGGTTAAATCAAAACGCGAAGTTCTTCTTTCGCTTCGAACATCAATAGACGCACTTAGGACATTAAACGCCAACGTAAGAACACAGGTGTAAAAATGAATAATATTCACGAATCGCTTAGGCCGCTAGCGATTGAAATATCCCTGTTAAAGCGGCTTGATAAAAATCCAAGAAAAGGAAATATTAAAGCGATTATCGCGTCATATGAAGAATTTGGACAAATAAAACCAATAGTCGCAAGACCAAACGGTGATGGGACATTCACTGTTGTCGCGGGGAATCATCAGCTTGAAGCCGCGATAGAGCTTGGATGGGACAAAATTGCAACAGTACAATACGACGTCGACAACGAGAGAGCAATAGCTTTTGCCATTGCAGACAATAGAACAATGGAGCTCGGCTATACCGAACCCGAGATTTTGCATGAATTAATTCTTGAGGTTGGAGATTATTATCCCGAACTTCTTGACAGCCTAGGGTGGGATGAATTTGAAATTGCCGAAATAGAGCAAGCATCAGTTAGATACGAAAATGAAACAATTCATTCTGGCTCCTACGTTCCTCCGGTGATTATTAGACAATCAGAAAGCCAAGATAACGACGCGGAGCAAGAAGATGAATCCGGGGATGATGGTTCGGGTGAACCAATTTTCGATTCAAACTCTGTATCGATAAATAGAACAAGAGATGGGCAAAATGAAATTAAATTAAATTCGAGTTTTGACCATTCCGATGCGGCGATTCGTGGTTCGACTACCGCAATGAAATCATCTGCTCCGAACGCAGCAATAACCGTTCAGATAACTTTTGAAACAACAGAGCAACAAGCATCTTGGTATGAGTTCATAAAATCACTTAAAATTGATGCAAACTATTCCGGTGCAACGATTGCAGAAAAATTAATTTCATTCATCAAAACACATTCGTCGTGACAAGGCAGCGCTTATTTCTTGATATGAGCTGCGTTGAGGCGGCACGAAAAAGAATTAGACACGTATACGATATTTTCGATACTGTTTGCGTTCAGTTTTCTGGCGGTAAAGATTCGACTGCTGTTTTATATCTTGCTAAAGAAATTCATGAAGAGCGTGGACTCGGTCCTGTAAAAGTTATTTTTCGAGACGAAGAGATGGTTAGCCCCCTAGTCATTGAATATGTAGAAAAAGTCAGAAATTATGACTGGGTTGACATGGAATGGTATTGCCTTCCGTATCCCGCGGAAATCTGGGTTCTTGGGCGAAGAATTACTACTCTTCTTTGGAGTTACGACAGAATGGTTCAGGATAGATGGGTTCGGCCGATGCCAAAATGGGCAATCAACGCAGACGATTTTGGTTTGAATCACGCTGTTTCACTTCCAGACCAAACCGATTACTACACGATGCAGGGGAAAAAGGGCAATGTTGCGTTTCTTACTGGTGTTAGGGCGAGCGAATCAATGGTTAGATATAGGTCGCTTGTGCAAAAATTACACGAAAACTATATAGTGACGCCATATCAATTGAAGCGCGGGATACCGCTGAAATTCGCAAAAATAATATATGACTGGAACACAAATGATGTTTTTAAATACATCATTGAAGAACACAATGCTGAATATTGTAAATACTACGACCTTGCCTCCCTGACCGGAAGTAATACGCGTGTTGGAATTCCGCTTCACGCAACTGCAATAAGAAGGATTGGCGACGTAATAGCGACTGAACCAGAATTTTATGACAGATTGTTTGAGTGTTTTCCCTACATTGACGCTCAGAGAAATTTGTGGCCTGATTTTGATATGGAAAAATTAATTTTAAATTATACAAAAATGGGTTTTGATGGGGCATCGGAATTAATAGACAAGTATTTGATTGGCGATAGAAGAAAAAGAGAAGCAAAAGTTTTTGTTTCAAAATTTAGAAAAAAACACATTTCCGACCCGCGCGGTTATCCGCTAAGTTTGCTTATGCGAAATCTTTTACTGAATGAAATTGATGTCAATTCCCCGACTCCGGTTGGACCAAAAACTAGGGCGTATACAGTAAGAACGATAGAGGAAGGCGAAATAGCCAAATGATTCAAATAGAGGAAATTCCATTTTCTAAATTAGTTGTTCCGTCTTGGAAGGTTACGTATACGCTTAGACCGGAGTTGCTTTTAATTGCTGGGTCTTTAATAGAATTTGGCTTCATACAGCCAATACATGTCAGAAAATCGACAGGCGAAATTATTGACGGTTCGGAGCGTTTTTTATTGGCTCAATCAATCGACGAAATCGCCAAACGTTGCAATTTTAAAATTCCAGCCGTGATGCATGACCTTGACTTGATTGATTCAATGATGTTACACATACGACTTAACAGGGGTCATTCAAATATTGTTATAGAAAAACTCTCCAAATCGGTCAAGAGAATATATGATTCAGGTAATTACTCAATTTCTAATTTGAAAATGTATTTATCGATGGGGAACGAAGAGCTTGCAGTGCTTGTGGACGGGGACCTAATAAAGCAACGAAAAATAAAGGAACATAATTATTCAAAGGCATGGGTTCCAATAGAGGCTCCAGCAAATTCACCCAATTCGAAGGCTATGGAATTTGAATCCCCACCAAATGCCGATAGGTAAATTGCGTTTTCTGGTATTATCTAATCAATAGCATGGCTATGTAAAGATTTAATTTACTGGAGTAAATATGCCCCAAGTACGCTACGGCCCAGACATCACCGACGACGCCGCGCAAATGTTAAATGATATTTTGCAATTTAAAGACATGTCGAAAAGGGGCGGCAAAGTAGACAGAAATGTTCGAAGACGTTATAGGCGCGCAACAAAAATGGCAAAACAGCTTTTTGGTTTGAGTGATGCCGACATACAAAAAGGAAGATACAAGGACCTTAGGCAAATGGCCAGATATGGCATTGATGCACGGGGTGCTGGTGCACGCATACCCGGAAGAAGGGGAACTTATAAAAGCGCAAAGTTCGCCAGGAATAAAAGAACTGGTGCAATAATGAGACGCTCCCACATGAACGAATTTGAACGTAGAAGCAAAGCCGCTGGTGATAAAAAAATAAAAGGTAGAACCGTCCTTTCTAAAAGGGATGGCCTTGGAAGAAGCGCGCTGGCTCGGCAGACGCGAACGGTTGGTGGGCAAACGCTGCTAGGAAGAACCAATCCAAGGGGTTTGCAAGCCGTAATGAAAAGGTTTGATAGAAGAATGGCTAGACAAAACAAAAAGGGCGGTATTCTTAGCGACAGGGGAACAAAAAGAACAAAGATACGAAAACAGCTTACTGGCGGAAGACAGGATATTGACATGCTCAATATCAGCAAAAGAGGCACATATGGACGCCGGGGGGTTTCGGGCTCTACGGGTATTCGCGGAAGACGGGTTACTAAACCCCGGTCTGCCGTAAGAGCCAAAAGCGCAAATAGAGCCAGAAAGCAATCTATAAAAAGAGCTGGTAAAAGAAAAGTTCGAAGGACAATTCGAAGGACAAAAAGAAGATAGATATTTTCTATTCAAAAATATCTGAAAAATCTCCCCAATCGATGTCCGCCGGAGTGCTAGTTACGTCTTCTTCGTCTACGTCTTCGAGGTATATGTTATCTTCTCCCCCCATATTGTTGTCGATAAAAAATTTCTTTACGCTTTCGGTTGGTTTTAATTCCGCAACAATTCTTCCATCATCCATTTCGCCCACAACTCGCAGCCCGAGAACGGCCGCAGTCAGGACGCCGTTGTCCCAATTATCTAAAATTAATTCATCAACATCAGTCTCTTGGAAATCCTCACCTTCCTCTACGCTAAAATAAAAAAACACAGAAGCTATGTGATTTATTAATTTTGCTTGCAGTTGGCGTTGACGCAATTTATCGATTGTTACTACGTTTTTTGGTGTTTTTGTCATATTGTTGACACTACTACAGACTGAAAAGGCAGAACGGTATCTCGTTTATTGGCGAATTGTGATTAATGTTAAAATTTAAAGTGTCGAATAAATACCTGATATTTATTGACACACGGAGACCAAATGATTGTTTCTTTAAATCAACTAAAGATATACATGGATATCTCGCTGACACTCAGACAGGAGGATGCTGCCACGCTGATACTTGCTGGCTTGCAGAGCGAACTAGAGACGTTTTTGAATCGACCCATAGAAGTTATGGAATTCACGGAAGAACACCGTCTTGATGCGGCACATTCTGGCGTTCCAATGGGGACGTTTTTGACATCGGCAGACAACAAATACAACACGGGTTTCCAGGAAAGCAACGTTCATGATTTAACAACCTGGTCATCTCCGCCACCCGCAATATATTTTAAAAATACACCGATTGTTTCGATAAGCGAAGTTAAGGTTAAGCCACTTTTTGGCAGCGAAAAAGAACTGGTTGTCGAAAAAGATTATATTCCAAGACCCTACGGAATAGATTATTACTACGGATATGCAGACGACTTAATTACCGTTGAGTATGAAGCGGGATTAGACGGAGCAACAATTCCCGTAATGCGTTTGATGATTCTTCGAGCAGCAACCAGAGAAATGCAAAATATGCATGATGATGTTGTTGGTGTAAAAGATTTAAATCCACGGGGTGTGGCACCCGTTGAGACTGGATTTCTTGATTCTGAGCTTGCTGCGTTGAGAAAATATAAAAGAGTCAGGATTTAGCGTGGGGAAAAATTATTCAATTGACATAGTTGTCACAAAAGTCGAAATTAATGACGCCCAAGCAAGATTAAAAGACATGAAAGATAGAACGAGAAATGTACGTCCTGTTTTAAAAAGGGCACAAGAAAGACTTGAGCGCGCATGGGGGGAAAACTTCACCACCCTTGGACTGCTTTCCGCAAAAGCAATGTTAAAGGGCGGATGGGCTCCGTTGTCTCCCGCATATTACGCATGGAAAAAAATAAGATTTCCAATGACGGCAGAACAAATTCTTGTTCAAACGGGTCAACTTTATACCTCCGTCGTTAATGCATCATCAAATCCCGGAAGCGATATTCGGGACCAGAGTATGGAATTGGTTGTTCCCGGAAGAATAGCTAGATGGCATCAGTTCGGGACACGAAACATGCCGGCGCGTCCAATTGTTTTTGTTCCACGAGATTTTGACAGGCAAATAGAACAAGACCTTGCCAAATACGTAGTTGAGGGCAGCAGGGTGACATGACAGATTTTGATGAATATTTAATGAATGGAACCCATTTTGCAAAGAGTTTTGTCAATTCGTACCTCGAGCAGGATATGCCAATACGTCTAATTAGGTACAGAAACGGGTGGAATCTTAATGAAAGTAACCTTCCCAATCCGGCGCAATATATTGGATATGAACCATTGGCCATAGATAAATGGCCGTCGATAATCACTGTGGTTTTGTCGACCTCCCAATTAAGCAGAATTAGTTTTGAATTCCAGCACCCCCTATATCGGGTTTCCTACAGTATGAGAACATACTGCTGGGTCAGGACGGAGGGAATAGAGGAATGCCCATTAATGCGTGACAGGTTAACAACGGTTATTCGTTCAGCCATGCTGGATTATCCCTGCCTAAAAGCCTATGACACAAGGTCAAATTTCCGTGTAATTATTGACGAATCATCAATTAGGGAAGAATTTTCGGACACCACATTGTTAAAAGGTGACAGATTTATGTCTGGGTCGTTTATTGGGTACACCCTAGAAATGGACGAAGTTGTAACGAGAACAAATCTAGGCGAAGTTGAAGAAATACAGGTCCAAGCAAAACATGCTGGAACGACTCAAGAAATGCCATCACTTGACAATGCTTCTGGCGTTTCCGCAAGTGTCACAATACCAAGGCCATAATTTGATTTTAAAAATAAAGCAAATTGATAGTTGCACAAAATAATCACCTATTTATTCTACAATTGAAATCAACATAAGGGATTCCAACCCCGAAAAACAAATTAGGAAGGTCCTATGCCTGGTGTAGTTATATCAACTTCAGTTAGAACTGGCCCATCGACAGCAACGGTTCGTGAATCATCGCAATTGTTCGTCGTGGGCAAAGCCCTGCGTGGCCCAAGTAACAAAGCCGTTTTGGTTGAAAGTCTTGCCGAATTCGAAGATGTATTCGGTGGATATCGAGCGGACTCGTATCTACATCCTACGATTGAAACCTTTTTTGAAGAGGGTGGAACGCGCGTTCATGCTGTCCGGGTAGTTGGCGCCAATGCAACATTGGGCGGGATTGCTCTTAATAATTCGGGCTCGGCGGTAATGACACTGACGGCCAATGGTGCTGGTAGCTGGTCGCAGGATGTTGATGTTCAGGTCGTCAATACCGGCTCAGCTTTTAGAGTTCTTTTGTTCTTCGAAGATGAATTTGTTTATACAACCGGAACGGTAACAAGTTCGTCTCAGGCGGTTGGCAGAATTAATTCAAGCACGATTGCATCGCGCTACGTATCTGCGGCCGTCAATAACGCAGACCTACTCCCGAGCACGTTGGCAGTTACGGCCCTTTCTGCCGGAGCGGCAAACGATGCTTCTATTACTGACGCGCAGTACAACACCGGCCTGGGGCTGCTCAATGACGCTCTGGGCGTCGGTGCAGTTGCTTGTCCGGAATCACAGTCGGACACTATGAATGGAAACCTGGTAGAGCATGCAAATGAGTACAACAGGGTTGCTCTTCTCGCTGGGCCAGAATCACAAACAATTGCTCAGGCCAAGACTGCGGCACTAACCGTGCAGGCATTGGAACACTCAGAGCATGCTGCTTACTTCTATCCATGGATAGAGGTCCCAACATCAATCTCTGGAATTACACGAATGATTCCACCGATTGGGTATGTTGCCGCAAAGAGAGCCCTTGCTCATAATCAAAGTGGAGCTCATGTTCCGGCTGCTGGTTTGCTTTCATCGTCACGTTTTGTGAGTGGTGTCAAATTTGATATTAACAAAATTAGCGGTGACGAACTTGATGAGGGTTTTGTTAATGCAATCAGAGTCATTCAGAACACTGTAAGAATTTACGGTGCCCGTTCGTGCTCGGTTGATACAGATAATTTCAAATACATCACACAGCAAGATGTTGTAAACACTGTTGTTTCTGAAGCCTACCGCTCGCTGGAAGATTTGGTATTCAGCGCAATCGACGGAAGAAACACAATTTTTTCAAATATTTCGGCGCGACTTGTGGCGATTCTCGCCTCAATGAGAGACACTGGTGCTCTTTATCCAGCGTACGACGCAAATGGAAGATTGCTTGACCCAGGTTTCACCGTAAAGTGCGACTCAACAATCAATCCGGCCTCTCAGCTGAACGATGGTTTGGTTAAGGCCAGGGTTGGTTTGAGGGTCAGCAGCATCGGTGACCAAATCCAAATCGACATTGTCAAGTCGAACCTAACCACTTCAGTGGTGTAACGGAGGAATAAAACATGGCAAAAATAGCGCAAAGACAAGTACTGGCAGAAATTGCCCCAACGGGGTTTGGTGCTGAAACCAAGCAACAAATCAACGTTCAGGCAAACCTCCCCAAGTGGACCCTGTTCAGATTTGCTCAAGTGTCTGGTGGCGAAATTACCGCATCGGTAGAAAAAATTTACGAAGGCGGCAAATCTCGTCCAACGGTTTTGTGTGCTCCATCGGAAATTGGGGACATCACCCTCACGGCCCACTATGACGATGACATGAATCCGTCAGAAACGGCTGCTGGTATTGGTAGAAAACTTAAGGATTTAAGAAAGTATGTTGGTGTCGCTTATTACAATATTACGGTATCTGTTTACGATTGCGACATCAAAGACCCAACAAACGACAGAATTTACTACAATGCTTTGCTTGTTGGCATGACGGAACCAGAAGGTGATTCATCGTCTGGTGCCCCAGCAACATTTGCCTTAACGTTTGCAATCTCCGACGTGGAAAGCCCTACTGCCAGCTAAACCTAGTTGCAATAAAACAATATTTCGTGTGATAGGTTTCGTTCTATGAGCGACACACTTTACACATCGGATAATTCCGAACCATCAAAGAAAAAGCAAACACCCGTGAAGGACGGCGCTTTGCCGCAGTTCAAGGAAGAGACACAACTTGACCGGCTTCGTACGGTTATCAGAAAAAAGGTTGAGCGTCAACCTGTTCTGATTCCGGTTCCTGAGCGTCATGGCGTAAGCGTTAAGGTCAGTCCGAACATAACGCAAACCCAAATGAAAAACTGGCGCAAAAATGCGGGTGAGGATTCCAGAAATGGTCTCGACGCCACAAAGTTTGCATGTCTTGTAATTGGGCATACAACCACGGGAATTTATATTGACGACGAGGAAGTTTTGGATTCGGAAGGCAATTATTTAAATTTTGCTCATCCAATGATTTTGGAAATGACTGAAACGACGCGCCCAGTACCAGATGCAGTTCGCGCATTGTTTGGCGTTGACCCACACGTCGAATCTGCTGCTCTTGCGATTCTTGATGCGGCTGGATATTCAGATACAGTAACAGCAGTGGACCCTACGAAGGAGTCTACGACGAATTAGTCAAAGACTCCCGAATATCGTCGGCCGCTCGCCTTGGTGAGCTGTTTGGCCAAAATCCACTTTCTCTGCTAGATGTTGACGATGATGCCTGGTTGATTTTACTTGCTTGTGCTAAAGTTATAGGTAACGACCGCGAAGAGCAAGAGCGTAAGTCGAAGACTCAGTAGCGTGCCAGCTACATAGCTCGGCGCTTTTACACTCACGTGACCAAAAATCACTCGGAGAGGTAATGGCCGACGAAAAAGTAAATATAGTTGTCAAGGTTATAACCAAGACTAAACAGCTTGATGCGCTGTTAGCAAAAATCAAACTCGTTGAAGCATTAGAAGACAGGTTGTCTTCCGCCAAGAATGTTCAAAAATATGCCCAAGGAGCTGGCGCGGCACTCAGTCGGGCAACTTTAAAATGGAAAAAACACTTCGACTTCGTTGATAGTGGCATACGAATGTTTGGGAAAACGCTTACTAAATTTTTGAAATTCGCCATAAAAGGTGTTTTGATAGAAATGGGCCTTCTTTCTGTGGCAATGGTTGGCTGGCATGCCTTGGTAAAAGGCGGTCAATATATAGTTAAGGCTTACCACGGGGTGTTGCAATTACTTGCTGGTGGTGCTGCGGCTGCGACTATCGCAATAGCTACTGTTTCTGCTGCGATTCGAGAACAGCAAGCTGCCATGTACGCCTACAGGGGCAAAGGGGCTCGCCAATTCGGTAGTGGCATGAATCAAACAGCTATGGCGATGAGAAACCTGCAAATGAACGCAGAGCTAGCTTCTCTTGGTGTTGAGGCTTTGAATGGCGCATATGCGTCAATGTCTAAAACAATGAAAGTAACTCAGATAAATAGAAGTGGTGCATCTATAAAAGCTCTTATGGATTTTGGTGCTGCTGGACAAGACCCCAAAAAAACAATAGCTCAAGTTGGCACAATCGTTGCTGTTCTTAATGATGAAAAAAAGAGTCTTTCCAATGTTATTTCTGAGGCTAAAAAACTTGGCCCAGAGATGGAAAAGGCCCTAAAGGGAACAAAAATAAAAACAAAAAAGCAATTCAAGGAATTGCTTATGTCTGGAGAACTTGCGAAAAAGGGTGGAGTTCTCGGTCAGTTTGATGCAGTAAATGAAACGCTCATAGGTCAACTCACAAAATATTTCACGCTTCTAAGGGGAAAATTTGCTGATTTTGGAGAACAATTTCTAGGTCCGGTAAAAGTAGCTTTTGAAAAAATCTTCAAAACTATAAGTAGAGATTTGTCACGATTGATGACGAGCATCATGTTTAATCCCGGTGGCGAGACATTTATTGATGGTTTGGCTAATGGCGTGGAAAAATTTAGTGGTTGGTTGGTTAAAACAATACGAGATTATTTGCCGAAAATTCAAGGCATGTTCGGCAGAATGGGAGACTGGTGGAGCAATTTTAAACGCGGATGGAATCTTGTCCTCGAAAGATTAAGACCGTTAATAGATGGTGCTCGAGTTATTGAAAAAGCATTTGGACAGGTTTGGCAAGCAATAAAAGAAGGCGCAGAAAACATGGGCCATTTCCGCAAGTTGCTGCTGGCGAATGAGTCAACCGTAATCGAAACCGGTACGCGTATTGGTGATTTGATTCGCGACGTATCTGATTTGTTCTTCAGAATGAAGACTGTATTTTTTGAAATTCTTCCATTTTTGAATGATGTTCTTAGCGGTATAGGAATGCTGATTAGGGGTATGACAAAACTCCTAACCGGCCTCGGCGGCGGTGGTGGTGGTTTTGCAAAGGCATTAGGGCCCTTATTGGCTTTCCAAATATTCGGAAGCCGAATGATGGGCGCTGCAGGAAAACTTATGCCTGGAATAACGGGTCAACAAAAAAGTCTTCCGTTCAGCAATGTTTCAACAATGCCTGTTACGGCAACAAATGTTTACGTAAATGGGAGTCCAGTTCCAGGGGCTGGAGCGGCAGGGGCTGGCAGTGGGAGGATGTCTAGCGGTGGTGGTGGTGGTGGTGCCGGAATGGCAGGACCGATACACCCATACGGTCCAACACAGCAAGCATACAACTCATATTATGGTCCAGCACTTTCTCGCCTTTATTCAACAAGCAACGCCGCACAACAACTTGCGGATTTTGGGGCCAAAACTGCAGCGATTGGCCATAGGGAGCTTAAGGGCCCACGAGGAAAAGGAATACTAATTGGTCAAGCTGTAACTGGTTCCAATTTGCCCACCGCTTGGTCCCGTGATGGAATTCCAATAACAAATCAATTTATTCCAGAAAGAGACTTTCAGCAAACTACGGCTGTTGGCAAAAATGGAGCTCCTGTATTCCAAGACGTAAGAGCACTAGGCGGAGTGTATTTAAATAATCGTGGAATAGCAATGGGTGCATCACAAACTTCACAAAGTGTGTTTGGGCGAATAAAAGTTGACCCAAGAATGAGACTCGGCGAATCAATGCGAGTTGGCAGGCTAATGAAACAAGGCTTTGAAGCTGGAGACATGTACAGAGCCGGGATGGACCGTAGAGCATACGAAAGACAATTCATGCTTGCAACACCCGGAGCAGGAATGGTCACACCGGTGCCCGGTGTTCATATGGCGCTCGGAATGAATGGCTCGAGAAACATGGTTATGCCTGGCGGTATAAACCCAAATATTGACTATGAAAGATTAAGCAATAGGCGTCTTTCTCGATTGGTTGCAAGCAGGGGTCTCGGCGGCGGAATGGGCAGAGAGGAAGCATTGGCTGCAATAAAACAAAATGACCTTGATAGAAGAATTGCACATAGGGTTGCAGCTGGCGAAATTTCCATGAGAGACGCACGTTTGCCTGGAATGATGAGCGAGTCTTTTAGGACTGGGGAGTTCGAAAGATGGAAAGAAACAACAAGAAATAAAGAAACTGGGGAACGCGAATATACGGGAAGAGTTGTTGACCCTGGCCTCACAGCAAGAGAAAGATTAACTCGTTCAAGTATGGCTTTTGGCTCGAGGTTGCGAGACGTTTCTGCAACTGCTGCATATAAAGCACGAGGAGTTGCTGGCATGTTTCAGGGGGCTATGGGCTACCTAAATGACGGAAGATTTGACCCAACATTAAATGATGGCAAAGGCGACTTCGTAAATGTAGAAAAAATGAGACAAGAAGCTCGCGACAGAATGATGCAAGCAAGAAATGAACAAAATAGGGGAAGATTCGCGACTCGACTCTCTTATACGCGAGAAATGGCGAGAATAGCCAGAAGCGAAACAAAATTTGGCGCAGGGCAAAAACGATTTGCACAAAGCGGAACTGGCCGCATGGGCACTTCAATGGGCTTGGCTATGGCTAGCCAATTTGCGCCAGAAGAAATGCGCGGAGCTATGGCGCTTGGTGGAACGCTTTCAATGATTGACCCACGTCTTGGCTTGGCTGTTGCCGGCGTAGGTGGAGCTCTTAAGGCAAAAAGTGTCGGAGCTGGAGCGCTCGCCGGTGCTGCCGGTGGTGCCCAAATAGGAGCTTTGTTCGGTCCTGCTGGTGCGGCAATTGGAGCTGGAATAGGTCTTCTTGCTGGCGGAATCATGGGCGCGATAAATAAGCACAAGGACCAAATGAAGAAAGCAACAAAAGCAGCTCAAGGCACAATCAATAGCATGTTCACCGGACTCGCTAGTGCTGCTTCAAGACAGTTTGACCTAAACAGGGAAGCTCAAGCACTTGGTTTAGACATGTCTAAACAAAAATCAGCATTTGGAAGCATTGTAAGCGATTTTCAAAAAAAACGAGAAATATTTGCTGACAACATAAAAAAAGGTGAATTGTTTAAATCTTTTGACTCAGCAGATGCCGCGAACAAAGACAGTGCTGCAATAGCACTGATTGAGGACATATATTCCAGACAAAGTCAGTTTGGCATAACTATGACTGCAGAAATGAAAAAAGATGCTCTACTAAAACCAACCAAATATGTAGAAGAACTAACCAAAATCGGTGGGGCATTTGACAAATCAATGCAAAAAATGCAAGATGTCAACTCAGACCGACTTAAACAGCTCACTAGGGATACTGGAAAATCAGAAGCCGAACTTGAACTCTTGGCACAGGAACTTGGTATCAACCTTTACGACGCAACCGTTAAGTACAAGGATTTGGCAAAAAGTCTTGGTGCCACACTAATCAAAACAGCATCCCAACTTAACGATGCGCTAGCAGACGCGTTTCTTAAACGAGGCGACCCATTTACGAAAAACATAAAACAACGAGAAGCCGAATTAGCAATCGACAGGTCCGCCCAGGGCTTTAGGGACAAATTAATGTCCAAGGACGCCACGGCTGAAGAAAAAACAATTGCTACTGACGAATTTTTTGCATCATTTGCAGACCAGAACCTTGCAGCAAACAAGGGGAATGCACTCGATGCTTATTTGGATTCTTACAATATGTTTATGCGTGGTGACGGTGACGCGTTTAAAGAAGGAAATGTGTTTGGTGGCATGAGTGAAGCCGACACAGCGATTGCGAAAACAGCAGGCGAGACCCTAACCACTGGATATAGGGAAGACATAGTTGCTGAAGTAACCGGCCAGTTAGCCGCGATAGCTGCTTCAAATAACATGTCTTTTGACCAGGGTGCTTTGAAAAAGCAAGTCGCAGGTTTGTCAGAAGCAGATTTTATACGTCTTGCCAGAGGTATGCAAAATGGCGTTGTTGACAGACTTACGACAGACGAAATAACTGGTCTCTCGTCTGGGGAGGCGGGAATCAACAAGTTGCTCAACTGGGCTAATATCGACAAATCAAAGACAGGAATTAAGGCAATTGATGCAGGAGTAGAAGGAGAGGGTCTTGATAAATTTACTGGCGACCTAAAAGACGTTGCTCAAAAAATGAAATTAGACTACGACGAATTTAATCGTGCCGTCACCTTATACAAAACGACAACTGAAAGCTTTTTCAAGGGTTCTGCTGGTGGGCCTGACTGGTGGCAAAAAGGTCTCACATGGGACGGAACAACACTTAAGCCAGATACAGCGACTCCTCGAGGCGGCCAAATAGGCGACACAACAACATCTAAGCTTTCTCAAACAATGGCGCGTCATCAAGCGATGGATGGACAATTGACCGGTAAAAGAAGTGTCACTTCATCATGGAGAAACTTCAATCTTGGTTCTTCCAACTCAGACCACATAACTGGAAGAGCGTACGACCTTGTTGGCCAAAATCTTGGCAAATATGCGACAATGATTCACGCCAATGGTGGTTTTGCGGAATTCCATGGAAACATGGCAGAAAGACACCTACATGTCGTTCCGGGACCAGTACCAGGCGTGGGAGACAAATCGGTTCCAGCAATGAGCACAACTTATGCGTCCCTGGCAAACTCTCCTGCGGCCGGACCGGGTAATTACACGATTAATATAAACGGCGCAAACGCTTCGCCGGAGGCAATAGCAAATATGGTCGTGGCGAGACTTGACGACCGCGAACGCAAGTATAGGGAGAGATAAAAATGGCGTACGGCGATATTTCTCTCTTTACTACCGGATGGACAAAACAAGACAACCCAAGCTTGTACAAAAACTATCCAATAAAGAAAAAATACAAACAAACGATTGTTACAAATTTGCCGCAGTGGCCTAACTCCTACACCCTTTACGACAATCAACAATATTGGTTTCCGTTTGAAGATGTTAAAGTATCAGATGAAAATTATATTCCGTACACGGCTGGCGATGAATATACATTCGATATTGAAGAATATGTAAGAAAAGCAAAAGTTGCGACTCCACATCCAAACAAGCAAATCACATCTCGCATCGAAGTTGGAACTCGGGTCATTTTTGCAAATGATATATATCAATCACTTGACAAAAAATTTCAATGGAAAGATACTGGATTTCCTGAAGACAGGAATCCATACTCAACTGAATCCATACCGCTGTGGAGAAGAATGAGTGATACCAGCGCAATTGGCTCGTATTTTTGGTATCACCCGCTATTGCGGAGATTTTTTCCGCTTGAAGAAAAGCCAGAGCTCAAAAATATACCGCTTGTTCAAGAATTTGATGAATCTAAATGGGACTCATTTACGGGTGACGCAACCGAAATAAATCTTCAGAACTTTACCTCTCGACAAATTCAAGAGCTTGTTTCTACTGGTGTTCCGTTTGAGGGGGCAACCCAGGTTATTGAAAATCTTGATTCATTGGCAACCAGGGCGCTTTCTGGAGAATCGGTTCCTGGTCAATGGTCACTGGACGGCAGATTTGTACGTCAAACGCCAGAAGAGGCGGAAGAGTTTGGTTCCGATACTGGATTTGAGTCAAGACAGACAACAACAGTAAAAGTAACAAGACGGGTAAAAAGTGGGCTTCTTGGTGGGGATGGTTCAACGGGTGAATTTGGAAGATTCTCGATTGATAAACCACAAATGATTCAGTACTACACAAAATCTGGTGGTTCTACTGCTGCCGCTCCAGACAGATTTGTTTTTGACTATCGACCAAACAATGTTACATATTCGAATATCGGAGCTGAATGGACGGAAATTGATAGGGTCAATAACACGCCTTTTATTGATTTTAAAAATTTTAGATTAATGAAAATAAATTTTGATTTTATTATTGGCGACGCAGGAAATTTGTACACATCAATAGATGCCAAATTAAAAAAATTAAGAACAATGGCCATGCGTCCGGAACCCGTCACTTTTCTTGGTTTTGATTCAATGTTTCAAGAACAAATTATTGTCCCAAGCCTTTCCGGCGGAAGCGGAATTGTCTTTGCAATAGTCGACCTACAAATAACATCAGCCCAGCGTTCTCGCTCTGGGGATGGTTCAGCGCCGCCATCATTGGGCGATGTCCCCCCAGGGAGTATTAATAGGGCAACCATACAAATGACAATTCAAGAACTGCCTCTTGAGGGTCCAAATTTAATTGTCATGCCCCGACCACCAAAAGACATTCCGCAAGTTCCACCGCCGCCGACAGAAGAAGATGACCCATGTGTTGCTAGATGGTCAACAACAGCAAAAATAGGTCCGGACGCGGCACCCAAAAAAGACTGTCCACCGGTAGCAAAATAGTTTATGGCTCGTCCAGCTGATGAATTGGAAGCAGTCTTGGCACAGCGTGCCAAGTTTGCTGCGGCATCAAAAAACAAAACAGAAAAAGCTATTGGTAGTGCTCCGGTTAGTTCTTTCCCGGAATGGTCACTATCTAGGCAAAATCGTGGCCCATACCAAAGGAAAATACTTATTGCGGATTTGCAAAATTTGGCGTCCAATGCTTTTACTGATATATCTGGACTTTTGACGCAAGCAAATATTAACTACACAATGGATTTGGCATCTGAACTTTCATTCGAACTAATTGACCCAAACCTACAAATGGCGGAAAAAAATTATTTTACTTTGACGAGAGATGTAATTTATGAGACTCAGACACTTGGGAGAATACAGCCCTACGAGCCAAATCTCGTTTTTGTGCGTCAGCTATTTGAAATTGCTAACGTGAGCGTTTCTCAGGGACCTGGTGGAAGTCCGGCTTTCTCGGTTAAATGTTATACAAAAGCAGTTCAACAAATGAAAAGAGATAGAAAAATTGCATCATCCATAAAGGGAAGCGGAACAGAATTTGTAAGAAATGCAGCTACAAAATTTGGGTTGGGTTTTTATGGACAACAAACCGCCAAATCGCAACAATTGAAATCTTCTGGTAGCAAACAGGCGGACTCCCTATGGGACATCATGAAACGTCTGGCTGGAGACGCAAAATTTGTTTTATTTGAAGTCGATGGAATTTTAATTTTTGGTTCAGAAGAATGGCTTTTGGATAAATGGGGCAACAATTCAATTACTGTCCCAAAATTTAAAAAAGACCCCAAAAATCCAGAGAGAAAAATACCTGATGGTACAAAACAAAAAAAATATATTTCTTTGCAATTTCCGAATAAGGGCGCAAACTATATCGGTAGGGCTGGAGTATTTACTTTGACTCAATATCCATCAATCACCAAATCAGATAATGACCCCAGAGAGGCGGACGGAAGTTGCACTGTTGAAAGAATCAGCGGAACACAAATACGACCAGGAATGACAGCATACGTTGGAAACATTCCATATATGTCGGGATATTATTTGATTGACAGTGTTTCATATAATGAAATGTCGCCAGACCCGGTATCTGTTAACTTTAGAACCCCAAACAGGGATGAAGAAAAATATAAAAAGAAAGACCTTCCGGTTGGAATTAAATATATCCAAACCTATGCAGATATTGCAATTGCAGTAAAAGCAGTTCAAACTAAAACAAAAAATAAAGCCGGGCAATCTGCTGCCGGGATTAGACAAGATGCACGCATGTTTCCGTATCCACAGGCGGCCGGTCAGTTAGACAGATACCCACGTATGGAATATGCAGATTTGACAATTGCTTATCCAGCATTTATTAATTTAATAACAAACGGGAAACCAACAGAAAAAAGCACGGGAGACAGAAACAGTCTTATTTATGCTGGAAATCTAGATTTGTACACTCGTCCAGTTTTGCCGGATGGCAACAATGAGCCCAAAACAATTTTTTCATTAACAATTACAGAACAATACGGAAGTGAATATCGAGCAATTCTTTTGCCACTTATTTATACGGAAAATGGACTTGCGGTAACAAAAGAAAATGATGTTTCTGAGGTGGAAAATAAATTTTGGAATGCGGGCGGATACGAGGGTTCAGGAAAACATTTAGGAGTCCTTCGTGGAGCAACAGAAAAAGATGCAATCAGAAACGCAAGAGATTATGCAAAACTTGTTTCCTTGCAACAGCAATTAATTTTAAAACATAGATTTGCCACTTATGCATCCACGGGTACTTCGCCACCCAATACCCCAGGTGGCGCAGATTCTTTATGGGTTTAGTAAAATTGTTAATGCATACGGAGCGTCAATAGATGAATGACAAAAATACCAGACCAGATATTATCGCAACAGGGAAGGCTTCCTCTCACCCATTGCGAGCAGGAAGATTCTATTCTTGTTCTGTGCTAAGTGTCGACGCATCTGGGAGAATATATATCAGCATTAATGATTTGGGTGTTGAAAGATTTGGCCCAGTATTGCCGGTTGGTACTACAAAAAGAAATAGGCTGAAAAAAAACGATTTGGTAACACTTACGTTTACCGATGAGTTTTTTAACAAAGTCATTATTTTTGGGCCAGAAAACATAAAACAAGATATCTTTACGGGAACAGAAAAATTTAATTCACTTGTTGACCAAATGCAGAGTCAAATAAATACATTGAGGGCTCAAGTGCAACTTGGAAACATCAATCTACAATCATTTAAACAAACGGACTAAATTTATGGACATGATTCAATTTCCAATAAAATTTGACTCAACTGGTTTAAAAAAATTAAAAGAAGGCACGTCGGACTATTATTCTCAGCTTTTGTCTATATCCGTACTTACTGAACCATTGACGCACCCAATGACCCCCCAGTTTGGCTCCTATGACCCTACGTTCAGGACAATAGATAAGGGTTTATTTGTACTAAATGCGGCAAGATTTGTCCCCGAGGTAAGAGTAACCGAACTTACAACAGAACAAGATATTGATTCAAAAATTAATATTTCGTTTTCATTTGAGATAGAAGGTGCTTAATTATGCCTGCTGATTTTTCAGAATATGTAAATTTAAAAATATTTGATAAAGAACCCGGGGATATTTATAGGGATGCGATTGAAATTGCCCGTTTGGCCCTTCCTGAATTTAACTTAAGAACCGGAACACCAGAAGACGCAATGTTTCAAGCCATGGCGTATATATCGTCACTAAACATAGCTGCCATCAATAGGCTCCCAGACAGACTGATGGCGGGAATTGTTTCGCTGTTTGGATATTCGCGACAAGAAGCAGTCCCCGCAATAGTTGATGCCACGATAACACTAAACACCTATGACGGCGGAACGGTACCACCAGGAACTGTTTTTAGCTACGAAACAGCTTTCGAGGACGAGGTGATAGAAATTGCATTTCAAACAGTTGAGCCACTTGTCATAGATGAAGTTGATTTAAATATAACACAAGATTTTCCGTCAGCCTCAACAACGCTAATTTGTGTTCAGGGTGGAATTGTCCCGCCACTTACAAATAACTATCCGCTCAAAATAGTTTCTTCTGGCTTACCGATTCAATCCTGTACAACCAATACCCCAAATAATTTTTTAAATGGTTTGAATGCGGACAGCGATGAACAGTATCTTTCTAAGGCAACGACATATTTGCGGTCGCTAACTACTGCATTAACAAAATCATCGCAGCTTGATGCTTATTTGTTAACGAATTTTCCGGATGTTATAAGTAGAGCAAAAACATACGACCTTACAAAAAACGGTACCAACGAAACAAAAAATATAACAGTTAACAGGCAAATGGGAGTCAAAAAAGTTTTCTTGAATAACAATTTTGCAACTGTAGAAACAGTCGAGAATCACCTGTACATAGTTGGTGATGTTGTGGAATTACAAGTATTCGATAATGCGGCAAGTGCAATATTTAATGGTTCTCATTCAATAATTGCCACTGGGGATACTACGTTTTCTTTCAATAGAACAGGGGCCAATACTGCAAGCACAACAGTTACGGCTTCTGCTTTTACCGGTGTTCCTGCAACCGGATTTGTAACAGTTTTTGCTTACGGATTAAATGATTTTTTGACATCAATACAAAAATCTCAAATACTTAACGATATAAGAGCAAAATCTATAGCCGGATTGACACTGACAATTCTTGACCCAACACTTGTAACTTTTGATATTGGGGGCACAATTATTCTTGATAAATCTTATAATGATGCCGAAGTTAAACTTTCTGTACAAAATGCGTTGATTGACTATTTGAGCCCAAATAATTATCCATTCACTTTTGACAGAATACGACAAAATCAAATAATTTCATTGATTGCATCAATTCCTGGTGTTGTTTATGTCGATGATTTGTCACTATCCCCGCAGGGCGCCGGATGGTTGCCGCAACACGGAGATGATTTGCTTTTTCTCAAAAAGGGTTCTTTGCCAATAATTGCTGCAGAAAATCTTGATTTTACTTTTGAAATTTTTGAAGAAGGTTAAAAATGCCAGCAGTTTTCAATCTTCTTTCAAACAATGATGCCTTATTGAATTACGATGATACCGGCAAACAGGTTCTTCTTGGTCAATTGGTTACGTCATGGACTGCTGTTTCTGGGGCAACAACCCTTACAACAGAATTGACATCAACAAATTTTGCGGTTTCTTCTAGATATGTTTTTGTTGTTTATCCAAACAATA
>Ga0194120_10001690_pt1 | contig 39525 bp, 27 predicted proteins | sample TA2MahCa65mmetaG_FD_148642 | JGI IMG/M metagenome (GOLD analysis project Ga0194120, IMG submission 148642) | Freshwater microbial communities from Lake Tanganyika, Tanzania - TA2015019 Mahale Deep Cast 65m | ecosystem: Environmental > Aquatic > Freshwater > Lake | place: Tanzania: Lake...
ATTTGCAGGTGCCTTACGTTCCGGGGGCGGGGGAACTGGCGGTCTTTTGCGGGGCGATGATTGGAGCCGGTCTGGGATTCTTGTGGTTCAACTGCCACCCCGCGCAGATGTTCATGGGCGATACCGGTTCGCTGGCCCTCGGCGGTGCCTTGGGCATTCTTGCCGTGTTGATTCATCAACCGTTTGTGCTGTTGATCGCCGGCGGAGTCTTTGTCCTCGAAGCGGCCTCCGTCGTTTGCCAGACGGGTTATTTCAAATACACGAAGCGGAAGTATGGCGCCGGCCGCCGCATTTTTTTGATGGCGCCGCTGCATCACCATTTCGAGAAGAAAGGCTGGTACGAATCGCAAGTCGTGACCCGATTCTACATCCTCTGCGTGCTCTGTGCCGTGGTCGCGTTGAGCACCTTGAAACTCCGTTAACCCTAAGTACTGTGCTTGCTCTGAACGATAAACGCGTCCTGGTCGTTGGCCTGGGCATCAGCGGACGCGCCGCGGCGCGATTGTTGCGCCAGGGCGGCGCGCAGGTGGCGGCGCTGGATGGGGTGGATTCCGGCGCGTTGCGGACCGAGGCGGAAGCGTTGCAGCGCCTGGGCGTGGAGGTTTTCCTGGGATGCAAACGAGTTCCGTCCGGAATGTTCGATCTGGCCGTAACCAGTCCGGGTGTTCCTGCGGAATCGAACCTGATGCGCGAGATTCGGCAGCGGAACATCCCGGTGATTGGCGAGTTGGAACTGGGCTGCCAGCACGCGCTTTGTCTGAACATCGCGATCACCGGCACGAACGGCAAAACCACCACGACCGAACTGGTCGAGCGTCTCCTGACGCATTGCCACCGCAAGACGCTCGCGGCGGGCAACATTGGCCGGCCCGTTTGCGAGGTGATCGAGCAAACTCGCGATCTGGATTTTCTGACATTGGAAGTCAGCTCCTTTCAACTGGAGACGATTCAGTATTTCCGCCCGGCGGTGGCCGTGCTCTTGAACATTACTCCGGACCATCTGGATCGATACGCTTCCCTGGCAGACTATGCGCGCGCGAAAGCTCGGTTGTTCCAGAATCAACAGGCGTTTGACTGGGCCATCATCCAGACCGAAGCCCTGGCTTACATTCGATCCCTCGGAATGACGGTCCCATCCAAAATCGTCACCTTCAGCGCGAACAACCGGCGCGCGGACCTTTACCTGGACCGGGGGTTGTTGATCAGCCGATTGCCCGACTGGGCGGGTCCGTTGCTGGACATGGAGGAATGCCGGATTCGCGGCCCTCACAACGCGGAAAACTTGATGGCGGCCCTGGCGGTGGGCCGGGTGTTGCGGCTGCCGCTGGAACAAATGAAGGAAGCCCTGCGGAATTACGCGCCCGCTCCGCACCGGTGCGAGATCGTGGCCGAGATCAACCAGGTGCGGTTTGTCAACGACTCGAAGGCCACCAATCTGGACGCGCTCCAGAAAGCGCTGCTGGCGATGCCAGGCCCGCGTTCCGGCGACGCGAACGTGCTTCTGATTGCCGGCGGCAAAGACAAAGGGCTGGCTTACCACGACATCGGACCACTGCTGGCCCAGCGCGTGAAACACGCGTTTTTGCTGGGAGAAACCCGGGAAAAAATTCGCGCGGCGTGGAGTCTTTTTACTCCTTGCACCCTGGTGGAATCGTTGTTAGAAGCAGTTTCCAGAGCATTTGAGTGTGCACAATCAGGCGACGTCGTACTGCTCTCACCCGCCTGTTCGAGCTTCGATATGTTTCAGAGCTACGCACATCGGGGGGAAGTGTTTCGCCAGGCGGTGGAGCAGGTCGCCCGATCCTTGAATCAAAATGCCGTCAGTGGCAATACTACTGCTGGTAGCACCGTTGCGAACAGCGGTTCAGTCGCAAACGAGAACGACGCCCAAACCATTTCGCCACGAAGTTTCTCGAAGGAAAACTTCGCTGCGAATCATTCTTCGTGAAATCCTCATTCAACCCACGATAATCGCCATAAGTCCATGAATACTCCCAGCCCGTTAATCCCCCAGGGATCGTTGCAGCAGCACAAGTCTCAGGGCAAATCCACGGTCCGCATTGCCGTCTTCACCATCATCGCTCTGCACGCCTTTATCTTCACCGGCCTGCTCATGCAATCCGGCTGCCGACCGGACGCGGATAAGACCGCGGGCGCCAAGCCGCCCGGAACGCTCACCGCTACGAATGACGAAGTGCCAAAGCTCGATTCCGGCTTTTACACCAGCTCGCGCGACCTTCCTTCCACGAATCTTCCCCCGCAGACGAACGTCTTCGTTCCGACTGATCTCGCTCACGCCACGTCGGCGCCGCCTCCGGCTTTGACGACGACGGCCCCGCCTCTGGTTGCCGAGACTCAGGCTCAGGCGAAGGAATACACGATCGTGAAGGGCGACACGCTTGGCAAGATCGCCACGGCGCACGGCGTCACCGTCGCCGCTATCAACAAAGCGAACGAAGGGCTGGAACCGACGCGGCTTCGCATCGGCCAGAAGATCATGATCCCGGCACCGGCCGCTCCGGCGGCAAGCACGACGGGTGGTTTAGGCGTCGCCGAACCGGCGGATGGCACCTCGACGGTTTACGTGGTCAAAGCGGGTGACACATTGGCCAAAATCGCGAAGGAGTATAAGACCACCATCAAAGCGATCAAGGCGGCCAACAACATGAAGACGGACCGTTTGTTGGTGGGAAAGAAACTCAAACTGCCTGCGCCGCAAAAGGCCGGTGGCGCTTCGGCCGGAGCCACCAATCCCAGTTCCACTCTGATGGCCTCTCCGACCAGCGCGCCCTTGTCGAAGCCGAGACAGTAGCCGGGATGAAAACCGCGGCGACCTTATTCGTGGTTTGTGTGGGCGCGCTCTTGTCGCTGGGTCTCGTCATCCTCTACAGCGCCGGCATGAATCACGGCGGCGCGCGCTATTTGCTCATGCAACTGGTCTGGTGCGGCATCGGGTTGATGGCCTGCGCGGTCGCGGCCTGGATGGACTATCGCCGGCTCAAGAAGATTGCCTGGCTGTTGCTGGCGGCGGCCATCGTGATCCTCGGTCTGGTTTTGGTTCCCGGCATCGGCGTGCAAATCAAAGGCGCCCGGCGCTGGTTCGATTTGGGTTTCGCGAAATTCCAGCCTTCCGAAGCCGCCAAACTCGCGCTCATTATCGCGATCGCTCATTACGCGGACCGCAACCAGCACCTCATGGGGACGTTCAAACGCGGGTTGCTCCTGCCGGGGCTGCTCATCAGCGTCGTGCTGGCGCTTGTCTTTGTCGAACCCGACCGCGGCACGACCGTGCTTCTGGCCGCGACCACCGGCGTGATGTTGCTGATTGCGGGGGTTCGCTGGATGTATTTGGTTCCGCCAGTCGGCGCGGCGGTTTGCGGGCTGGCTTATTCACTCTGGCACGATCCGGTCCGACTCGGCCGAATCTTAAGCTGGCTTCATCCGGAAGCGCACAAGGAAGGCGTCGGTTTCCAGGCCTGGCAAGCGCGGCTGGCGCTGGGCACCGGAGGATGGACTGGGTTGGGTTTAGGAAATGGACGACAGAAGCTCGGATTCGTTCCCGAACATGAAACGGACTTCATTCTGTCTGTCATTGGCGAAGAACTCGGCGCCGTGGCGACGCTGAGCATTGTCGTACTTTTCATCGTGCTCGTCCTTTGCGGGGTGTACATCGCCTGGAATTCGCGGGACTCCTTCGGAATGCTGCTCGGCTCCGGGATTGTTTTTCTGATCGGATTCCAGGCGTTGATCAACATCGGCGTGGTGACCGGAGTTTTTCCGAACAAAGGGCTGCCCCTGCCGTTCATCAGTTACGGCGGGTCGAATCTGTTGCTCATGCTCACTTGCGTGGGCCTGATCATGAGCATCGCACGCCACGTGCGAGACCCGGTCGCCGTCGAATCGGAACGTTACTCGTCGAAAGAAATCTTCGCCCCTCAGACGCCTTGATGCGAATGCCAGAGCCAATCCCGTCCGTTGTCATCGCGTGTGGCGGAACAGGAGGACATTTGTTCCCGGGAATGGCCGTCGCCGAGGCGCTGCACCAGCGGTCGTGTCCCGTGACCTTGCTGGTTTCCGCCAAAGAGGTGGATCAACTGGCCGTCCAGGCCGCGCCCGAATTCGCCATCGAAACGTTGCCTGCCGTGGCGCTGCAAAATGGCGCGGGGCTCGCGTTTGTCCGCGGGTTCTGGAAGTCCTTTCGCCTGTGCTCGAAGCTTTTCGCGCGGCGACGCCCGCAAGCGGTGCTGGCCATGGGTGGTTTCACCAGCGCGCCGCCTATTCTGGCGGGCCGGTTCCGAGGCGCGGCGACGTTCCTGCACGAATCCAATGCCGTTCCCGGCCGGGCCAACCGCTGGCTCTCTTTTGTCGTGGACGAAGCATTCGTCGGGTTTTCGTCTTCGGCGCGGAGACTTTTCACGCAAGCCGTCCGAATCACGGGAACGCCCGTCCGCCCACAATTCAAACCCGCCGATGCCGGCGCGTGCCGCGTCGCGCTCGGCCTGGATCCGAACCGGCCCGTCCTGCTAATCATGGGCGGCAGCCAGGGTGCGCGCCGCATCAACGAGTTGGTGACGCAGTCGCTGGCGCAGATCGGGACTCGGGCGCCGCAACTGCAGTTCATTCATCTCACGGGCAGTTCCGACCAGGCGAGAGTGGCGGCGGCCTACCGGGCCAGCGGCCGGCGCGCTCTGGTGCGCGCGTTCTTGACCGAAATGGAACTGGCCTTGGGGGCCGCGACGCTGGCGATTGGACGCGCCGGCGCCTCTTCGTTGTCCGAACTGGCCGCGATGCGGTTGCCCACGATCTTGATCCCTTACCCCTCCGCGGCGGACGACCATCAATTTCATAATGCGCGGGCTTACGTTGAGACGGGCGCAGCCGTGCATCTCGCCGAATCGACGGTCAATCCCGAAATCCTGAGCCGCCACGTTCTGGAGTTGGTTGAGAACACTTCCGCGCGAGGCGAGATGAGCCGCGCGCTCGAACGATGGTTTTACCCTCACGCCGCGGAAGAAATCGCCGGGCGCATTTTGGAAATGATCAACTTTCCCGGAATCAGCGAGCGGGAAACGCAACCTTTGCCCGAAGCGATCGGTAAGAGTTCGGCCGCTCTCGACCGGAATGACGAAAACAGACTCGCATTCGCAGTGAAATGAAATCCCTGACGCCAGCCGAAGTGGACGCGCTTCTGAAGACGCAGGCCTCCGGCGCGACGGTTTATCTGGTGGGCGCCGCGGGTTGCGGCATGAGCGGCCTGGGGCACCTTTTCCTGGACCTGGGCTGCAAGGTGGCCGGATCGGATCTCGTCGAAAACGAGGCGACTCGCCAATTGCAGAAGCGCGGCGCCGCAGTTCAGAGCACTCACTCCGCGGACTGCCTCAAGGCGGCGTGCCCTTTCCTGGTTGTCCATTCTTCGGCCATTCCGGACGACAATCCGGAATTGCTGTCTGCGCGAGATCTCCGGGTTCCGGTGGCGCGGCGTGGCGCGGTCCTTGCGGCGCTGCTGCGCAGGCAGCGCGGGATTTGCATTGCGGGCATGCACGGCAAGACGACGACTTCGGCGCTGGCGGCGCATGCGTTGGAGCAACTGGGAGCCGCACCGAGTTATGCGATTGGAGCGGAAGTTCCTCAACTGGCGCCGCACGCGCGATTCGTGAACGCAACGCTTCAGGAAGAGGGCCAAGGTTTTCGAACCGTGCGTACGGCCCATGAACCGGTAAGGACGCGTTCCACCGCGTCCCAGAAATTGTCTTTCCGATCGCAGAGTAAAGTCAGGGACGGAGTGGAATCCGTCCCTACCAGATTCAGGGGAAGTCCGGACTCTGCGCCGTTTTTTGTCGTGGAAGCGGACGAAAGCGACGGCACGCTGGCTGATTTTCAACCCGAGCATGCCATTCTTCTCAACCTCGACGCCGAGCACCTGGATCACTTCGCGGATCTCGATGGCGTGTGCGCCGCGTTTCAACAATTCGGCGCTCAGGTCTCCGGCCGATTGATCTATTGCGCCGACGACGAACGCCTGGCGCGGTTATTCGCCGGGAAATCAAACGCCCTCTCGTACGGCTTTCATGCCAGGGCGCAATATCGAGTTGAATGCCTGACCGACGCGTCACGCCTCACGCCTCACGCCTCACGTCTTACCCCTTTCAAAGTCTTCCACGGCGACGCCCGCCTGGGCGAATTCACGACCGCGTTGCTGGGCCGGCAAAACGTCTCCAACGCCGTTGCCGTCGTCGCGTTGCTGCACCAACTTCAGTTTCCACCCGACGCCATCGCTCGGGCGATTCGGTCGTTTCGCGGCGCCACTCGCCGCCAACAGGAGTTGTATCGCGACGAAGGCTGCCGCGTTTTCGACGACTACGGACATCATCCGACCGAGATTCGCGCCACTCTTCGGGCGCTGAAGGAACTCGCGCCGGCGCGGCTGCTGGTCGCATTCCAGCCGCACCGGTTCAGCCGCACCCAACAGTTGATGGCCGAGTTCGCCGCCTGTTTCGAAGAGGCAGACCGGCTCTGGCTGACGGAGATCTATCCCGCCAGCGAACCGCCGATTCCCGGCATCGACAGCACGGCGCTGGCCGGGGCGATCCGGCGGCAGGGACAGGACGTGGAGCTCGTTCCGACACTCGGCCAACTTCCGGATCAAGTCCGAAACGACATCGCTTTCGGCGATTTGGTGCTTTTTCTCGGCGCCGGTGACATCACCGAGGCGGCGCACGCGCTGGCCGATCAGTTGGAGCAGGCGGCGGCCGGGAGGAGGCAATCGCTGGCATCCGATCTGGCCCGCCGATTGTCGCCGGCTTCGGTCGTGCGCCACGACGAACCTTTGGCCAAACGCACCACGTTGCGCGTCGGAGGCCGGGCGGATCTCTACGTGGAGCCGGCTTCAGAAGCGGATCTGGCCGCGGTTCTGCATTTTTGCGCCGAACACGAGCTGTCGTTTTTGATGCTTGGGCGTGGCTCGAACCTGTTGATTCAAGACCGCGGCATTCGCGGCGTGGTGATTTCCCTGGCGCATCCGCAGTTCTGCCGCATCGAAGTTTGCGGAACCGAATTGGTGTGCGGTGCGGGCGCGAAGCTGAAGGCTGTGGCCGTCGAAGCCAAACGGCACGGCTTGAGCGGACTGGAATTTCTCGAAGGCATTCCCGGCAGCGTGGGCGGCGCGCTACGCATGAACGCCGGCGCGATGGGCGGGGCGACGTTCGAGATGGTGGCATCCGTGCGGTTCATGGATTTCGCGGGCCGCGTTCAGGAACGGAGCGCTGAGGAAATCGAGGTCGAATACCGCGGTTGCCCGCACTTCCGGCACCACATCGCCTTGAGCGCGGTGCTGAAAGCCCGGCCCGAAGCTCCGGAAGCGATCGCGGCCAAAATGAATGCCTGCAGCCAGAAACGCTGGAAATCCCAACCGGCCGCGCCCAGCGCCGGCTGCATGTTCAAGAATCCCGTGTCCATCCCGGCTGGCCGATTGATCGAGGAGCTCGGTTTGAAAGGCACGCGCGTCGGCGGCGCGGTGATCTCCGGCGTGCATGGAAATTTTATTGTCAACGACGGCGGCGCCACGGCCGAGGACGTGCTCGAGTTGATCGATTTTGTGAAACAGAAGGCCCGTTCTGCGCGAAGCATCGAGCTGGAGACCGAAGTGGAAATCATCGGCGAAATCGCGCCGTGCAAAGCAGGGCTTCCGGCGTCCACACCGCTTGAACGGAACTCCGCGGTCCCGGCGAAGCTATGACATGTCGCCTGCACATCACCGTGATGCTGGGCGGCCCTTCGGCCGAACGCGACGTGTCGTTGCGCAGCGGCCAGGCTGTGGCATCCGCGCTTCGTTCGCTCGGCCATGCGGTTGCGGAGTTGGATCCGGTCGATCCGCATTGGAAACTTCCCGAAAAAACCGACGTCGTGTTCCTGGCTTTGCACGGAACGTACGGCGAAGACGGCGCCGTTCAACAGCGGCTCGAGGACTTGGGCGTGCCTTACACGGGCTGCGGCCCCGAAGCCAGTCGCGTCGCGTTTGACAAAGTCCTGACCAAACAGAGGCTCGTGCAGCTTGGCGTGCCCACGGCGCGTTTTGCCGTGGTCAAGTCGCCGTCGGCCCCCTGGCCTGGCGCCTGGAAGCCGCCGGTGGTGCTGAAGCCGGTGCGGCAGGGATCCAGCGTGGGGCTTCAGTTCGTCGATCGCACCGACCAATGGCCGGCCGCGCTGGCCGAGTCGCTGCGCTTCGACTCCGAAGTGCTGCTGGAAGAGCGCATCGACGCGCGCGAGACCACGGTGGGCATCCTGAACGGCCGCGCGCTGCCGGTCGTCGAAGTCCGGCCCAAACGCGGCGCTTACGATTACCAAAACAAATACACGTCCGGCGCGACGGAATACTTTTGCCCGGCGCCGTTCGACAAGGCCACGACCGAAGGGATTCAATCCGCCGGGCTGCGCGCGTTCGATGCCGTCGAAGGCCGGGACTACGGGCGCGTGGATATCATGGTGCGTCCGGACGGCCAGCCGGTGGTTTTGGAAGTCAATACGCTCCCCGGCATGACGGAAACGAGCTTGTTGCCCAAGGCCGCGGCGGCAGCCGGGATTGGTTACGCGGAGCTATGCCAGCGGATGATTGATCTAGCCCTGCGGCGCAGCCGCAGTCGCAGTCCTTAAAGCGTTACAACGTTGCAGCTCTTTGCGCTCTCTGTGGCTAAGCAACGGCTGTTTTAAGGTTTAAGAGTTGCCTTAGCCTGCCAACAATTTCGGCGATTGTAGCGCAGAGTTGCACTCTCAGACACGTTATGTGGTTCAAATCCAAATCGGCCAATCGGCGAATCGAACGGGATCATGTTCTTGACGTGAAGATGCGCGCGCGCCAGATCCGGGCCGGGCGCGTCCGCTTTATCACCAAACTGGGCGCCATCGTTTTCGGCACGGCGCTGACGCTGGGCCTGTTTTGGTACGGGAGCGATTGGGCGCTGAAGGAGTGGCTCTACAAGAACCCCGCTTTCAGCATCAAACGCCTCGACGTCGCGACCGACGGGGATCTTTCCACCGAACAGATTCTGGCCTGGGCCGCGGTGAAGCCTGGCGACAGTTTGCTCGCCGTGGATCTGCTTCGGATCGAGCGCGATCTCCAGCTTCAGCCCGTGATTCAGGACGCGTCGGTCGTGCGCGTCCTCCCGGACACGCTGAAAATCCGCGTGACGGAACGGGAGGCCATCGCGCAGGTCACCGGTTTTCAAGCGCCGTCCGCGGGCGAGCCACCCAAACCCACCACGTTCTATGTCGATCCGGCCGGCTATGTCATGTTCCCGCTTGGGTCGCCCGCCGGCTTACGCGCAAACTCTTCCAACCCGGAGGCTCTGCCGATGTTGACGGGTGTTCTCGGCACGGAGTTGCGCCCTGGCAAGCGGGCCGAGTCCCAGGAAATTCAGGCCGCGTTGCGGCTCATCACTTTCTTCGAACGCTCGCCGATGGTGGGGGTGGTCGATCTCAAAACGATTGATCTTTCGGCGCCGCCGGTCTTGCAGGTGACGACCCGCCAAGGGAACGAAGTGCTTCTCGCGCCCGAAGATCTTGAGCGGCAACTGCGCCGCTGGCGGGTCGTCCATGACTTCGCCGCGCAAGAGACCAAACAGATCGCCTTGCTGGATCTTTCCGTGTCCAACAACGTCCCCGTTCGCTGGCATGAGGCCGGCACCCCCTCGCCGCCTCCTGCCAAACCTCCCAAAACCCAACGTTCGATGAAAAAACATGTTTAAGTCTCATCCTATCATTGTCGGACTGGATCTCGGCACGTCGAAAGTCTGCGCCGTCGTCGCCGAACCAAACGAGACGGGCGCGATCAATGTCATTGGCGTGGGACAGGCCAAGTCGCGCGGCGTGCGGAAGGGCGAGGTGGTTGATGCCGCGGCCTGCGGCGAGGACATTCGCAATGCCATTGTGGAAGCCGAACAGATGGCGGACGTCGAGATCCGCAGTGTTTTCCTGGGCGTCACCGGCGCGCACCTGCGGGGGTTCAACAATCGCGGTTTTCATCCGATCGTTTCCCACGACCGGGAAATCATGGAGGCCGACGTTCAGGACGTCGTGAAGAACGCCAAGGCGATCAATTTGCCGGCGGACAACCACGTCGTCCACGTGATCCGGCAGCATTTCCTGGTGGATGGCCAGGACGGCATTGTCAATCCGGTGGGCATGTTCGGTTCGAAAGTCGAAGTCGATGTCCACGTCATGCACGGAAATTTCAACCGCCTGCAAAATCCGATTCGCATCGTCAAGGGCCTCCAAATCGAAGTGGAGTGCATCGTCTTCAACGGATTGGCCTCCGCGCTGACCTGCCTGGACAACCAACAAAAAGAGCTCGGCGCACTCGTGATCGATTTGGGCGGCGGGACGACGGATTACGTCGTCTATGCCGACGGCGTGATCAAACACACCGGCGTGCTGGCCGTGGGGGGCGACCATGTTTCCAACGACCTCGCCTACGGGTTGAAACTGCCGATGGGCCGCGCGGAACAGCTCAAGATCGAGCATGGTTCGGCCCTCCTGGATCGTTCCGTGCGCGGCAAGAGTCTCCAACTGACGAACTCCCTTGGCACGCCGGAAAAAACCGTGAATCTTGAACACCTGCACCGAATCATGTCCGTTCGTGTCGAAGAGATTTTTCAACTCATTGCCGAGGATTTGGAATCGACCGGGCTGCTGGATTATCTCCGGTGCGGCGTCGTGGTCTGCGGTGGCGGCGCCCGAACTCCGGAGATTCAACGGCTCGGCGAACAGGTGTTCGGCCTGCCGACTTCGGTTGGCAAAGCGACGGCCATCAGCGGTCTTCGCTCCACACTGGATCAACCCGAATTCGCCACGGCCATCGGATTGGTGAAGTTCGGATCGTTCGAGAGCAAGAAACGCGGCGAAGCGCACTCGCTCTTGCCGCGCGGACTCCGAAGCACCCTGGGCCAACTGTTCCGCCGCGGGTAACGAGATTATGACAACTGAAAGCAACCTTCCTCCGCCGCCCAGCCCGAAGCCCCTTTCGGGAAAAGTCATCGGCCTGGGCACCGCCGGGATTCAAGCGGCCGATTACATGGCGCAAACGGACTTGCGCGAACTCGCCTTCGCCGCCCTTCACACCGAGGCGCGCGCGCTGGAGAACGCGGCTGCGCCCGACAAACTGTTGCTCGGCGCCGGGTTGATGCGCGGGCTGGGCGCGGGCGGCGATTCCGATCTCGGCCGAGCCGCGGCGGAAGAGGACTTCGCCCGGTTGAAGACCCTTTGTGCCGGCGCGGACCTGGTGTTCATCCTGGCCGGGCTGGGTGGAGGCACGGCTACGGGCGCGGCGCCAGTATTGGCGCGGGCCGCCCGGGAGACTGGAGCGCTCGTGCTCCCGATGGTCACGCTGCCTTTCGAGTTCGAAGGCCATCGGCGGCAGCAGCAAGCCCGTCTGGGTTTGCAGCAACTCAAAGCGTCGGCGGACGGCGTGCTGAGTCTGCCCAATCAGAAGCTGGTGAAACTTCTGGACGAAGGCGCGCGCGCGCTCGAAGTGTTGAGGCTCACGCAAGAACTGCTGGCGCAGGGTGTGCGCGGCCTCTGGCAAATGCTGACGCGGTACGGCTTGCTGAATGTCGAATTCGCGGACCTCGCTTCAGTGCTCCGGGGCCGCCACTGGGAAAGCTCCTTTGCCTGCGCTCAAGCCATGGGAGAAGACCGGGCGCAGGTTGTCTTTGAAAAACTGCTTTCGAGCCCGCTCCTGGATGAGGGGAAACTCGTCCCGGATGCGGAAGCCATCCTGATCAGTGTGATGGGGGGAGCGGACCTGACGATGTCCGACGTCAACGGCGTTTTGCAGCGCATTCATCAACAGGCGGAGCAGGCGCAACTCATCGCCGGCGCGGCGATCGACGATCAGCTTCAAGGCCAGTTGGCGGTGACGATGGTCGTTTCGCGACGCGGCCAGACTGTTCATGAAGACTCCGCGGCCCTGTCCAGACTCGCGCGCGGATCCAACTCGTCCGATGAACCCGCGGGCCCGGAGATCGAGAATCAATTCTTTGGCGCGCCGGCCCGCCAGCGGCCCGCGTTCCGTTTTGTCCCCCCGCCGCCGGAACTGACGCCCGAACAAACGAAACGTCTCCTGTCACAGCCGTCGGCTCGCCGGCGCAAATCGGTCTCGAACTGGCTGCAAGGCCAGTTGCCGCTGGAAATCATCTCCAAAGGCCGGTTCGACAAAAGCGAGCCGACCCTCCACGACGGTGAAGATCTCGATGTTCCGACTTACATCCGCCGCGGCGTGTCATTGAATTAGCCGATTCCGTGAGGGACGCGGCGAGCCATGTCCGCGCGAAGTAGCGCAGGCTTTCCAGCCTGCGGGTTCACGGAGCTTTCCAGCTCCGTTTGTTGGCTTCTGGGCTTTGGCTGGAGATGGTAGTTTTCCCGAGCAATGCACGGAGTCACTTTTCTGCAAGATCTGGCCGTCGTGATGATCGTGGCCGCGTTGGTCACGGTGCTGTTCCATCGTCTCAAGCAACCGGTGGTGCTCGGCTACATCCTGGCCGGCGTGATCATCGGCCCGCACACGCCGCCCTTTCCGTTGATCAAGGAAGAGGACGCCATCAAAACGCTGGCCGAGCTGGGCGTGGTGTTTCTCATGTTCTCGCTCGGCCTGGAGTTCAGCTTGCGCAAACTGAAGAAGGTGGGCGCCACCGCGCTCATTGCCGCGGCGCTCGAAATCGTCCTGATGGTCGGAGTGGGCTACCACATCGGCCGCGCGTTTGGGTGGAAGACGATGGACTGCATCTTTCTGGGGGCGATCCTTTCCATTTCATCCACCACGATCATCGTGAAGGCGCTGAGTGAACTGGGACGCTCCAAGGAGCGGTTTGCCGAACTCATTTTCGGCATTCTGATTGTCGAAGACATGCTGGCGATTGTCATGATTGCGTTGTTATCCGGCATTGCCATGACCGGCAGCCTGGCCGTGGGCGAGGTGCTGACCACGACGGCCCGGCTGGGCATCTTCCTCGTGGTTGCGCTCGTGATCGGATTGCTGGCCGTGCCACGCCTGCTGAGCTACGTGGCGCGGTTCAAGAGCGATGAAATGTTGCTCATCACGGTATTGGGTTTGTGCTTTGGAGTTTCGCTTTTGGCGGTGAAACTGGATTACAGCGTCGCCCTGGGCGCCTTCGTAATTGGCGCGGTCATCGCAGAAGCCCGCGAGATTTATCGCGTGGAAGCCCTCACCGAATCCCTTCGCGACATGTTCAGCGCAGTGTTTTTTGTGGCCATCGGGTTGCTCATCGATCCCGGATTGCTCGCGCAGCACTGGCTTCCGGTGCTGGTGATCACGTTGGCAGTGGTGCTCGGCAAGGTGGTGTCCTGCGCGTTTGGCGCGTTCGTGGCCGGCAACGATACCCGCACCTCGTTGCGCGTCGGGATGGGGCTGGCTCAAATCGGCGAATTCTCTTTCATCATTGCCTCGCTCGGCGTGACTCTCAACGTAACGAGTAACTTCCTCTATCCGATTGCCGTGACGGTTTCGGCCATCACCACGCTGTGCACGCCTTACCTCATCAAGTCTTCGGATCGGCTCGTCGCCTCGTTTGACCGGTTTGCGCCCGCAAAACTCGTCAATTACCTTGCGCTTTACACGCGCTGGGTCGGCCAATGGGTCCAGAGCCAGCACCGCAGCATAGCCAACCGGCTGGTCCGCAAATGGGCCTGGCAAATGGCGCTCAACGTCGCGATGGTGGCGGGGATTTTTATCGCACTGGGCTTCGTCGGACGGAGGCTTCCCACCTGGCTGCCGGGTTTTCCGGGAGGCGTCCAAAGCCTCGCCGCGCTGGCCTGGCTCGCCGCGATGTTGCTGTCGCTGCCCATGCTCATCGCCACTTACCGGAAAATGGAGGCGCTGGGGATGTTGCTGGGCGAGATGGCGGCGACGCGCCTTGGAACCGGGCCGCGCGCGGCTGCCGTGCAGGCCATCATTGCCAACACCGTCCTCGCGGCCGGGGTGATCGGTTTAGGCTTATTGATGCTCCTCTTGAGTTCGACGATTCTACCCACGGGCCGAGTGCTGGTTTTGCTGTTGCTGATCGTTGCCGCCATCACGGCCCTGTTGTGGCGAACCTTTATCCGCGTTTACTCCCGCGCGCAGGTGGCCTTGGAAGAAACCTTCGCCCAACCGCTACCGCCGCGGCACGCCGAAACCCCGCACCCGCTCGCGGGAATCCTTAAAGAAGCGCTGGTGGAGACCCTCACGCTGACATCGGGTTCGCGCGGCGCCGGAAAGCTCATCCGAGAACTGGCGCTTCGGACAAAAACCGGCGCCAGCATCGTGGGCCTGGAGCGCAACGGCAACCCGCTGATCAATCCTGGCCCCGACGAGGAACTGCTGGCCGGCGATCAGGTCTTGCTCCTGGGCAACCGCAAACAGTTGGACGAAGCACGACGTTATCTGCTCGAAGGAGGAACAACGTAAACTACACTGAACCACGGCTGGGCTAGACTCCTGCCGAGCCAATTGCCATCAAGGAGGCTCGGCAGGAGCCTCGCCCCACCGTTAGTATCCGCACTGCTATCCAAAAAAATCTCCGCGGCTTGCGCAAATCTTTTCCATCTCAACCGATTTAACCCATTTAACGATTTAACGATTTGGTTGCGGCGTCAGCCGCGCCTGGTTCATCTGCGGATTTGGGTTCAAAGCGTCTTCCGAAACTCCTCCATCAACCGGAGGATCTCCTCCCGAATCTGAAACAGCTCTGTGCGTGTCGAAGACACCAGTTCGGTGGGCAAAAGCTCCTTGGGCGCGACCTTTTCCAGCGCGCTTTGCGCGCCGTGCAGATGGCTCAACGCGCGCTTCAGACATGCGACGACGAAAGCGCCGTCTTTCAAGTTGCGTCCGTACGCGAGGCTCTCGAGCGCGCCGGCCAGTTTGGCGCCGGTGATTTGAAATTCGGTCAGGAGCGCGCCCAGATCCTCATCATCCAGTTTGCCGAGACCCAGTTCTTTGCACTTGTGCCAGAGATCCAGGCTGCTGTTGAATGCGCGCAGCGAGAGCGGATGGCTGATGTCGCCGTCTTCTTCGCGCACCCAATCCACGCCTTCCGTGGCCGGGTCCGGCTCCAGGGGCGGCAGGTCGTCCGGCACTTCCAGAGCGAAGCGCTCGTCGTCGGCTTCCGGACCGCGATCGCCCTCTGCCTCCGGGCCTGGATTTTCTTTTTTTTCGTTCAGCGCTTCCTCGATCCAGGACCACCCCATTTCCTTCGCGATGATGCGGTCGCGGTCGGGATGATCCATGTATTTGTCGAGGAGCTCGGAATACTTGTCGGTGCGGGCGTCACTTTCGCGCAGGAGCTTCTCGTAGTCGAACTCGTCCCATTCCTTTTCTTCGGGCGGTTCATGTTTGGCGTTTTCGAGCGCATCGCTGAGCTTCTGCATGAACCCTTGAAATCCGGCTTCAGCATCGGCCCGGCGCTGGGTTTCCTCTTCCGGCGTCAACCGCCAGGCCGGGGGCGAGATCGTAAGCTGATAATCCGTGCTCTCGACAACGACGCGGCCATTGGCCTCGCTGAACCATTCCAGGTAAAGGCAGTTGGCCATGTGTTCCGGCACGTCCAGGCCTTGTTTCCTCCGCTCATACGCTTCCTCCACCGGCATCTCGAGCACGCGCACTTTGCGGGACGCCGTCAAATCGCCGACCGTGCCGCGCTGTAGCGCGTTTAAGACTGCATCCCTCGGAAGGGGAATCGTCTCGCCCGGATTAGTGAAGGTCAGGAGGCACCCGGCCAGATCCGTCGCCGCGTTGCCGCGCAATTCGAGGACAACCGGTTCGCCTTTGCCTTCGAGCCAGATTCTGCCCCGGACGAAACCGCGCTCCCGGTTGTCGATCTCGCCGCGTTTCACGCTGTCATGAATGCGCCAGGCCATAGGCTGTTGCGGCGGGATTGACTCTCATAGCGCGATTAATGGCCAAGGCGACTGGGAATCGCAAGGACTAAGAGCGTGTCCGAAAATTCCGCGGGGTCCTGTTTTCGCGCCAAAGGCCGGATGGCGAGGCGCGACGAAGGAGAATATCCTCCCTGGATCTTCGACTGAGGAGCAACGAAGCCAGGCGGCCTTTGGCGCGAAAACCCTCCGGGCGGCGGGTCTTTTGTCCGTGGCCTGCGTTGGCTCGGTCCTTACAGCCCGCGTTGGGGATGCTCGGACCTCGCCGCCTTGGCCACAGCCAAAATCCCTCGCCGCAGGACCCCGCGCAATTTTCGGACAGGCTCTAAGTAACCCTGAGTTAACTGAATCAGGCGTACTGCTCCTTTGGTTCTATTGTGGACTGGATGGGCGTGGCGTAATCCTTCGCGCATGAAAAATTTGCAGAACAGTTCGTCCGCATTGATGAACGCGGACTTTCCCTCAACCTCGCGCTCCGAGGTTCATGGAAAGTTCTCTTGGTTTCAGAACTATGCACGCGGCCGATGAACCTGAGACCGTGCGGACCGCAGCCTTCAGGCTACTTCCGCGCACTCTCCGGAGTTGAGCGTTGAAGCGGCCTAAGGGTCTGTGCAAAAATAAATTCCGGTTTTGCTGGAGGCGATTTCGCTTTCTGGCGAGGCACGACGAAGGAGCATAGCCAGGGCTCTGCGACTGAGGAGAAACGAAGCCAGAAAGCGAAATCGCCCCAGCCCTCCGGGGCGGGGCGGCGCCTGGCCGGCTGCGGCGTTGCTCGTCGGTCACAGCCCCAAAACGGGGATGCTCCCTCCTCGCGCCTTGCATCCGGCCAGGCGGCGCTCCCGCCAAAACCGGAAGTTATTTTTACACAGACCCTAAAGGCGCCTAAAGGCCACGGTCCGATGAGACGGTTCCTGGGAAGGGCAAACAAGCTGTTCGAGACCCGGACGCGGATGCGCTCGCCATTTACTGGGACTTCGGCGACGGCACGGTGAGCGCCAATGTTCTCGAAACCGTGAAGGATTGGAGCGAACGTCGGCGCGTTCATTTACGGGTATCGCACCGTGCGAACGAGCGGGGATGCTCCTGTCGTCATCGAACGCCGCGATGCCGGCGGCATCGACTTCGTGGCGCAGCCGCTTCCGAGAGTGACGGCTCAGGCCAGCAAGAACGTCTTCACGAAGGCGAACCCGGCGTTGAAATCATCTTCACGCGAACGGGACCCGTGGACGAACCGTTGCGCGTGCCGTTCCTGGTGAACGGACAAGCTGGACCCAACGATTACGCGCCGCTCGAACCGAACGAGGTTTTGATTCCGGCCGGCGCCCACTCCACGAAGTTGTCGTTCGTCGCCATTCGAGATTACTGATCAGACCGTGGGATAGAATACACTTTGCCAGGAGGGATTCTGGCCAGCGGCGAGGAGCGAGCGAGGCGGTGTATCCACCGATTTACAACGAGCGAGCGACGAAGCGGCTGGCCAAAAGACCCCTGGCCCTGCGGGTTGCGCCGCATTTGGGATCTGGCTTCGTTGCTCCTCAGTCAATCCGTATGCGAGAAGCGTCGCGAACCACGACGATCCCCGGAGCGCGGACAACCGTGCCCGCGCGATCCGCGGGTTCGACTAAATCCGCCGCTGTTTGGGAGGGAGAGGCTCCCGCCGAACCTGGCATTCCATTGAGAATGGGTTCGGTATGACCCTTTCCCTCCCATTTTCGGGGTCACGAAATGTCCAAACCCGAGGGGAACGAAAGTCCCATTGCTGAGCGCGCTGGCTCCGCGCAAATTGACGCACGAACGAAAGACCAATCTCACGGATTATTTGCTGACGGGAGGTCAGGTCTCTGTTCACCAGCCTTTCTACTGGACGGCGCTGGCGCTCTCACTGTTGGCAGGCTTCCTCGTGCCGCTGCCAAAAGGGTTGAAAACCCGGATTGAGTTCACTAGGTTGGCTCGCATGAAACCTGCGCCTCTTCTCTCACTCTTGATCTCTCTTCTGACGCCGTTGGGATTTTCAGCCAGTGCGGCGGAGAAAGCCTACACGCTCGCCGTCATTCCCAAAGGCACCACGCACGAATTTTGGAAGTCCATCAACGCGGGCGCGTTCAAGGCGCGGCAGGAATTGAATGAAAAGGGTTTGAAGGTCGAGGTCATTTGGAAAGGTCCGTTGAAAGAGGACGACCGCGACCAGCAAATCCAGGTGGTCGAGAACTTCATGTCCCGCCGCGTCAACGGCATCGTGCTCGCCCCGCTGGATTCGCAGGCGCTCGTCCGGCCCGTGCACAGCGCGATCTCCGCCAAAGTGCCCGTCGTCGTCATGGACTCTGATCTGAATTCGGACCGCTACGTCAGTTTTGTCGCGACGGATAACTTCAAAGGCGGCGTGATGGCTGGAGAACACCTGGCGAAGCTGCTGGGCGGAAAAGGCAACGTGATTCTGTTGCGCTACCAGGTCGGTTCCGCGAGCACCGAGAATCGCGAGAAGGGATTCCTGGAAGCCATCCGCAAGTTTCCCGAGATCAAACTGATCTCTTCGGATCAATTCGCCGGTCCCACCCGCGAGACGGGCTATCAAGTCTCCCAGAATCTCCTCAATCGCTATGGCCGGGAGGTGGACGGCATCTTTTGTCCGTGCGAACCGCCCACGATTGCAATGGCGATGGCGCTCCGCAACATTGGCAAGGCCGGCGGCAAAGTGAAAATGGTCGGCTTCGACGCCGGGTCCCAGTCCGTGCAGGATTTGAAGAACGGTGACGTGCAAGGGCTGATTGTGCAGAATCCGGTTTTGATGGGTTACACCGCCGTGATGACGATGATGAAACATCTCCAGGGGCAGCAGGTCGAGAAACGGGTCGATACCGGCGTTTATCTCGTCACCCGGGAAAACATGGAGCAACCGGAGATCAAAGAATTGCTCTATCCACCGTTGGAGAAGTATCTGAAGTGACTCTGGAAAGACCGCTGAGCGCAAGTGAACGGGCGTCCTTCTGCGCGTCGGCGCCTTGGAGTCGGCAGACTTCTCTGCTCCTTAGAGCGTGTCCGAAAATTGCGCGGGGTCCTGCGGCGAGGGATTTTGGCTGTGGCCAAGGCGGCGAGGTCCGAGCATCCCCAACGCGGGCTGTAAGGACCGAGCCAACGCAGGCCACGGACAAAAGACCCGCCGCCCGGAGGGTTTTCGCGCCAAAGGCCGCCTGGCTTCGTTGCTCCTCAGTCGAAGATCCAGGGAGGATATTCTCCTTCGTTGCGCCTCGCCATCCGGCCTTTGGCGCGAAAACAGGACCCCGCGGAATTTTCGGACACGCTCTTAAACTTTGAACTTGGAACTCCAATGGAACCTCGTTTGAGAATGCTCGGTTTGCAGAAAAGCTTCGGCGCGACGCGCGCGCTGAGGAACGTCGAGCTGGAGGTCGCGCCGGGACAAGTCCACGCCTTGATCGGTGAGAACGGCGCCGGGAAAAGCACGCTGATGAAGATTCTCAGCGGCGCCTACACGCCGGACGCCGGACGCATCGAGTTGGATGGAGAACCCTTTGTTCCGGAACATCCGTTGCACGCGCGCCGTTGTGGCATCGCCATGATTTACCAGGAGCTGAATCTGGCGCCGCACCTCAGCGTCGAGGAAAATATTCTCCTCGGAGAGGAACCGCGGCGGCTGGGCTGGATCAACCGGACGCGCCGCCGGGAGATGGCTCGCGCCGCGCTGGCGGAACTTCGCCACGAAAATATTCCGCTGAACGCGCCGGTGAGCCGCCGGCCCATCGCGGAACAACAGATTGTCGAGATCGCTCGCGCGCTGCTGGGTGAACCGAAAGTCCTGATCATGGATGAACCCACGAGCAGCCTGACCGACGTGGACACGGAAAATCTGTTTGCCGCCATTGCCCGGCTGCGGCAACGCGGCGTGAGCATCGTTTATATCAGCCATTTCCTGGAAGAGTGTCAGAGAATTTGCGACCGCTACACCGTCTTGCGTGACGGCGAGACGGTCGGGGCAGGGGAGATGGCCGGCGGCTCGCTGGATGAGATCATCCGTTTGATGGTGGGGCGCGAGATCAAAGAAATCTATCCTCGCAGCGTGCGGCAGTTGGGCGAGCCGGTGCTGGAGTTGAAAGCGCTCGCCGGGCGCGGCAAGCCGCGCGCCGTGAATTTGGCGTTGCGCGCCGGCGAAATCCTCGGAGTGGCGGGCTTGATTGGAGCGGGCCGGACCGAAACCCTTCGCGTTTGTTTCGGCTTGGACCGCTTTGAAAGCGGGGAAGTGTTCGTTTATTCCAGGCGGCAACGCCGCTGCACGCCTGGCCGCAGTCTGGCGGAAGGCATCGGTTTGCTCAGCGAAAATCGCAAAGAGGAAGGGCTGATGCTGAACCGAACGCTGGCGGACAATCTCACCATCACGCGCTATGCCCCCATGGCCCGGCTGGGCCTGATCAGCGCCCGGCGGCAACGCCGCGCGGCTCTCGATTGGATGCAGCGCCTCAACGTGCGCGCCGCCGGCCCCGAACAGGCGATCGGCGAGTTGTCGGGCGGCAATCAGCAAAAAGTGGCGCTGGGCCGGTTGCTTCACCACGACGCCCGAATTCTTCTGCTCGATGAACCGACGCGCGGCATTGACGTCGGGAGCAAGAGCGAGATTTACCGGCTGATGGGACAACTGGCCGGGCAGGGGAAGGCGATCATTTTTGTCAGCTCGTATCTGCCGGAGTTGATGGGCGTGTGCGACACCCTCGGCGTGATGTGCCGCGGCGTCCTGTCGGAAGTGCGCCCGGCCTCGGCGTGGACCGAGCACAGCATCATCAGCGCCGCGATCGGGCAGAATCAGTCAGTATGAAGTGAGGATCGCCTCACCCCGGCCCCACTGCCGTTGATAAGACCATCGACGGTAGGGCGAAGCGTCCTCGCTGAGCCGATCATCCATCGTCTGCTCAATGGCATTGCGGCTCGCCGGGACGGGCTCGCCCTACCATCGAAAGCGCTTGATTCACTGGCAGTGGGGCCAGGGTAAGGACGATTCACCAATTCCATTGAATAGATGCGGCTGAAGGGTGACGCAAAACGACATTTTGACTTTGCATCGCTCGCCCGCTGGTGGTGAATAGCGCCATGAAATCGTATCCGCTCTATCTGAATGGAGAATGGCTCCGGACCAAGGCGGTGCATCCGGTGATGAATCCGGCCACGGGCCGCGCGTTCGCGAGCGTTTCCACGGTTGACCGCGCCCGGGTGCGCCAGGCGGTGGCGGAGGCGCATGCGGCGTTCCTTTCCTGGCGGCAACTCACCGGCAAAGCGCGTGGCGAATTCCTTCAGAAGATCGCCGCGCAGATGGAGCGTCGCCGCGACGAGATCGCGCGGCTGATCACGCTCGAAAATGGCAAGCCGCTCGCGCAGAGCCATGCGGAAGTCGCAATGTCGATCGATCACTTGCGGTGGTTCGCGGAGGAAGCGCGCCGCGCCTACGGACGCATCGTGCCCAATCAAGTCGAGGGCAAACGGCATCTCGTCATCAAAAGCCCGATGGGCGTGGCGGGCGCGATCAGCCCGTGGAATTTTCCGATGGTGCTGGGCGTGCGCAAAGCCGCGCCCGCGCTGGCCGCGGGTTGCACGGTCATGTTGAAACCGGCGCGCCAGACGCCGCTTTCTTCGATCGCCTTCGCCGAATGCGTTCACGCGGCCCAACTCCCAGCGGGCGTCTTCCAACTCGTTTGCGGCGCGGCTTCCGAGATTGGTCAGGAGCTGCTGGAAAATCCGCTCTGCCGGAAGATCAGTTTCACCGGATCGACCGAAACCGGGCAGTTATTGATTCGCGGCGCCGCCCTCGGCGTGAAGCCGCTTTCGCTGGAACTCGGCGGCCAGGCGCCGGTGCTGGTTTTCCAGGACGCGGAGATCGACAAAGCCGTGGCCGGCGCGATGATCGCGAAGTTCCGCAACACCGGCCAGTCCTGCATCGCTGCGAACCGGATCTACGTCCAGCGCCCCATCTACAAAAAGTTCCTGGCCTTATTTGTGGCGAAGACGAAGGCGTTGAAAGTGGGCGATGGCCTCGAAGCGGGCGTCGAGATCGGCCCGTTGATTGACAAGGCCGCGTTAGCCAAGGCGAGCGAGCATGTCGAAGATGCCGTGCAGAAAGGCGCGCGATTGCTGTGCGGCGGACAACCGCTCACGCGCCGGAAAGGCTTCTTCTTCGAGCCGACCGTTCTCGCCGACGTTCCCGACACCGGGCTTTGCATGCGGGAAGAAACCTTCGCGCCGATTGCGCCCGTGACGGTGTTCGACACGGAAGAGGAAGCGATCCGGCGCGCCAATGCTTCGAACTACGGATTGAGCGCGTATGCCTTCACCAACGATCTGCGCCGCGCGTTCCGGCTCATGGAACGCCTTGAGGCCGGGATGATCGGCATCAACGATGGCGTGCCGACCACGAGCCAGTGTCCGTTCGGTGGCGTCAAGCAGAGCGGCTGGGGACGGGAACTGGGGATCGAAGGCATGGAGGCTTTCCTGGAGACGAAACATGTTTCGCTGGGGGTCGGTTGAACGACGAATTACTAATGATGAATGCCGAAAGAATTTCGAATGTCGAAGCCCGAAGGGCTGGGATTCGTCATTCGGATTTGGATCATTTTTTCGTCATTGGTCATTCGACATTTTGTCATTGTCCGATGGAGCGGGACACGAATTGCGCGATGGCAAGTTCAAGGCTCCGCAGGAGCGTCGCCCCACCGAACTGCGCTTGCGGGCCTTAAGCTGACAGGATGCCGCGATGAATAAGCCCACGCTCAACTCCGCAACCTTGGCCCACGGACGCATCCTTCGAGAGCCAGTCGGTTTCGAGAATGGCTATTGGGTGGGCGCGCCGGGCGCATTCTACGCTGCCGACGAGAAGGCGCTCTATCTCACCTACCGGATTCGGCGCCCGCGCGGCGTTGCCCCGGATCGCGGCGGTGAGGCAAGGATTGCTCGTTCGACGGATTTCCAGAATTTTCAAGACGTGTGGTCCGTGACGAAAGATCAATGCCGGAGCGCTTCCATCGAACGGTGCGCGCTGCGGAAGGGACCGGACGGGCAGTGGCGCTACTTCGCCTGCTTCGTCGATCCGGCCGACGGCCGATGGTGCGTCGAAGTGATCGAGGCTCCGGAGATTCGGACGCTGGACCCGGCCTGCTCCCAACGTCTCTTTTCCGCTCAGCCGCTCGGCCTGGAAGGCGTGAAGGATCCATGGATACTGGAGGAACGCGGCACATTCCACATGTTCCTGAGCGTCGCCATAAAGACTCCCAAGACGCGCGATGGCTCGCACGCCACACTCGACATCTTCAACACGGGTGAGTGCGTTTCGGCAACCGGCCTGGCGATTTCCACGGATTTGGAAAACTGGGATTGGCAGGGGGTGGTGTTCGCGCCGGAAGGCAGAGGCTGGGACGCGTATTGCCGGCGGATCAACAGCGTGGTGCCGCACGAAGGAAAGTATTTTGCGTTTTACGACGGCAGCGCGAGTCATCTGGAGAATTACGAGGAGAAGACCGGATTGGCCGTCTCGACGGATTTGCGGAACTGGCGGTCGCTGACGCCGGAAGGCTCGTGCCTCGCCAGCCCGGAATCATCGCACTCGCTGCGGTACGTGGACGCGCCAGTGATCGACGGCTGCCTCCGGCTCTTCTACGAATTCGCCCGGGCGGACGGCGCGCATGACTTGCGTTGTGTTCGAGCGGATCTTGGCCTCGGTAGTTTCGCGAGGAAAGCCGACTGAAACCTAAACCCGAACCAGAAGAGAATGGGGAGCACACGCGCCCTCGCGTGTTCCGACTGGCGCCCTCGCCAGCCGGATCGTCGGCAGAAACCGTCTCGTCAAACATTCACTCTTTCGGACGGAAGACAGTGGTCGGCGGAGGCGCCGACCACTGCACGCGAGGGCGCGTGCGCTCCCCATCTTTTCATGTGCTTTCGGTTAACAAAGATGAGTATTCAGTATGCTCAAGGCTGATACGACATCACTGATAACTGAACACTCATCACTGATTACTGATTACTTCGGTTACACTTGCCGCGCTATGGATGCTGTGTTGCCACGTTACCTGAGCATCTCAGCTATGGAACTCGGCCGCGGCCACCGCGTCCGCATTCAAATCCTCGGCGGCATGGAGTCCGTTGCTCAGCACTTGGCGGAGGCGGTGTTTGGCGAAATCATGGAAGCTCAGCGGAACGGACGCGGCGCCACGCTGATCGTTCCGGTCGGTCCTGTGGACCAATTCCCGATCCTGGCAAAGATGATCAACGCGCGCAAACTCTCCTGCCACGAGACCGTCTTCATCAACATGGACGAGTATCTCACGGAGGACGACCGCTGGATTCCGCAAGAGCACCCGTTGAGTTTTCGCGGTTACATGCAGCGAGCTTTCTACGATCTGATCGATCCGGCGCTCGCTCCGCCGCCGGAGAATCGAGTGTTCCCTAACCCGCAGAATCTGGGGGCCATCCCGCAACTCATTGAAGCGCACGGCGTCGTCGATGCGTGTTTCGGCGGCATTGGCATCAACGGTCACCTCGCTTTCAACGAACCGACCGAGCCGGGAGAAAGCTGTTCGCTCGAAGAATTTGCCGCGCGGCCCACGCGAGTGTTGAATTTGTCGCGGGAGACACGGACGATTAATTCCGTGACGGTGGGCGGAGAAATCTCGATCCTCCCGAAGCGTGCCGTGACCGTGGGCATGAAAGAAATCCTGGCTTCGCGGCGGTTGCGTTTTTACTGCAATCGCCCCTGGCAAAGCGCGGTCGTGCGGCGGGCCCTGCACGGACCGGTCACGCCGGAATGCCCGGCGTCGCTGCTGCGGTTGCACGCGGACGCGGTGCTGACCGTGGCAGAGTATGTCGCCGCGCCGCCGGATATTCGATTGCGGTAGAGGTACGGCATGAGCAATCGATTTCTCTGTTTGCTCCTGTGAAACTCCATTTTAGTGAAGAACGCGTCCTGGCGGTCGTCGCGCACCCGGACGACGCCGAGCTGCTGTGCGCCGGAACGCTGGCCCGCGCGAAGGCCGACGGGGCAACGCTAGGCATCTGCGTGCTGTGCCGTGGAGACAAAGGACAGCCGGCGAAGTCCGTTATCAACTTAGCCGCGGTCAGGAAAAGGGAAACGGCCGCCGCGGCCAGACTGCTTGGCGCCCAACTTTGCTTCCCGGGCTTCGCGGATGGAACGCTTTCGGACCATGCTCAAACCCGTAAAGTTCTCGTCCAGCTCTACCGCGAGTTTCGGCCCACGCTGGTCCTGGCTCATTCCGCCGAAGATTATCATCCGGACCATCGCGCGGCGTCGCAACTGGCGGAAGCCGGCACCTGGTTCTGTGCGTCGCATGGGCACAAGACCCGTTCGCCCGCCCTGGCCGAACCTCCGGCGCTCTGGTGGATGGATACGGTGGGGATGAGCCGTTTCGAGCCGGGATTCTACATCAACATCTCCGATTACGTAGGGATCAAGGAACGGATGCTGGCGTGCCATCGCAGCCAGTTGGCGCGCGCAAAGGATGCGAACTTCACTCCGTTGGCCGACTTGATGAGTCTTCAATATCATACGCGCGGCGCTCAAGCCGGAGTCGCGGCGGCCGAAGCATTCCAAATCCACCGCGCCCTCAAACGCGCGCGCGCCTGGTGAACCTCGTGCCTTCCGCTCAGAGCGTGTTTGGAAGATGCCTCCATCGTTAACTCAGGGGTGACTCTGGGCCCCAATTTCCTCTTGAATTTTGGCCCGGCGACGCGCAGTTTCGGGCCTCTCGAAAAAGAAAAGCGAAAGGTTACACTGTGCCCATCAAAGCCAAATCCCCCATTCCGCCCGGTTATCACACCATCACACCCTACCTCGTCATTCGCGACCCGGCGGGCGCGATTGAGTTTTACAAGAGAGCCTTCGGCGCCGAGGAGATCGTCCGCATGCCCGGCCCCGACGGCCAGAGCGTAATGCACGCGGAACTTAAGCTCGGCAACTCGATGTTGATGCTCTCGGGCGAATGGCCCGAGAGCGGCGCGGTCTCTCCACAGCATCTGGGTAATACGCCCGTGGCGCTGCACCTTTACGTGGAGAACGCCGACGCCGCGTTTCAGCGCGCGGTCGCGGCCGGTTGCACGGCGGAGATGCCCCCGGCGGACATGTTCTGGGGAGATCGCTTTGCCAAGGTGCGCGATCCCTACGGCCACAAATGGTCGCTCGCCTTGCACACCTGGGATATGACGCCGGAGGAAATGGCGGAGGGGATGAGGAAGTTCTGCCAGTAAACACCTTGTTGTACTCTGTTCCGTGGGCCTGATTGTTCTTCCCATGAACTGTTCCTCCGGACCGTGGCCTTCAGGCCGCTTCAACGCTCGACTCCGGAGAGTGCGCGGAAGCAGCCTGAAGGCTGCGGTCCGCCCGGTCTCAGGTTCATGGGCCGAGTGCAGGTCCGTGGATGGTGACATTGGCGCCGTTCGGATCCAGGAAGGTGCCGATGGCGCTGCCGCGCATCCGCATGCCCGCCGCGCTGGTCGCAGGATCGGCTTCGCCTTCTTTGATGAACGTGACATCCACACCGTCGCCGCCGCCCTCATCCACCAGCGCTTCGATGTAGTAGCGCTTTCTCTTCTGCCTCAGCAAATACGGCCACTTCCCCGTCTATCAACCCAACAGCGATCTGTATGTCATGGGCCTGGCGAGCCGGAAATATCGGCGGCTGGACATCAACAGCGACCAGGCGGACTCGTGGCATTCGTGGTCGAGCAACAGCCGCTGGATCGTTTTCAGCAGCAAACGCCGTGACGGACTCTTTGCGCGGCCGTACTTCAGTTACGTGGACGAACGGGGCACATTTCACAAACCGTTTCTGCTCCCGCAAAAGGATCCCGCCTTCTACGACTCGTTCATCAAAACTTTCAACCTGCCGGAATTCATCCGCGCACCGATCCGAGTCACACCCGCCGAACTGGCCCGCGCCATCGTCGCGCCGCGCACCGTTCTGAAGCCCAAGCCGTAGGGCCATCCCGGCCAGCCGCTCGACGGACTTGGAGCACGTCCAGATCAACGCGCTGGGATAAGCTCGCCCTTCCCATGAACCGGGTAGGGACGGATTCCACTCCGTCCCTGACTTTACTCTGCGATCGAAAAGACAATTTCAGGGACGCGGTGGAACGCGTCCTTACCAGGTCATGGGCCGTGCGCACGGCTGGCTGGACGTGGAAGCTTCGCTTGAGGCGCCCAGACGCGATCTGCGTTGTAACGCTGTAACGGCCTCCGCCATCCCACTCATCCCTTGCCCGCAGGCCGAACCTCTTTGCCAGAACGCCCTGTCAATCCGTCGCCTAACGCCTCACGAACCGGTTCCGCGAGCTTCTCCAGACGCTCAACGATGTCCGGATGTTCGGCCGCCACGTTTCGGCTCTCGGCGATGTCCTCCTTCAGATTGAAGAGCGATTTTTCAATGCGCGCGATGCGGTAGCCGTGGCGGCTGGCGATGCCTTCCAGCCCGGACAACGTGATCGAGTTGGGCTGGAGCTTGCCCCAGTTGGCCGGTTTGCCATCGCGGCCCGGTTCGCCATCAACCGTCAGGTAACGATGCGCGAAGTGCAGTTTCCATGCGCCAGACCGCACCGCTTGCAGTTCACCTTCGGCATAGAAGAAAAGCGCTTCGTGCGGCGACCGCGCGCCCCGTTCTCCTAACATCGGCCCGCGAATGCTTTGGCCATCGAGTTTTTTCTCCGGAAGCCGCGCGCCGATCAACTCCGCAATCGTCGGCAGCACATCGATGGTTCCCACCGGTTCATCGCACACCGCGCCCGAAGGAATGCGGCCCGGCCAGCGCATGACGCACGGGACACGGACGCCGCCCTCGAACGTGGTCAATTTGCCTTCGCGCAGCGGCTTCGCTGAGCCGGCGTGCGCGCCGTAGGACAGAAACGGGCCGTTGTCCGAAGCGAAAATGACGAGCGTGTTGTTCGCGACACCGGTTTCGTTCAGGGCGCGGACGATTTCGCCAACCGACCAATCCAGCTCCTCGATCACGTCGCCGTAAAGTCCGCGTTGGGACTGCCTGCGAAACTGCGGCGAAGCGAAGATCGGCACGTGGGGCATGACGTGCGGCACGTAAAGAAAGAAGGGACGTTCCCTGTTCTTCCGGATGAACGCGACCGCCCGTTCCGTGAACCGCCGCGTGAATTGCGCCTGATCGAAATCCGTTTCGACCACGCGCTCGCCCTCGTAAAGCGGCAAGGGCGGCATGTTGCGCACGCTCGGGTGAAACTTGCTGTTGTCATTCGAGTAGGGGATGCCGAGATACTCGTCGAAGCCGTGGCGGGTGGGGTTGAACTTCGGCAACGTGCCGAGGTGCCATTTGCCAAACACTGCGGTGGCGTAGCCTTGCTGTTTGCAGAGTTCCGAGAGAAGCGTTTCGTCCTCATGAATGCCCGTGACGCTGGTGTGGTTCAGCGCGCCGAACAAGCCGACGCGGTTCGCGTAGCATCCCGTCAGCAACGCGGCCCGCGAGGCCGTGCACACCGCCTGGGCGACATAGAAGCTCGTGAACCGCATCCCTTCGCGCGCCAGCCGGTCGATGTTCGGCGTCGCCACGTCGCGCGCGCCAAAGCAGCCGACGTCGCCGTAGCCCTGGTCGTCCGTGAGGATCAGCACGACATTGGGCGGACGGTTCGCGCCGGCCGGTTTCGTCGCGGGCTGCGCGGTTCCGAATATCACGCCAGCCAAAGAGAGGGTGAGGCAAAGCAGGCTCTTCATAGGCTTCAGAAGAACAAGCTGCGCCGCCGTTTGACAAGGAATTCGTGAGAAAGGCTGACAGGCTGACATTGGCGATTGCAGGAATCATGGAAGAACCAGCAGAATCATGCCGGTGGGCGGAATCGTTACACATGTCAGAGTAAGGGAGGTCTTATTCCTGGAGATGCATCCGCGCGATGGCCAGTATGAGCCGCTGGTCGGCTACATAGTTTTAGGGGCTGTGACCGACGAGCAACGCCGCAGCCGGCCAGGCGCCGCCCCGCCCCGGAGGGCTGGGGCGATTTCGCTTTCTGGCTTCGTTTCTCCTCAGTCGCAGAGTCCTGGCTATGCTCCTTCGTCGTGCCTCGCCAGAAAGCGAAATCGCCTCCAGCAAAACCGGAATTTATTTTTGCACAGACCCTTAGAGCAGTGCCAAGCGGCGGTCGATATGTTGGGACACCGCCTTGTGCATGTGAAGAAGGCCGATTTGAAATAGGATGCGAACCAGCGGACGTGCTTGGCGAGCGCTTTAAGCCGAGCTACTGTCCAGACCGTGGGATTGACGACAGATCGACCGGAGAACCGTAGCGCAGATTTTCAATCTGCTGTATCGCCGATTTCCAATCGGCAGGGCGCCGGCAAGTCCCAGCGTGCTCGGACTGGGGAGACGCCCCGCAGAATACAATTCTGCGATACGGCAGAGTGCAACTCTGCGCTACGAGCTTTGTCGTCCATCCCGCGGACCAAGCAGTATGAAGAATCCAACCTTCACTACAATACGGACGGCACGAACGGCCATCGAGGCTGAGGTGATCTTGTCGGCGTTGCGCGCCGCAGGATTGCATCCCGTTGATCTGGCTCTCTCGCCGCACTTCTCCGTGGCCGGAACTGAGATTTTTCGGTGTGTTTCGTGGGCCCAACTCCGTTTCTGGCTTTTCTAATTCGTGAGAATTCTCGCAATTCGTGTCCAACTCCGAATCGAGTTCTTCCGCGAGCTTTCATCGAAATTGAAGTCGGGCAGGCTGGAAGCCTGCCCTGCGTTTGCTCGCATTTCGATTCGCCTAGTAGGTCGTGATCGAAACCTTCTTTTGGAAGTCATCGAGTTTGAGGTCGCCTTTGGCGAAGGCATCCGCGTCGGCTTTCTTCGCGCGGATCGTCATCACGGTTTCGCCGGCGCTTCCCGTCAAGGGGCGAACGATGGTCGCGGCTCCTGGACGTGCTCCACCCGCCGCAAAGCCGAAGCTACCACCGCCGTAGCCGCCGCCGGCTGCCTTTGCGTTTTCTTGCAGAAGAACGTCCAACTCCTTCGGTTCGGCGCCTGCCGGGCTCATTCTGAGTGCGCGCACACGTGGCGTGGTCGTAGTCTCCGTTCCGACCACGACGAGGGTCACGAACTCCTGAGATTTCAGGTGACGGATGTTGGCCGCGTTTTTGAGCGCCTCCAGCAGAGATTCCTTCAGTCGGGCGACTTTGTCGGCGTCGTAGGATTCACGGGTGCTATCCTTTGAGAAAAACCACCTCTGTCCTGGGGCGGGATCTTTCGGTCCGTAGAGTTCGCGCCGTGCTTCTTCCCAGGTTGAACTGGCGGTTTCCTTGCGGGTCTCTTCCTTCGGAGGTTCGGGAGGGGGCAACAACGGAAAACGGGTGTGCAGGAAAAACAACGCGCCATAGCCCTCCAGATATAGATTCTGTGCCGCCGAGGAACCGCCGACCGCCAACGTGCGGATTTTCATGCCCATCGCGGTGAGCGCACCATCTCCGCCCGCCTTCTCTTTCATCGACTTGGCGAGGATTCGTGACATCACGTTGAGATCCTCCTCCAGCGCCGTCAGGGTCTTTTGATCCGTTTCTGTCGTGCGGATCACGAGCGTGCGGGGGCGCGATTCGCCGCCCGTGAGATAATCTACCGAGAAGCGCCCGTCGCCCGCGACCCACGCGCTGGCGGGTTGGTTGGCGTCCTGGAGAAACAGGGATGCCTCCGTGCCGCCCGTCGCCGCTTGCGCCAGTTGGAGAGGTTCAAGGGCGGCCTGCGGTGGGGGTGGCAATTCGCCCGGCCCAACCAATTGAACCGAAACCTGCGGCGGGGCAGGGGCGGGGGCGACTTGGGCGAACGTGGCCGTGCTCAAGCAGGCGCCGAAGCACGTGAGGAGAGTGATGGTTGGATGGAATGTTTTCATCAGAGGTGTCCTTTCGGTTCAGTGATTCAGTGAATTTGGCAAATGATCGTGTTATTCCTGCAAAGTAGTGAAGTTGGCGAGCCGCCCCAGTTGTTGCTCGTTGCGCCGAAAACCGACTTCGGTGAGCAAGGCCATGGTCTCGGTGTCCCGGCGCAACGCGCTGATCTCCGTTCTTTGCTGCACCAGGCGGGCGTCCAGGTTCTTCAAGGCGTCGTTATACGTCGTGAGCATTCCCTGCATCTGCTCGTCGGAGGCGCTGACGGTTCGGGCGGCCAGCGTGTCCATGCGGTCGATGAGACGCGCTTCCGCGTTCGCGAGCAGGGCGTTGAATTGCCGCGCGTAATGGTCTTGAAGCCGCGTCTCGATTTCGCTTGCGAGTGAAGCTCGGAGCGAGTTCTCGATTCCGGCGCGCAGTGTTTCCAAGTTCGCCGCCGGAGCCGAGAACCGCCCGAACCCATAACCCAGACCAACCGCAAAAGCCGCGGCCACAGGCCATTTCAAAGCCGGCCGAAGAAAAAAGAGCGGGAGCGACCGCGGGGGGAGTTGCCATTGGTCCAGGCTCCGCATAGCGCTTTGCCACTCGTTGACGTTCTTGCGGCAGGCGGGGCAGGAGTCGAGGTGCCGCACCAACTCGGCTTTGGTGGCGCCGGGCAAATCGTCGTAAAGATACGACATCCATTCTTCTCGGGCAGGATGATTCATAGGACCAAGCTTTCTTCGATGCGTTTCGGGTGCTTTCTGGCGGAAGGCGGTTCCATCTCCGCGAGGGCGGGCGTCAACAGCCGATGAAGCTGCGTCAGCGCTTCAGCCATGCGCGACTTGACGGTGCCTTCGGGGATTTCCAGCACGTCCGCGATTTCGGGGAATTTCAAATTCTCATAGTGGCGGAGGATGACGACCACCCGGTAGGGTTCCGGAAGCCGAAGCAGCGCCCGGCGGACCAGCTCCGCGCGCTCGCCTTCGACCAATCACGCGTCGGGCGCAGCGTCGTCCACGGCCAGCGTGTCGAGATCGTCCGGCGGATCTTCATCGTCTCGGTGCAGCGAGATTTCGCTCCGCCGATTGGTCTTCCGCAGTTCGTCGTAGCAAAGGTTCATGGCGACGCGCCAGAGGAAGGTCGAGAATTTCCCCCGGGTTTGATAAGCCTTGCGGTGCGTGAAGACGCGGGTGAAGGCTTCCTGCGCCAGATCCTCGCCCCGGTGCGAATCGCCGGTCATCCGCGTGCAAAGCCGTTGAATGGGGCCTTCCCAGCGCCGAACCAGCCGGGCGAACGCCTCCGAGTCGTCGTGCATCTGCACGCGCCACATCGCCTGCTCGTCCGTCAGGGAGAACAGCGCGGTGAGCGGGGAGAGGATCGAGCGATTCATGCGTTCATAGGGTTGAACGCCTGGCCGGCGATTTAGCTCGGAGAAAATTAGAACTGAGGCGGAGTCACCACGCGGTAGAACCGCGCTTTGCCTGGGGAAGGCGCGTCAATCACAGTCGCCCGCTGCGCACTGTCACTTCCGTTGATTTGTTTCAAGGTTTGCCAGGCGCCGGAATCCAGAGCTTCTCGATATTGAATCGAATAGCCGCGGTTCGCCTGCGCCATGAAGGAGAGTTCAACGCCCTCGGCCGAGAGGCGGCCGGCGTCCAACCGCAAGGCGCTTTGACGGTCGCGGGGATTCGTTCCGGCAAGGAATTCTTCCTGGGTGGTCAGGCCGTCCCCATCGTCATCGAAGCTGCCGTCGCCCGGATTGTTGGCGGAATAGCCGAATTGCACCTCCCATTCATCGCCGACGCGGTCGTGATCCGAATCGGCCATCACTTGCAGAGTCGCAGTCTGGCTGGCGACGCCGAGGGGGCCCGAAGCCAGGTTGGTGACGGTCACTCCGTAAATGCCGGAATCGGTAAGCTGGACATTTTTCAGAGCAAGGACTGAATTTGTTGCCCCGGGGATCGTGGCCGCGGCTTTCCGCCAGCGATAGGTGAACGGCGCCAGCCCGTTGACTTCGACGCGGAGTTCGACCGTGTCGCCGACGAGCGCGATGCGGGATTGCGGCTGTGTTGTGAACGTGGGTCGCACCAGAACATTCAATGGCGCCGGCAGGCTGGTCGCGGATCCAATCGCATCGGTCACGCGCACGGCGTAAGGTCCGGATTCGGTTCCCTGGACATTCTGCAAAGTCAATGACGAGGAAGTGGCTCCCGCGATGGGCGCGCCGTTGAAGAGCCACTGATAGGACAACTTCCCCGAACCCTCGGCCGCAACCGCGAACGTGACGGCTGATCCAGGCCTGACATTCTGCCCCTCCGGATGGCGCACAATCGTGGGCGGCGGCAGCACCTTCAAGGTGGCCGCAGCGCTCTCGACGGAGCCATGACTGTTCACGACCACGACCGAGTACTGGCCGGCGTCGCTGACGTTGGCGGGGTTCAAAACCAGCAGCGCATTCGTGGCTCCCGAAATGTTCGCGCCGTCTCGACGCCATTGGAACTTCAACGCGGAACTTGATCCGGCGTTCACCTTCACATTCAGATTGACTCGCGCGCCTCCAACGACGGTTTGGTTTTCGGGTTGAGCGGCAATTGACGGAATGCCGCCGGGTTCAGGGCTTCGTCCGGGTGAGGGCAGGGCGGCAAGCCAGTTGGCTCCATCCTTTCCAAATAGCAAATCTCCCTTGTGTTCGAGCGAAGCTCCGCCGCCGTCGGCTGCCGCGGGCCACGGCGCAGTATCGCGATAATGCACACGATCTACGACGACGAATGAAACCTCGCTGCTGTCCCGATCCTCGTCGGCCGGCTTCAACAAAGTGATTTCCCCCGCCGAATTGTCCATCTTGCCACGAAAGGGTCCGAGGACCGGGATCGAGGCGCTCAATCCCCACTTCTTCCGCCAGCCCGCCAATCGATTCGTTTCCTGAAGTGGGTCAAAGCTGACGAGGATCGCGGTGTGGTTGGCTTCCAGGACAAAGTCGTTCGGAAAATCATAATCCACCGTGCCGCGCAAACGCCAGGCACGTCCGGGCACAGAGGCGGCAAAAGAGACAGGGGCGTTGCGGATGTTCGCGATTTCGATGAACTCATCTTCGTCGTTGTCCCAAAAGGCGCCGTTCTCGAACAGGTCGGGCGGATGATACAGGATCTCGCGCAGGACCGCCGGGCCAATTCGCGGCCCGCTATTCGGAGCGCCAAGCGTGGGAGCAGCCTGCGCGACGAAGTGTTCCGATCCGTCGCCGGCCACATGGCGTCCCCAACTCACGCCGGTTTCGGAAGCGCCGAACTCAAACCCATGCGCGTAGCCGAGCAACGCGCCCGAGACGTCCGCAGCGAACAGCCAGATCGCGTCGCCGCGGCTGCTCAGTTGGAAGGCATTCGTTCCCTGAGAAGCCGCGCCAAACGCGGACCCGCTCACTACCCACCACGCGCCCGGAGCGAGGACGGTTTTGTTCGGGATCCGATATTTCCTCGGTTGCCGCGGATCATCAGTGAGGAACCAGCCGGCGATATCGACCGACGTGGCGCTCGGGTTGAGCAATTCGACAGCGTCTTGCTGATTCGATGCGGGGTTCGCCAGAATCTCGTTGACGACGACGCGAGGCCAATCAGCCGCGGGCGAGTTCTCTCGACCGGGAGAGCCCAGCGCAATGCTGCTCGGACCCCAGGCATCCCGAGTGTCCGCGCTTGCGCCGGGCGCAAGCCGAACCAGCGTGAACCCCAGGCCCGCGGTCGCAGGGTGCCAGGCGGAGTCGTAGGCGAATTCCAGGAGCGGATTCCCGGCCGCGTCTTCGAGCCGGAGCGTTTGACCACGATCCGCGAGGCTGCCGCGGTAAGTCCCGGCGATGTTGGAGAGAACTCCGTAGCGCAAGGCAAAAGCGTCCGAATTCTTCACGAGCAGGAGTTGCGCGCCCGGCGCGAGTTTGTGGATCGCGGAGTTGGTAAAGGTGAAAGTGATTCCCCGAGTGAAACGGCTGCCGAACAGATCAACGGTTCGGGAGTTGACATTCTGAATTTCGACAAATTCAAAATCCTGCGCGGTCACTCCGGGCCTCGCTTTGAGTTCCGTCGTGGTGGGAGCCGTCGGCAGATAATTCAGTTCGCTGACGACCAGATCGCCTTTCGTCGCCGGCGCCTCCAGGAAATACCGCGCGGTGACAGGTCCGGACCAAGGTCTGCCCAGCGGCGGATGACCGCCTGCGGCGCCCGTGAGAAAGGGGCGATTGGCATCGCGAGCCCGCGCCAGGAGCCGTGTCTCGCCGGTGATCGTAATGGGGCCGGTGTAAACCCAGGCGTTCGGAGCGACGCTGCCGTGCAACGCTCTGGGGTCGCTGCCATCCAGCGTATAAAGAATCGTCGCCCCTGCGGGAGCAGTAATTTCCACTTGAGATCCCGAAACCACTTGTCCGCTGCGTTGCAGAATGTCTGGCCGCGCCACGAAATTCGTTTCCATAAATCGGATGCGCCGCGCGAGCCAGTCTTTGAAGTAGGCGATGTCGCCTTCCTGAGTGCCGCCGCGCTTGGGTTGCTTCCACCGGACCTGATCGCGCACGGCAGATTCCTTGACCTGGTCGTTGAGGCGGTCGATGAGCGCCATCAAACCGGGAATGCTGTAGGGGCCGGCATTCAATTCCTGGAAGCGATCGATGTACGCTTGCCAGAAGTTCGGGTCCAGAAACAGGCGTCCCCACCACGGATAATAGAAAAAGCCTTTGCCGCCTTCCCACTGCAACGGCGCTTCGTGACGGACCTCCGCCCAACCGAACGCCTTATCGAAGTCCCAGATGGGGCCGAAGGTGATCGGGCCGTTGCGCGGTTTGTAAAAATACGTGCTCAGCCCCAGGCCGTCCCCGTTGACCGAGATCACCTGCATCAGATGGAAATCAATCCAGGATCCGGCGTCGATATAGGGGGCGTAACCCGTGACTGGATTCGTCCAGTGCGCGGAATCGAGGACGGCGGTGAACTCGTTCAAGTAATTCGCCAAATACCTGCGCTGGGCTTCGCGTGGCGGCGAGGTCATGACTTCGTGAGTGGGTTCGGTATAGACAAAGCTTTGGCCCCCGGCGGTGAAGCCCTGCGGACCGTCGATGTTGCGGTCGATGCTCAGCAAGTAACCGCCCGTGATGGCGGGAGGCGCGACGTCCTGGTCCGTCAGCTTGTCGATCGCGACGCGATTAGGGTGGATGCTGATTCGCTCGAGAATATTGTAAACGCCGAAATAATTCGTGGGCGCGATGGTTGCCTGCGGAGTGCCGCTGGGTCGTTCGTTCAGATATAACTCGGCAAAGCGGAAGCGCGCGGCGTAACGCCCCGCGGCCTGGCTCATGGAACTCGCCAGCGGATCGGCAATCAGCGTGGTGTCGGTGAAATAAGGCGCATGAAAAGTCCACTCTGCGCCCGCCGGCATTCCCAGGAGCGGAATCTCGCGCTCTCGATCATCCTCGTCCCAGCAATCGAGCGCCCAATTGTATTTGGGATTCCCCGCGCTGCTGGAGCCGCGGATTTTCAGGCCGGCGCGGAAGATCAGATCCGGCTTGTTCGTGAAAGAAGCCCGGCCGCGCCTGGGCTCGTGGACGAAAAGGATGCAACCTTTCTTGAAATTCTCATTGAAGCGTCCGGCGCCATAACTGTGCACCAGAATCAGCGGCAGGTCTGACGAAACGTTCCGCATCTCCGGCGCCAGCCGCGCGTAAGCCTCGGTGCGCACGCGGCCCGGCAGGAAGCCAGGTTGGAACAGCCGGGCGCGGATTTGCGTGCTGTTCGTGATTTGAAGCGGCCCCTGGTAGAGCAATGCAGTGGGTCCGGGAATCGTGCCATCCAGTGTGTAGCGCACTTCGCCCGATGGCGAAGGTTCCGCCGGCGTGATCTTGAGTTCGAAGCTGTCGATGAAGATGCGGCTCGCGACCGAAAAATTCAGGCCGCCCGAAGTCCCCTTCGCGCCGGAGACATTGGCCACACCGGGCGTCGGCGCCGCGAACGAACGCACCGCATTCGTCGCATAGCGCAAGCGGCGCGAATGAATCTCCGGCGCGATCAGGAGGTCGCCGTCCGCCGGATCGCGGTTGAAGGCATGGATCGCGAGCACATTCGTTCCGGCGCGAAGGCTCTGATTCAACGCCAGCGAAGGAAAATCCTCCGGCGTCAGGACCGCGTCGTTGGTGCGGTTGAGCGAGGAAATCGTGCTGAAGGAAGGTGATGCATTTTGAGCGAGGCCGCGGCGCGCCACTTCCGTCCCGTTCAAATAAGCCACGAACCCGTCGTCGTAGCGCAGCGTCAGGGCGAGGTTGGGCAAGGCTTGAGGATTTGCGACCGCGAACGCAACGCGAATGAACAACCCGGCGCGTTGCGGCGACGCCCGGTGCAGCAGGTCCTTGACATCGGTCGCGATCAAAGATGAAAGCGCTGAAGGCGAATTGGTGTCAAAACCAAGACCGGTCTTGCCCGAACTCCACGCGCTGTCATCGAAAGCCGGCAGGGTCCAGAGATTGGACAAGGAATTGTTCGTCGGGACGAAATAGCGCGCGGACGCACCCCGCGAAAGAACCGCGCTGGAAGTTTCCACTTCAGCTTCCACGCCCTGCGATTGATCCACGAGCTGCGGCCCGAAATCATATTGGTGTACGACCGTGATGTGATCCGGTTTGATCAAGGCCAGCGATTCGCCATCGCTGCTGAGCTTGAAGTTCGTGTGGAGCGGTCGGCCGGGAATCCGCCGGTCTTGTGCTGATGCCCAAACCAACAGGTGCTGGCCCGCGAGGAGGTTGGTGGCGGGAAACACCCAGCGGGATTTGTTCTCCAGCGAATCCGTCAAAGCGTAGCCCTCCAGGTTGATCGCTTGGGAAGTGCCGTTGTAGATCTCCACGTAATCGGACGACTCGCCAAAGTCATCGCGGATGGCGCTGGAGTTTGCGGCCAGGAATTCGGAAATCACCAGTCCTTCCTGGGCGTGAACGAGGCAACAGGAACAGGCAAAGAACACGCAGTGAAAGACAATCCATGGCCGCAGCAAGAATCTCCGGGGGGCGTTCACAGGCGTCAGGCTGTCGCGAGACCTTTCGATTTTCAATCGCGAAATGGGCGAAATCCTGTTAGGGGCGCCTTGAGACCGTCGCCGGCAGGGCGGAGCTGCCGCTCCGCCACAGCTTTCGTGAGATCAGTTCCAGCGAAGACTCTGCGTGCGCCGGGCCAGCAGAAGGCGAGATCGGCAGATCGGCGTAGGTGTTTAGCGTGGTAGGGACGGATTCCACTCCGTCCCTGACTAATCCTTGAGGCGTCTGTTGAAGGGAGAGACGGACAAAGGAAAAACCAGGAAACCTCCGTTGGCACATCGTCTCTTTCTGGGCGGCGGTCTGCCTCAAGGCTTGATTGGGGACGGAGTGGAATCCGTCCCTACCAACGCTAAACACGTACAGACCGGCCGGTCTGCCCGACCGATGGGGCGGCTCAGGCTTTCTGTGCCTGAATCATCCCGCTCTGGCGCGCGTAGTTGAAGAGGCCTCCAGCGTCCACCACAGGCCGGACATCGCCTAACGGCTTGAATCGATACGCCATGCCTGTCTTCTCCACCGTCACGGTAGCGGCATCCAGATCGACTTTCACCACATCTCCGGTCTTGAGGATTTCGCACAGGCGATCCAGGCATTCGCAGGGATACAGTTCGCCGGTGGCGACGCAGTTGCGGAAGAAAATCCGGGCAAAACTCTCCGCCAGCACGACTTTGGCATTCGCCGAGCCGAGCGCGATCGGGGCGTGTTCTCGCGAACTGCCGCAGCCAAAATTCCGCCCGCCCACGACAATGGGATAACGGCTGTCCACCTGGCCTTCGTCAACGAAGCGAATCGGATAAAGCGCATCCGGCAGCCCGCACATCGCATAGCTGCCCAGCTTCTCGTATTCGTCCGAAATGGTGGGCACGAGCGTCAAATACTGCGCCGGGATAATCTGATCCGTGTCGATATTATCCCCGACGACATAAACAGGTCCTGTAAACACTGATTGCATGGGCGGAGACTCTGCGTCTGGCGCGGGAAGTTTTCAAGCGCGCATCTTGGCCACGCCCAATGCAGGGTGCATCCACAAGTTGGCGGTGAAGCGTAGGGCAGATTTTCAATCTGCTGTATCGCCGATTTCCAATCGGCAGGGCGCTGGCAAGTCCCAGCGTGCTCGGACTGGGAGACGCCCCGCAGAATACAATTCTGCGATACGGCAGAGTGCAACTCTGCGCTACGAGCTTTGTCGTCCATCCCGCGGACCAAGCAGTATCTCAGTCCGCAATGGCGGGTTTATTCCGGTCTGCCTGAAGTGAAATGGATCGACACGACGCCCGTCGAACCTCTGAGTCTTTGATGGGGAGCACACGCGCCCTCGCGTGTTCCGGCCGGCGCCCCGCCGGTCGGAAGCGTCGATGAAGCCCTCTGGTGATCTTTTTTTCCGACTGAAGAAGTAGTCGGCGAGGGCGCCGACTACAGCACGCGGGGCGCGTGCGCTCCCCATCCGATTTGAATCGCTCGGTCTAAGGGTCTGTGCAAAAATAACTTCCGGTTTTGCTGGAGGCGATTTCGCTTTCTGGCGAGGCACGACGAAGGAGCATAGCCAGGGCTCTGCGACTGAGAGCGTGTCCGAAAATTGCGCGGGGTCCTGCGGCGAGGGATTTTGGCTGTGGCCAAGGCGGCGAGGTCTGAGCATCCCCAACGCGGGCTGTAAGGACCGAGCCAACGCAGGCCACGGACAAAAGAC
>Ga0194120_10001691_pt1 | contig 39524 bp, 37 predicted proteins | sample TA2MahCa65mmetaG_FD_148642 | JGI IMG/M metagenome (GOLD analysis project Ga0194120, IMG submission 148642) | Freshwater microbial communities from Lake Tanganyika, Tanzania - TA2015019 Mahale Deep Cast 65m | ecosystem: Environmental > Aquatic > Freshwater > Lake | place: Tanzania: Lake...
AGCGGGCACCGCCGTCCAGCCTCCGGGCTGACCCACACGGTCAGACTGCCCCGTTGCACCAGCGATTTGTTATACCTGCTCCAGTTGCGGACGCGGCAGGTCGGTTTCTTTTTGGTCACACATTAAGCATAACCGATTTCCGTGTCCGCAACGTTTCCTTTGTGCAACAAAGCCATCACAAAGGCCTATGTGGGGCAAAGGACGCAGAGCAATCTGCGCCCGGATTTTTAAGTGGCGGATTTCTTTTCTGAGACTATAATCATTCTGTATATCTCCCCGCTCAGTTGAGCGCGCAATCTTCATTAATTCGTTGCCCACAACCCACTGCATCCGTTGACGAACACCCATGTCCTTCGTCCATTTGCACGCGCACACCGAATACTCGCTCCTTGACGGGCAGGGCAAGATCAAGAAGATGGCGGCCCGCGCCAAAGAGCTGGGTATGCCCGCCCTCGCCATCACCGATCACGGCACGATGTTCGGGGTCGTCGAGTTCTTCAATGCCTGCAAGGCGAGCGAGATCAAACCTATCATCGGCGTGGAAGCTTATCTGGCTCCGCGCGGCATGGGCGACCGCGATCCGCAAAAAGATCGCAAGGCCTATCATCTCCTCCTCTTGGCCGAAAACGAAACCGGCTACCGCAACCTCCTTCAGATCGCCACCGCCGGACAACTCGAAGGCTTCTACTATAACCCGCGCATCGATCATGATTTCCTCGCCGCGCACGCCGACGGATTGATCTGCACCACCGGCTGCCTCAACGCCGAAATCCCCAAAGCCATCGTCGAGGGCCGCGAAGCCGATGCCCGCAAATGGATCGATTGGCATTATCAAGTCTTCGGCAAAGATCGCTTCTTCTTCGAACTGCAAGATCACGACATCGCTGAACTGCGGCAGTTGAACAAAGCGCTGTACGATCTCGCGCCGCGCTACAACGCGCAGTTCGTTGCCACCAACGACGTTCACTACATCCGCCCTGAAGACCACACCCTGCAGGATATTCTCCTGTGCATCCAAACCAGCGCCCTCGTCGCCGACAAAAACCGGATGCGGATGACCGACCCCTCTTATCATCTCCGCTCGCCCGACGAAATGCGGCGGTTGTTCGCCGACGCGCCGGGCGCAATCGAGAACACCCTCGCCATCGCCGAGCGGTGCAACGTCGATCTCGGTTTCAAGCAATATCATCTGCCCATCTTTCCTGTGCCCGAAGGCCGCACGCCCGAAACCTATCTGCGCGAATTGTGCGAGGCCGGCCTGCGCCGCCGCTACGGCTCGCGCGCCGACGCCCCCATCGTGCGCGAGCGCCTCGATTACGAACTCGGCGTCATTCACACGATGGGCTTCGACACTTACTTTCTCATCGTATGGGATTTGTGCCGCTTCGCGCACGACAACGGAATTTGGTACAACGCGCGCGGGTCAGCCGCCGGCTCATTAGTGGCCTTTTGCCTCGACATCACCCTCGTCGAGCCGCTCGAACACGATCTCATCTTCGAGCGCTTCCTCAACCCCAGCCGCATCTCGATGCCCGACATCGACCTCGACTTTCAAGACGACCGGCGGCACGAACTTCTGCAATACACCTCGCGCAAATACGGCGAAGACAAAGTCGCGCAGATCATCACCTTCGGCACCCTCAAAGCCCGCGCCGCCATTCGCGACGTGGGCCGCGTGCTCAACGTTGATCTGAATCAAAAAGTCGATCCGGTCGCCAAACTCGTCCCGGCCATCCCCGGCAAAGACGTGCCCATCGATCAGGCGTTGGAAGAAGTGCCGGAGCTCAGAGAGAAGTACGAGTCGGATGACGAGATCAAAAACATGATCGACATTGCCCGCGGGCTGGAGGGCACGGTGCGCAACGCCGGCACCCACGCGGCGGGCGTCGTCATTACCGACAAACCCATCACCGAATACATCCCGCTTCACCGCCCCACCAAAGGCGCGGGCGAAGATTCACCCATCAGCGCCGTCACCCAATTCGAGATGGAAATTCTCGAAAGCCTCGGCTTGCTCAAAGTGGATTTTCTCGGCCTGCGCACCCTCACCATCATGGCCCGCGCCTGCGAATACATTCGCCAGCGGCACGGCGTGCAGTTTGATCTGAGCAACATCCCCACCGACGATCCGGCCATCTATCAGCTCATTGGCCGCGGCGACGTGGCCGGCGTGTTCCAAGTGGAAGGCGCGGGCATGAGGCGCTTTCTCGTCGATATGAAGCCGACGCGCCTCGATCACATCATCGCCATGGTGGCTCTCTATCGCCCCGGCCCCATTGACTTCATTTCCACGTATATTCGCCGGATGCACGGCGAGGAGAAGGTCGAGTATCGCCACCCGATGCTCGAGCCGATCCTCAGCAGCACCTACGGCATCACCGTGTATCAAGAACAGATCATGCGCGCGGTGATGAACCTTGCCGGATACACCGCCGCCGAAGCCGACTCTTTCCGCAAAGTGGTGGCGAAGAAGAAGGGCGAGGAGATGATCAAACAGCGCCAGAAGTTTGTGGCCGGCGCGGTGCAGCACGGCATCTCCGAAGAGGCGGCCAACCTGATCTTCGATGACTGGGAAACGTTTGCGCGATACGGGTTCAACAAGAGTCACGCCGCCGATTACGCCGTGATCTGCGCGCAGACGGCCTACCTCAAAGCCAAGTATCCGGTGGAATACATGGCCGCCCTGCTTACAGCAGACAAGGGCGACACCGATAAAGTGGCGCTGTACGTGGCCGATGCCCGGCGCATGGGCATCGAGGTGAAGCCGCCGGATGTGAATTACAGCGGACTCGATTTCACCATTGACGACAGCGGCGTTGCGAACGGCGCGAAGCCGGCCATCCGATTCGGCATGGGCGCCATCAAAAATGTGGGCGAGGGGCCGGCGAATGAAATTATGCGCGCGCGGAGCGCGGGCGGCGCGTTCCAGTCCATCGACGATTTTTGCCGCCGCGTGGATCTGCGGTTGGTGGGCAAACGCGCGCTGGAGTGCATGATCAAAGTGGGCGCGCTCGATTCGCTGGGCAAGCGCGCGCCGCTGTTGGCCGGGCTGGAGTCGATTGTGGCCGCCAGCATTTCGGCGCACAAGGCCGACGACGTGGGCCAGTTCGATCTGTTCAGCGTGATGGGCGGGAGCAGCCCGGTGGCGACCGTTTCTCTGCCCAAGAATGTGGCCGACCTTCCGCTCAAAGAGATGCGCGCCAGCGAAAAAGAGTTGATGGGTGTGTACGTGTCCGACCACCCGCTGATGGCGCGCATTGACGAGATTCAATCGGTGGTGACTCACTACAGCGGCGATCTCGACGAAACGCTCAACGGCAAGTCGGTAGTGTTGGCCGGGCAGGTCACTCACGTGCGCAAACACATTTCGGCCAAGAGCAACAAAGAGATGGGTTTCGTGACGGCGGAGGATTTGCAAGGCGCGCTCGATCTGGTGATCTTCTCCAGCCTGTGGAAGGATGTGAAAGATTGGCTGGCGGCGGAGCAGATCGTGATCATCACTGGCAAGGTGGATGCGCAGGGCGGCAAGGTGAAGATTTTGGTGGACGCGCTGAGCCGGGAGGTGAAGGTGGTGAAGGCGGCTGGCGCGACGAATGGCGAAAGACGAAAGGCGACAGATAAACTTCAAACTTCAAACTCCAAACTCCAAACTCCAGCCGCAAACCGCCAACAACCCAATGTGGCCGAAGGGAGAGGAGATTACATTGCGCTCGACTCGCGGCACGCGGATGATGAGTTCGATCCGTTTGCGGGAGAGGTGTTTGATCCGTTCGAGGATCGCGTGACGGAGAAGAGGAATGGGGTGGGGCAGGCTGGAGGAGCGAGGCCGGCGCCGGGAGAGAATGGCGGGGGCGGGAATGGGTTGGCGGCGGCCACTGGCGAGACGGCGCGGGGCGGGAATGGGTTGGCGGCGGCCACTGGCGAGACGGCGCGGGCCGAGATCAATGTTGCGCGGCCCGAATCGGTTGCCGGGCCGACGAATGGCAATGGCGGCGGCAACGGCTCGCAGGCAGAGGCGGGCGGTTCTCTTCAGCCCCATGGCCGCAATGGAAAGTGGGCGAGTTTCATCGAAGAGACGAACAATGCGGATGTCGAATCGGTCAATATGGCCGACGAGCCGCCGAAACGGATTGTGATAACATTGCCCTCGACAGGTGACGCGGCGAAAGACAAGTATTTGCTGAGGCGCGTGTATGAGACGCTGATCAGCCATCCGGGCAACGACCACTTTACGCTGGTTGTTACCGAAGCCGACGGGCAGCAGTTTGCGATTGATTTTTACAACGACTCGACGACTCATTACTGCAATGAGCTGTTGGCGCGGCTTGGCCGTTTTGTTTCGGCAGATGTGATCGAAGTGCAGCCCCTCACCTGAAATCGTTTTCCGAGGCACGATCATGAATTGCATAGGGATACTGACCAGCGGCGGCGACGCGCCGGGCATGAACGCTTGCGTGCGCGCGATTGTGCGCACGGCGATGAGCCACAACTTGCAGGTGAAGGCGGTGCTGCAAGGTTTCGACGGGGTGATGAAGTGCGCCTTTCAGGAATTGCGGGCGCGCGATGTGGGCGGCATCATTCAGAAGGGCGGAACGATTTTGCAGACGGCGCGGTGCAAAGAGTTTTACACGCCGGAGGGGCAGGAGCAGGGGTTGAAGAATTTGCATTACGGCGGCATCGACGGGCTGATTGTGATCGGCGGCGACGGTTCGATGCGCGCGGCGATGGCTCTGCATCAGCGCGGCCTGCCGGTGGTGGGCATTCCGGCCAGCATCGACAACGATATTTGGGGCACGAACATGGCGATTGGGGTGGACACGGCGCTGAACACGATTGTGGAAGCGCTCGACAAACTGCGGGACACCGCCTCCTCGCACAAGCGCGCGTTTCTGGTGGAGACGATGGGCCGCCGCTGCGGCTATTTGGCTCTGATGAGCGCGGTGATCGGCGGCGCCGAAATGGTGTTGATCCCCGAAGTGGAAACGCCGGTGGAAGAGGTGATGGACACCATAGCGCAGGCTTATGCGCGAGGCAAGACTCACGCCATCGTCATGGTGTCCGAAGGCGCAAAATACAACGCCTCGCAGTTGGCGCAATACTTGGCCGAGCACGCGCCCTCGATGCAGACGCGGGTGACGATCCTCGGGCACATTCAGCGCGGCGGGCGGCCCACGGCCTTCGACCGTTTGCTGGCGGCGCGGTTCGGGGTGCGCGCGGTGGACGCGCTGTTGAATGGCCAGCACGGCACCATGACGGCATTGGGCGGGCGCGAGATTGCGCTGGCGCCGTTGAGCGAAGTGACGGCGCGACAGCGCGGCGCAAATTTGGAGTATTACAAAATGGCGAAAATGCTCGCCAGATAAGCAAGCATAGCGATAGGAATCGACAGGCCGGGATACTTTCCCGGCCTGTTGATTCACAAACCATTTTGCAGAATGGCTTCCGAATTACGGCTTGTTGCCCTTGCCTCCGCCGTTGCCGCCCCCGTGTCCATTTCCGTTGCCGCCGCCATTCCCATTACCGCCGTTCCCATGGCCGTTTCCGTTCCCACCCTCGTTTCCATTTCCGTTGCCCCCGCCATTCCCGTGACTGTTGCCGCCCCCGTTCCCATTGTTGTTGCCTTGAATTGAATCATTCGCCGCGGCGACTTCCGGCGTCGGCGTCGTTTCCGCGTTCTTCCATTCCACCACACGCGCATTCGCGCCGCCGCCCATCACTTTGAATCCGAGATCGTGCGCGATCTGCCCCCAACCTTCTCCGGCCTGATGGCGGGCGAGAAGTTCGTCAACCGTCAGCCCGCTGACCGCCGCCAGCGCGTAGGCTTTTCCGATCTCGCCATAGCCCAAGCCCTGCGAGTGCCACTCTTCCACGTCAGCGGCGGTGACGCAATATGCTTTGGCGATTCTCAGCGCGGGCACGGCCGCCGATTTGCCGCTCGTGTCGGTTGCGGTTGATGTGACGGTGACCGATGCGCTGGCCGAAGGAGTGAGGGTGGGACACGGAGTCGGGGTGAGATCGAGGCGGCCCCCGGAGGCCCAGGCCATGCTGATTGAGCCGAGCGCCAATGCCAAAATGAGAGAGACTGCGAGAATCCGGTATTTCATGCGACCTCCGATGCGATTGCTACTCCGTAAAACCGCAGAAGCCGGGCAGAAGATACGGATGAGTTTCAGAATCGTTTGGACTGATACAGTATGGAAACGGGAGAAAAACCCGATGAGGATGTAATGCTTGCGAATTTGCTTTGGCCAACACTACACCCACGTCGGCTCGGCGTACTTGCCGAACGACTCTCGCATCACCCCCACAATTTCACTCAGCGTGGCATAGGCGCGCACGCAATCTAAAATATGCGGCATGGTGTTTTCAGTTCCGTTGCAAGCGAGTCGCAAACGGTCGAGGGCCTGCCCCACGCGGCCATTGTCGCGCTCTTTTCGCAAAGCCTGTAATCGCTTCACTTGCCGGTCGTAGCCATTCGGGTCCATCGCCAGAATCGGGATGGTGAGCGGTTTGTTGTCGGCGTAATCATTCACCCCAACGACGGTGCGCGTGTGATCGTCGATCTCGCGTTGATAGCGATAGGCCGCGTCGGAGATTTCTTTTTGGAAGAAGCCTTTGTCGATTGCCGGGAGGACGCCGCCGAGGTCTTCGATGCGCTTGAAGTAGGCCCGCGCTTGCGCTTCCATTTCGTTCGTCATCGCTTCCACGAAGAACGAGCCGCCGAGCGGATCGACGGTGTTGGTCACTCCCGACTCTTCGGCGATGATCTGTTGCGTGCGCAGAGCAACGGTGACGGCGTGTTGCGAAGGCAGGGCCAGCGCCTCATCCATCGAGTTCGTGTGCAGACTTTGCGTGCCACCCAACACGGCGGCCAACGCCTGAATGGCCACGCGCACGATGTTGTTCTCCGGCTGTTGCGCGGTGAGGCTCGCCCCGGCGGTCTGCGTGTGAAAACGCATGAGCCACGAGCGCGGGTCTTTCGCGCCGAAGGTTTCGCGCATCTCGCGCGCCCAAATGCGGCGGGCGGCGCGATACTTGGCGATCTCCTCGAAGAAATCGTTGTGCGCGTTGAAGAAAAACGAAAGGCGCGGAGCGAAGTCGTCAATGTCCAATCCGCGCGCCAGCGACCAACGCACATATTCGAGTCCGTCGGCCAGCGTGAAGGCCAGCTCCTGCGCGGCGGTGCTTCCGGCCTCGCGGATGTGGTAGCCCGAGATGGAAACCGGGTTCCACTGCGGGAGATGTGCCGCGCCGTATTCAATCGTGTCCACCACCAATCGCATCGAAGGCTCGGGCGGGAAGATATATTCCTTTTGGGCGATGTATTCTTTGAGAATGTCGTTCTGAGTTGTGCCGCGCAACTGATCGGCGCGGACGCCCTGCTTCTCGGCGGCGGCGACGTACATGGCCCACAGGATCGCGGCGGGCGAGTTGATCGTCATCGAGGTGGATACTTTGTCGAGCGGGATGCCGTCGAGGACGATCTCCATATCTTTCAGCGAACTCACCCCCACCCCGCATTTGCCGAACTCGCCCAGCGCTTCGGGCGCGTCGGTGTCGTAACCCATCAGCGTCGCCAAATCGAAGGCAATCGAGAGGCCGGTCTGCCCTTGATCGAGCAGATATTTGAATCGCGCATTCGTCTCCTCGGCGGAGCCGAACCCGGCAAACATGCGCATCGTCCACAGCCGCCCGCGATGCAGTGAGGGATGCACGCCGCGCGTGAAAGGGTACTCGCCGGGAAAGCCGAGATCGCGCTCGTAATCGAGATCGGCGACATCCAGCGGCGTGTAGAGTCGGTTCACCGGCTCGGAAGAGGTGGTGATGAAAGCGCCTCTGCGTTCCGGCATCTTCGCCAGAGTCTTGCGCAGAGTCGTCTCTTCCCACTGTTCGGTTGAGTCGCGCAGAGCGGCGAGTTTGACTTTATCGTACATCGAGTGACTCCTATCCACTATTTGACGGCGAACTGTTCGACTTCCAGCGAGTCGATTCCCGGCGATGCGCCTTGAGTGATGAGCAATCGTTGGCCGCTGGCCGGATCGTACATGCCGACTCGGATTGTGTAAACGCCGCTCGGCAGATCGGGCGGGAGGGTAACGGCGAACAAATCATTGAGGGATTGGCCGGGCGTCCACGAGTCGGTGGGGGCGAGACCGCCTTGCGGTATTCCATCATACTGCGCAATCAATTGCCCGTCGGCGTCGAAGATGTGGGTGAAAAATTTGTATGAGACAGTGGTCGCCGCAACGTATCGCCAGTTGAGAGCCATTCGGATCGCGCCGCCGGAGGAAGTCGCCGTGTCCGCAACCACTGCCGATGACAATTCGATTTGTTCGCCGAACACCGCGCCCACTGTTCGCAGCGTCGGAGTCGCATCGGGCATAGTCGCATAACGCAAGACACGCACCGGCCCAAACCACTGTTCGCTCATTCGATAGAGATGAGTGTTCAACCAAGATTCGATCTGGCGTTGGGGATCGCCTCTGCCCTCGAACACCATCACCACCCACAGTTGGCTCGCGCTTTGCGCCGCTTGCCCTATCTCTGCCTGCGCGCCCTCGAAGTTGACCGGCCAACTGTTGGCGATGGGACGCAGGCGGCTGGCGTCCAAATCGGCGGCCTCGAGCGCGTAAAGTTGATTGGGCGGATACAACACAATCGGCAGGTCGGGTGCGCGGTTGAGGTAACCGGCAACCGAGTTGTACTCGGCGGCCAGTTTTGTCGGATTGCCGAACACGAAGTCGGCGATCTGTTTCGAGAGTTCGCCCGTCGTTCCCGCCACACGCCACAGGTTGGCGACACTGGGGCCGACATACAGATGCGGCCAATCGGCGCTGCCGGGCAAATCGTATGTGCGAGCCAATTCCAACACCGCGCCGTGCGGATGATCGGGCAGGGGGGCGCGCGGCAGAAGTTCGACGAAATAGAGCGGGTCGCCGCTGGCCAACCACGGCGCAATCTCCGTTCGTTGTTCGGGCGAGTCGCCGAAGTCGAACACCAATCCGTTCGCTTCGCCCCAACCTCCGTAGAGTTCCCAACGCAGGCCAGTCGCCAAAACATTGATGCGCCGCTTCGTTGCCCGCTGCTCTTCGAGCAGATCGGCCACAATGCTTTGAGCGGCCACGCCGGTCCAACCGACTCGCCCAACGATCGGATGCCGACTCAGAAGGGGCGCCGACGATGCTCAACGCCACGCGGTTGTCGCCGTCACGGCGGCCAGCACGCTCATCGAAGCGAGCGTCACTGTGAGATAGCGAGTGGGAAAGTAGTCGGCGACCAAAATATAGGGCGCGGCGAGGCCGAAGGCTGGGGCGAGGAGAAACACAATCCGCCGTGTGCGGAGTCGCCCGGCCAGAGGGAGAGAGGCGGCGGTCATCAGCCAAATGGGGTAGGTGAAGAACGACGGAATCGTTTCGGCATACAGCCGCAGGTTGAGTCCGATCAGTTGCAGGCTTTGCGCGGGATCGAACTCGCCGCGGCACTGCGGTGAGTGGCGCCAGTGATACCGTGAAAGTATTCGCCATACATGATCAGCCGCCGAATTTCTTCGACGTGAAATATCTCGTCAAAGAACAACGGCATCAATGTCAAATGGCGCAGGCGCAAAATGAGAATCCCGATCAGGAGAAGATACTCGGGCCCGTTGCTATGAGTGAACGACTCGATGATGGAGGAAAATAGGCGGCGCACGGATGGGCGAGGGCGAGTCAATCTGCGTTCATCTACGAACCGTTTTGCGAGTTGCGCAGATGAACCATGAAGCAACCACAGATTTCACCGATGGGGGGCAAGCAAAATTCGTGTAATCCGTGAAATCTGTGGTTTCTATGAGAACCCACAGGCGATTATAGCATTGCGGCCTCGGCCTCAAACGAATAGAATCACTGGCCAAAGGAGCGCGCATGATCGAGATTGATATTCCGGGCCGCGGGCTGATTCGGTTGGAGCATTTGGTGACGGATGTGAATGGCACAATTGCCAAAGATGGCTGTTTGCTCGACGAGATCGCCCAGCCATTGATGGCGTTGAAAGATCGGCTGACGATTCACCTCATCACCGCCGACACGCACGGCAGACAAGACAGCATCGACGCGGCGCTGGCCCTCAATTCGGTGCGGCTCGCGGCGGGGAATCAGGCCGAGCAAAAAGCCGCGTACGTTCGGTCGCTCGGCGCGGAGACCGTTGTGGCGATGGGCAACGGGGCCAACGATGCGCTGATGCTGAAGGAGGCCGCCATCGGCATTGCGGTGATGGGGGAGGAGGGGCTGGCAGTGGAAGCGCTGATGGCGGCGGATGTGTTCAGCCATAGCGCGCGCGAGGCGCTGGCTCTGTTCGATTTTCCGACTCGGCTCGTGGCAACCCTGCGGCGATGAGGGCAGCTACAGGCTCGCGCCCTTCGCCCCTTTCACCATGCCCAGCACATCCAGCGCCGCCTGCTTTTGCTCCGGTGTGAGCGCCCCTTTGAGATGAATGTGCCCATTGTGCACCGTGAGTCGGTACCCCGGCGGAATGGAGGCCGTGCGAGAATCGGTCGCCAGCGCGTAGGCCGCCGCGTGTTGGATCGCGGCATCGTCCATCAAATCGAGAATCACCGGCAGTCCGGCCAATGCCTCTGCAATCTGATCGCGCATCATCGGCGAGGCCACAATGCCGCTCAGCGCGGCTTGCCCTTCGGCCACTTTCAATTCCAGCGCGGGCTTCGACACACGAATCGAATCCAGCGCCCACAGCGTTTCTTCGACGAGGTTGCGCAAGTCGAGATCAGAAATTGCCGGTTCAGCAACAACGGTTGTATGTTCACTCATAGACGCCTCCATACACGCATTATAGTCTCGCCCCAGTGCGCCGAGAGGTGTCAAACATCATGAGCGCCACGCCCTTCATCATCCGCCCGGCGGTCGTCGGCGATGCTCCGGCCATCGGCGCCGTGCATTGCTCCAACGTGAAACAGTGGCGGCGATGGGAAGCCGACGGCGGCGCGCGCCCGGCGCGATATGCCGACCTCGGCCCCTACCAGCGCTGGCTGAACGGCGGCCCGTGGATGGACGCCGACTCGTGCGCCCATCACCTCCAACGGCTGTTCGCCGCCGGCGGCATCGCCCTCGTCGCCGAGCGGCGCGGGCGCGTGCTGGCCGAAGTCGAACTGCACGTCGCCGAGGAGCCGCCGCCCTATGGCCGCAACATGAACCTCGCCGTGCTGTACGTTCACCGCAACCATCACGGGCACGGACTCGGCACCGCGCTCATGCGGCACGCCCTCGCCCTCGCCGAAGCGCACCAATGCCACACCTTCACCGTTGCGCACGCCGAAGCGCCAAACTTTTACGCCCGCCACGGCCTGCGCAAAGAATCGCAATGGGTGCGTTATCGCCTGCCGGTGGGCGGCGGCAAAATCAAATACAGCGCCGAGCCCCTGCCCGATGCGCCATACGATCTCGTGCGCGGCTGGGCCATGCCCATTGGCCGCTACCAAAACGCGCTCCACGATTGGGAACGCACGCGGCCCGGCGCAGTGCCCGACTTCGTCGAATGGCGCGGACTGAGACTCGAACGCCACTGGATCACGGTGAGCCGCCACCGCGCCGCGCTCATCCTCGAAGAATCGCCCTCCGCGCCCGGCGTCGCCAACGCCTTCCTCTTCACCCCGGCTCACTCCACCACCGACTTCCTCCCCGCCATCCGCGACTTGGCTGCCCTCTTCGGCTTCACCGGCCTGCGTTGCTTCACTCGCGCCGACACTCATCCCCCCGACGCCGTCGCCACAGATTACACGCACAAACTCTTCCTCAAACGATTGCGATGAACTCATGCTATCATCATCGCCATGTGGTGTGGGGGGCAGCCCTTGCGGCAGCCCTTGCGGCTGCCCCTGCCGATACCCGCCCATCATTTGCGCCGAAGGAGATCATCCCCATGCCCATCCGCCTCGATCATCTCGAACCCTCCGAGAAAGTGCACGTCGCCGTCAAAGGCAATGCCACATGGGCCATGGCCGCCGCCGCGCTCAAACAAAAAGGCGGCAACCCCACCTGGCCGCTCGTCGTCCGCAAAGCCGACGGCTCGTACGCCGCCGTCTCTTTCGAAGCCATCCTCAACAGCGGCGACCTCCCCCCCGACACGCTCGCCGAAAATTTGCCCGGCCTCTCGCCCGTCGACTCCGTCGAGATCAATTCGATGGGCACCGACGCCGCCCGCGACCGCGTGAGCGGACTCAAAGGCATGAAGCTGATCGTCATCGCCGACGCTGATGGCAAATTCATGGGCACGCTCGGCAAAGGAATCAAGCGCAGCGGCGGAGAACTGCCCACCGCCAAACTCGATCAACTCGCCGGGCAGAACGTTGACCTCACCCAGCTCGGCGATCTACTGCTCGATTAAGTCTTGCGCTATTCAACCCGATAGGAACCACTGATTTCACGGTTTGCACGGAACTACTCGTCAGTGAAATCTGTGGTTGCCTTCTTCTCAAGTGTAACTCGTATCACCCAAAGGAGCGCCTATGTTTCCCGATGTTGTCAGCAGCCTCGCAAACCAAGTGGGCGGTGTCATCGGCAATTGGGTCAAGAATCCGTTCAACCGATTGTTCTTCTATTGGTATTTCCTCCCGGCCTTAGCCTTCATCCTCTTTCAGCGATTCGTCGTCCTCCCCACCGCCTTCGACATCCAGCCGCCGAACCTCCTCGCTTACGCCGCCGCCAGCCCCGCCCTCTCCCAGCCCGCCGACTCCGCGCCCGAAGGCGAACCTTCCTCGGCCCCCACCCTGCCCGACTCCAGCCTCGATCCCTCAACCCATTTCACCGCACTGCTCATCAACTTCCTCGGCGTGGATATGCTCTACTTCATCATCCTGCCTTTCGTCGCCGCTATCGGCCTCAACGCCATCGCCTTCCAAATCACCCGCCTCTACGAAGGCTACGCCTGGCCCGTCTCCGTTCTGCTCAAACCGCTCAAAGCGCGCAACACTGCCGAAAGCAAAAAACTCTACGGCGACCTGCCGAAGAAACGACTCGCATACCTTACCCTGTGGCGAACCGAAAAGCGATTGGCCGCCGACGACTCCAAACTGCCCGAAGTGCGCCAGAAGCTGGCCGACCTGCGCCGCGATATTCAGAAGATGCACGACGATCTCGAATCGAAAGCCGCAGGGAAGCCGACCGCCCTCCCCAGCGAATTGCACCGCGTGACGCCGACGGCGCTGGGCAACATGCTTGCTGTCGCCGAAGAGTATCCCGTCACCCGCTACGGCATCGACTCGGTGTTGTTTTGGCCCCGCCTGCGCAGTGAACTCAAACCCGAAGAACTGCTCCCCCTCGATTCGGCCAAAGGCGTGGTGGACGGAATGCTCAATTTTTCACTGCTGGCCTACCTCGCCGCCGTCGAGTCGATCATCGTCGGCATCGTCGTGGCCATTGGGCGCGCGCCGGTGAAGCCGGAATCCCAGCCATTGGCAATTTTGTTCGGGTGCGCCGTGCTGGCGCTCGTTGTGGGATACGCCGCCTATCGCGGGGCAGTGAACGCCGCGCAGAGCATGGGCGCATCCATGCAGAACTATTTCGATTACAACCGCGATGCGGTGCTGGCGAAGTTCGGCCTCAAGCGCCCCGATCAAATCGAAGATGAGAAGATCGTGTGGTATCGGCTCGGCGCGTTCCTCCGACGCGGCGAGTCGTTCTATTTCCCCGAGTTCGCCGAAGCCGAAAAAGAAAACAAAGTTTGATCTGAAATTTTGTGACCTTTTTTAAGGCGCGGGGGATTGACTCGCCTCTGCATTGAGGCGTACATTGCGATCAACAGGAAAGCCTCACCCGCTTTCGGGGGTGGCCGGGCTGGCTCTCCGGCAGTAACACTATCTGCGCACTCCGGTCACACATCCCTTTCGCTCTCACCAGCGAATACGGGTTGCCCTCTTGGGCTAACAAGACCGACCGGCCAATAGGCAGATCGCAGGACATGCCGGATCCGTTCAGCCTCATCGTTTGGCTCTAGCGGCAGTCAAGCGCTCCTCCGAGTCCAAAGTGGGCGTGGGCTTTCTCTGATTCACCGCAGGCGGCTATGGTCGCCTGCTTTTATTTGGAGGCAGGAACGAGATCGAGATAGGGCAGACTGCGGCGCATGGCCGCCGCGCTCTCGATTTCGAGCGACATGAGGGGCGGGGTGGGCAGGCCGCGCAGCATGGGCAGAATGGTTTTGTAGTCGAGCACGCCATCGTCGAAGCCGCGATGCTCATCCACCCGCCCGCCGTTGTTGTTGAGGTGGCTGTATTGAATGAAACTGCCCAGATCAGCCAGCCATTCCTTGAACGGCACTTCGGAGAAAAGGTGAACATGCCCCACGTCGAGGCAGGCGATGAGCCACGGCGAATTCACTTGCCGAAGCACGTCGCCGATGAGCGCCGGATCGTATTCCCACATATTTTCCAACGCCAACCGAATCTCCATCGCTTCGGCGGTTTCGGCCATGCGCCCCCAAAACTGCGCCTGCCGATCCGTCCACGCGCGGCGGAAGGGCGCGTTGCGGATGGTGGTGAGATAGTTGGCGTGGAAGACGATGGCGCGCGCGCCGAGCCGGGCGGCGATGTCGAGATTCTGGAGGTAGCGGTCGCGGGTGACGGCCACGATTTTCGGGTCGAGGCTGGCGCTGGTCATGTCCATGAATGCGCCGTGCATCGAGCGCTCGCCCTCGAAGTTCCGCAGTTTATGCTCGTAAACGGTTATCCATTCGGGGTGGTTGTCGAGCGCATCGGGGTAGGCGAAGGTTTGGATTTCGAGGCCGAGCCCGCGTTCGTTGGCCAGCTCCAAACATTCGTCGAAGTTGTAATGATCGCAAGCGAGGATGACTTTGTCCATAACCCGCCCCCAAGGCGGTAGTGCGGGAATTGTACTCTACGCAATGGGGCGATGCAACCTTTTTATCCACGAAGTTGCACGAAGAAACATTGAAGTGTCGTGGGGTTTCGCGCATCCAAGCCGGAAATTCTGCACACAGATTCACACAGATGGACACAGATCAGAATCCGTGTTTATCTGTGTTCATCCGTGTACAAAAAGGCTTCAGCGCCTATTCCGGAAACGGGCCGTATAGAGAGTCAGGCTACACCCAAACGCGCCATTTCGCGCGGCACATCCAACGCGGGATGAAAGTGGATGGCCGTCATCCCAACTCGGCGAGCGGCTTCCACGTTTTCCTGCACGTCGTCCACGAACACCGCTTCGGCGGCGGACACACCCAGCCGCCGCAGCGCCCGCTCGTAGATTTCGGGATCGGGTTTGCGCAGGCCCTCTTCAGCCGAGATCACCAATTCTTCGAAGGCGGCAACGATGGGAGGATGGCTGGTGAGGAATTTGCGCGCGCCGCCCCAGGCATTGCTGAGGATGCCGGTGCGATACCGGCCGCGCTTCTCGGCCACCCATTGAATCAAAGGGAAGTCGAATCGATCGCCCGACCAAAAATCTTGTTGAAGCGCTGTCAGTTCTTCTGCCGTCAGATCGAAGTGGCGGCGCACCCATTCCCACGCGTCGATCTCGGTGGCTTGCCCGATGGCGGCGGCATTGGATACAGGGTTGTTGAACACGGTGTCGGCCAGCTCCCAATCGCCGAGCCCGAATCGCGCTTCCCATTTGCGCCGGCCGCTGAGGTCTTCGGTGCGTAGGAGTACGCCGCCAACGTCGAAGAGGAGGGCGTGAATAGTCATTAGCGAGTGGTGGATAGCCGATGGCTGATAGCAGATAGCGGATGGTTGATGGTGGGCGGCTATGAGCCAATTGCTATTCGCTATCTGCTAGAGGGGCGGCCAGGGGTAGTTGCGGCCGGGGCCGGGTTCGGGGAAGCAGCCCGTCCTCAGCAAACGATCGGCGCGGCGGCGCAGGGCGGTGATCTCGTCGGGGGCGAGGAGTTGAGTCAACAGCGTGAGCAGATCGGAGGGCGGGTTGAGCATGGCTCGAAATTTGTTGAGCGATTGGAGAGCGTCGTCGGCGATCTCTTCTCCGGCAAAATCCCACACGACGGTGCGAAGTTTGGGCTCGGCGTGAAAGCACAGGCCGTGATCGATGGCCCACACCTCGCCGCGGCGGTCGCGCAAAATGTGGCCGCCTTTGCGGTCGGCGTTGTTGGCCAGAATGTCGAAGAGGACGATGGGCTTGAGGATTTCTTTGTCGTCTTCTTTGAAGTTGAAGTAATGGCTTTCGGGATCAACATCCACGAAGAATTGAACCGAGCCGGGTCCTTCGTCGCCGTCGCGGGCAACAGTGGGCGGCACAAAGCCCCAGCCCAACGCCTCGCTTACCACGTAGGCGGCGGTTTCCCTTTTGTACAGCGTGCCTTCGGGAAAGTCCCACAGGGGCCGTTCGCCGCGCATGGGTTTGTAAACAGCGGGCAGTCGTAGTTCTTCGTAGTTGATGTACACGAGGAAGGTGTAGTTGGACCCCCACGGCAAGAGGCCTTTCATTTCCATCTCGCCTTGACCGAGGGCGGTGAGCACGCGGGTGGCGGTGACAGGGTGGGAGTCCATCAATACCTATGCCCATTCCTCCTCGGGCAAAAGTGGCCTTCGGGATCGATGGGCTGGAGGCAGTTGCCGCAAATGGGCCGCCCCTGCCCGACGATCTGCAGACCGTATTGGGCCATAGCCAGCATTTGCGAGCGCGTGGCCCAGAAACGCACCGAAGCCGCGTCGTCGGGGTTGGCCTCTTCCTCTTGCGCTTCCTGCGCCACGAGGATCACGCGATCGGTATCTTCGTCGTATCCCAACCCAAACTGCCCCACGCGGAAGAGGGGCTCCAATGGCTCGCGCAGTTCCATATCGGCTTGAAGGAAACTGCCGCCCGGCGAGAGCAGGCCGGGAAAACGCTGTTGCAGTTCTTGCAAAAATTGTTCGACGCCGATGCCCAGCGCCTGCACTTGCTGTTTCTCGCACAGCACGGTGGTGGAGCGGCCTCCGCTTTCGGCCTGCAAATAAAACACGCGCTTGCCCGGTTGCCCCACTGCTCCGGTAGTGATGCGAGTGACGGGGTTGAGTTCGATGACGCGGCCCATAGTCAGCCTTTGCGTTTTCTTGTTGGCGGCGTGTCGCGGCCCGATAACGGCTGTTCGTTCATCTTCAGCACCATCGGCATACTGCCCAGCCGAAGGTGAGAGATCGATCCGGTGCCGATCAGGATTCGCTGAAACATGTCGAGCGGCGCGCCGAGATAATGCGCCAGAATCAATTTGATCACGTCGCCGTGCGAAAAGACGGCGACGGCGCGTTTGGGATATTGGCGGGCGATGGCTTCCATCGCATCTACCGCGCGCGACTGCACGGCGCGCAGTGTTTCGCCGCCGGGAAATTCCATCGAGGAGGGATTCTTTTGCACCACTGCCCAAAGCTTGGTGCGCGAGAGGGCTTTGACGCTTTTGCCCGTCCAATCGCCGTAGCGCACTTCGCCCACATCATCGCACGGTTGTATTTCGATCTTTTTTGCCTTCGCCAACGGCAGGGCGGTTTCCATCGCCCGCTCCAGCGGACTGCTGTAAATGGCTTTGATGGGCGCGGCGGCCAGCCGCTCGGCCACCGCATTGGCCTGCGCCTGCCCTGTTTCGTTGAGGTGCACGTCGGGAGTCCATCCAGCCAGTTTGCCTTTGCGCGTATATTCGTTTTCGCCGTGCCGGATGAGGAGGAGGTCGGTCATGCGTGGGGGGTGGTGATTGGTAATTGGTGATCGGTGATCAGTAGTCAGAGGTCGGAAGTCAAAAGTCAGAAGTCAGTGAGCGGGCCGTTCGTCAATCGCCATTTGCCACCTGCCACTTGTCATTCGTCCTTCATCATTTATTCTACTATAATACTCGCGCCTATGTCGCACACCCTCCCTCTGCTGGCCGGGTTAGCCATCGTCATCGCCGCCGCGAAACTGTCGGGGTCGCTGGCCAATCGATTCGGCCAACCGGCAGTGATGGGCGAACTGCTCATCGGCCTCGTGTTGGGGCCGTCGGCGCTGGGGCTGTTCGACGCCGCTTATTTTTCCAGCGCCGGAATCCATGAAACATTGGAAATCCTGGGCCAACTGGGTGTGATCTTCCTCATGTTCAGCGCCGGCCTCGAAGTTGATCTCGAAGACTTTCTCAAAGCCGGGCGGCCAGCGGCGTTGGCCGGAACGATCGGGGTGATCGTCCCGGTAGCCTTAGGCCCCTTGGCCGCATTGCCCTTTGGCTACGATCTCACCCACGGCCTCTTCATCGGCATCGTGCTCGCCGCCACCTCCGTCAGCATCTCCGCGCAAACGCTCATGGAACTCAAACGCCTGCGCTCGCCCGAAGGCATCGTTTTGCTCGGCGCGGCAGTGGTGGACGACGTGCTGGCGATCATCGTGCTCTCGGTGTTTGTGGCCGTTGCGGGCAGCGCCCAAGGCGGGATCGGCCTCGTTTGGATTCTGATTCGGATGGCGGCCTTTTTCGTCGGCGCTTCTCTGCTGGGCCGCCTCCTGCCCCGCGCGGCGGCATGGAGCGATCAACTTCCCGTGAGCGAGGGCGGACTGGCGATGGCGATCATCATCGCTTTGTTATTTGCGTGGGCCTCCGAAGTGGTCGGCGGAGTCGCCGCCATCACCGGCGCGTTTGTGGCCGGAGTATCTTTGGCGCGCAGCCATCTTCATCGCCAAATCTCAGCCGGGATGCGCACGCTGGCTTACTCTTTCTTCGTGCCCATCTTCCTCGTCAACATCGGCCTCTCGGCCAATGTCCGCCAACTCTCTGCCGCCGATTACGGACTGGCGGTGATGCTCTGCCTCGTGGCCGTCGTGTCCAAAGTGCTGGGCAGTGGAGTGGGAGCCAAGTTGGGCCGCATGACCTGGCCTCAATCTCTGCGAGTGGGGCTGGGCATGATCTCGCGCGGCGAAGTGGGGCTGATCGTTGCCGGAGTGGGCGTGAGCGCTGGATTGATCGGCGACAACGTTTTCACTGCGGTGATTGTGATGGTGCTGTTCAGCACGATCATCACCCCGCCGCTTCTGCGGCTTGCGTTCCGCGAAAAGGAAAGCGAAAATGTCACAACTCATCGTGATGGTCATGGATGACCCGAACAAGTTTGAGGATATATTAAACGCCTGGCTGGAACTCGGAATCGCCGGCGCAACGATTTTCGACAGCCTCGGCACCGGACACTTTGCCCCCAGCGAATCGCCCGACGATTTGCCGTTGATGCCGTCGTTGAGCGATATTTTGCAGGGACGCCACGAGAACAACCGAACGATCTTCTCGGTGGTGACCGACGATTTCGACATCGACCGGCTGGCGGCCGCCACCGAAGCCATCACCGGATCGTTTAGCGACATCGACACCGGCATCCTCTTCACCGTGCCGGTGGGCCGGGTGTGGGGGTTACAACCGAAGATAAAGTGACGAGGGACGAACGACGAAAGTGAGGCCAACATGCAAGCCATGCTTGCCATTGTGCAATCCGAAGATGCCGAAGCCGCGCTCGACCGGCTGAAGCCGCTGGGCCTGCCCAGCCTGTCGCGCGTCGCCTCGTCGGGCGGGTTTCTGCGGCAGGGCAACACCGCGCTGTGGATCGCCGTGCCGCCCGGCAAATTGGGGCCGGTGATGAGCGCCCTGCGCGAGACTTGCCAGCGGCGCACCACCTACGTGCCCGCCCAGCTCGAAGTGGCGCAATTGGCCTCGGCCTTTCCGGTCGAGGTCGAAGTGGGCGGCGCGACCGTGTTCATTTGCGACGTGGAACGATTCGAGCAGATTTGAATGGAGCAAACCATGTTTAAATTGATCATCGCCATCATTCGCGACAGCGACTCCGGCGCCGTGCTCGACGCGCTGGTTGCCGGAAACTTCCGCGCCACGCGCATTGCCACCACCGGCGCATTCTTTCGACAGGGCAACACGACTCTGATCATTGGCGTGGAAGCCGAGCGAGTGGAGGCGGCCATCGAAACCATCAAAGGCGCGTGCGGCCCGGCCCCCACCGACGGTTCGCACCGCGCCACTCTCTTCGTGCTCAACACCGCAAAGTTCGAGCAGATTTGATTCGGATGATAGCGAAGACGACGAGCCGCAACGAACTGCCCCTCGACCGGATTCTTTGGGGGGACTGCGTTCGGATACTCAATACCCTTCCGGAAAAATCGGTGGACTTGATCTTTGCCGATCCGCCGTACAACCTGCAACTCTCGCAAGAGTTGTGGCGGCCCAACATGACGAAGGTGGACGCCGTCGATGACGAGTGGGACAAGTTCGGCGGCTTCGCCGAGTACGACCGATTCACCCACGAATGGCTGACAGCCTGCCGCCGCGTGCTCAAAGACACCGGCGCGATCTGGGTCATCGGCTCGTATCACAACATCTACCGGGTCGGAAGCGTTTTGATGGACTTGGGCTATTGGATTCTCAACGATGTCGTCTGGCTAAAAACGAATCCCATGCCCAACTTCAGAGGCGTGCGGTTCACCAACGCCCACGAGACTCTGCTGTGGGCGCAGAAGGTGAAGGGCGCGAAGTACACTTTCAACCATCACGCCATGAAATCGCTGAACGACGATTTGCAGATGCGGAGCGATTGGGAGATTCCGCTCTGCACCGGCAAAGAGCGCCTCAAAGTGAACGGGGCCAAAGCGCACACCACCCAAAAGCCCGAAGCCCTGCTCTATCGAGTCATCCTTTCGAGCACCCACCCCGGCGATGTGGTGCTCGATCCGTTCTTCGGCACGGGCACAACCGGCGCGGTGGCTAAAAAACTCAAGCGCCATTGGATCGGTATCGAAAGAGACAAAGGCTACATCAAAGTGGCGCAGGCGCGCATCGACGCCGTCCAGCCCGATATGCTGTCCGACGACGTGTACGCGTTTCCGGGCAAGCGCGACCGCCCGCGCATTCCCTTTGGCGCGTTGCTGGAAAACGGGTTGCTCCGGCCCGGCCAGAAATTGTATTTTGGCAAGACGGGCAACGTGACGGCGAGGGTGCTGGCCAACGGCGCGATCAAGCACAACGGCTCCACCGGCTCGATCCACCAAGTGGGCCGGGAGATTCAGAATGCTCCGTGCAACGGCTGGGAGCATTGGTATTACATCGACGACGAGTCGGGTGAGAGGGTGGCGATCAACGCGTTGCGCGAGCGGGTGGGCGCAAAATAGAAGTCCATCACAGTTCGTCTTCGGGGCGGATGGGGCGAATGGTGATCGGCGTTTCGTCGCGCAGCGCGCTCTGCGTCACGTATCGCGTGGGGTAGGGGCGGATCACGGGCGAGGGAAGTTGATCGTCGGCGAGGGCCATAGAGTCGAGTCTGCTCCATCAACCGCCGTGCCAACGTGGTGTTGAGCGGCGGGATGCCCAGCGCCGTGCCGCCGATGGCCTCGACATGCCGCCCGCCCGCGCCGAACAGAATCGCCGGCCCGAACACTTCATCGATTGCGCTGGCGACGGCCAACTCGAATCCGCCCGATTGAGAGATTCCACTGTCGCCTGCGGCCATCGGGATGTTGTACGCAGCGAGGAGTTGCGCCGTCTCCGCCGGATCGAGCGCAGTGCGCCCCGCTTCGTGCGCCGATTGAATGATGGCGCTGGCCGACTGCGCGCTCGTTGCTTCATCGTCGAGCGCCGCGGGGGTCTCGTAGATTCCGCGGATGGTGTCGCTGTGACGCCGCATATTGTTGAAAGCGCGCGCGGCAATATCGGGATACACGAACGTGGGAACTCCGGCGCCGTTGAGAAGCGCGATTCCCGCCGCCACTTCGTCGCCGCCCATCCACGCGGCGAGGATGGGTTTGCCGGGAACGCGCGCGAACGGCGCGATCAGTTCTGCGGCTCGAGTCGGCTCGGTGACATCCAACGGAGTCAAAATCACGAGCAGGCCGTCGCTGTTATTGTCCTTCGAAAGAATCTCGGCCGCTTTCGCGTATCGCTCCGGTGTGGCGTCGTTGCGAATGTCCACCGGGTTGCCCTGACTCCATTGCCCGGCCAATGATTCATTGAGCGCAGTGATCGTGTCCGACGAGAGATCGGCCAACTCGCCGCCTCCGGCTAACAGCGCATCGGCGGCCACCACTCCCGGCCCGCCAGCGTTGGTCACAATGGTCAGCCTCGATCCTTTGGGGCGCGGTTGTTTGGTGAGCACTTCGGCCATCGAAAACAGATCGGCCAATTGATCGACTCGCAGAACGCCGCAACGCCGAAAGGCGGCGTCGAGCGCGGCATCGCTCCCGGCCAGCCGCCCGGCTTTCAGCGCGATGATCGGTTTGTTGTAAGCCGCCTTCCGCGCCGCCGAGATGAACGCGCGCGGATTGGGAATCGACTCCATGTAAATGAGGATGCTTTGGGTGTGCGCGTCTTCGTCGAGCAGTTCGATGAAGTCGCTCCAATCGGCGTCGAGCATCCCGCCAGTGGAGATGAAAGCGCTGAAGCCCACTTGCTCGCGCTGGCCCCAATCGAGGATGGATGCGCCGAGCGTCGCGCTCTGGCTGACGAGGGCGATACTGCCGGGGCGCGGCGATGGGCGGGCAAAAGTGGCGTTGAGGCCGATGGGCGGGCGCATGATGCCCAACGAACCCGGCCCCACAATACGCATCGCTCCGGCCTGCGCCTTCACTTGCTTTTCTAATTCTGCGCCCGCTGCGCCGCGCTCGCGGAAGCCGGTGGAGGTGATGAGGCCGCCTTTCACTCCGGCTTGCGCGCACTCGCCGACGATGGCCGGAACAGTGGGCGCGGGCGTGGCGATAACGGCGAGGTCGACCGGGTCGGGCGCATCGGCGATGCGCGGGTAGGCTTTGACGCCGAGCACACTGGGGCGTTTTGGATTCACGGGGAAGACCATTCCCCCGAACGAACTGCCGATGAGGTTGTGGAGGAGGGCGCGGCCCACACTGCCCGGCTCTTCGGTTGCGCCGATGACGGCGACGGTTTTCGGCGCGAAGATCGCTTCGAGCGATTGGCGTTCGAGCGGCAGTGGCGGGGCAGGAGAACTGGCCGGAGTCATCTGTAGCCTCGCCTTACGTAACCCAACAAACATTCACCACTGAGCACACAGAGAACACGGAGAATAACTCTATGGGCTCTGTGCTCTCAGTGGAAAAACTTCACCGGGCAGCGTCTCAGCCCATGTTGGCTTTGGTGAACTTTTCGATTTGCTCGACGTGCGCCGGGTCGTAGCAGTCGCCGAATTTCGTCTTCGGCATCGCCGCCTTCTTCCTCATCAGCTCGTCATATTCTTTGTCGTCTACAAAAGCCACGCACCGGCCAATGCTCGACTCGCCATCCACGAAGCGCCAGGGGAAGAAGCCGATGGTAGCCCGTTTGTTGAGCAATAGATCGATGTCGCCGCCGATGCACTCGGCGTGAATGATCCCATAGGGGAACAGTTCGATATGCATCAACTGGTACTTCGTGTCGTCGAAAAATTCTTCGAGCGGTTTGCCGTATTTCTTCTCGAACACTTTCTTGGCTTGCCGCGCCTGCCGCGGATGCCAGTCGCGGATGATGGTGTTCATCGGGTGGTCGGCGCTGCCGCAGTCCACCGCCAGCCAGCGCAGTTTCTTCTTTTTGCACCACTCGGCAAATTCGCGGTCGGGGCCGGGGTGCTTCACCATGTAGCGAATCTCGTCGGCGCCCGGTTGATCCCAGCCGAAGTGATGGTAGCCGGTGTGGATGATGAGGATGTCGCCCTCTTTCACTTCCACCCGATCCTCGATCATTTTGCTGGAATACACATCGTAATCGCCGCAGGCGTCGCTCAAATCCACGATCACGCCCTCATGGGTGAGGAAGTCCAAGCTTAGCGAGGCGATGTCTTTGCCGGGCGTGTAAAAGTGAATTTCGCCGTCGAGGTGCGTGCCGAGATGGTTGGAGTGGGTGACGACTTGCCCGTTCGCGCCGTTGGGCGTGAGGCGCTTGAAGTATTTGACCTGCAGTGGCTCATAAGTGGGCCATGCAGGAGTCCCTATGCCCAGAGGGATGGTCAGGTCGATCAGTTTCATGGGAGTCTCCTTTTTGTTTTACCGCAGAGAACGCGGAGTTCGCCGAGTCTCAATTTGTTTTTGTCTCTGGCCCTTTGCGTTCTCTGCGGCGAAACATTTTGACGGGCTACAGTGTACCCGCTAACAAAGCCAGCACCACGCCGCCGGCCACCACACTGCTCAACTGCCCGGCGGCGTTTGCGCCCATAGCGTGCATGAGCAAAAAATTCTCGAAGTCGTATTCCTGCCCCAGCTGCTGAACGATGCGCGCCGACATGGGGAAGGCGCTGATGCCCGCCGCGCCGATGAGCGGGTTGAACTTTTTGCCGGAGAGGACGTACATCAGTTTGCCGAACAGCACGCCGCCCGCTGTGTCGAGCACGAAGGCCAGCAAGCCGATGCCCAGAATCAACAGCGTGTCGAGTTGCAGAAATTTCTCGCCGGCCATCGTGGAGCCGATGACCAATCCCAAAAACACGGTGGCCGTGTTGGCGATCTCGTTCTGCGCGGCCTTGCTCAACCGCTCCACCGCGCCCGACTCGCGCAGAAGGTTGCCGAACATGAGTGTGGCGATGAGCGGCGAGGCCACCGGGGCCATGAGCGAAACGATGACGGTGACGACGATGGGAAAGAGAACGCGGACGACGCGAGGCACGGGCCGCTGTGTGTACGGCATCCGCACTTTGCGCTCGGCGTCGGTGGTGAGCAGGCGCATCACCGGCGGCTGGATGATGGGCACAAGCGACATGTAACTGTACGCGGTGACGGCAATGGCCCCCAGCAAATGCGGCGCGAGTTTCGTCGAAACATAAATGGCGGTCGGCCCGTCAATCGCGCCAATGATCCCAATCGAACCAGCCTCCTTCAGATCGAATCCGAGAAGCAGGGCCAGCATCAGCGTGCCGAAGATTCCAAATTGCCCCGCCGCGCCGAGCAGAGCCATCTTCGGGTTTTCGAGCAGAGGGCCGAAGTCGGTCATTGCCCCCACGCCGATGAAAATGAGCAGAGGAAAAATTTCGGTGCGCACCCCGGCGTTGTAAAGGATGCCCAGCAATCCTTCGGGGCTGGCGATGCCGGTGAGCGGCAGGTTCGTCCAGATCGCGCCGAAGCCGATGGGGATGAGCAGAGTCGGCTCATAATCTTTGGCAATGGCAAGATAGATCAGCACGCCGCCTGCGGCCATCATCACCACGCCCTGCCAGGTGAGGTTGAGCGGCGCTTGCAAAAGAATGAGCAGTGAACTGAGATCCATGCCGCCTCACTCGAAGGTGATCAATGTGTCGCCGTAAGCCACGCCCTGCCCCTCGCCCACTTCCACCGTCGCAACCACGCCCTCGCGCGGCGAGCGAATGGCGCTCTTCATCTTCATCGCTTCCAGCGCGCACAATTGCTGGCCGATTGAAACTCTATCGCCCGGTTTGATATTGATGTCGAGGATCGCTCCGGGCATGGGCGCTTTGATTTGCTTCGAGGACTGGCCGATGGGTGCGGACGATTTGCCGCCGGGAACTTTGCTCGGCGGGGCGGCGGGCTTGGGCTGGGGCGCCGACACGGCGGCCACCGATTCGGCCTCCGCCGATTCGATGGCGACGGTGTGCGGTGTTCCGTTCACGATCACAGTGAGCGGCGAGGCCGCCGGGTCTTCGATCTCTACAATGTAAGGCTTATCGTTAACGATGACTTTCAGGCGATGCGTCACAATACTCTCCAAGCGCAGGGCGAGGGCAAGCCTCGCGGTGTGGGCGAGGGCAAGTCTCGCCCCTACGATTTTCTCCGAATGACGGGGCGCGCGCGATTCGATTGCCACCACGCGCCGCGCCCGGACTCCAGCGCCGCGCCCAACTGTTGGCGATCATTCGCGGATCGAATCAGGCGCAACGCGACGGCGATGGCGGCGGCCACTTCCTCTTCTTCGCTCACGCTCGCCTCCTCGATCGTCGCGGCAATCGGCTCGGCCTCCGCGCTCGCCTCTGCTTCCGGCTTCGGCTGAAAGAGCCGCGTGAGCAGGCTGATGACGGCGATGATGAAGGTGAGGGCGGCAAAGGTGATGCTCAAGCCGAGCGCGCTCACGATAGCCCCTTGTGCGATCTCATTCATAGCGCGGCCTCCCGCCGCAACCTTTTTCTTTCACCGCTGAGGGCATGGAGAACACCGAGAAACAACTCAAGCATCTCTGTGGACTCTGTGGTGAGATCTTCTCGCCCGGCGAATTTCATAGCGGCATTGTCCCGTGTTTCTTCGCGGGGAGCGAGGCTTGTTTGTCGCGCAGAAGTTCGAGCGCGGCGATGAGGCGAGGCCGCGTCTCGGCGGGAATGAGGATGTCGTCCACGTGGCCGCTGGCGGCGGATCGGTACGGCCCGGCAAACTTGTCACGGAATTCGGTCACCAATCGTTCGCGCTCGGCATCCGCGTTTTCTTTCATTTGCTTCAACTCTTTGCCGTAGAGAATGTTCACCGCGCCCTCCGCGCCCATCACCGCGATCTCGGCGGTGGGCCAGGCGTACACGAGATCGGCGCGAATGTATTTGCTGCTCATCACGATGTATGCGCCGCCGTAGGCCTTGCGGGTGATGACGGCAAGTTTGGGCACGGTGGCTTCGGAATAGGCGTACACGATCTTTGCGCCGTGCCGGATGATGCCGCCGTGCTCTTGCATCGAGCCGGGCATGAAGCCGGGGCAATCCACAAAGGTGATGAGCGGAATGTTGAAGGCGTCGGCGAAGCGAATGAAGCGGGCGATTTTGTCGGAGGCGTCAATGTCGATCACTCCGGCGAGGTTGAGCGGCTGTTGGGCCACGAGGCCCACCACTTGCCCGTGCAATCGGGCGAAGCCGACGATGGCGTTGGCGGCAAAGTATTCGTGCACCTCGAAGAAAGACTCATGGTCGAAGATTCGGGCGATGGCTTCTTTCATGTCGTAGGGCATCGCCGGATCTGTGGGGACGAGGGTGTTGAGGTCGGCGTCCATCCGGCGCGGGTCGTCGGTGGGCGAAACGGAGGGGGGCGGCTCGGCGTTGTTCGACGGCAGGTAACTCAGAAGTTCGCGGGTGAGGCGCAGGGCGTCGTCTTCGCCTTCGGCGGCGAAGTGAGCCACGCCGCTCACCGTGTTGTGAGTCATTGCCCCGCCCAATGTTTCGAGATCGATCTCTTCGCTCGTCACCGTTTTGATCACTTCCGGCCCGGTGATGAACATGTGGCTCGTGCCTTTGGTCATGATCACGAAATCGGTGAGGCCGGGCGAATAGACCGAGCCGCCGGCGCACGGGCCGAGCATGACGCTGATCTGCGGGATGACGCCGCTGGCCTGCGTGTTGCGCCAGAAGAGTTCGGAGTATCCGGCGAGGCTGTACACGCCCTCTTGGATTCGGGCGCCCACCGAGTCGTTGAGATTGATCATCGGCACGCCCGCTTCGAGGGCGAGATCCATGATCTTTGCCGCCTTCTGCCCCTGCGCTTCGGAGAACGATCCGCCGAGCACGGTGAAATCCTGCGCGGCCACGCACACCCGCCGCCCGCCGATTTTGCCGAAGCCCACCACCACGCTGTCGCCCGCATATCGCTGATCGGCCATGCCGAAATCGGAATGGCGGTGAGTGATGTAGGAATCAATTTCGTTGAACGTGCCTTCGTCGAGCAAACGATGGATGCGCTCGCGCGCGGTGAGTTTGCCTTTGGCATGCTGGGCTTCGATGCGCGATGGCCCGCCGCCGAGTTGAGTCTGTTTGCGCTGTTCAGCGAGTCGGGCGATGAGATCGGCGTGAGAGGCGGCGTCACCGTTGGGCGGTTTCGCGTTTGCGGGTCGAGTCATTCAGTCTTCTCCTGAGGAGTGTCAGCACGGGTCAGCATAAATTGAATTGGAGCAAGCGGCGAGTATCAATTGCCACGAAAGCCGCTGCTTTTTGTCAGGCAGGCGAGGGCGCGTGTCCGGTCAATTCGCAGAGACTACTCGCGCTTGTAGGGTTTGAGCAGAGCCGCCGGGTAACTGGCGTTGCGTCCGGCGACGGTAAGCGCAGCAATGGTGACGAGGTAGGGAAGAGCGAGGAAAACTTCGTAGGGCAATTGCAGGCCGCTGGTTTGCAAACGCAGCTGCAGGGCGAACACGCCGCCGAATAGCAATGCGCCCCACAACACTTTGATCGGCTCCCAATTGCCGAAGATGATGAGCGCGATGCACACCCAGCCGCGCCCGGCGATGATGCCATAGGTGAATGCGCCCAACTGCGCCAGCGAGAGGAACGCGCCCGCCGCGCCCATCAACCCACTGCCGATCATCAGCGCGGCATACCGCACCCGATACACGCTGACTCCCGCCGCGTCGGCCGCCTCCGGGTTCTCGCCCACTGCCCGAATCTGTAACCCGAACGAAGTGCGATACAGCGCCCACCACACCAGCGGCACAATGGCGAGGGCAATATACGTGAGCGCGTACTGCTCGAAGATGGGACCGAGGATCGGAGTCTCGCCGAGCGGCGAGAGTCGAGAAAACGGATCGATGGAGGGCGGCACGCGCGGCTCGCCGAAGACGAGCCGAAAGCTGAAGAGCGAGAAGCCGGTGAGCAGAAGCGTAATGCCCAACCCCGACACGTGTTGATTCACGCCCAATTGCACGGCGAGGAAAGCCATCAGCAATCCGGCAAGCGCTCCGGCGAGGATGGCCGCTAACACGCCGAGCCACAGCGAGCCGCTGGCTCCGGCGACGACAAACCCCACGAACGCGCCGAAGAACATGATGCCCTCGATGCCGAGATTCAAAATGCCCGCGCGCTCGCAGAACAGTTCGCCCAGCGTGCCGAGAATGAGCGGAGTGGCGACTCGGAGGGTGGCGGCGATGAGGCCGATGAGGAAGATGTCCATCTCAGGCTCGCTTCTCTCCTCTCACGAGCGTGACCCGGTAGTTCTGCAACACAAACATGCCCAGCGTCGTGAGCAACAGCGCGGCCTGCACCACGTCGCCCAAATACGCGGGCACGCCCAGCGCGCGGCTCACTGTTTGTGCGCCGGTGTCGATGAGGCCGATGAACAGCGCCGCCAGCGCAACGCCCAACGGATCGAGTCCGCTCAACGTGGCGATGATGATTCCGGTGTATCCGTATCCCGGCGAAATTCCTTCGATCAAATGGAAATGGATTCCGGCCACTTCGCCCACTCCGGCTATCCCGGCAATGCCGCCACTGATGAGCGCGGCGGCCAACATCGTGCGCTCCACGTTCACTCCGGCGAAGCGGGCGGCGTTCTGCCCCAACCCGGCCGCCCTCATGCGCAGGCCCAGCGCCGCGCGCGACATGATGAACCACACGACGATCAACGTGATGGCGGCGACGATCAATCCGACGTGCACGCGCGAGCGCGGAATGAGTTTGAAGAACACCGTGCTCTCGGCGATCTGCGGCGACTGCGGCCAGCCCGACACCGGATCGCGCCACGGGCCGTTGAGCAGAAAACTGATGACGAACAGAACCACAGTGTTGAGCAGAAGAGTCGTCACCACTTCGTCCACCGAAAGCTTCACCCGCAGAAGCGCGGGCGTGAGCGCCCACAACATCCCGGCAGCGAATCCGCCAACGATCATCAATGGGATGGCGGCGAACGATGGCAGTCCGCCGAGCAGTGTGCCCAGCCACGCGGCGGCGACCGCTCCAGCATACAATTGTCCCTCCGCGCCGATGTTCCAGTATCCCGACGAAAACGCAAACGTCACCGCCGCGCCGGTGAGCAACAGTGGCGTGGCTTTCACCAGAATCTCCAGCACGCTCATCCGGCTCGAAAGCGGGGCGATCAAGAAATGATAGTACGCTTCGAGCGGATTGGCTCCGGCCCACACCACCAACACGGCGGTGAGAATGAAGGTGACGACGACGGCGATGATCGGGATCAGTGGCCGCACCCACACCGGCGCGGGGACGCGCTCAATCTTTAATCCCATCGGCCATCTCCTTCGCACCCGACATCAACAGCCCCAACAGTTCGGCGTCGGCCTCCCCCGCGCGCAAAATGCCCACGATGCGCCCCTCGTAAATCACGGCGATGCGATCGGAGAGGGCGAGAATCTCATCGAGGTCTTCCGAGATGAGCAGAACCGCCGCGCCGCGGTCGCGCTGTTCGAGCAGTTTGCCGCGCACGTAATCGGTCGCGCCCACGTCGAGGCCGCGCGTGGGCTGAGCGGCGATGACGACTTGCGGCTTGCGCGAGAGCGCCCGCGCCAGAATCGCTTTTTGCATGTTGCCGCCGGAAAGCGCGCGGATGCGAGTCGTCGGCGCGGCTTTGATTTGATATTCGGCGATCAGTTTTTCGGCGTTCTCGCGGATGCGGCGATGATCGAGCATCCCGTTGGCGGTGAAGTCTTGCAAATTTTCGAGCGCGAGATTCTCCGCCACCGTTAACTCGCCGACGACTCCCTCGTGCCGATCTTCGGGGATGCGGCCAACTCCGGCGGCGGCCAGTTGTGAGGGGGAAGCGTGGGTGAGGTTCCGGCCCCCCACGCGAAGGTTGCCGGCCTTCGGCTTCAACGTCCCGGCCAGCGCTTGCGTCAGTTCGGTTTGCCCGTTGCCCGACACGCCGGCGATCCCCAACACTTCTCCAGCGCGCACGTCAAACGACAGGCCTTTGAGGGCCGGCCAACCTTTTTTGTCGAGGACGAGCAAACCATCCACGCGCAGCAGCGGCTCGCCCTGCGCGCGCGCGCCCTCTTTCGTCACGCCGAACGTTTCGCGCCCCACCATCATCCGCGCCAATTCTTTTTGCGTCGTCGCGCTTTTATTCACCGTGCCCGCCGCGCGCCCGCCGCGCAGAACGGTGATGCGCTGGCACACGGCCATCACTTCGTTGAGTTTGTGCGAAATGAAAATGACCGACAGCCCCTCACTCTGCAACCGCCTCAGAGTCTCGAACAGCACGTCCACTTCCTGCGGCACGAGCACCGCCGTCGGCTCGTCGAGGATGAGCACGCGGGCGTTGCGATAGAGGGCTTTGAAGATTTCGACCCTCTGCCGCTCGCCGACCGAGAGATGGCGAACCAATGCATCGGGGTTGATCTCGATTCCGAATCGGGCGGCGGAGTCGGCCACCTTTTGGCGAGCGGCTTTTGGATCGAAGGCGAGGCCGCCAGCCTGTCCGAGCGACACGTTCTCGGTGACGGTGAGGGTGGGCACGAGGGTGAAGTGCTGCGTGACCATGCCGATGCCGAGTCCGATGGCGTCTTTGGGCGAGGCGATGTGCGCCGGTTGGCCGCCGACGACTATCTCGCCCGAGTCGGCGCGATAGAGGCCGTAGAGGATGCGCATGAGCGTGGTTTTGCCCGCGCCGTTCTCGCCGAGCAGGGCATGAATCTCGCCGGGCGCGAGATCGAAGTTGACGTTGTCGTTGGCTAACAGAGCGCCGAACCGTTTGGTGACGCTCCGCATTTCGATGGCGTGCATAAGGGGGATCATCACCCCAACCCCTCTCCCTGTGAGAGAGGGGTTGGGGGTGAGGGCGGGAGAACTTTAGTTGACGGGCTGTGGCTGTTGCTCGTCGATGTCCACGCGGAAGAGGCCGCTCTTGATCTGCTCTTCTCTTTCTTTGACCATTGCCGCAAGGTCAGCCGGTATCTTGCTTTCGGTGGCGTGGAAGGGGGCGAGGCTCGCGCCGCCTTTGGCCACCATGCTGAAGTCTTTCAAGTCTTGCGCGGTGTAGGCGCCGCTCGCCACTTGATTGATGATGTAATCCACGGTGGGGTTCATGTTCCACACCGGGCTGCTCACCACGAAGTCGGGCGCGAGATCGCTCTGATCGCTCATATTGCCGAAGGCGAACAGGCTGTTCTCCTGCGCCGCCTCGATCACGCCGAAGCGCTCGGCGTACAACACATCCGCGCCGGAATCGATCTGGGCCAGCGCGGCTTCTTTGGCCGCCGCCGGATCGAACCACGAGTTGATGAACGTCACCAGCACTTTGGCTTCGGGGTTCACCGATTTGGCCCCGGCGACGAAGGCGTTGACCAGCCGGTTCACTTCGGGCACCGGGTGGCCGCCCACCACGCCGATGGTATTGCTTTGGGTGAGGCCTCCGGCCAACATGCCGCACAGGTAGGCCGGTTCATGAATCCAATTGTCGAACACCGACACGTTCGGCTCCGACGGCCCGAGGCCCGAGCCGAAGACGAAGGCAATGTCGGGGTAATCGGCGGCCACGCGGCGCACGGCCTCTTCGTTGCCGAAGGCGTCGCCGAAGATGATGTTCGGTTGCTGTTGCTCGGAGACTTCGCGCAGCACGCGCTCCATATCTCCGGCGTAACCGATGTCGTCGGTGTAGGTGTATTCGATCTTGCCCTCGTCCTGCGCCGCCAGCAGAGCGGAGTGGATCACGCCGTCCCACGGCTCTTCGATGGGCGTGGCGAACGCGCCGAACACTTTCAGTTTTGCGGCAGGGGCTTCGGTGGGAATGACGGTGACTTGCACCTCAACTTGTTTGGTCACTTCGACTTGCACTTGCTGGGTGACCACCACCGTTTCAACAACTTTCTCCGGCGTCGGCGTGGCGCACCCGGCCGCGAGGCCGACGAGCAGAATGCCGAGCGCCAGCAACGACCACAATGCTTTTTTGGACATGAGTTTTCCTCCTCGATTCTCTGTTGGGCCTATGAGTTAATCTATGTCGCTCGTGATCCGTGAGAAGTCATCGCTTGCGAGTGATCACCTCCTTTGTTGCTCAAACTTCACAGGTCTTTGAGACCCGCGAGGTTTTTCTAATCTTCGCCAATATCCTCGTTCCACAATTCGGGGTTGTTCTTGATGAACTCGCGCATCAACTGGATGCACTCTTCGTTCTGCAACACCGTCACCTCCACGCCGCGCGAGCGCAAGTGATCCTCGTCGCCCATGAAGGTGGCGTTCTCGCCGACGATCACCTTTTTGATTCCGTAGAGCACGATAGCGCCGCTGCACATGGGGCACGGCGAGAGGGTGGTGTACAGCGTTGATTCGTAATAGACCTTTGCTTTTTGGCGGCCGGCGTTCTCCAGCGCGTTCATCTCGCCGTGATGGATGACGCTTCCGCGCTGGACGCGTTGATTGTGGCCCCGCCCCAGAATCTTGCCGTTGTGCGCAATCACCGAGCCGATGGGGATGCCGCCTTCACTCAAACCTTTTTTGGCCTCGTCGATTGCCGCCCGCATGAATTCATCCATTGGCTTGCCTCCTTCGGTTGTGCGCTCAATTATATGCCATGTGAGAGCGAACACCAACAAAAACGACGGGCGATGTTGCCATCGTCCGCCGTTCATAGCTCATCGCCTGTCTGCCTACTTCACGATCCCGGCGTCCATCATCGCCAGATACACCTTCTCCGATGAATATGGCGGCGACTCCATTCGGATGCCGACCGCGTCGAAGATGGCGTTGGCCACCGCCGGGATGGTGGGCACCATCGAGTGCTCGCCAATGCCGCGCGCGCCCCACGGGCCATCGTCCTGCGGCACTTCCACGATCTCCGAGAAGAGTTCGTGCGGCACATCGGCGGTGGTGGCAATGCGATAATCCACGAACGATGGATTGGTCACCACCCCGTTCTTCAGTTTGAGCGCTTCGAACAGCGCCGTGCTGATGCCCTGCACGAGTCCGCCTTCCATTTGCGCCTTCACCATTTCCGGGTTGATGGCCTTGCCCATGTCGAAGGCGGCGGCGGCGCGCAGCACTTCCACCCGGCCGGTGTCCATGTCCACTTCCACTTCCACTGCTTGCGCGCCGGTGGTGTAATGAACAACGGCGCGCGGCCCCTGCCCGGTTTCCGCGTCTAACCCGGTAACGTAGGTGGGCATGAAACTGCCGCGCCCCAGCACCGGCTTCCCGATCCATCCATCGCCCTTCGGATTCGGCAACCCGTAGATCACCATATTCTTCAGCGGCATCGACTCTTCGGTCTTGTACGAGATCACGTTGCCGTTGACGATGTCGAGGTTGTCGGGATCTTCATCCCACGCTTCGGCGGCCAGATCGAGAATCTGTTGGCGGGCGTCTTTGGCGGCGGCCACCACCGCGTTGCCCATACTCCACGTGAGCCGGCTGGCGACCGTTTGCCATTCATACGGGCTGTACTTCGTGTCCACCGGCGTGGCCACTTTCACCCAATCGTAGGGGACGCCGAGCGCGGCGGCGGCCATTTGCGCCATCACCGTAAACGTGCCCTGCCCGATCTCTTGCCCGCCGAGGGCCACCGTCACCGTGCCATCCTCGCTCAACGTGATCTGCGCGCTCGACCCGGCGTTGGGCGGCATAGCCGGAGCCTTCCACATCATGGCAATGCCTTTGCCGCGCCGTTTGTTGGGAGCGCTCGGCTGGCTCTTCTTTCCCCAGCCGATGTCTTTGGCAACTCGGTCGATGCACTCCGGCAAGCCAATGGGGTGCATCGTCATTCCGGTGGCAACGGTGTCGCCGCCGCGAATGCAGTTGAGCTGGCGGAACTCCACCGGATCGATACCAATGTGATGCGCCAGATCGTCCACGCATTGCTCGAGTCCCGAATGCAGTTCGGGCATCCCGAATCCGCGCATGGGGCCGCCCACCGGATGATTGGTGTACACACATATCGAATCCACTTTGACGTTGGGCACGTCATAAGGGCCGGTGCCGCTGTAGCCTCCGGCGCGAGTCATGTTCACGCCGTATTCGGTATACGCGCCCGCGTCCCAATAGTATGTGTTCTCCATCGCCAGCAGTCGGCCTTCTTTGTCACAGCCCATCTTGAAATGCGCCACGAGTCCCTGCCGCACGAAGGTGGTGAAAAATTCCTCTTCGCGGGTGAGGCGCAGTTTCACCGGGCGGCCTTTCACCGCTTTGGCAATCACCACCGCCAGCGCCTCCATGCTCACACCCGCTTTCGATCCGAAGCCGCCGCCCACCACCGGAGCGATCACTTGAATTTTGCTCTGCGAGAGTCCCAACGCTTTGGCGATGAGATTGCGCTGAGCGAACGGCGATTGCGAACTGCCCCACAGGGTGATGTTGTCGCCCTCATCCCATTTGGCGACCGCCACGTGCGGCTCGATGGGCACGTGTTGAATGTGCGGCACGCGATACTTCTTCTCGACGATAGCCGCGCACTGCGCCCACGCCAAGTCGGCATCCCCGCGCCGAATCTTGAAATGATTCGAAATGTTCGTTCCCGGTTTGGGGAAGACAAAGTTCACCACTTCGTATTGGCCGAGATCGGGGTGCAACAGCGGCGCATCGGGGCCGACGCCGAACTCCGGATCGAATACGCCCGGCAGTGGTTCGTATTCGACTTCGATCAACTCCAACGCTTTCTCCGCCGTCTCTTCATCTACAGCGGCCACCCCGGCCACCGGGTCGCCCACGTAACGCGCGCGGTCGCGGCAGAAGATGTGCCGATCCTGCAAATAGAGTCCAATGAAACCGGGAGTCTCATCTCCGGTGACGATGGCTTTCACGCCGGGCAAGGCTTTGGCTTTGCTCACATCGATCTTTTTGATCAGCGCGTGCGGGTGCGGACTGCGCAAAATGCGGGCGTACAGCAATCCCGGCCCGAATTGAAAATCGTCGGCGAACTGCGTTGCGCCGATTGCTTTTTCGCGCGCGTCGAGTCGGATGACGCTTTCGCCGATCACGTCGGGGATACGGCCACCGTCGTTCGCGCTTTGTTTGTTGTCAGCCATATTGCCTCCTGCCCTATGCCGGTTCGGCGTGGCCGCGCTTGGCCGCTTCTTTGACTGCTTTGATGATTCGCACGTAGCCCGTGCAGCGGCACAAGTTGCCCGACAGCGCATCGCGGATGTCGTGATCGGCGGGGTTGGGGCGGCGATCCAGCAATGCCCGCGCCGAGATCAACATGCCCGGAATGCAGAAACCGCATTGCACCGCCCCTTCGGACACGAACAATTCCTGCAGTGGATCGAGTTGGCTGTCGTGCGCCAGCCCTTCCACCGTGACAATGTCCGCGCCGTCGGCTTCGACGGCGAGAACCATGCAGCTGTTCACTGCCTCGCCATTGAACAGCACGGTACACGCTCCGCACTCTCCTGCCGCGCAACCGTTCTTCGTTCCGGTGAGCGCCAGTTTGTCGCGCAGCATTTGCAACAGAGTCATATTCGACGGCACGTCCACCACATCCGTTGCGCCGTTGATGGTTGTTGTGATTCGATGATAGGCCATACGCAACATCAGTAGTCAGTGATCAGTAGTCAGTAGTCAGCAGCCTTCTTCTGATTTCTGACATCTGACTTTTATCTACTGAATCCTCCCCCACACTTCCGCCACTGCTTGCTTGGTCAAATTCCTCACCATCAGTTTCCGATAGCGCGCGCTTCCACGCACATCGTCAATTGGGGTGGCGGCCTCCATCGCCGCGTTAGCCGCTTCGGCAATGACGGCGTCGGTGATCGGCTTTTCGGCCAGAATCTTTTCGGCGGCAACGGGCACGAGCGGCACGGGCGCCACCGAGGCCAGCGCGATCCGGAATCGGTATCCCGACGGAGTCTCGCCATCGCGCCAGCCCAGCGCGGTGACGCCGATGATTGCCAGATCACCAATGTTGTTGCGGCCCAGTTTGATGTATTTGCCCGCCGCGCCTTTGGGGGGCAGGGGCAGATGAACGGCGGTGACGACATCGCCCGCTTGAAGTTGGGTGCGCCCCGGTCCGAGGAAGAACCCGTCCAACGGTTCGCGGCGGAAGCCGCCGACTCCGTGCACGCTGAGCGAGCCGCCGAAGACCATGCCCGCGCCAATGGTGTCGCCCGCCGGAGAGGCGTTGCAGATGTTACCGGCGATGGTGGCGCGGCTTCGCAGTTGAAAACTGGCGACGGAGTGCGCGGCTTCGGCCAACAAGGGATAGTGCGCTTTCACTTCCGCCGACTCGGCGATTTGATTCATGTTCACCGCCGCGCCGATGGTGAGGCCGGCCCGCGGATCGAAGGAAACCGACTTCATTCCCTCCAACCCTTTCACGTCCACCAGATATTTTTCTTTCCAAAAACCGTCGCGCATTCGGACGAAGACATCGGTGCCGCCCACGAAGATGCGCGCGTCTTTCGAGTGCTCGGCCAAAAAGGCGCTGGCTTCGGCCAACGTCTTTGGCTTGATGTAATCGAATTCGGGGAGTCCGGGGTGCGCTGTGAGCACGGCGCTCTCTCCTTTTCTATGATCAAGAATGTCTCGGAAGATCATATCACCATCCGAGACATTCTCCTCTTGGACACTACAGGTTGAGGTTCTCGCGCTCTTCCACGCCGAAGAGTTTGGGCGGGAGGAGGAGGAACAACAGATTCATGAGGATGCCGACGATGGCCGAGAACACGATGGCCGGGATGCCGTTCGGGAAGATTCCCGGGATGGGGAACGGGAACAAGCCATCCTTCAGCGCCAAGTTGCCGCCGATGCCGCAGACGAGGATCGTTGCGCCCACTGCCAGCTGGCGCGGCTCGAACAGATTCACTTTCTCGGACTGAATGAGCGCAACGCCTTGCATACCGATCACGCCGAACAGATAGATAGCCAGCCCGCCGGTGACCGCCACCGGCACCGTGTTGACCAACGCGGCCAGTTTGCCGATGAAGCCGAGCAGTATGGCGATGACGCCCGCCGCCATGAGCACCGGCACCGAGTAGTTGCGCGTGATGGCCATGAGGCTGTTGTTCTCGCCATAATTCGTTCCGGCGCACCCGCCGAAGAAACCGACGATGAGATCATCGGCGCCATCGGCGATGAGGTTGAGGCCGATCAGTTTCTTGATCTCCAGCGGCGCTTTGCCCAGCTCTTTCGCCAGCGCGTCAATGTACAGACTCATCTGATACAGATGTGCCGTGCTCTCCGGAATGGTGGCGATGGCGATCAGCGAAATGCTCACCACCGCGCCCCACGCCCGGGGATCGGCGAAAGCCGGAAGGGTGATGGCCGGCACGCGCACCCATGCCGCGTCGGCCACCAACTGGAAGTTGACCAGGCCGAACGGGATCGCCACAATGTAACCCACAATCGCCCCCAACAGAATCGGCAACATGCCGAGCAGCCCTTTGCCCTGAAGATAAACCGAGAAGGCGACGGTGACGATCAGGGTGATGAGGGCAACGCCCCAGTGCGCGCCAGCCATGCCCAGCGCCGCGCCGGCCAACGCAATGCCGATCACCATTGCCACACTGCCGGTGATCACCGGCGGCAGCACTTTGTCGAGCGCCGCTTTGCCGATGCGCATGATCAACAAGCCAACCAGAATCTCGACAATCGCCGTGCCCATGATGCCCACTTGCACGATCTTCACTCCCTCCGGGCAATAGAAGGTGGCCGGGTCGGCGAAGCAGTCGTTGGCATACAGACTCATGGTGGTGATGACCACCGAGATGTAACTGAACGACGAGCCGTAATACATTGGAATCTTGCGGTTCGAGACGAGCAGGGCGATGATGGTGCCCAGCCCGCTGGCAAGCAGGGTGACGCCCACATCGAACTTGGTGAGGATGGCGACCAATACCGTCGCCGGGAACATGGTGAGCACCTGCTGAATGCCGAGACTGATCATCGCCCCCCACGGGGGAACGTCTTGCGGCAAATAACCGAACACTTTCTTTTCTACAGCGGAAGTTGCCATTGGTTTTTTGTGCTCCTATATTTTGGGGTTGGTGGATCAACAAGTGTAAACGCCAGCGCGAATCGAATTTGTCGCCAGTATCACCTCCTTCATCCACAAAGCGGACTTTGGGCAGGCGCATAAACGCCTCGCGCTCCGACGACCGCAAGCCGGAGCGCCTTGCCAGACAGGGATAGCAAGCGTATCGTAGTACAGCCACTGCGAAGCTGTCTCATGTCATGTGGCCGCGAATCGCGCGCCAGATGTCATCTTCGGCATTCGCAGAAACCGCACGCTTCGCAATAATGATCAACTCTCAACGCGGGAAGAAGTTGCGCGCCAACCGCTCTGCGCCATCACCGTGGCCGGCGGCAGTGAACGGCTCATCCGTACAAGGCGGCAATATCGCCAATGGCGCTCCAATTGCGAGAGTCGTCCCGCGCCTGCGTTGCCAAATCACCCCGCCGCGAATACACTGTGATCGCGTGAGTCCGTCACTGCCCCCTCGCCCTTCGCAGAGCCTCCGCGCCGCCGGCATTGGCCGCGCCGCCCTGCAAACCCTGCGCGCCGAAACGCGCGCCGCCGTCAGCGGCCTCACCTCGCGCGGCATCTTCCTCGCCACGCCCACCGCGCGCATCCTCTTCCTCTCCTTCGAGACTCATCGCGGCCCGCTCACCATCAACCTCGGCGATCCCCTTTCGATAGATCGCGGCGCGACTGCTGATCTCTCTCCCGATCGGATTGCCCTCCGCGACTTCGCCATCCGTGTGGACGCCGACACCGTTTGGCAACCCGCGCCGCTCACTCAACCCATCTTGCCCGCGACCCTCCAGCGCGAGATCGCGCAAAGCCTCGCGCAAGAGATCATCGCCGTCAAAGGCGCAGGTGGCTTCGGCGGCCTCATCCTGCCGCTCCTCGACGAGTCGGCGCCCCCACCGGATCCGGCCCTGTCGATCCTCCTCCGTCTGCGCGAGTCGATTCGGAATCGCCAATGGGCGCAAGCCGCAGAACGCGCCGCCCCGTTGATCGGGCTGGGGCGCGGCCTCACCC
>Ga0194120_10001698_pt1 | contig 39429 bp, 34 predicted proteins | sample TA2MahCa65mmetaG_FD_148642 | JGI IMG/M metagenome (GOLD analysis project Ga0194120, IMG submission 148642) | Freshwater microbial communities from Lake Tanganyika, Tanzania - TA2015019 Mahale Deep Cast 65m | ecosystem: Environmental > Aquatic > Freshwater > Lake | place: Tanzania: Lake...
GACGGCGCCGCATGGGGCTCGAGCGGCTCCTCCAGCCGCGGCGACGTCCGCATCGGCATGCACAACATCGACGGCTCCGGCGGCATCCTCGCCTCCAACTTCTTCCCCTCCTCCGGCGGCGACATGGTCATCGACTCCGGCGACTTCTGGGCCTCCGGCGCCCCCTCCTACACCTTCTTCTACAACGTCATCATGCACGAGCACGGGCACGGGCTGGGCATCTCCCACGTCTGCCCCGCCAACAGCACCAAGCTCATGGAGCCCTTCGCCACCGCCTCCTTCCGCGGACCCCAGCACGACGACCTCCGCGCCGTCATGCGCAACTACAACGACTCCTACTTCCCCAACAACTCCATCGCCACCGCCGAGCCCATCTCACCGGCCGTCGGCGTCGGCTCCACCATCGTCATCGGTGCCCAGCCCGCGGGCGAGCCCACGGTGGCGCCGGGCTCGATCGTCGGGCTCGCCTTCCCGGGCCAGCAGGACTACTTCCGCGTCGACGCCGGGGCCTCCGCCAAGGTCGTCACGCTCCGCCTGCTCATCATCGGGACGACCTACGAGAGCACGGCCCAGTCGGGCTCCAACTGCCCCGGGGGCGGCTCGATCAACTCGGCGCAGATGATCAACATGGGCATCCAGGCCCTCGGCAACGAGTCCGGCAATCCCAGCTACGCCGATCAGTCCTCGGGCGGGCTTGGCGTGAATGAGACGATCACGTCGCTGCTGGTCCCGCCCGGCAACTTCTTCATCCGCGCCTACGGCCAGGGCGGCACCGACCTGGGCACGCAGCTCTTCCGCGTCGAGGTCCAGGGTCTCAGCCAGCCCGCCTTCACCGCCTCCGACGACACCTTCAACGACAAGGTCCAGCTCAGCTGGCCCTTCTTCAACGCCGCCCAGAACCACCGCATCTTCCGCGGCACCACCACCACCTTCGCCCAGGCCACGCAGATCGCCCAGGTCACCGGCCTCACCGCCTCCTACAACGACACCACCGCCGCCGCCGGAGCCCAGTACTACTACTGGATCCAGACCCAGCAGTACACCACCAGCTCGCCCTACAAGCTCTGGGCCGGGCCCGAGGCCGGGCGCCGGGCCGCCCAGCCCTGCCTGGGCGACTGGAACAGCGACGGCGTCGTCGACTTCAACGACTTCCTCGACTTCCTCAATGACTACAACAGCGGCGCCCCGCGGGCCGACCTCAACGGCGACGGCGTCGTCGACTTCAACGACTTCCTTGAGTTCCTCAACGCCTACAACACCCCCTGCTGAGCACGACTCCCCCGCCGACCGCTCGGCGGGCTCACCGAAAGCGAGGGACCGGGTCGGGCACGCGACCCGGTCCCTGTCGCCTTCTGGGACCATGCCTCTTGGCATCGGGCCCCCCTTCTGGTAGATTGGTGCGGACACGCCCACGCGTCGCCACCCCGGAGCCCACGCCATGCTGCGCCCTGTCACGCTCGCCCTGCTGTCGGCGACCGCACTCCCCGCTCTCGCCGCCGAGTCCGCCTCCATCAACCTCACCGGCGTCCAGATCCGAAACGCCACCACCGTCAACCGCGACAGCGCCCCCGGCACCATCGACCCCGCCAAGCGCTACACCTACCTCATCGACGGCATGGTCCGCGGCCGCGGCGGCGTCCTCGGCACCCTCTACCCAAGCCCCACCCCCCTCGCCACCGTCATGGAGGCCCTCAGCCCGGGCTCCTCCGAAGACCTCGCCGGCACCTTCTGGAACGCCCCAGGCACCCACCCCATCGCCCCCGCCCCCGTCACCCAGTCCGGCTCCACCGTCATCCTCGGCCTCACCGTCAACTTCTCCCTCACCCTCGCCTTCGGCATCCGCGCCGACAACGTCGCCTTCTTCTCCCTCACCGACGTCGTCCTCACCCCCAGCCTCCTCACCGGCTACCTCGAGTTCACCAGCGGCGCCGCCGTCATCACACGCGTCCAGTGCGCCGCCGACCTCAACGCCGACGGCGTCGTCGACTTCAACGACCTCCTCGAGTTCCTCAACCTCTTCAACGCCGGCGATGCCCTCGCCGACGTCAACGCCGACGACGTCGTCGACTTCAACGACTTCCTCGAGTTCCTCAACATCTTCAACGCGCCCTGCTGACCCCCCCGGGCGGGAGGAGGGGGGTGGGTTCGCTCGCCTCACAACTCGAACACGTACTCGTCGCGCAACACCGCCGCGGCGCCGTCCGGGCCCGTGGTCTCGAACGACGCCCGCAGCCGCACCCGGCGCCCCGGGCCCTCCCCCCCGCGCTCCGGGAGCGAATCCACCCACGCCGGAAGGTCCTTGAGGGCCAGGCGGTACGTCCGCGTCGCCGGCTCGAATCGGAGCTGGTTCTCGCTCGCGTCCGTCAGGTCGATCGTCCAGACGGCGCTCTGCTCCTCCAGCCCGGGCGTGGCACCGGCGGTCGGGCGGAAGAGCATGACCCGCAGCACCCCCAGCCCCTTGGCCGAGTCCCCCCAGCGGTCCTTGAGCTCGACCCGCAGCACGATCCGCGTGCGCCCGTCCTCGCCCCGCTCCGCGTGCGTGAGCGGGTAGATCCGCATCGACGAGGGCGCGAACGCGAACGGACCCTCCGCCACCGGCCCGCCCAGCCCGCGCAGCCCGCCGCAGCCCGCCAGAACCACGCAGAGTGTCGCGACCGCCAGGCGCATGCCGCTCAGTCTACGAGCCCCCCGCGCGAGCGGGGAGCGGCTCCGCGAGCAGGGGTGCCATCGGTTCAATCACGGTCGCCCGACGCGGGCTCAACACCAGGCGTTGTAGTAGTCAAGGAAGTCGTTGAAGTCGATGACGCCGCCCTCGTTCCAGTCGGCCCTGGAGCAAGCGCCGCCTCCCGTGCCCGGGCAGGGAGACGACGAACAGGGCCGGCGGGCGATGAACGGCGTGGTCACTTCGCCGGCGTGTTCCCGGCGATGGCAAAGGACCCCCCGACCACCACCCGCGGCGTGAGCGGGCCCGTGCCGTCCGGGCCCCACAGGGCGGCGACCGACACCACAAGCCCGGCCCCCGCGACCCCCGGGAGCGTCGCTGTCGACGGATCAAGGGGCTGCCACCGGCACAGGGCCGCCGCGCGGCTCGCGCCCAGCATCGAAACGACAAGCAGCAGGCACCCGGTCAGGCGTGCCCGCCAGGCAGTGCCGAGCGTCGGGAGAATCAACATCAACATGGGCGAGGTTCCTCGAGGGGGTTCGACGCCGACGTGCGCCGCGAGCCGCCAGGATTGCAACTGCACCGGGAATCACCACACGGACGCGCGCTGAAGAGGTTGCATGCGTCCGAGAACTCGGCAGGGCCCGGCATGGAGCCTTGGGTCGAGGAAGCCGCTCCGATGGCCCCCGCGGTCCGACCGGGGCCTCACGGCGCCGGGGCCAGGCGGCGGAACTCCGCCGAGTAGGAGAGCGTCCACAGGCGCCCGCGGTCCACGCCCTGCCCCTCCGTGTAACGGGCGAACGTCATCTGCGTGAACGCACGCCCGGTCGTGTCCACGAGCGTGCCCGGCACGTCGGGGTAGACGAGCATCGCGGCGATGACGTCGCGCTGCGACCACAGGTCGGCCTCGTTGCCCGCCACCAGGCGACCACGCACCAGCACCGTGAGCTCGACCAACCCCACGGTAAACGAGCCCGGGGCGGGGAGGCCCTGCGAGAGGTAGCTCACGAGCTGGTGCCCGCGCCGACCCACCCAGAAGCGGTGGGGGCCCGAGCCGAACAGGTCGATCCCCTTGTACGTGCTCATGACTGGGCCCCCGCGTCCTCGACGACGATCGGGTCGGCCCCGCCCGACGCCGACACCGCCACCAGCTCCACCGTGCGCACCGCCCCGCGCGACAGCGACAGCTCGTGCGACACGCCGACCACCACCGCGAAGCAGCTCACGCGCCGGCGCCCGCCCTCGCTCCCCGCCGGCGACGTGTACGCCACCAGGAGCGCCTCGTCGCCCGGCCTGGGCGAGGAGACGTCCTCCCGCGCCACCTGCTGCACCACACGGATGCCCACGCGCTGGCGCGGCACGTCCGCCAGCACCGCGTGCGGGCCCTCGTCGGACCATTCCAGCACCGTGCGGGCGGCGCGGCGGTCGATCACCATCGCCGTCACGTCCTCCCACGCCTCCGATCCGAACCGCACTCGCCTGGGGTTGAGCAAGAGCATGGGGGCTCCTATCGACGGCGGATGAGTTGCAGGACGCTGAGGCGCCGGATGGCGTCCGCCACGCCGTCGCCGTCGGTGTCGATGCGGACCTCGAGGCGTCGGCGTGCCTCGGCGAAGGCGCGGCGGTAGTGCTCGGCGCGGGCGATCAGGGGCGAGTTGGGGGCGGCGAGCGCCGACGCCGCGGCGTACACCGCGTGCAGCACGCCCAGCGCCTCCACCGCCGCCACGTCCCCCGGGTTCTTCACCGCCGAGGGGCCCAGCTCCCCCTCGCCGGGCGGGTCGGAGAGCCCGAGCATGCCCAGGAACTGTCGGTGCACCGGTGCGGCCTGGGGCGCGAAGGTGAAGACCGCCGCGGGGCGGTTGGCGATCGTCCCGGGGGGGATGGACGGGTCCGCCGCCGAGGCCCGCACGCGCGACACGGTCGCGGTGGCGGGCCCGAGGCGGGCGAGGATCTCGTACGCCACTCCGTCGATCGAGACGACGTGACCGGCGGTGACGCCCGCGGCGTCGAGAGCCACGTCCAGGCCCGTGAGCGTGAGCGTGGTGCCCGAGACCGAGCCGGTGCCGGCGCCCAGGCGCTGCCCGAGCCACTGCACGTCGCGGAAGAGGTTGGGTTCGATGGCGGCCAGGTCGCGGTCGGTCGCGAACACGTTGCACCCCCTTTGCAATCGGAAAACCCGCCGACGCCGGTGGGCGCCGGCGGGCGCACCCCCGTCAGACCGTCAGCCCGCGGACGAGCCCGTGGGCGTTCTCGTTCTTGAACTCGAGCGTGTACTCGCCGACGACGAGGCCCTCGAAGGCGTCGCCCTTGCTCGAGAGCGGCTTGAAGTGGAAGTTGCGTCCCGCGAGGGGGACCACCGACACGCGCGAGCTGTCGAGCAGGATCACGCTGTCGGCGGGGGCCCAGCGGCTGAGCACGATGCGGCAGACGCCGAAGTCGCTCTCGTAGACGCTGACCAGGTCGGTCATCCGCGTGCTCTCGGGCGCGAAGCGGCGCGAGGCGGCGACGAACTGGTTGATGGCCCGCTTCTGGCGCCCGCTCACGACGATGGTGTCGACGCGCCCCTGGCTCTGCTCCCAGACCGTGCGCAGGGCGGTGTTGAGGACGATCTCGTTGAGGTCCGTGCCCGCGCCGCCGCCCGACGGGAACCCGCCCTGCCCCGGCACGAAGCGGTTGGTGGCGATCTGGCGGGTGATCCCGTTCATGGATCGGCGCACGGAGGCCGAGCCCTGCGGGCTGGAGGCGGGGGCCGTGCCGTTGATGACGCAGTTCTCCAGGTCGCGGAGGAGCTCGCGCATGCGCTCCTGCTTCTGGTAGTCGACCTCGTCGGAGACGCCCGCCTGGCGCGAGGCCTGCATGGAGCCGGAGACGGAGACGGTGGCGGTGAAGATCTGGGTGTAGTTGGCGCGGCGGGCGCGGGAGGTGAAGCGGGCCGCCGGGGCGTCGTCGCCCTCGAGGGCGGCGTTGCCCAGGATGTTGAGCTTCATCCCGTTGGCCAGGGCGAAGCCGCTCGTCCCGCCGTAGCGCCGCACGACGGTGAGCACGTTGCCCGCGACGGCGGTGACCTGGATCACCTCGGGGGCGTCGGCGGGACGCAGCAGGTCGCCCACCTGGAAACGCGACCCGTTGAAGACGGTCAGGCTGGTGGCGTCGGTGGGGTTGGGCGTGAAGGTGGTCTGGTTGAGCGTGTCGAAGTTGGGCAGGAGCGTGTCCTCCAGCCACTCGTGCACGGTCGAGAACGCCGGGCGCTTGGCGTCGCCCAGGTGGTCGAGCAGAGGCGTCTCGTGCGGGCTGACGATCCCGATGATGTCGGAGACGTCCTCGGCCAGCTCGGGCAGGTCGGCGCCCGCGGCGAAGGTGGCCTTTCCGGTGAACGGCATGCGAATCCCCCTTTCGGCGCCGTCGACGGGACGGCGCGGTGTGTGAAACCGATCCCAACGTCAGAACCCGCGCTTGGCGCGGAGGTAACGGAGCAGCGTGCGCTGGTCGCCCGTCTCGCGGGCCTCCTGGGCCAGATCAGGGGGCGGCGGGGCGGTGAGCCGCCCGGCCATGGCCGAGGGGACGGGCCCGGCGCGGAAGAGGAAGGGCATGCGGGCCCGCAGGTCGCGGGCGGCGCGGGCCGCGTCCGGCTCGTCCATGGCGCCGAGGGCGTGCTCGGCGAGAACGACGGCGGCGTCGAGGTCGGCGGCGTCGGCCAACTCGCGCTCGAGGACCCGGCGACGCTCGGCGGCGCCGAGGCGGGCCTGGAGCGAGGCCGCAAGGGCCGTGAGGCGCTCCACCTCGGCCTGGAGCGCCCGGCATCGGGCCTGGGCCGCCCCGGGGTCGGCGAACTCCTCGCCGGGGCTGCGCGGGGGCTCGGGGTCGCCGGTCATCTCCTGGGTGCCGCCGGGCTCGCCCCCGGAGTTGGTCTGTCCCTGTCCGTCGTCGTCGCTGGTCATGGTGTTCTCCGTGTGGTGGTTCAGTCGATTCGGCCCTGTTCGTCCGGGGCGTAGCCCAGCTCGCCCAGCACGCGCGTGCGGGGCACGCCCAGCTCGATCTTGCGTGCGGCGGCGAGCGTCTCTTGGTTGCGGTCGACCGGGAGCGGGTCGGGCCACTCGATGCGCACGCCGCGATCGCCCTCGTCGGTCTTCAGCACGCCGGCGGAGTCGAGGGCGGTCAGGAGGAGACGGCTGACCTCCTCGACCCCCCGGCCGTAGGTGATGCGCTTGCGCTGCGTCTTGCTGGTGAGGCCCAGGAGGGTGATCCGCAGGGCGTTGGCGCTGGAGAGGTTGCCGATCTTGGCCCGCACGACGCCCGCCGCGATGGGCGGCACCGACGAGATCTTGTCGAGGGCCTCGCGGATCTCGTCGACGTGGCGGTCCTCGCTGGGCGAGTGGGCGTCGCCCCCGAAGGCCTGGATCTGGGCGTCGGGGTTGTCGGTGGACCAGATCTGTCCCGGGCCGACGAACGACTTCTCGAAGCCGTCGAGGCCCTTGGCCAGGTACATCTTGAAGGACTGGAACGTGACGCGGGCGGCCCGGTCCGACAGGCGCGTGTTCAGTTCGTCCTGGAGCGGGACCAGGGGCTCCACGTCGCTCAGACCCGTGTAGACGAAGGGCTGCGACAGGTTCTGCACGTGCACGATGGGCAGGCGCCCGCCCAGGAGCGCCAGCGGCTCGTCGTCCACGCGACGCCCGTCGATCGAGAGACGACGCCGCGCGGGCGTGAAGACCTCGGAGACTTCTTCCGTGGCTCGGCGGGCGGCCCTGCGCCGCAGGAACGACGGGGCATCGCTCTCGACACGGTTCACCTGGCGCCGGTAGTGGATGAGGTACGCGGCGACGCGGCGGTAGTCGCCCGGGTCGAGCAGGGGGATCCCGCGCGTCGGATCGACGACCTCGAGGCGCGTGCCCCGGCGCACCGCGTCCTCGGCTTCGCCGCGACGGAGTTGAGCGGCGTCAAGACGCAGGACGAAATCGACCGAGCCGTAGACGTGCCCGAGGAGGGCCGCGTCCTGGAGGAGCGCCACGCCCCCCCACGCCGACCACGCGGCGTCGAGCGCGCGGTCGATGCGCTCGCGCAGCTCTGCGTCGGCGGCGGTGGAGAGGATGGCGATGGGGCGCCCGAAGAGGAAGTCGACCATCGTGTGGATCCGCCACGCGATGTCGTTCTCGATGACGGTCTCGCGCCGGGGGCCGCCGCGGTCGTCGCCATCGCGGGGGCGCTGGCGGGGCGGCAGCCCGACCTCCTGCCCCTGGCGGTACCAGGACGCGGGGCGGGCCCACGGGTCCGACGCGGGGGCGATCGGCTCGAGCGGGTTCCGGTAGTACGTCCAGAGCTTCTCCAGGCGGGGCAGGGCGCCGCGGGCGTGCTCGTCGATGACGAGCCGGAGCAAGGCCTCGTCGAGGCCGACGTCGGATTGCGCTGCGAGCCGATCGCCCATCGCGGGTCTCCCTGGTGCGGCGTGTGCCGGACACCAGGGGCCGGCGCGGCGGGCCCGTGCGCACGGGGCCGAGGGCGGGCTCGGGCCCGCGCCGGGTTTGGCCGGTGGATCCGGGGCGCGGCGGCGTCGCGGGGCGGGCGCCGGGGCCCGTCCGGGCGTGCGCACGCCCGTAGACTTGTCCCGTCATGAACGCCACCTACGCCCCCGGCTCTCGCGTCCGCGTCACCCAGCAGGTCCCGCGCCTGACCGGATCGCTCACCACCACGGTCGAGGGCACCGTCGTCGGGTTCGAGCAGCAGAAGACGGGCTCGTGGTTCGCGCACAGCAAGGACCACAGGCTGTGGCTGGACCGCCTGCAGCTCCGCAAGGACGACGGGGAGATCGTCGTGCTCAACCTCGACCAGTACTCGCACGTGGACGTGCTGGGCTGAGGGCAGAAGGCCGGGTTCGGACAGGACGCACGCTCCCTCCCCGGAGCATGCTCCCTCAAGGACGGAAGCATGCCACCGAACGGGGGACGGGCGAGTGGCGCGAGTCGGAAGTCCGTGGACGGGTGCCACGACTGTGCCGCTCTGGGCACAGTCGTGCCGCTCGGGGCACAGTCGTGCCGGTGGAGCACAGTCGTGCCGACGGGGCACAGTCGTGCCGGTGGGGAGAGCACGACTGTTCGCCGAGCCGAACAGTCGTGGCACGGCGGGTGCCACGGGTCATCGGGCGCTTCGCCCGATGACCCGTGCGGCTGTTCGACGCCCGTCCGGACGACGGCACGGGCGATCCGCAAGGCGGATCGCCCGTGGCACCCGCGGCGCCCGCCGGCGCCTTTGGGCGCATTCTTCCGACTCACGCTTAGGGCCGCGCCAGGGCCGCGAGGGTGTGGGCGGGGTCGATGGGGGCCCAGGCGATCGGGCGGTCGGCGGCGTCGGCGAGGCGCTTGAGGAAATCGGGACGAGGGATCTCGAAGCAGCCGAACTGGGCCAGGTGTTCGCTGTGGAGTTGGGCGTCGAGCATGTCGAAGCCGAGGCGGCGGAGGTGGTGGGCGAGGTGGACGAGGCAGACCTTGCTGGCGTCGGTGCCGCCGAGCTCGGGTCGGCTGAACATGCTCTCGCCGGCGAAGGACGCGCCGACCTGGAGGCCGTAGAGCCCGCCGACGAGGACGGGGGCGCGCCACGATTCGTGGCGCTGGCCGCGGGTCGGATCGGGGGCGAGCCAGGCTTCGATGGAGTGGGCCAGGCCCTCGCGGTGGAGGAGGAGGAAGAGGTCGCGGATCTCGGAGCCGATCCAGGTGTCGGGGCGGTCGGGGCGGGGCTGGGCGCAGGCGTCGATGACGCGCTCGAACGCGTCGTCGCTCGTGATGAGGAATCGGCGCGAGCGGACGCGGGCGCGGAGCGAGCGCGGGACGGCGAATCGGGCGTCGAGCGGGACCAGGGCCCGCGACTCGGGCTGGACCCACTCGGTGCGGCGGGACTCCGGGTCCCACATGGGGAACCAGCCCTGCGCGTACATGGCGACGGCGGCGTTGATGAGGCGGGCCTCCGCCGGCGTCGGTTTGGGCTTTGGTGGGTTGGGAAGGGTCACGGGGCGGGTCCGGGCGAAACGCCGGTGCAATGATTCCCAAACCGTGGGTGCGGGGCGATGCCCCCGATGGAGGCGTCGGATGAGCGACAGCCAGGTGGTGATCGTGGCGATCGTCGCCGGGGCCATCCTGGTGTCGAGCATCGGCAAGCAGGTGTCGAGCGTGCTCAAGTCGCAGGCCAAGGAGCGGTCGCGGCGTGAGATCGCGGCGTACATCGCCGAGGGCTCGATGACGCCCGAGCAGGGCGAGCGGCTGATCCGCGCGGGCGAGCGTCCGAAGAGTCCGTGCGAGTCGTAGAGGAGGAGCACCATGACGATCGAGACACTCGCGTCCCTCGGCTCCGCACTGGGGAGCGTTCCCGCGATCGCGATTGTGCTGGGTTGCACCGTGGGCCTCGTGTCGATCATCGCCGGGGCGGCGACGAGGCACGCGCGGACCAAGGAGCGCGAGCAGTCGCGTCGCGAGATCGCGGCGTACGTCGCGGAAGGGTCGATCACGCCCGAGTACGGCGAGCGGCTGATGGCCGCGGGCGAATCGCCGCGCAAGAGCGGCTGCTGCGGGTAAGCCGAGGAGACGTGGCGATGGACTGGACAGCGACGCTGGCGGCGTCCCCGGAAGGCGTGATCATCGCGACGGCCGCGATCGGCGTGGGCGGCGCTGTCTTCATCGTCGCGATCTTCATCGAGCAATGGACCAAGCGGGCCAAGGTCCGCGAACGCGAACAGTCGCGACGGGAGATTGCCGCCTACGTCGCCGAGGGGGCCATGACCGTCGAGCAGGGCGAGCGGCTCATGCAGGCGGGGCAGGCCCCCCGCAAGGGCGATTCTGGCGCCAAGGAAGGGCTTGAGCCCTCCGCGACTTGACCGGCGCGGGGTCGCCCCTAACGCTCATCCATGGCGACCCAATCCACCGGGCCCACCCAGGCCGGCACCGTCCCCACCCCAACCGGCAAGCTGGTCATGGACGGCATCACGTTCGACGACGTGCTGTTGCTTCCGCGCTTCAGCGACCTCATTCCCGCCCAGGCCGACGCCGCCACGCGGCTCACGCGCCACATCGGGCTGAACATCCCCCTGGTGTCGGCGCCGATGGACACGGTGACGGAGTCGGCCCTGGCGATCGCGCTGGCGGCGGAGGGGGGGATCGGGATCATCCACAAGAACATGCCGCCGGAGGCCCAGGCCCGCGAGGTGATGAAGGTCAAGCGGTCCGCCAACGGGATCATCGCCGACCCGCTCACGCTCGGGCCCGACGACACCGTGGGGCGGGCCCGCGAGCTGATGCGCCAGCACAACGTCTCGGGGTTCCCGGTCACCGAGGACGGGGCGAGCGCGTCGCGCGGGAAGGGGAAGGTGCTGGGGATCCTGACGCGGCGCGACCTCAAGTTCGTGGAGAACCCGCAGACGCCCGTCTCGGGGGTCATGACCAGCCGGAACCTCATCACGGCGCCGGCGGGGACGACGCTCGCCCAGGCCGAGGGCATCCTCAACAGGAACAAGGTCGAGAAGCTGCTGCTGGTGGACGGGCAGGGGCGGCTGGCGGGGCTCATCACCATGCGGGACATCGAGCGCCTGGCGCGGTTTCCGCGGGCCAATCTCGACGCCCGGGGGCGCCTGCGCTGCGGCGGGGCGGTGGGGATCGACCAGTACACGCGGGTCGAGCAGTTGCTGGCCGCCGAGGTGGACGTGATCGTGGTCGACACCGCCCACGGGCACTCGGAGAACGTGATGCGGACCGTGCGCACGGTCAAGGAGCGCTTCAAGGTCGACGTGATCGCGGGCAACGTGGGCACGGCGGAGGGCGCCCGGGCCCTGGTCGAGGCGGGGGCCGACGCGGTCAAGGCGGGCATCGGCCCGGGCTCGATCTGCACCACCCGCGTGGTGACGGGCGTGGGCGTGCCGCAGATCACCGCCATCATGCAGGCCCTGGAGGGCGTCCGGTCGGCGGACCCGTCCGTGCCCGTGATCGCCGACGGCGGGGTGCGCTCCTCGGGCGACATCGCCAAGGCCCTGGCGGCGGGGGCCCACAGCGTGATGATGGGCTCGCTCTTCGCCGGGCTGGACGAATCGCCCGGTGAGGTGGTGATCTCGTCGGGGCGGCGCTACAAGAGCTACCGCGGCATGGGCTCGGAGGGGGCGATGAACGTGGGGTCGGCGGATCGCTACGGGCAGGCGGACAAGATCGGCGCGGACGGCAAGCCGGCGCTGAAGTTCGTGCCGGAGGGCGTGGAGGGGCTGGTGCCTTACCGGGGGACGCTGGCGGAGTTCGTCTACCAGATGGTGGGGGGCGTGCGTTCGGCGATGGGGTACTGCGGCTGCCGGACGATCGAGGAGTTCCGCACCAACACGCGCTTCTGCCGGGTGTCGGCCGCCACGGTGGTCGAGAACCACCCGCACGACATCCGCATCACCAAGGAAGCGCCCAACTACATGGTGGAGCAGCGGGGCGGGTGAGGCCTTTCGTGCGGACCGCACGCGGACCTCGTGGGTCGCGGGCAGCGCTTCGCTCCGCGGGCGGATGGCGTGGCGAGGACGCCGCGCCTCGCGGTGGATCTTCCCTCGCTCCGGCGCTCCCCGACGCCCGCACGGGTTCGAGCGGGAGTCCGGATCAGGCCCGCCAGCCGGCGCCGCACTCGGGGCAGCGCGGGGCCTTGGGGGTCGCGCTCATGTCGTAGCCGCAGGCGTCGCAGCGCCCGGCGTACCAGCGCTTGCGTCGGCGGGCCAGGAGCGGCAGGATGATCGCGGGTCCCGCGGCGAAGAGCCCCACCGCGCCGCAGAGCGTCAGGGCCCAGTAGGTGCCGCCGACGCAGTAGCAGTCGGAGCGGCGCCGGAGCATCACGTCCAGGGGGATGATCGCCAGCGTCTCGACCGTGGTGCCCAGGAAGATCCGCGACGACAGGCGGGCCAGCAGGCTCTCGCGCGGGGCGGGCCTGCAGAACGCGATGAGCAGGACGGACCAGATCGCCCAGGGCGCGCCGACCACCAGCACGAGCCCGAGGAGCCAGAGCTCTCCGGAGAAGGGCAGGAGGTCGTCGAGGTCCGTCCGCCCGTCGGTCAGGACGCTCACGAGCCCGCCGATGGCGAAGTAGGCGCCGAAGGTGAGCACGGTGCACGCCAGGGCCGCGACGGCGAGGCTGAGCTTGAGGGGCGTGCCCCTGAGCGTGCGCGGGCCGGGGACACGCACCGGCCACAGCATCACGCCCTGCGCGGCGCAGATCATCAGCAGGGGAACCACGACGACCAGGTGAAACTCAGGGTCGGAGAAGGCGCCGATCAGCTCATCCCAGCGCCACGGCCCCCAGGGGCGTCCGCTGGGCCCGTCGGCGTTCCCCGAGGCGATCCAGAGCGGGGCGACGAGGTACGCCACGAGCAGTTGCGCGGTCCACATCGCGCCGATCACGCGCCAACGCCCCCAGCGCGAAACGCGGATGATCAGGCGCTCCCGCCGCATGGGCGCTCGGCTCCCGGCCCCGGGCCACTACGATGCGGCATGACGACCACGGCCGCCGCGACCGCCCGCCCGACCCTGGGCGAGTCCAGAGCATACCAGCGGTGCATCAACCCCGCGTGCGGGGCGCGGTTCGGCGTGCGCGAAGTGCTCGTCGCCTGCCCCCGGTGCGGCAGCCTGCTGGACGTGGCGTACGACTGGTCGGGCTTCCGGCACCGCGACTGGTCGTACTTCGAACTCCGCTCGGGGACGCGGGGCCCGCGCGGCCCGGCCGGCGCCGACCACGCCACCGCCTCCACCCTCGACTTCTCCGGCGTGTGGCGCTTCCGCGACCTGCTGCCCTTCTACGACGACGAGGCCTCGATCGTCTCCGTCGGCGAAGGGCGCACCAACCTCCAGCGCGCCGACGGGCTGGCCCGGGGCGTGGGCATGGACGTGCAGGGCGGCGGACGCGTCTACCTCCAGTACGAGGGCTTCAACCCCTCCGGGTCGTTCAAGGACAACGGGATGGCGGCGGCGTTCACCCACGCCCGCATGGTCGGGGCCCGGCGCGTCGCCTGCGCCAGCACCGGCAACACCTCCGCCAGCCTCGCCATGTACGCCGCCATCCTCGGGCTGCCGTGCTTCGTCTTCATCGGGGACGGCAAGATCGCCTACGGCAAGCTCTCGCAGGCGCTGGAGTACGGGGCCCGCACGCTCCAGATCGCTGGCGACTTCGACGCGTGCCTGGCGCGCGTGCGTCAGATCGCCGAAACCCGCCCCGAGGTCGGGCTCTACCTCATGAACTCGGTCAACCCCTTCCGCCTCGAGGGGCAGAAGACCATCATGTACCGCGTGCTCGAGGGGCTGGACTGGGAGAGCCCGGACTGGATCGTGGTGCCGGGGGGGAACCTGGGCAACACCGCCGCGTTCGGCAAGGCGTTCATGGAGCTGGTCGACCTGGGGCTCGTGAAGAAGGTCCCCCGGATCGCGGTGATCAACGCCCGGGGCGCGCGCACGCTCGACCGGGTGTACAACGACCTGGGCGTGCGCTGGGGCGCGCCCGTCGCCTCCGGGTGGTACGAGCGGGCGAAGGTGGAGGCCGAGTACGCCCGCATGGACGCCGCCAACGAGCGGGCCCGCACCGTCGCCACCGCCATCGAGATCAACCGCCCGGTGAACATGCCCAAGGCCCTGCGCACGCTGGCGTTCATGGACGGGGTGGTGCGGAGCGCCGACGACGCCGCCATGGTCGAGCACAAGGCCATGGTGGGGCGGTTCGGGTTCGGGTGCGAGCCCTCGTCGGGGGCGACGGTCGCGGGCGTGCGCCTGCTGCGGAGCGAGGGGGTGATCAAGCCGCACGAGAGGGTCGTGTGCGTCCTCACCGGGCACCTGCTCAAGGATCCCGACGTCACGGTCGGCTACCACACGGGCATCGAGATGAAGCAGGCGACGACGGCCGCCATCGGCACTCCCACGGGCCGGTGGAGCAACCCGCCCATCAAGGTCGCCGACGACCTGGAGGCGATCATCGGGGCCCTGGAGAGCTGAAGCCGCCGGTTCCCGACGCCCCGCCATCGGTGCAATATCCGACGCCCGGGCTCGTTGACCTTGCGATCCCGGATCGTGGGTAGCGGTGTGGTGGCCTCCCGCAAGGAGTTGGCATGGGTTCGTCGATTGGTCGATTCGGCGTGCGTTGGGTGGCAGGTGTCGGGGCGGTCGGCGCGGCCGGGGCCTGGCTGGCCTGGGCCGCCTTGCCGCCGGTCCCCGTGCCCGCGGAGAACCCGATCACCGAGCCCAAGCGCGTGCTGGGCAAGATCCTCTTCTGGGACGAGCAGCTCTCGACCAGCAACGCGGTGTCGTGCGGCACGTGCCACATCCCCGCCCGCGCCGGCGCCGACCCGCGCCTCGCCCGCAACCCGGGGCGCGATGGGCTGATCAACACCCCGGACGACATCCTGGGCTCGCCCGGGATCATCCGCTCCGACGCCGAGAACGACTACGAGCGCGACGCGGTGTTCGGGCTGCTGCCGCAGATCACCGGGCGGGCCGCCAACTCGCCCATCAACTCGGGGTACGCCCCCGAGCTCTTCTGGGACGGGCGTGCCCGGTCGCGGTTCGTGGACCCTGCGACAGGGCAGGTGGCGATCGCCGCGGGCGGCGCCCTCGAGAGCCAGGCGGTGGTCCCGATCCTCAACAGCGTGGAGATGGCCCACGCCGGGTACGACTGGAACGGCGTGAGCGTCAAGCTCGCCTCGGTGCGCCCGCTGGACCTGGCGACGAACATCCCGCCGGACGTGGCCGGGGCCCTCGCGGACCGCCCGGGCTACGGGGAGCTCTTTGGGCGCGCGTTCGGCGACGGGGCGATCACGCCCCGCCGGATCGCGTTCGCCATCGCCACCTATCAGCGCACGCTGGTCTCGGACCAGGCGCCCTGGGACCGCTTCGTCGCCGGGCAGAGCAACGCCCTGACGCCCCAGCAGGCGCAGGGGTGGCAGCTCTTCCAGGGGGCGGCCCGCTGCAACGTGTGCCACGCCGCCCCGCAGTTCACCGACTTCAGTTTCCGCAACATCGGGCTGCGCCCGATCGCGGAGGACCAGGGGCGCCAGGTCGTCACCGGGCTGGCCGCCGACCGCGGCAAGTTCAAGGTGCCCAGCCTGCGGAACGTCGGGCTCAAGCGCACGTACATGCACAACGGGCAGTTCCAGGCCATCCCCGGCGTCATGGGGTTCTACGCGCAGGGCCCCGGCGCCCCGCCGCAGTTCCCCGACAACCGCGACCCGCTCATGACGCAGATCTTCCTGCCGCCGCAGGACGCCGGGCTCATCGACGACTTCATCCGCAACGGGCTGACCGACCCGCGCGTCGCCGCCGAGCAGTTCCCCTTCGACCGCCCGGTGCTCTTCGCCGACCGCCCCGCGAACCAGGCCGTGCTCATCGGCGGGGGCAACCCCGGCTCGGGCGGGCTCGTGCCCACGCCCATCGTCCAGGCCCCGCCGCTGGTCGGGAACCGCGAGTACCGCGTCGGGCTCGACCGGGCCCTGGGCGGCGCCTCGGCCACGCTCGCCCTCGCCTTCACGCCCCCCGTGAGCGGACGCATCACGCCCCAGGCCACGCTGGGCCCCGTGCCGACCACGGGCGCCGGCCCGGGCACCGGCATGGCGACCGTCCACTTCGCCCTCCGCCCCTGGCAGTTCCGGGGCGGGCGCACGATGTTCGCGCAGTGGATCGTCAACGACCCGGGCGCCGCCGCCGGCGTCGCCCGCTCCGCCGTCGCACAGGTCCCCCTCTTCTGCGGGTCCTACGGCTGCCCCTGCCCCGCCGACGTCAACGCCGACGGAGTGGCCGACTTCAGCGACCTGCTCGAGTACCTCAACCTCTTCAACTCCGCCGCCTTCGACGCCGACGTCAACCTCGACGGCGTCGTGGACTTCAACGACCTGCTCGAGTTCATCAACCTGTTCAACGCGGGTTGCTGAGCGGCGAGTTGGCGCTTCCCCCACGCCGGGGATGGGCGATTCCCGGGATCGCGGCGCGCGTCCTTGCCCCCACGTCGGCGCGGAGGATCAGGGCCCGATGGCGCGGGCCCGGTCGGCGGTAGGGGCCCCGGCGGCGGCTGTGGCGAATCCGAAACCAGTGGCGCGAGTCGGAAGTCCGTGGACGGATACGTCCCGGGTGCCACGGGTCATCGGGCGCTTCGCCCGTGGCACCCGCGGCGCCCGCCCGCGCCTTGGTGCGCGTTCTTCCAACCACGCCGGGTGCCACGACTGTGCCGCTCGGGGCACAGTCGTGCCGGTGGGGAGAGCACGACTGTTCGCCGAGCCGAACAGTCGTGGCACGGCGGGTGCCACGGGTCATCGGGCGCTTCGCCCGTGACCCGTGCGGCTGTTCGACGCCCGTCCTGACGCCGGCACGGGCGATCCGCAAGGCGGCTCGCCCGTGGCACCCGCGGCGCCCGCCCGCGCCTTTGTGCGTGTTCTTCCGACTCGCACGACGAGTGACGTGAGTCGGAAGTCCGTGGACGGATGCGTCCCGGGTGCCACGGGTCATCGGGCGCTTCGCCCGTGACCCGTGCGGCTGTTCGAGGCCGGTCCGGACGCCGGCACGGGCGACCGCCGGGCGGATCGCCCGTGGCACCCGCGGCGCCCGCCCGCGCCTTGGTGCGTGTTCTTCCGACTCGCACGACGAGTGACGTGAGTCGGAAGTCCGTGGACGGAGCTCTTCGGGTGCCACGGGTCATCGGGCGCTTCGCCCGATGACCCGTGCGGCTGTTCGAGGCCCGTCCGGACGCCGGCACGGGCGACCGCCGGGCGGATCGCCCGTGGCACCCGCGGCGCCCGCCCGCGCCTTGGTGCACGTTCTTCCGACTCGCACCACTAGGATGACCCGAGATGCACCAGGACCTGCTGGCACCGCCGAAGCTGACCGTCCGGACGTACGCGAAGTTCGTCTCAGGATTGTCGGTTCTTGCGGTCGTCATGGGCGTCGCCATGGCCGCCGCTGGATCGCTCACCCTCGGCGAGCTTGCGGGCAAGGCTGCGTTGATCGCGCTTCTGGCGACGGCGGCGGTCCTGGCCTACGCCGGGTTGATGCGGGTCGCCCGGCGTGCCCGCCCCGAGCGCATGCCGCTGATCCATGCCGCCGTGTCCGCGACGGGGATGATCGCCATGTTCGCCGTGTTCGGCTTGCTCCTGCGCGGCACAACCGCGTGGAGCGGGCAGCCGTTCACGTGGATGATCCCGGTCATGGTCGGCGTCACGCTGGCGATGGGGGGTTGGGGTCGGCGGGTGGGGGAGTCCATGCACTGCCCCAAGTGCGAGTATGAGTTCTGGTTCGACGTCGGGGCCGCCGCGCCGGACCGCTGCCCGGAATGCGGGCTGGCGTGGCTCGGGAAGCTCAGGAAGGGCAGGCGCGTGAGGTCGCCGAGGCTGGTGGCCGCGGGCGTCGCGCTGGCGCTCGGCGGGACACTGGTGCTGAACCAGGGCTTCTATCTGGGCGCCCTTGCGCCCCACCTTCCGACACCCGTGTTGTATGCCTCGTTGTATGTGTCGCCCCAGTCCACCTGCTCATCCTGGGACGAACTGGCGAAGCGAGCGCTGAGTCCTGGGTGGACCCGGACCATGGGCGAGCGGGTGCTGCGAGCCCGCGGGAACACTCCGTTCGACTACGGCCCGAGTCGGTGGTTCGAGGCGATGGCCGCCGCCGGGAGCATCCCGCCCGACCTGAGCGGGCGGTTCTACCGGGAGGGGATCCGGGCGGAGTTGCGCGTGCCCGGGCGCGTGAAGGCCGGGGAGGCGTTCACGGCACAGTTGCGCATGACGCGTGCGGCCTGGGGCTCGGCGCTGATGTTCGCCGGCTACGCCGTCGGCGACGAGGAGGCGCTGCTCGGGCGGCATCCGGAGCTGGTGTGGGCTCACGAACTGGGCCCCGGCGGGTTCTTGCGGCATCGCGACGTGCTGGCCCACACGCTCCGCGCCGACCATCGCGGGGCGACTCGCGTGCGCGCGGTGTATTGGGTGGTCTACCAGCCGTCGTTCTGGGACGATTCGGCCTGGCGGCCCGACGGCACGCCGGTGGCGCCGAGCGGGGCGACGTGGTTCGAGCGGGTGGAGTTGGAGAAGACCGTGCGCGTCGAGTGAGCCGTCGCGAGCGTCACGCAGGCGCGGGACGCCCCGATGCACGCGCGAGTTGTGCTTGTGATCCGCGCGGGCGCCGCCAGGCCCTGGGCGGGGGAGAGGATCAGGGCCCGATGGCGCGGGCGGCGTCGCCGAGGATGGACCGGGCCCGGTCGGCGGTGGGGGCCTCGGCGATCAGGCGCATGATGGGCTCGGTGTTGCTGGCCCGCACGTGCAGCCAGGCGCGCTCGAACCCGACGCGCACGCCGTCCTGCAGATCGAGGGGGCGGTCGCGGTACGCGGTCTTGAGCCTGCCGAGGGCCGGGAGCGCGTCCTCCTTGCGGGCCAGGCCGACCTTGCGCTTCTCGATGGCGTAGGCGGGCGTCGAGCGCACGAGTTCGGAGAGGGGCTTGCGGGTGCGGGCCATGAGGGCCAGCACGAGGGCCATGCCCGAGAGCGAGTCGCGGACGCAGGTGATGCGGGGCCAGATCACCCCGCCGTTGCCCTCCCCGCCCAGCACGCTCTTCTCGCGCTTCATGGCCTCGACGACGTTGGCCTCCCCCACGGCGGTGCGGACGACGCGGGCGCCGACGCGCGCCGCCACGTCCTCGATCATGCGGCTGGTGGAGAGGTTGACCGCGAGCACGGACCCCTTGCGCACAACGCCCAGGTCGGCCAAGGCCATGGCGGCGAGCACCAGCGTGTACTCCTCGCCGACGTACCGCCCCTTCTCGTCGACCAGGGCGAGGCGGTCGGCGTCGGGGTCCTGGCAGAACCCGACGGCGGCGCGGGCCCGGCGCACGCGGGCGCCCACGGGCCTCAGGTTCTCGGCCGTGGGCTCCGGCGCGTGCCAGAAGGGTTCGCCCGCCCGCTCGCCGACGGCGGTGACGCGGCAGCCGAGCGTCTCGGCGAGGAAGTCCGGGGCCACGGGCCCGCCGGCGCCGTTCACGCAATCGACCAGCACCGGCATGCGGCGCCCGCGGATGAGTCTCAGGACGCCCAGCTCGTCCATGGCGTCGCGCACGCCCCGCGCGTGGGCGTCGGTGGTCTGCATGGGGCCCTCGAACCCGACGCCGGACCAGGGACGGGCGCCGACGGCCCCGTCGTGGAAGCGGGCCACGATCTCCTCGGCGAGGGTCTTGGGAGGCGCGCAAGCGTCGACCCTGCCCGGCTTGAGGCCGCGTCGCCGGAGGAGGACCTTGAGCCCGTTCCACTCCTGGGGGTTGTGGCTGGCGGTGATCTGGAGGCCCGCGTCGGCGCCCTCGGCGTCGACGAGCACGCCCAGCGTGGGGGTCATGGCCACGTGGGCCGGGAGCACGTCGCACCCGGCGCTCTTGAGCCCCGCCGACGCCGCGTCGAAGAGCATGTCGCCCCCGATCCGCCCGTCGAAGCCCAGCACCACGCGGACGCGCCCGGGCCCGAAGGTCCCGGCGTGGGCCCTGGCGTCCCACCGGGGCGCGGGCGAGCCGGCCCGCTCCATGAGCCACGCCCCGACGGCGGCGGCGTAGCGGACGGCCAGCTCGGCGGTCAGGCTCGCGCCCACGATCCCGCGCAGCCCGCTCACCCCCAGCATCAACGGCGCGTTCGGCATAGGACCCGCAGGTTAGGTGCCCCCGACCCCGCTTACCCTCACCCCATGTACCGCGTCCGCATCCAGGGCGAGTTCTGCGCCGCCCACGCGATCACGATCCGGGGCCAGCGCGAGCCGGTCCACGGGCACAACTGGCGCGTGACGCTGACGGCGGCGGGTCCGGAGCTGGACGCCGACGGGCTGCTGGTGGACTTCCACGCCCTGCAAGGGGCCCTGCTCACCGTGCTCAAGTCGATGGACACCAAGGACTTGAACACGATGGAGCCGTTCCGGCGCGTCAACCCCACGGCCGAGCACGTGGCCCGCCACATCCACGATGAAATGCGCCGGGGGGCCCGAATACCGAACGCCGTACGAATCGAGTCGGTGGAAGTGACGGAATCCCCCGGGTGCTCGGCGGTGTACGCTCCCTCGGGCGGGTCCGAGAGCCGATAGAGGGGTGGGGCCCGAACCCGGGCCCGCCGGGCTCCGAAGTACGGCTATCCACAAGGTCTTTCCGTGTCCCAAGCTGCCCGCCGCAAGCTCGATCGTCCATCGTCACCGCTCCCCCGGCTGTCCGGGGTGAAGGGTGCGCCGCCGGTGCGTTCGGAGGCGGCCCCGCCCGCGGACCTGCTGGGGGCGGGGGAGGAGCCGCGGTACCTGGACCGGGACGCGTCATGGCTGGCGTTCAACGGTCGCGTGCTGGCGCAGGCGGCGGACGCCTCGCTGCCGCTGCTGGAGCGGGCCAAGTTCCTGGCCATCTTCACGAGCAACCTGGACGAGTTCTTCATGAAGCGGGCGGCGCTCATCAAGCGCCAGGCGGTGGCGGGGGTCGAGACGCCCAACCCCGCGGGCCTGACGCCCCGGGAGCAGCTGGCCCAGATCCGGCGGATTGTGCTGGAGCAGCAGAGCGAGCAAGCACGGATCTTCGTGCAGGAGATCCGCCCGGCCCTGGGCGAGGCGGGGATCCACCTGCTGCGCTGGGCGGACCTGTCGGCGCGGGAGCGGGAGTGGGCGGGCGGGTGGTTTCGCGATCACGTCTTCCCGGCGCTCACGCCCTTGGCGGTGGACCCGGGGCACCGCTTCCCGTTCATCTCGAACCTGTCGGAGAACTTCGCGCTCCTGGCGGAGGTGGCGGGCAACGGCGGGCCTCACTTCGCGCGCGTGAAGATCGCGGGCACGTTCCAACGCTACGTGCCCCTGCCGGGGCAGTCGCGCGTGCCCGAGCGCCTGGTCTCGATGGACGAGCTGATCCGGGCCCACCTGGCGGACCTGTTCCCCGGGACGACGATCTCGGGCATCACGCACTTCCGGGTAACGCGTTCGGCGGGCGTGCAGCGCGAGGAGCTCTTCGAGGACCAGGACGCGTCGATGATCGAGTCGGTGGAGGCGGAGCTGAAGCAGCGGCGCTTCGCCAGGCCCGTGCGCCTGGAGATCGAGCCCGACCCGCCGCGGGAGATCCTGCGGCGGCTGCTGGACCGCCTGCGCCTGGAGCCCAGCGACGTGTACGAGCAGGCGGGGCTCATCGAGTACTCCGAGCTCCACGAGATCGCGGACCTGGACCGCCCGGACCTCAAGCACCGCCCGTGGCGGGGCGTGACGCCGGCGGCCCTGCGCCAGCCGCGGAGCAGCGTGTTCGCGGCGATCCGGAAGCGGGACATCCTGCTGCACCACCCCTACGAGAGCTTCTCGGCGTCGGTGGAGCGGTTCATCGCCGCCGCCGCCGCCGACCCCGATGTGGTGGCGATCAAGCAGACCCTGTACCGCACCAGCCGGGACTCGCCCTTCATCGAGTCGCTGATCAAGGCGGCGGAGAGCGGCAAGACCGTCGCGTGCCTGGTGGAACTGCGGGCCCGCTTCGACGAGGGGCGGAACGTGCGCTTCGCCCGGCAGCTGGAGAAGGCGGGCGTGCACGTGGCGTACGGGGTGGTGGGGCTCAAGACGCACAGCAAGACCAGCCTGGTCGTGCGGCGCGAGCCCCGGGGGCTGCGCTGCTACGCCCACATCGGCACGGGCAACTACCACCCCAGGACCGCCCAGCTCTACACCGACGTGGGCATCCTGACCGCCGACCCCGAGATCACGGGCGACCTGGTCACGCTCTTCAACGCCCTGACGGGCGTGGCGGGCCCGCAGGAGTTCCAGCACCTCCTGGTCGCGCCCTTCAACATGCGCGAGCGGTTCGAGCGCCTGATCGACCGCGAGATCGAGCACGCGCGGGCGGCCCGCGAGGGCGGGGGCCCGGGCGGGCGCATCGTCGCCAAGCTCAACTCGCTGGAGGACAAGCGCCTCACCGACCGCCTGTACCGGGCCTCGCGGGAGGGCGTGCGGATCACCCTGATCGTGCGCGGGTTCTGCTGCCTCCGCCCCGGCGTCCCCGGGCTCAGCGACAACATCCGCGTCATCAGCGTCGTGGGGCGCTTCCTCGAGCATTCACGCATCTTCCACTTCGGCGCGGGGCGCGAGAACCCCCTCGAGGGCGAGTGGTACATCGGCTCCGCCGACTGGATGTACCGCAACCTGAACACGCGCGTGGAGTGCATCATGCCCGTGCGCGAGCCCGAGTGCCGCCGGCGGCTGGCGGAGATCCTCGAGATCAACCTCCAGGACCAGCGCTTCGCCTGGGACATGTACGCCGACGGGTCCTACCTGCGCCGCGCCCCAGCCCCGGGCGCCGACCCCGAGTCCCCCGCGGCGGGCGGCACGTTCGAGTCGCTCCTGCGACTGGCGTCTCGCGACGCCGCGGGCCCGCCCGGACGCGCCTAGACCGACCAACTGACCATCCGAAGCGTCGGGCCGCAGATCGCGCGGACCGACCGCTCCAGCTCGCGCACCTTCGAGACGCGGTAGATCAGGCGTTCGAACTCCTGCCCGTCGTCGGGGACGGCGTGGAGCCCGATCACCACGCTCAACTGCGAGAGCCCGAAGTAGTAGGGGAATTGAAAGTCGTCGATGCAGGCGTCGTGCGGGCCGATCTCGATGCGAAGGTCCATCATGCGGCAGTTGCCCAGAACTTTCGCGGGGACCTCGCGGTGGATCGCCTCCGCCAGCTCCTCGACCACCGGCGTGACGGCGGCGGCGCCCACCGTGCCGTACCGGCCGATGTACCCGGCCACGTCCTCGATCGACAGGGGGCCTTTCAGGTAATCGGCCTGCTGGTCATGGATCTCGTCGAGCGGACCGCCGTCGTCGTGCGGCTCCTGGTCGCGCCAGAGGATCAGGAACCGCTCCCAGGCACGGTCCATGTGGTTCATCCCGGAGGCGGAGCGGAAGCGATCCACGCGCAAGCGCCGCGACAGGTCGTGGAACACCTTCGCCGGTGGGCGTTCGAGTTCCTCCGCGAACATCCAGACATAGGTCTGCTGGCTCATCGTGCCTTGCTCCCGTCAGGGCGGCATGGTCGCCAGGACCCCCATGACCGTCGTGTAGGTCAGGAGGCCCGACACAGGCGAACCATACGAGCCGATGGAGCGCCGCAACCCGACCACGCGCGCCGGCGTCATAACGCCCGTGCGCGAGCCCGGACGCCGTCGACGCCTCTCGCCGGGTGCTGGCCGAGCACGGGAACATGTCGTCGGCAACGCTCCGGTTCATCCTCGATCGCCTGAGGGGTTCGGGCCGGGGCTGGTGATCGAGGGGGCGATCCTGGGGCGGGGCTGACGGCGGGTGCCAGAAAAAACGACGGGTCCGGAGCAGAGCCCCAGACCCGCCGGTGGTGTAGAACAGGCCGCGTTGGGAGCGTGGCGCGGATCGACCGCCCCCGCCCGCGACCACCCCGACCCCCCTGGGCCGGGCGTGGTGCGCGAACAGGGCGTGCCCCGGCGCTCGATCGCCGAAACACGACCCCGCTCACGATTCACTATGCCACAGAACCACGGAAACGCCCACCCAAGACGGCGATGGACGCAGATATTCTGACGACGATCTCACCGGATTCCGTACATCACCCTAGCGGCCGGCGGGCGCCGAAAGCGAGTTGGGATCCCCCCTGACAATCTCGGACCTTGGCGGGCGGCCCGAGCCGCTCCGGGGCGGGCGCTAAAGTAGGTCCCTGACGGGCCGTCGGAGGGCCGGCGGGGGGTCTGGGCCGCACTCGCCGAGGGAGGATCACGATGGCAACCGACATTCGCGCACTGCTCGGGAACGAGGCCGACGGCCTGCTGGGGCATGAGTCCAAGACGGTGGGGCGGTCGGCCCTGCACCTGCCCGGGCCCGACTTCATCGACCGGGTGGCGTCGCAGTCGGACCGCCCGCCGACGGTGCTGCGGAACCTGCAGACCATCCTCAACTCGGGCCGCCTGGGGGGGACGGGGTTCGTCTCGATCCTGCCGGTGGACCAGGGGGTGGAGCACTCCGGCGGGGCCAGTTTCGCCCCCAACCCGGCGTACTTCGACCCCGAGAACATCGTGAGGCTGGCCCTGGAGGGGGGATGCAACGCGGTGGCGAGCACGTTCGGCGTGCTCGGGGCCGTCGCGCGCCGGTACGCCCACAAGATCCCGTTCCTGGTGAAGTTCAACCACAACGAGATCATGAGCTACCCCAACACCTCCGACCAGACGCTCTACGGCACGGTCCGCCAGTGCTTCGAGATGGGGGCGGTGGCGGTGGGGGCGACGATCTACTTCGGGAGCGAGGAGAGCCGCCGCCAGATCATCGAGGTCTCCGAGATGTTCGCCGAGGCCCACGCCCTGGGCATGGCCTGCGTGCTGTGGTGCTACACCCGCAACAACGCCTTCAAGGTGAAGGGGGCCGACGGCAAGAGCACGGACTACCACGCCTCGGCGGACCTGACCGGGCAGGCCAACCACCTGGGCGCGACGATCCAGGCCGACATCATCAAGCAGAAGATGCCCACGAACAACGGCGGGTACGCCGCCCTCAACATGGGGGGCTCGTCCTACGGCAAGTGGGACAAGCGGGTGTACACGAGCCTGTGCGGCTCGGACGAGACGGGCAAGGGGGGGCACCCGATCGACCTGTGCCGCTACCAGGTGGTGAACAACTACATGGGGCGGGTGCCGCTGATCAACTCGGGGGGCGAGAGCCACGGGGCGGGGGACCTGGCCGAGGCCGTGCGCACGGCGGTGATCAACAAGCGGGCCGGGGGCATGGGGCTGATCTCGGGGCGCAAGGCCTTCCAGAAGCCCATGAAGGACGGCGTGGCGCTGCTGCACGCGATCCAGGACGTGTACCTGGACAAGGGCGTGACGGTGGCGTGAGGCCGGCGACGCTTCGCCAGGCCCGAGCGACAGACCCCGGCCGGGCTGGGCGACAGGCCCTCGGGAGGGCGCGGGCGGTTGGCGACCGTCGCCGTTGTCGGGCGCGGGGGCCGTGGGCGCGATGGCCGCGACGGTCGCGGCTGTAACCGTGTGATTGACAACAACTTATGCCTGATCGGCGTCGATCGCCGGGGGTCTTGACAACCTCGTCGGCGTGCGCGCGTTCCCGAAGAACCGGTGGAATTGCGCGCCTTCCGGACTGCAACCGAACCCACCGACCGTATGTACCAGTGTGCGGGGACCCGTGGGCGGCACCCCTTGCGGTTGGCGGTACGACCGATGCTTGAGGGGTTCACATGGATCACCGGGCTGGGGGGGATGCACCTCCGTGGGATGTTGCGGATCTTGAGACGGTGTGGCGGGCCTTGACCGTGGACTCGGGGTCGGTGGTGATGGTGATCACCGATGAGCTGCGGGTGTGCTTCGCCAATGCCGCGGCGGCGGCGCTCATCGGCCGAGCCCCCGAGGAGATCGAGGGGACGTCCGTGGTGACGCTGTTCCCGCCTGAGGCGGCGGCGGGATGGGCGCGGGCCGTCGGCGAGGTCCGGCACACCGGGCGGGCGCTGGTGCGGTTCGAGTGGATGACGGGGGTTCTCTGCCGGACGACCGTGCGGCCCATGGCGGGGGGCGACGCCGCCCCGGGGGCACTGTGCGTGTGCCAGCTCAATCCGACCGATCGACCGGCGGAGGGCGTGGCCAGGAGGCCGGGCCGGGGCGAGTCGGCGGACTGGCCCGAGCCCCTCGGCAGGCTGACGGCCCGCGAGATCGACGTGCTGGCCATGATCGGCGCCGGCATGCGCAACTACGAGATCGCCGCTCGCCTCGACCGCAGCCCGCGAACGGTCGACGGGCATTGCGGGGCGATCCTGCGGAAGCTGGGCGCCCGGTCGAGGACGCAACTGGCGGCGGCGGCGATCCGGGCCGGGCTGGTGAGCCCGATGGGCGAGGTCATGATCACCCGGTCCGACGTGGAGGGCCCGGCGCCAGCGCCGGAGACCAACGCGCGGGCCGCCGGATCCTGCGAACCTGAGGCGGCCGGTTAGCGGGCCCCGGGAGCCCGAGCGCCTGCCCTGTACGATCCGGGCATGAGGCCCGGGGTCTTCCTCGACCGCGACGACACGCTGATCCGCTGCCGCGAGCTGCCCGCGCCCGCGGCGCCGGCCAGGCCCGGCGACCTGGTCGATCCGGCGCTGGTCGAGCTCCTGCCCGGCGTGGGGGAGGCGTGCGCCGCGCTGAAGCGCGCGGGATTCACGCTGGTGGTGGTCTCCAACCAGGGCGTTGTGGCGCGGGGCGGGCTGGGGTTGGCGGGCGTCGAGACGATCCACGACCGCGTGCGCTCGCTCGTGGGGGCCCGCACGATCGATGCCTTCTACTACTGCCCGTACCACCCGGAGGCCCCGCCTGGGCGGTTCTCGCGGGAGCATCCCTGGCGGAAACCCGCGGGCGGGATGGTCTGGGCGGCGGCCCGCGAACTGGGGATCGACCCGGCGTCTTCGTGGCTGGTGGGCGATGGCGAGCGCGACGCCGAGGCGGGCGTGGCGGGCGGGATCGCCCGCGAGCGGTGCCTGCGCGTCGGACCGGGCGCGGACCTCCCCGACCTTGCGGCGGCGCTGGGCCGCATCCTCGCGCCGCGTCAGCAGCCGGCGTTGTAGAGGTTCAGGTAGCCCAGCAGGTCGTTGAAGTCGACGGTGCCGTCGCGGTTGACGTCGGCCTGCCGATTCCCGGCGTTGTAGGAGTTGAGGAACGTCAGGAGGTCGTTGAAATCGACCGTGCCGTCGGCGTTGAAGTCGGCGTCGCAGACCGCCTGGAGCGCCGCCCCGGCGTCGGCGATCCCGTAGCCGCGGACGAACAGCGGGTCCGGCTGCCCGGCGGCGACGAAGTCCGACGCGGTGATGAGCACCGCGCGGCGCATCTGGGCGACCGTCCACGTGGGGCGGGCGTCGGCCAGGCACGCGACCACGCCCGCGATCAGCGGCGTCGACAGGCTGGTCCCCGAGGCGGTGGCGTACGCCGACGGGTTGTCCGGGTGGATGGTCGCGGTCGACACCCCGCGGGCCAGGACCTCGGGCTTGATCCGCCCGTCGGCGGTGGGACCGTCGGACGAGAACCCGGCGATGGCGCCGGAGGAGGTCGCGGCCCCGACGCAGAGAACCTCGAAGGCGTCGGCGGGGGCGATGAGATGGCTGGAGGTTGGATCAGCGTCGTGCCCGCTGTTGCCGGCGGCGGTGCAGCAGACGACGCCGTTCGCCGTCGCGATGTTCACCCCGATCGTTGTGACGGCGGTGACTCCGTTGAGGTTGGCCTGCGTGTACCAGTCGATGTAGCCGAGCGAGCTGGTGACGACGTCGGCGCCGTGGGCCTCGGCGAACTCGAGCCCGGCGACGTAGTAGTCCTCCTCGGCGGGGTACTCGTCGGCGATGTCCTCGGTCTTGCAGAGCACGAAGCGGGCGTCGGGGCAGACGCCGACGAGCGTGCCCGGGAGGTTGGCGGCCAGCGCCCCGAGGATCAGCGTGCCGTGCCGGTGCTGCCCCGGAGGGTCGCCCGGCTCCGGGCCCACGTTGGGGTCGTTGTTGATGAAGTCCCAGGCGGCGACGACGCGGAGCGCGCGCCCGGGCTGGTTGAACGCCTCGTGGTCGGTGAGGTACCCGGTGTCGAGGATGCCGACGATGACGGAGGCACCCGTGAACCCGGCGGCATGGACGCGGTCGAGGCGGATCTGGGTGACCTGCTCGGTGGCGTAGCCGTAGTCGGTCTCCGGGGAGGAGGCCACGATCGGGCGGATCGTCTCGAGCGCCTCGGCGGCGTGGCTGCGGCGCCCGCGGCGGACGGGCTCCACGCGCTCGACATGGGGCAGGGCCTCGATCGCGCGGCATTGCGCCGCGTCGGCGTTGACCGAGAGCGCGTTGAGCCATCGGCTGGCGGCCCGGCGCGAGGCGCCGGTGCTCAGCACGGCGCGTTCGTAGGCGTCGCAGAGGGGCAGGTCGCGGGCATCGAAGAGCCCCGGTTCGGTGCGGCGGAGGGTCCGGCGCCGGAGTTGATCGGCATTCGCGCTCTCGGCGAGCCGGGCGACCGCCTGACGCTCGGCCGGCGCGTCGAGCCCCTTGTCCGAGAAGTAGACCCACACGGGCTCGGGGTGGTCGGGTTGGGACGTGGCCAGCACCGTGGCCAGGGCGGCGGCGAGTGGATGGAGCATGGGGCTCTCGGCGGGGGGCCTCGGAATCGCCCCCAGTCTACCGCCCCGAGGCGCCGCTTCCAATCCCGATCGCGGGACGAACGCCGCTCAGCAGGGGGCGTTGTAGGAATTGAGGTAGACCAGCAGGTCGTTGAAATCGACCACGCCGTCGGCGTTGAGGTCGGCCTGCGGTGAACCGGCGTTGAAGTCGTTGAGGTACGAGAGCAGGTCGTTGAAGTCGGTGACGCCGTCGAGGTTCCAATCGGCGGCACAACGGACGGTGAGCGCGGCGGTGTCGGTGGTGGCCGAGCCGCAGGAGTTGGTGGCGACCATGTCGTAGGCGCCCGAGTCGGCGACTGTGAGGTTCTGGATCTGCAGGGTTGTCGACATGGCGCCGCTGATCCGTCCGCCGTTGGTCAGGGCGACTGTGTTTCGGCGCCACTGGAGCGTGTTGCCGGAGCCCGAGGCGGCGGCGTTGAAGGTGGCGGACTGCCCGGCGCGGCGGACAAGGGAGATAGGGTGGGCGGCGATCACGGGCGGGTCGACGCGGGCGACGCAGGAGGCGGACAGCCCGTCGAGGTAGGGGAGGATGCGCTCGTCGATGATGCGCTGGTGGAGGTTGAGGGCGATGTTGCGGATGCCCCCCGAGCACGTGTGGCAATAGGACATGATGGTGCCGAGGGTGGCGGCGTTGGCGCAGTTGCCGCTGCCGCAGCCGTCGATCTGCGGCGTCATGCTGTGGGTGTGCGGGGCGTTGAAGTTGTGCCCGATCTCGTGGGACACGACGACCAGGTCCCAGTTGTTGCTGTGGTTGTGGACGAGGGGGTAGGGGAAGGAGCCGTTGATGTGCCCGGAGCAGCCGTAGGCGTAGCTGCCGCAGAAGGAGCCGACCCAGGCCACGCCGCCCGACCCCGAGCGGATGCCCGTGATGAAGTGGGCGATGGTGCGGCTGACGGAGCCCATCTGGGCGTTCCAGTGCGCGCGGAACTCGGTGAGGCGATTGTCGACGGTCGTCGAGGTGTAGGGGTCCGTGTTCTCGTTCCACGTGCGCAGGTAGGGGATGGTGAAGACCGTGTTCACCTCGCGCTGGTAGATCTCGCTGATCGCGCCCATGAGCGTCGTGACGTAGTTCTGCACCGCGGTCGTCGAGCCCATGTGCTGCCGAAGCTCGTAGTCCGTCTCGATCGCCACGCGGACGGTGCGGCAGGGGAGCGTCTCGGGGGCGTCGCCGGACGAGGCCTCGGCGTGGGCGTGCTCGTGCGGCACCGAAAACGCCCCGCCGCAGGCGGGGATGGAGACGTTCAGAATCGCGTCGGGCAAGCGGTCGGCCTCGTAGATGGCGATGGGGAGCGTGGGGTCGTCGAGGGCGGGGGGCGGGCTGGCGACCAGCCACGTGCGCCCGGCGTCCAGGATGAAGCCGTTCACGCCGGTGGAGGCGAGGCCTAGGAAGACGCGCGAGTCGGGGCGGTGGGCGAGCCGCCCCCGGAGCAGGACGGTGTCCGGCTCCGGCGCGGCCCGATCGCCCTCCGCGAACACCGCGCCCGGCTCGAAGACCGTGAACCGCTCAAGGTCGAGGTCCGCGGCGCCGTCCGGTAACGGCACGTGGCGCAGCGTCACGTGCTGCCCGGGCCGGAGCCCCTTGAGGCGATCGAGGGCCGCGGGCTCCAGGCGTGCGGCCGTGACCAGCCCGGGCAGCCCGCCGGCGGCCTCGACGAGGGAGCGGTCGATCGTGACCTGGGCGGAGGCGGCGCCGGCGAGGACGGCCATGGGGGCCAATCGAGTCCAGACCGACCGCGCGGAGAGGCGGTTGCTCATGCCGTCCGGTTCGCTCGCCGGGCTGGGCCGGTTGCGGGTCTCCGGGCGCATTGCGTTGCGCCCGAGATTCTCCCCGATCAGCAGGGTGTGTTGTAGTCGTTCAGGAAGGCGAGGAAGTCGTTGAAGTCCACCACGCCGTCGCGGTTGACGTCGGCGCGCGGGTCGCCCGCGTTGTAGTCGTTGAGGAAGGCGAGGAGGTCGTTGAAGTCGACGACGCCGTCGGCGTTCCAGTCGGCGGGGCAGCAGGAGCGCATGAAGTAGAAGCCCGGGGTGCCGGTGTCGCCGAAGGCGGTGTAGGAGCCGAACTCGTCGCCCGAGACGGAGAGGCGCCACTGGTCGAGGGCGTTGAGGCCCAGGTGGTCGGAGCAGGTCTGGGCGGAGGCGTTGAGGGTTCGGACGGTGCCGGGGTAGGTCTGGTCGCCGTAGTAGATGCGGTCGACGGGCTGCCCGAGGTGGTTGAAGAGGTGGACCTGGTCGTTCCGTCCCAGTCCGTTGCCGGAGGCGGAACCGAGCTGCCCGAGGATCTTGACCTGCGGGGGGATTCCCCACCCGGCGCGGAAGACGGAGGCGGTGTTCTCGGTGACGATGACGGACTCGCCGGGCTGGACCACGCCGAAGGCGCTGAGGTCGAAGGCGCCGGGCGTGGCGTGGTCGTCGTCCATGCTCCAGCCGGTCATGTCGATGGGCACGGCGGACATGTTGGTGAACTCGACGAACTCGCCGTTGATGCCGGCATACATCCACTCGGTGATGCGCATGCCGGGCTGCCCGCTCACGCCGTACTCGATGAACTGGGGCCCGCGTTCGGCGAGGCGCGGGGAGAAGGTCAAGGAGGCGTAGGCGTTGGCGGCGGTGGCGGCGACGTAGTAGGCGACGCGCTGCCCGGGCGTGCCGGTGAGGGGGATGGTCGCGGTGTAGGTGGGCCCGGCGCCGCTCATGAGCACGCGCTGAAAGACCCCCGCGGGCCCGGGGCGGTAGAAGAGCTCGACGCGCGAGACGGCGCTGCCGGCGGGAGTGACGTTGGCGCTGATGACGACCTGATTGCCGGGAATGGGCGTCGCGGTCGAGGGCGTGACCGAGACGATCGTGGGCCCGTTCGCGACGAGCTCGGCGTTGCCGTTGAGGAAGGCGACCCGCTGGTCGACGAACTGCTGCAGGCCCACGATGTTGCCGCCGGCGATGCCCGTGTAGGGCATGTTGACGGTGCTGGTGAAGTTGGCCTGGAAGAGGGCGTAGGAGTAGAGCTTCTTGGGGTCGGCCTGGACGGCGGCGTCGATGAGGTTCCGGTGGGCGGTGAAGATGGGCCCGAAGTAGGCCCAGTTGACGTCCGTCCTGGCCGTCCGGTAGTGGGCCATGTAGCGCTGACGCAGCTCGGCCACCGCGAGCATGCGGCTCAGCACCGGCTTGCTCGTCGACGTGAAGTTCCGCGTGATCGACCACGCCGACTGCGTGAACGTCTCGTTGGCGTCGCGCTGGAGCAGGTGCGTGCGCCCGTCGAGCGGGTCGCGGTAGGTCATGAAGTCCGCGCCCTTGTTGATGTAGCTGTCGTCGTCGGTCAGGAGGTTCTCGAGCACCACCGACCAGATCGAGGGGTCGATGGCGAAGAGGGTGTCCATGTTGGGCCAGGTCGCCAGGGGCTCGTTGGTGAGGACGTTGCACACGGCGATCAGGGCGCCCCAGGGGTCGGCCAGCCCGCCGGGCTCCTGGATCTCGTAGCCGGTATACCCCGAGGGGAGGGCGCCGTTGTAGCGCAGCCCGGGCCCGTTGGGGTTGTTGGGGCAACGGATGCGGAGCCCGTCGGCGTTGGTGAAGAAGTCGCGGAGCATCCGCTTGTCGGGCTGCTGGATGTTGCAGTAGACGCCCCAGTTCTGCCCGTTGAGCGTGACGAGGGCGTGGTTGGCCCTCGGGTTGGGCATGAACCGCGCGACGTAGTTGTTGTACGCGACCTCCCGGCAGAAGGTCGGGTCGCGGAAGGCGTTGTTCAGGTTGATGGTGTCGTACCCCATCAGTTCCTGGTTGGGGTCCACGTGGTCCACGTAGATCTTGAGCGAGAACTTCTCGGACCCGCTGGGGAGCGCCGTGTACGACGTGTTCCCGCGGATGCGCACGCCCACGCTCGGGTACGTCACGCCGTCCACCGTCAGGTCGGCCAGGATCGGCGTCTCGGAGGAGTAGTTCTGGCGGAGCAGGGTCAGCCAGTTGGCGTCGCGGAACTGGATGTGGAAGGTGCGCAGGACGGTGGTGTCGTAGAGGTCCTGGGCCAGCGCGGGGGCCGCGGGGATGAGCAGGGCAACGAGGGTGGTGACGAAGCGGCGGACCAAGGCCATGACAGGTCTCCGATCGAAGGCCGGCGGCGCCCGGAGGCGGCCCGGCGGAACCCGCGGACGCGACCAAGACCGACGGGCACCAAGACGCCGATGCCTGTGGTGCAAACAGATGCCGAACTTGATACCCACACCCAACCCGTTTCCGGGGCGGCCCCAACTCATCCGCCACGAGAGGAAACGCGGTTCCCCGCATGAGCATGCATGGCGCCGGATTCGTGGAGACTCCCGGGGGCCCGGGGGCGCACAACCACGCCCCCGGCACGGAATAAACTGGGGGGGCGTGCGTTTGGCGCGCATCTCATAGAATGGCGGGGGCGTGTTCGGGGAAGGCGGAGAGCCTTGGCTCCGGCGCGTGCGCCTGGGACGATCGATGCCGACCACGAGTGATCCCGCGGGGCGGGGCCAAGCCGATGGGGGTGCTCCGTCTCACGAGAGTGTTTCGCCGTCGCTCCGGCGCGATGTGCCGGCGTCGATCCCGCTGGCGTTCGAGCTGAAGTTCCTGCTGGACGAGGAGCGGGCCCGCGGCGTGGAGGAGCACTTGTCGCGGGCGCTCCTGCCCGACCCGCACTCGGACCCGACGCTGGGGGGCATGTACGCGATCTCGAACCTCGCCCTCGACAGCCCGGAGCTGGGCGTCTACCACCGCGACTGGCGGATGAAGAACCGCAAGTGCCGGGTGCGGCAGTACGGCTCGTCGCCCGTGCTCTTCCTCGAGCGCAAGTGGTCGCGGCGTCGGCGCGTGCGCAAGCGGCGCGTCGAGGCGACGCTGGACGACATGCCCCGGCTGTCGGAGGGCGACGCGGGCAACCTGGCGCAGGCGTGGTTCCTCCGCGAGGTGCGGGCCCACGACCTGGCGCCGGTGTGCCGCGTGCGGTACCTTCGGCGGGCGCTCTTCGGCGTGTGCTCGGAGGGCCCGATGCGGGTGACGTTCGACCGCAACATCCGCGGGTCGCTGGCGCCGGGCTGGTCGCTGGGCTTCGACGCCGAGGAACGCCGGCTGCTCGACGGGGCCGTGGTCTGCGAGTTCAAGTACTACGGGTCGATCCCGTCGCCATTGAAGGCGGCGATCGCGGCGATGCGGCTGCACCCGACGGGCGTCTCCAAGTACCGCACCTGCGTGCGGGCCTTCGCCCGGGAGCTGGGCGTCGAGGTCCCGGCCCTGCCCCCCGCGGGGGTGGAGCGTGCCTGACTGGCTCCGCGACGCCGCGATGATGGAGACCCCGCTGTCGGCGTCGACGATGGGGTTTCGCCTCGTGGTCGCGTCGGCGTTCGGCGTGGTCGTGTCCGTGCTGTACAGGCTCTCGCACGGGCGACTGGCCCGCGACTCGCGCACGCTCATGGGCACGCTCGTCCTCCTCACCATCCTGCTGGCGATGGTGACGATGGTCATCGGCGAGAGCGTGGCCCGGGCCTTCGGGCTGGTCGGGGCCCTGTCGATCGTCCGCTTCCGCACGGTGGTCGAGGACACGCGCGACACGGCGTTCGTCATCTTCGCCGTGGTCGTCGGCATGGCGATCGGCACCGGGCTGCTGCTGGTGGCGGCGATCGGGACGCCGATCGTGGGGGTGGCGGCCCTGGCGGCGTCGGCGCGGCTGCGGCGCGCGATCCAGCCCGGCGCCCCGGGGGCCGGGTCGCTCTACTCGCTGACGGTGCGCCTGGGGGCGGGGCACTCGGCCGAGTCGGTGGGCGCGTTCCTCAGGCCGCGGGCACGCACGTCGAGGCTGGCGGGGGTCTCGACGGCGCGGCAGGGGGCCTCGCTGGACCTGACCTACGCGGTCGAGCTGGCCTCGGAGGACGAGGGCCCGGCCCTGGTGCTGGCGATGAACTCCGTGGCGGGTGTACAGGGGGTTGACCTGCAGCGCGGCACGCCGCCGAGCTGACGGATCGACCCGCGGAGTGTTCCATGGGCTCGCGCGCGCGGACAACCCGCCCGGGCTTCACGCTCATCGAGCTGCTGGTGGTGATCAGCATCGTCGCCCTGCTCATGGCGATCGTGCTGCCGGCGCTGGGCAAGGCCCGCAAGACGGCGGCCCAGGTGCGCGAGGCGGCGGCCCTGCGCCAGTTCGCCATCGCCTACAGCGTCTACGCCATGGACAACCGCGGCGCCCTGCTCCCGGGGTACACCCCCTCGGAGTGGGTCGCGCCGGGCGCCGACCCCGCCCGCGAGATCAAGGTCTACTTCAGCGACTCGGGCGACGCCGGGCGGCTGTACGGCAGCGCCGCGAGGCGGTACACCTGGCGCCTGGCCCCCTACCTCGGCTTCGCGCACGAGGCGCTCGTGGTCGACAAGCGCCTGCGCTCGGAGTTCGACGCCCTCCCCGACCAGCCCCTCACGCGCACGGGCTTCCAGTGGGCCTTCGCCTCCAGCCCGAGCTTCGGGCTCAACTCGACCTACGTCGGCGGCGACGCACGCCGCGGCGGCTTCTACCAGCCGGCGCTCGGACGCTGGGGCAAGTTCTACGTCACGAGCCTCGACGAGCCCCAGTTCCCCGACCGCCTCCTGATCTTCGCGACCTCGCGCGGGTACCACCCGATCCAGCGAGAGCGGGTGATCCCAGGGCGGCACCGGATCGAGGGCCCGTGGCAGGCCAGCCGCGAGACCGGGCAGGTGCCGACGTTCACGCCCTGGGAGGCGCCCGCGGGCCCCTTCGACGCGGGGCGCACGCCCTCCACCTACGGTCACCTCGACTTGCGGCACTTCGGCAAGGCCCTGGTCGCCATGTTCGACGGGCACGTCGACCCGCTCGGGCTCGACGACCTGCGCGACATGCGCCGGTGGTCGAACCAGGCGACGGCGCCCGACTGGCGCCCGCGGTGAAAGGGAGGCAGCCATGCGGACGATCCGACGTGCGGCCGTCGCCGCCCTGTGCCTCGCGGCCCTCACCGCGTGCGACGGCTCGGGCGCGGCCCAGAAGCAGCGGGCCAGGAAGGCGCGGGACGTGGAGCTGCTCGCGCTGCCCTACCCCGCGCCGACCGGGGCCGAACCCGGGTCGATCACGACGACCTACGACGGCCCGCGCGACCGCACGACGACCACGCTGCGCCTGGGCGACCTGGGCGTGAGCGGGGCGTCGCCCCGCCAGGTCGCGGGGGCGACGCTGCTCCTGACGTCGAGCCACAAGGGGCGCGTGCGGGCCGCGGACAACCCCGAGGGGTCGGTCGATGGCTCGTTCAGCGTGAGCACGTCGCAGCCGGGCGTGCTGGCGTTCTCGGGGCCGCCGGGCAGCGTCGTCATCGGCGAGGAGTCCAGGCCGCTGCGGGCCGCGTCCGGCCCGGCGCCCTACACGAGCGCCAAGGCGACGGGCGGGCGGGAGGAGACCGTGCGCTTCCGGTTCCCGACCGAGGACCTGGTCGCCGCCGCCAACGCCGATCGCTTCGCGCTCACCTTCGGCACGGTGCGAGCCGAGGTGTCGGGCCCGCACCTGGCGGACTTCCGCGAGTTCGTGTCGGGGCTGAACCCGAAGCGGTGAGGCCGCGTCAGCGCGGCTTGCGGAGAGCGTCGGGGCAGGGCAAGCCCCACGTGCGGCATCGCGTCTACGACGCGGGGGTCGGAGGCCCGTCCGGACGCCGGCACGGGCGATCCGCAAGGCGGATCGCCCGTGGCACCCGCGGCGCCCGCCCGCGCCTTGGTGCACGTTCTTCCGACTCGCACCGCAAGCCGCCCATCGGCCGAGGGTGTCCCAAGGGGCGACCGGCGCGCATGAGGGCGACGACCCCGCCTGGGCATCCGCGCCCAAGCCAATGACCGATGCTCCGGCGGAGGCGGTCCAGCGCGCGCCGCCCCGCGCCCTCGCGGGCGCGCGGTTATTGGACCCCCCCGAGCCGCGACCCGTCCCCCGCGAGCCCCGTCGAAGACGCCCGTCGCGCCCAAGGGTGTCAACCCCATGCCGACTCCCCACACAGACCCACGCCGACCCGTCGGCGTCCTCGATGTTCCCCCGACCATCCGCCGACTCCGCGGCGGCGAACGTCTGCTCATCTCCGGTAGCGCCGTCGATCCGAACGATCGACACCTGCCCCATCGCAGGCCACGGGACCGGCGAGACGGCGAGAACACAGCGGGACAGGGCCGATTCGGCGCTCACGCCCCCCTGAGCGGGCCGCGGTTTCGCTCGCTTGACACCGGCAGGGTCGGAGGACGCGGAGACGGAAGCGCGCCCCGCGGCGGGCTTGCCGGGGGATCTCCCGAGGGAGAGTCGCCGACCCCCTGACAATCAACGAATACGGATGGTGGGTACACCCGAACCGGCTTGGCGCAGAAATGGCGGGACTTCCTGGAAACCCCGAAGTTTGGCGCGCCCACCGCCGCGGATCTGTGTTACGCTGTCCGCCAGGGCGGAAGCGCCCCGTGGGCGCATGGTGCGTCCTTTGCGAGGAAGGGTGTTCAAGCCATTAGCAGAAGGAGATCGGAGATGAACGCACGAATCGTGGGAACGATCAGCGCCGCGCTGCTGTGCAGCGCCGCGGGGATGGCGTCGGCACAGGTCCTGTGGGCCAATGCCCTGCGCGGGCCCGGCACGCCCGCGGACACCGGGCTCAACGAGGTCGCCACGACGAGGAGCGGGGCAGCGCATGGTCTGGGCGGCGTGTGGTCGGAGTGCCAGCCGCTGAGTTGTCCCGCGCCATGGGGAAGCAACGCCAACACGGTCGCCGGGTTCGGCTGGCAGGGAGGGAGCGAGGGCAACAACGCCGTCGCCGACGACTTTGTCGTTCCGGCGGGCCAGACGTGGACCATCGACGGGATCGACTTCTTCGCGTATGAGACCGGCGCCCCCGCCGGCCCCACCAGCTACACCGGCATCGTGATCCAGGTCTACAACGGCGTCCCGGGCGCGGGCGGCACCGTGGTGTGGGGCGACCTGACCACCAATCGCCTCGCGGCGGGCTCGAGCTACGCCGCGCACCGCGTCTTCTCCACCGTGGTCGCGCCGACCAGCGGCGGCACGCCCACCCCCCCGGGCTTCACCCGCGTGGTGAACCGCCTGCGCGCCAACACGCCGGGGCTGAGCCTCGGCGAGGGCACATACTGGTTCGAGGCGCAGGGCATGGGCAGCGCGTCCTTCTCCGGCCCGTGGATCGCGCCGCTCACTCGCGATTGCGCCCGCCAGTACCACGCCGACCCGGCGCTCAACAACGCCCGCCAGCGCCAGACCGCGACGTGGGTCAACATCGTCGACGCGGGGCAGCCGGCCGGGACCGGTCCCTCCGTGCCGATGGAGGTCGCCTTCCAGGTGTACGGCACCGCCACGGGCGGCTGCCCGGGCACGGGCGCCGGCGCCTGCTCCCGCGCCGACTGGAACGAGGACGGCGTCATCGACTTCAACGACTTCCTCGCCTTCCTCAACGACTTCAACAACCAGGACCCCTGCGCCGACCTGAACGGCGACGGCGTCGTCGACTTCAACGACCTCCTCGAGTTCCTCAACCTCTACAACGCCGGCTGCTGATCGACACCTCCGCGCCGGGCTGTCCCCGGCGCTGTTCAACCGCAAGGGGCGGGGGTCGGGACACCGGCCCCCGCCTTGTTTTCCGCACGGGCGAGTACTCCGAGCCGGCGCACTCCAGGTCGATGATCTGCATCCAGTGCCGCCCCTCGCCGGGGTCGCGCAGGCGGTAGCCGACGAGGCGCACGCCCGGGCCGACGAACGCCTGGTCCAGGTGCCACAGGGGCAGTTCGCGCGGGAACGTGCCGAGCAGCCCGCGCCCCGCGGCCCCGAAGGCGCTGGGGAGCCCGCGCGTCAGGCGGGCGATCGACGCCGCGCCGCGGTGGGTGTTGAAGTCGCCCACGATCAGGTCGGGCTCCGGGAAGCCGGCGTGGGATTGCTCCTCGGGCACATCGCGCCCCTCGGGCGAGCGCCGGTACGACGGGCCGCGCCACGAGCGGATGGCCTCGTCGGCGCGGCGGCCTACGTACGCCCGGTCCAGGAGCGGGTCCGAGGGCAGGTCGATGAGCCACATCACGATGGGGCGTCCGAACGCCTCCGTCGTCTCGACCTCGATCCACACCGCCCGCCCGCGCTGTCGGGTGATGCGCGGGCTGCCGTCGGGGTTCGTGCGGGCCTGCTCCCACGCGCCGTCGATCTCCAGCGACGTGCAGCCCCAGCGCACCAGCGGGTGCCTCGACAGCACCACCGAGTTCATCGCCCACAGGGCCGAGCCGCGCTCCCCCAGGTGCGAGCGCACGCGCTGCCAGGGCACGTCGGTCGGCTGGTCGCCGATCACGAACACGTCGGCCCCCGAGAGCCGCACCTCTTCCTCGAGCCCCGGCGTCGATCCCCACGACGGGTTCCAGTAGACGACTCGCAGCGTGGGGCCCGTGGGGGCGGGCGGCCCGTCCGCCAGCAGGCGCCCCTCGGCCGTCGCGTGCACGACGACCGCCAGCAGCGACAGCGCCGCCAGCCAACGCGTCCGCCGCGCGGCGACCCGCCCGCGTGCAGCGCGGGGCGCGATCGCCCGCGACGCCGCCACCAGGCCGGCGCCGACCACCGCTACGGCGGCAGCGGGCATCCAGAACAGGAACTGCGAGGGGTACGCGCCATCCGTGAGCACGCGCCCCACCGCCCAGAGC
>Ga0194120_10001699_pt1 | contig 39424 bp, 36 predicted proteins | sample TA2MahCa65mmetaG_FD_148642 | JGI IMG/M metagenome (GOLD analysis project Ga0194120, IMG submission 148642) | Freshwater microbial communities from Lake Tanganyika, Tanzania - TA2015019 Mahale Deep Cast 65m | ecosystem: Environmental > Aquatic > Freshwater > Lake | place: Tanzania: Lake...
GTTCGTCACCCGCCAGGCCGTCCTGTACTACGTCAGCCACCGCGGCCAAGAGCTGGCCAGAAATGTCCTGGAGGGCTTTGTTGGCGTGCTGATGAGCGACGGCTGGCAGGCGTACCGCTGGGTGGCGCGACGCCTGCGGTGCTGGGCGCACCTGAAGCGCAAGGCGCAGGGCTTGGCGGACAGCCTGGACCCGGTCGCGCAAGGGTTCGGTCGGGAGGTGCTGGCGGTGTGGAACGACCTCCGGGAGGCCGTCCAAAACGCCCGCGAAGGCCCTCCCGGCGTGTCCTTGCGCCCCGCATGGGAGGGACGCCTGCAGGCGTTTCGCGCCCGTTGCGAGGCGGCGCGCGGACATTCCCACGCCAAAACGCACGCGCTCGCGGTCGAGTTCCTGAACGACTGGGAAGCGGTCTTTGCCGTCCTCGAACATCCGCTTTGGCCGTTGACCAACAACGAGGCCGAACGAGCCCTGCGGCATTGGGTGATCCTGCGGCACATCAGCCACGGCACCCGCACGCCTCAAGGGTCGCGTCACTTCGCCCTGCTGGCCAGTGTCATCGACACCTGCCGCCGGCGTGGCCATTCCCCCTGGGAATACCTGCAAACGGCCATTACCCGCCGACGCCAAGGATTGGCTCTCTTGCCGTTGCCGCTATAGGGGGGGTGAATGTTTACCCGATGGGCAACAAAAGCGATTTTGTCCCTGAGAGCTTTATCAAGGCTCTTCAGAAAGGTGTCCCTGGATTCAAGAGATGCTCGGACAAGCGGCAATGGTACATGGCAAAACTGGTATGGGAGGAAGGCCTAAAGCGCCGAAGGATAGGAATTTCAATGGGCGCAGCCGCCCAGTGGGGACAATGGGTTGCCCCCGTGGTGTGGACTTGTCAACGGCTTGGGTCGATCAGATCAGGAGCCTGGGGGACCATTGCGGGCCTCGGACGGGGAAAATGCGGCGTCCGGAGGCGTCCGCAACGGGCTTCGGGTGGGGTGGAACCGACGCCGGCGCAAGAGGGTCTGCGCCGGACCTGAGGGGCGCGGCGGCGTGGGGTATCGGAAGCGGGCAACCTACCCACTGACGGTTTGATCGAACTCGAATTTTCCGGCGGAGGTTCGAAGGACGGGTCGCACCCTCCCGCAGCCTCACTGGAGGTTTGATCCCAGTCGTAGGACTGTTCCTCGGGTGGGGAACGAGCCGGTGAGACGGGCGGCGGGAGCGCGGGTTCACCGATGTGGCGGAGAATCCGTTGCACCGGTTCCCGCTCGGTCACCGCGGCGATCAGCCGCATTTCGGCCCCACAGACCGTACAGATCAGCGGCAGCACCGCGTAAATGCGGGCCAGCAGCACGGCCCAGAGGGACGCGGCCGGCGAGGTGGGCTTGGGCTCGGCTTCGGCCGGAGGCGGCGCCGGGGGTGTCGGCCTGTGCCCTGGCAGACCGGTGGCGGGCGGCGCGGGGCCGTCCAGTGGCAAGCCGGCATAGGCCGTGACTGCCGGGCGCAGAGGCGAATGGGGCGCCAACACGCCGTGGTAGCGATGGCTGTGCTTCCGGGCCTGCACCGCCTGGTAGGTCACGGTTCGCTCCGGCCGCCGGGGCTGATAGACCATCGGCGGGACAAGCGGGGGTGAATCAGGGCAACAGGCGGCAACGGCCGACATGGGTTTCGGAAAGGCAGTTGACCTTTCCCACAGTGTATTTTCCGGCCGGCGTAGGTGAGGGATGAGTGCGGCGGTTTGTGGCGCGCCGCATAGGATTTCCGCGAAGGGACGCCTTCCTCATTCCCAAACTCCGCGTCACTGCCATGAAGTTACGCCAGCTATGAAACTCATCCACTCCAGCCTGTCCCGCCGTTGCTTCATCCAGCGCGCCCGCTGGCAAGCCCGCGAAGGCGCCGGTCAGGACGCCAGACGTCGCAGGGGTGTCACGTTATCGGCATCTCCACGGGTCAGCAGGTCAAGCCGAAAAAGTGGCTGGGTGTGGTTTCCAACTCAGGCTCATTGGATTCGCGAAGTTGGAAAGTTGAGTCCGCAACCGCATAAGGGCGTGGACAGCGCTTGGATGCGGCCCGGACAATGGGGGCTGTCTGACATTTCAAGGCGCTCCGTGATTGTGGAATTTTCCGAACTCCTCCAACATCATGGTTGCTATCATTTGGTACGGCTATCAATCCTTTGTTGAGCAAACCCATGAATGTTAATTCGCTAGTCACCATCGCTGTCACTGCGACTTTAAGCGTGAGTCTTTGGAACGGTACCGTCAGTGCATGCTCCCGCATTCTGTCCAACGAGAGCGGGCACGCCGTGGTCGCCCGGACCATGGACCTCTACATGCCGGACCACGCCAAGATCGTGGTGTATCCTCGCGGTATTACCCGAGATGGGGCCGTGGCTGATGGCAATTCGGCGCGTTGGACCTCCAAGTACGGCAGCGTGACGGTGAATTCCCTGGGGATTGCCACATCCGATGGCATGAACGAGAAAGGGCTGGTCGCCAATCTTCTGTATCTGCACGGGACTCAATACGAGAAAAGGGACGAGCGCTCCGGTATCGCCAATGCCATGTGGGTTCAGTATCTACTGGATGTATCCGCCACGGTCTCCGAGGCCTTGGCGGAAATGGACAAACACCAAGTGGTTTCGGTAACCACCGCGGGACGGGAGTGGCCGCTGCACATCTCCATTTCCGATGCGTCCGGGGATTCAGCGGTGATCGAATTCGTGAACGGAACCAAAGTCGTTCATCGCGGCAAGAGCACGGCCGTCATGACCAACGAACCCCCGTTGGACTGGCAGTTGACCAATCTGAAGCGATATAAATATTTTGGTGGAACAGAGTCATTACCCGGCGATATCGATCCCGCCAGCCGTTTCGTGCGGGCCTCGGCATTTCTGAAAACCGTGCCGGCGCCGAAAACCTCGGTCGAGGCCTTGGAAGCGGTTCACGGCATCATCAAAACGATTTCGGTACCGCGGGGCGCCCACAATACCTCCTCCAGCGGGGCCGAATCGGAAGACACCTGGCCTACCTTGTGGACGACCCTGGCCGATTCGGTCAACCGGCTTTACTTTTTCCAATCCTCCGGCTCGCCCAACATGTTCTGGATCGACCTGAGCAAAATCAAATTTGCCAAGGGAGGGTCGGTGAAGTTTGTCCCAGGGGAGGACATTAACTTAAATGGCGAGGTTTCGAAAAAGCTCGCGGTGTTGAAGAAATAAGAACCGCCGAGGGCTCCGCGAGTGGCTGTGACTCACTGCTGTTACGCAGCAAGCCGCTGAAATTCAGCAAAACTCGCCTGTAGGGCTTTGATACATGCCAGCCTATCGTCTGATCACGCACCCGACGGCCTTTGCCCGGCTTCAAGCCTATCGGGCAGACCTCGTTACTCAAGGTCTTCAGACCGCCGGTCACTACCTGCAAAGTGTCTTGCGCGGCCAGGCCTTGGAGCCCATGACCGAAGCCCTCTTTCTGGAACAGTTGTTGGCCACCAAGCGGCCGCTGATCTTTGCTGAAAGCAATGTCTACGGTGATGGGCGGGACTGGACATTGACCGAACTGGCCATCCTCGGCGATCTTGGCGTCGCCGTGCCGGTGACGGTGTTTGACGATGGCCGGCATCAGGCTCCTGTTCGCCATGCCACACCATTCCCGGCCACGCTGCTGTTCATTCCTGGCGCCCTGCTGCATAACGAGAACGGCCTGCCGCCTGCCGACTGGGCGGCTGTCACCCGCGACGGGCAGATCGATCCGCCGGCTTATCAGGCGCTCTATGCGCGTCGTCTGCTGCCGCTGTTCCTGTTTGCGAATGCTCAGGCCGAAGCGGCTGGCCAAAAGGCGCTCATCACCCTGCCAGGGTTGGGCTGTGGGCAGTTTGCCGGCCCGTTCCGGGGGCGTCTCGGCGAACATCTGAAGACCGCGCTCATCACCATGCTCAAGCAACATGCCGGCAGACTGCAACAGATTCGGGCGGTGTACTACGACCCTTATCAGGAATGCCGTAACGAGCAGTTTGAGTTCGAGGGCGTTTCCCTTCGGGTCCGGCCCCTGACCCAGGGCAACCCCGGTCGGCCGCAACTCTGCGAACCGGTTTGCTATGCCGAAGCCGGAGATGACTTTACCGACTGCCAACTCTTCAGCATCGTGGCCTGGGACCACGTCTCCTGGCCGGGCAACGACTTCTATGGAGGCGGCCGCCATACCGATGACGGTGTCAAGGCCGCTGCCACCAGCGCCATGCTCGCGCTGACCGGGGTTGAGGGTCATTACGACGCCCGACGGAACGCCTATCAACCGCCAGCCCCTTACCCTACCTGGGGTGCGCTGGTAAAGGACCGGCAGTTGCGTCTGGGCGGCGGCGAGCAGCTTTGCCTGCTCGGGTGAGCATCGTCTACCCAGAGCCAGTGAGACAGTAGCACTCAGGATGGACCCTTTTGTATCCGGGGCCAGGCAGGCGGGCTATGCTGGAGTCAGGTGGCGGGGGGAAATAAGGCTCTCTACTGGATCCGCAACTTCCTGGCGCGGGTCAATTGGGCGTAGCGATACACCGTATCCATATCGGTTAAAACCGCTTGATGGGTGTGGGTGAGGATGCCACAGTTTCGCCAGGCGGGTTGACCGTTGAACTTGCCCAAACAAAATCCGGCAGTACGCCAAGTTCCACCATCAACGTGGATTGACCCTTGCCATGGCCCTTTGGGCTAAGCCTATTAACCACAGCAACTGTCATGTCCCTTGCCATGAAGCTGAACCGGCGGGCAAGGCACGGTACCGTAAGAACAGTAGACGCAACAATCCCCCGGCTTCGGTTTGAGCAGGGCATGACAGCTTTCACACTCGTAATACCATTGGCAGGCGGTCATTGGCATCGTTTCCGTTCTCCTATGTCCACAGGCTGGACACGTCAGAGTGGATTCCGGAATCACGACAGTTGTCATGCGGCTATTTGGGGTACGTGATGCATTTCGACACATCCGCTCTCTTCACCGCCATCGTGGTTTATGTCAGGGAGAGGTCTTGTACGGCCCATGACGATAGTATTTCGGACGCGCATCCAGCCGTATATGCAACCAGGACACGCCCATGCCAGCCGTGCTCAACCAGGTTGGAGCATCCGAAAGCCGATCATGCATCGCTACCCCGACACTCCGCCACAGTGCATCGACCTGTCCGCGGGGTCCCTGGCGCAGGAATCGTGCGAGATGCGTATAGCCAGCGGCATGGACCAATGGCGCTGGCACTACGAGAATCGCATCGCCGCCAAGATTGGGAAACGTGAGAACCGGTTCGAATGGCCGCGATGTGAACTGCGATGAAAATGGGTCAGTGTCCGGATTCAACCGCGCGAGCGCTCCGCTCTCAATGACGACGCATTCGAATACCCGGTCCACGGTTCGCCGCGTAACAGGCGGCGTTTCCCAAAAGAATGCCTCGAATGGAATCTGACTGAGTGTCGCCGTAAAAAAGCTTCGAAACGACTCACTGTCTCGCCACAGTTCAATCACATGACGAAAGGATAATAGACCCGTGCTGTCGCTCAGCGTGGCCTTGATCGTCTGTCGGCCCAGCGGATGGAGTTGAACTGTCCACATAACGTATCTCACCAAGGGGCGGCACGATCATCCCGGACTCCGCTACGCTTCGTCCGGGCTACGCTGGCTGACCGCCCACACCGGGCGCCACGCTATGACGCGGATCCACACGCGGATGGACGGCTTCGCCGTCACCTGGGGAGGCGTGAAATGATGCGCGGCTTCCCTGATCGAGCGCTTCGCAGCGCCGTTTCTGGCGGACTACGGTAACCGGCTCCTGCCCGAGCACCTGCAGGCCCTGGCCGCCCTGAGGACCTGCCGCACCGCGCTGAGTCCGCGCCTGGAGGCGCAGTGCCCGGCCTGCGCGGAGCGGGTGTTCGTACCCCATTCCGGCGGACACCGGGCCTGTCCCCATTGCCAGCACCATGAGCGCCAGCCGTGGTTGGAGCGGCAACGCAAAACCCGGGTCCCGGGCGAATATTTCCTGCTGACGTTTACCCTGCCGGCGGCATTCCGCACCCGGCCTTGGCTCATCAGCGCGTGATCTATGGCGCCTTGATGCCATGCGCCTGGCAGACGGTGCGGTCGTTCAGCCGCACTGAGCGGGACCTGCAGGGCACGCCCGGCGCGATCGCCGTCCTGCATACCCACTCCCGGCGCTTGGATGACCATCCCCCTGTCCATCGGGTCATGCCGGCCGCGGCCCTTGATGCCGAGCGGCGACTCTGGTGGGTCAAGCACGGCCCGCGTGATCTGTTCAACCACAAAGCCCTGGCCAAGGTATTCCGGGCCCAACGGCCTTGGTCTATTTGGGTCGCTATCGGTACCGGGGCGTCTTGCAGGAGCAAGACCTTCTCGCCGCGGATGACGGCCAGGTGACCTTCCGCTATCGGGACGCGAAGACGAAACGCTGGCAGACCCGCACCCTCTCCGGCGCCGACTTCCGGTGGCGGCGGCTGCAGCCTGTCCTGCCCAAAAGCTTCCACCGCGCCCGTCAGTTCGGCTTCCTCCACCCCAACAGCAAGCGCTGGCTGGACCTGCCGCGCGTGCGGCTGAAAGTCGCCCCCGCCGCGGCCTGGGTCAGACTCCGCCCGGCGCTGGCCTGCACGTGTTGCGGGGGCGCGATGCGGATCGTCCGAACGCGAATCAGGCCCGCGCCAGGGCGCCCTGATCCCACCCCGGCTGCGGCGGGCGCCTCGGTGATGTAACCGCAACCCGCCCACGGCGGCCCCCGGCGCTCGGCCCGAATCTCCACTGGCGGGCCGAATTCACCGCATGACCCAGCCATTGGCGGCCAGTGCCAGACCCTTCAGCCCAATACCCCGCCGGCAAACCACATGAATCATGGATGTGTTCAGCCCAGCCATAAGTGTTTGATATGTAACCTTGAGCGTTTGCCTTTGGTCACCATTACCGGTAAACAGCAGATATTCCGGAATTCATCCACTATGAATCGTCATCCCTACATTGGCGACAAGGAAGGCCCCCGAACCGGCGACGTTGAGGGTTTTGCTGCCGGCGGCAAGCGGCCCGGCGTAGTCTCACGCATGACTTTCAAACGCCTTTCCAGTTCGATGATGCCATTCTCCAGGGAAGCATCCATGACCACCACGTTCCCCATGGAAAGAATGATTCTCTGCAACTCCGGTATCCGTGTTCCGCTGGTCGAAACGATGTAGACCGGTTGCACGTACAACACCGAACGACCCACCGGCAAAACGATGATCCGGCCACGCAAGACCCGAGAACCGCGCTGATCCCATAGCGTCAATTGACGAGCGATTTCCGGATCCTGATCTATCAACGCACTCACTTGGGCGGGACCTTCGACCTGCGTCTCACGGCTGAATCGATACATAATGAGTTGCTTGCCGTTCTTGCTAGCCGATTGCGCCTTGATATCGGAGGAAAAGGTTCCGGCCACAGCCAAGACGCTAAGATTGCTGCGTCCGATCGGCGTCATGGGGTTGATCAGTACAAAATTATGCCGATCGCTCTGAAAGCCCTCCAGTGCGGTTGTCAGGTAGTAGGGCTTCACGATGGCATCATTCACGCGCGCAAAATCCCAGGTTTCTGCCTGTTCGTAAAAGAGTTCAGGCTCGCTTTGATGGTACCGTGCGTATACCTTCATCTGGTTGACGAATAGATCTTTTGGATAGCGCAAATGCTCCTTGAGATAAGGGGGCAGTGTAGAAATGTCCTTGAATAGACCCGGATACGCATTGTGGTACCCCTGGATGATGGGATCGGTTTTATCGGTGATGTAATAATCGACGTGCCCATCAAAGGCATCGACCACAATCTTCACCGAATTACGGATATAGTTTAATTGGCGATCCTCGTAATCCCGATTGAAGCGTGCCGAGATTCGCTTTGATACAGGATACCAATCTGATGTGGTATAGGCATCGATGATCCAGAATATGCGCTGCGGAGTAATCACGATGTAAGGGTCGTGATCCAGGTTTAGGAAAGGCGTCAGTTCGCGTACACGTTCAACAATATTGCGATGGAACAAAGCCTTGCTCTCACCCGTTATATTGACCGAGAAAAAGAGCTTCTCATCCCGAAAAAAGATGGCAAACAGCAGTTTCCTGAAAAGCGAGGAAATGGGCACGCCGCCACCGCCGGTATAATTGAAGCTTGACGCCTCATCGGCACTCGGGATCCCGACAACATTCAACTTGTTAGGAACAATCGCGTAAGAAAGGTTTTCCTCGCCATAATAAATGTCGGGCCGCTCCACCGCGTTGAAGGTATTATTGGTTTGCATGGTCAAATCCTGCAGATACCAATGCATCGGTGTCTGTCCATCCTGCGCGGCTGGCGTAACCACTGCCCCATAACCGTGCGTGTAACGGAGATGCAGGTTTTCCCAATTTTGCGCCGCGGGTGGCAGCAGACTGATATTGGTTTCACGCGCCGCAAGATTGACCTGCTCTAAACGCCCATTGATGATATAGCGATCCACATCGACATCGGTGAAATGATAGTAAGGTCTGATGCCCTGTATTTGCTGATACACATCATCCAGGAACTCCGGATCCCAAACGGGAATATTATAAAGATGCGACCGCAACTCGGGATCGAGCACATCTTCATCGGGAAGACCGGGCGTGATATCAATATTGGTGATGTTCGTGAGGTCGTAAGCAGCCAGTGTTGAATTGATGTTGAATCGCATGTGCTCACGCTCGGTTTTTACCGGATTAGGCTTGACAATAAATCTGTCGATTGCCCGTGGTATACTGGCGATATTGCGAACACCCAGGGTCAGGACAAAGACGCCCCCCAAAATTGCCGCCGAAACCAAACCTTTCCTCCGATGCGCATACCAAAGACCGGCGATCACCGCCCCTAGCAAGCTAAAGATGGATAACCAAATCAGCGGCAGCGTATAGCTGAGTTCAACAAATCCTGGCCCAAAAAACTGGGGCTCATTGTCTTCCGTGTAAAGCAATCGATAGCGTTCCAACAAGAAGCCCCAGGCTAGAATCAGGGTGGTGACCAATGCCAGAACCGTCAGGTGTATTTTTGCGCCAGACGCCCATGACTTTCCACCGCCCGTCGATATCCGATGCTCTAGCCAGTAGAGGATTGCCATGGCAATGGATAAGACGGTAAAGGCAATCAGCATCTCCTTCTGGATGAGCTGAAATACCGGGTAGGCAAACAGAAAAAAACTGACATCCTGACCAAACACGAAGTCCTTGACCCCTGACTGGGGTCCGAACACGAAAAGCAATGCCGCATGCCAGTCCTTGTAGAAGGGTATCGCAATCACAATAGCCAGGATGAGCGACAACGGAATGTAAACATGCATCGATCCTGACTGAAACAGGTTAAGAACTTTTTGGCGGCGCGTCATTTCAGGACGCTCCAGTGACGCCAATCGATCCTCATCCACCCCCAGATATCTGGAAGCTGCCCAGAAATTGAGGAAAAAAATCAGGAAGAAAAAGGCGGTTACGGCACCTGTCAGGATGTAACGATAGAGGAGCTTGAGCCAGAAGAACTCCCGCAGGCCCAATTCGACATGCCACCAGAAGTCCACAATCAGTTCGGTAAAGAGAACGCCGATCCCTAGCGACAAGAACGCTAGTCCAACGAATGTCAGGATGAGGAGGGTTAGAATTCTCTTCCAGTTTTCCATGAGAGTTCTCGGGCTAAAGGTTCAATCAGAACCATTAAATTTAGGGGCGTTTGTCGACCCTTCGTATTGAAGTGGATGGGTCAGAACCAGGCTTCATTGTAAGGGAAAGCTCATGGTGGAGTTAATGTAAGGACTTGGAACGCCCCGATGCAAGGGTGCGACAGAGCATTTCCTTACAGACCATCGAACATTTCTTAAGCTTATGTTGATATAGTTCGCACAAAGTCCTTCAGGAGTCCTCCATGTCCATGCAACCGACCGACCTGGCTGTCGTCAATGACATCATCCAGCGTCATGCCGCCAACCCCACGGAACTCTTACAAATTCTGCGGGAAGTCCAGGCCAGCTTCCGGTGTGTCTCCGCGCCGGTCATGCGTGTTATTGCCGACGCATTGAGTGTCCCGTTGACGCAGGTACAGGCAGTAACCGAGTTCTACAACTTCTTGAGTAATGATCCAGTAGGCCGATACGACATCCGTATGAGCGACTCGATCACCGATCACATGCTGGGAAGTCGTGAACTTGCAGAATACCTTTGCCAAAGGCTGGGCATCAAAGCAGGCCACACACGAGAGGATGGCGTTGTCAGTTTCCATTTCACATCATGCACGGGGCTTTGCGATCAAGGACCGGCAGGTATGGTCAACGGCTTGGCTCTGTCCTGCCTTGATCACGCTCGAATCGACCGCATTGCCGAGTTAGTGAATGCTGGAACTCCCGTGTCTGAATGGCCCCCGGAATTTTTCCAAGTGGAGGATAACATCAGGCGAGCCTCCCTACTATTGGAAGGTGCTTTTGAGCCGGGAGCCGCAATTCGCAAGGCTCTCATGAATGGCCGGGATGCCATGTTCAACGAACTTGACCAATCCGGTTTACGTGGTCGTGGAGGCGCGGGTTTCAACACCGCCTGGAAGTGGCATTTTTGCTATGAAGGACCAGAAGAAGATCCTTTCTGCCCTGTCGATAACACTTCATCGGAACGTTTTGTTGTGTGTAATGCCGACGAAGGCGAACCCGGTACGTTCAAGGATCGGGTGTTGCTGAACAGCTATGCCCACGAGGTATTCGAAGGCATGACCGTTTGTGCCGCACTGGTCGGCGCACGTCATGGATACCTTTATTTGCGGGGCGAATACCTACATTTGCACGAGCCTTTGCTGCGGATGCTGGAAGAGCGCCGTCGATTGAATCTACTTGGCGCGAACATCATCGGTCAAGACGGTTTCGACTTTGATATCAATATCCACCTGGGCGCCGGCGCCTATATCTGTGGCGAGGAATCCGCCCTGATCGAATCCCTGGAAGGCAAGCGCGGCACCCCCCGCAATCGCCCTCCCTACCCGGTGACCCATGGCTACCTCGGGAAGCCCACTGTGGTCAACAACGTGGAAACCTTCATGGCCGCCGCAAGAATCGCCGTCAATGGCGGCGCCTGGTTCGCTGCTCAGGGAACGGATAAATCCAAGGGGACAAAAATACTCAGCGTCTCCGGGGATTGTGAGCGCCCCGGCATCTACGAATATCCCTTTGGCACCACCATTGCCCAGATACTTGCCGATTGCCGTGCCACCGACCCCTTCGGTGTGCAAATCGGCGGCCCTTCCGGTACCTTCATTTCCACCCATGAATTCGATCGCAAGCTGGCCTTCGAGGATCTGGCCACGGGAGGTTCCTTCATGGTTTTCAACCAAACGCGGGATGTGCTGGAAATCACCCGCAATTTCATGCATTTCTTCGCCCACGAAAGCTGTGGCTTCTGCACGCCCTGTCGGGTTGGAACCTCACTGCTACGCAACATGCTGGACAAGATCTGCGAGGGACATGGCACACCCTATGATCTCGTCGAGTTGACCCACATGGCCAAACTCGTCAGAGCCACCAGTCACTGCGGTCTGGGTCAAACGGCGGCGAATCCGATTCTGAGCACACTGGAGCGCTGCCCTGACCTCTATGAGAAACGACTCAAAGCCATCAGTTTCGAGCCCGGCTTTGACCTGGACGGCGCCTTGGCCGTATCGCGCCAACTCACCGGCAGGAACGACGCCCACGCCCATCTCGAACAAGTCGGTTAACAGCCTCCACCATGAAAGGAGCCAACATGAAACCCAACACCATCACGATCGACGGTCAGGAAGTACCCTTTACTCCAGGGCAGACCATCATCGAGGCCGCAACGGCTGCAAGCGTCTATATTCCCCATCTTTGCCATAATCCGGAATTCAGACCCCATGGTAGCTGTAAGCTTTGTACCGTGCAGGTCAACGGCCGCAGTTGCTCGGCCTGCACGATGCCAGCCGCCGAGGGGCAGCAGATCCTCAATAATACCAAGGAATTAAACGATACCCGCCGCAGCCTCACGCAGATGCTGTTCGTCGAGGGCAACCATTTCTGCCCGGGATGCGAGAAGACAGGAAACTGCCAATTGCAAGCCGTCGGATACTACGTTGGAATGCTGGATACCCACTTTCCTCACTTTTTTCCCAAACGCAATGTCGACGCTTCGCATCCAGACGTCTTGCTTGATCTCGATCGTTGTATTCTCTGCGAATTGTGCGTTCGAGCCAGCCGCGATATGGATGGAAAAAGCATTTTCGGCATTGCGGGAAGAGGCATGCAGAGCCATCTGGTTGTCAATTCCGATAGTGGAAAGCTTGCCGACACCCATTTATCCCTGACCGACAAGGCGGCACATGTATGCCCCGTGGGCGCCATCATCGTTAAACGCACGGCTTACCTTTCACCGATTGGTGAACGAGTTTACGATCAGGAAGATATCGCCGAGGTGGCGTTGGAGCATGATCAGGCCCTGACAGGAGGTGAACATGGCTGATAAACTCAAAGTGGCTACAACTTCATTAGCAGGTTGTTTTGGCTGTCATATGTCGTTTCTGGATATCGACGAACGCTTGCTCAGCCTGTGCGAGGTGGCGCAATTCGACCGCAGTCCACTGACCGATATCAAACACTGCAGTGAACACGTAGATATTGGTCTTGTGGAGGGTGGTTTGTGCAATGCTGAAAATGTCCATACCCTCAGAGAATTCCGCAGCCATTGCAAAATACTGGTGGCAGTAGGAGCCTGTGCAATTAACGGCGGCATACCCGCGATGAGAAACCATGTCAGGCTGGAAGAGTGTTTGGAAGAAGCCTATCTCGATGGCGTGGGTGTAGTGAACCCCCAAATACCGAATGATCCTGAACTGCCGCTCATATTGAATAAGGTCCACCCAATTCACGAAGTCGTCAAAGTCGATTACTTTCTACCCGGCTGTCCACCTTCCGCCGATGTATTCTGGAAGTTTCTGACAGATTTGGCTTCCGGCCGAGAACCACAATTGCCCTATGATCTCGTCCATTATGACTAGACCAGTAACTGATGTTACCAGTTAACCATAACTATTAAACTTATAATCTGTCTGGAAGCTCCCTATTCAGGCCAAGTGTTCCAACATGATGCAGTTAGTGTGAGGTCAACCTACCTTTCGTCGATCTGGTTGAGTCGGTCGTAACTTTGCTTGCGGCGGGAGTAGTTGAGCCAGAGACGAAAGTACGCTCGACCACCCAACGGCTCCTGGGCGGCAAGTAAAATCATCGCACTTTGATCCGCAAATCGCTGCCTGTAAGAACAGGAAGCGCTCTCCGACCCAGTTCAGCAGATAGACTGGGTACTACTCCCCGTCGGATGCGGGTGCGTTCCGCCCTTCTGCCGCAATCGAGCATGCACCGTGTGGTTCACCCGTTCCATATCTGACCTAGCAATCACCGAGAATCGAAGCAGTCAACTGCCGCCCAAGACGGGAAAACGCAAGGCTACCGCCGTCTCTGGAAGTCGGTCATCCATTATCTGCGTGTACCGAATCGGTCGCGTTCACCACTTGCCATAAGGTAACCTACCAGAGCCTGTAGACAACAGACAATCACACCAGTGCTTAAGCAGCCCCACGCACCATTTGTCCAAGTCCTCCACAGCGGTATTCGTTTGCACTGAAAACCCAACACTAAACTACAGAAAATGCCGTTAGCGTGACCGACCAGGAGGCTTTTAAAACACCCTCTGGATCATGATCTACTTCACTTGCCCAATCTCGACCCATTCGCCATAACGTAGTTCGAAAAAAAGCGCGGTTTGGACCGCGCTTTTTTATCTGTTTGTTGTCCGATTGCGTTATAGCCAATAAACAAATATAAATAATCCAAGCCAAACAACATCGACAAAATGCCAATACCATGCGGCTGCCTCAAAGGCAAAGTGATTATGGCTACTGAAATGGCCACGCAGGCTGCGTAGAAGCACCACTGTCAGCATAATGGCTCCTATCGTTACATGTAAGCCATGAAAGCCAGTCAGCATAAAGAACGTTGAACCGTAAATGCCTGTACCAAGAGTTAAACCCATCTCGGTATAAGCTTCATGGTATTCCATGCCCTGTAGTATTACGAACAGAAAGCCGAGGGCTACGGTAGCAGCTAACCCGACTATCAGTTGTTTACGATCATCCTTGAGCAGGCCCCAGTGAGCCCAGGTCACAGTCCCACCACTGCTGAGTAGTATCAGCGTGTTAATGGCAGGTATGCCCCAAGCCCCCATTGGTTCGAATTCACCACCTTCTCTACCGCCAATGTGTGCAGGACCGTTACTTGGCCATACATTCTGGAAGGTATCCCATAGATATTGATGAGTCTCCACACCCAGTGCAGAGCCTTCACCGCCCAGCCAGGATAAGGCATATACCCTCGCATAGAACAACGCACCAAAAAATGCGGCGAAGAAGAAGACTTCAGAGGTAATAAACCATATCATCCCCATCCGGAAGGATATATCCACTTGATGGTTATACAGACCGGCGATGCTTTCCCGTATCACCGATCCGAACCAAATGAACATCATGTAGGCAATGATGCCGCCGCCCAGCCACATCATGATCGGCCCGATATCGGAACCGTTGAGGTAATTAGAAAATCCGGCCAATAGTACAAACAGACCGATGGAACCTAGAATCGGCTGATTTGCCTTGTGTGGTAGATAATAAGATCCGTGTAAAGCCATGTTAATCCCCTGCTCGATAACTTGAATTAAGTTTCATTACTACTTTTTATCGGTGATGTCGAAGAAAGTATACGATAAGGTCAGGTCCGCTACCGTTTCCGGTATTTTTGGATCTATGACAAACCGAACCGGCATTTCTTTTTCTTTTTTTGGTTCAAATGTCTGCTCGCTGAAACAGAAACATTCCGTCTTCACCAAAAACTGTGTGGCCCAGCCAGGCGCGATACTGGGAATGGCTCTACCGACCAATGGTTTGGTTGACTGATTGGCGCCATAAAATCTGACTGTGTAATATTGACCAGGATGAACCTTTATCTTGGTCGTTTCCGCCCTGAATGACAGCGGCATCGTACCATTGACCGTTGTCACAAACTCAACAGTAACCCATCGTGTTTCATCCGGCTTGAAACCAGCTTCTGCTTGCGCCTCGGTTTTGACCTTACCATTCAGACCAGTCAATTCACAGAAGACATCGTAGAGCGGAACCAGAGCAAACCCAAATCCGAACATACCCAGCACCAAGAGCACTACCGGCCAAAGCACACGGGCATTGGACCGCTTTGGCTTAGCTTGACTCATGTCAGGCTGGAGCTCGTCATAACACGATACATAGCATAAAGATACAAGCCAAGTGCAAATATCCCTATGCCTACCGCCAATAGCATGTTCTTTTTACGTAGATTCATATCGGGGTTTCCCAGTACCTGAAGAGTCACAACTCATCAGATACCGGGATGAGTCCGTTAAGGGATATACGGAGCTGACTCCCAAGTGTGATAGGGGGCTGGTGAGGGGAGATTCCACTCCAGACCATGATCACTGGCGCCTTCCCATACTTCGTCCGTTGCCACTTCACCCACGCCACGAATGCTTTGAATGACAATGTAACAAAGGATCAACTGGGCAAAGCCGAACACAAATGCTCCCACGCTTGACCACGCATTGAATTCGGCAAACTGCAATGCGTAATCAGGGATACGGCGCGGCATGCCCGCTAACCCGAGAAAATGCTGCGGGAAAAAGCACACGTTGAGAGAGATGGTCGTCAACCAGAAATGCATTTGGGCCAGACGCTCGTCATACATTCTTCCGGTCCACTTTGGCAGCCAGTAATAAACTGCCGCAATGATGGCGAATACGGCGCCCGAGACCAAAACATAATGGAAATGGGCAACAATGAAGTAGGTATCGTGATACTGTAGGTCAGCCGGAGAAATGGACATCATCAAACCGGTGAACCCCCCCATGGTGAACAGCACCACAAAGGCTATAGCCCACATCATGGGAGCTTCAAAGGTTATCGCCCCTTTCCACATGGTGGAAATCCAGTTGAATACTTTAACCCCCGTGGGTACCGCAATCAGCATGGTGGCATAGGTAAAATAGAGCTCACCTTCAACCGGCATGCCCACGGTATATTGGTGGTGGGCCCAAACGATAAACGACAGGAAGCCGATCGATGCAGTCGCATAAACCATTGAGCTATAGCCAAACAGGGGCTTGCGCGCAAAAGTGGGAACGATTTGGGAGATGATTCCGAATGAAGGGAGAATCAACACGTAAACTTCCGGGTGACCGAAGAACCAGAAGAGATGCTGATACAAAACGGGATCTCCGCCGCCAGCGGCATTAAAGAAGCTCGTCCCGAAAAACTTGTCGGTCAGCAGCATCGTTACCGCACCGGCAAAGACCGGCATGATGGCAATCAACAGAAACGCCGTGATTAACCAGGTCCAGACGAACAACGGCATTTTCATCAGCGTCATGCCCGGCGCCCGCATATTCAGAATGGTCACGATGATGTTGATCGCCGCCAAAATCGATGAAATCCCGAGTATATGAACAGTGAAGATAGTGAAGGGAAACGCAGCGCCTGTTTGCAGAACCAGCGGTGGATATAGCGTCCAGCCGGCCGCCGCTGCGCCCCCCTCCATGAACAGGGTGCTGACCAGCATCAAGGCCGCGAAAGGCAGCAGCCAGAAGCTCCAATTATTCAGTCGGGGCAAGGCCATGTCCGGCGACCCGATCATCATGGGTATCATCCAGTTGGCAAGCCCCGCGAAGGCTGGCATCACCGCGCCGAAGACCATGATCAGCGCATGCAGGGTCGTCATCGAGTTGAAGAACATCGGATCGACGAATTGCATGCCAGGCTCGAACAGTTCGGCCCGAATGACCAAGGCCATCGCGCCGCCTACCATGAACATGACCAATGAGGTCATAAGGTACAAAGTACCGATATCTTTATGGTTCGTCGTGGTCACCCACCGCATCAGCCCCTTGGCGGGACCGTGATCGTGGTGATCATCATGTATTGCCGTAACTGACATAGGGTTTACCTCTTGAATGGATTCAGATTACTCAACCGCCTTGACGTCGTTCGCCTGAACGATATCGCCGGTGCTATTCCCAAGGGCATTTCGTTGATAGGTTGCCACCGCCGCGACCTCCTCGGGTTTTAACACTGTCCGGAAAGAAGACATCAAAGGCGGCTTTCCATTCAATATCAACCCTACATGCGCGGAAACGGAACCATTAACGACTGGGCTATTCTTGATGGCCGGAAACAAACCTGGGATACCTTCGCCGTTCGTCTGATGACATCCCGCGCAATGACTCTCGTAGACCTTTTGTCCAAGAGCCATGAGTTCGGCTTTGGCATCCTGAGAGACGGCCGATTGCCCGGCCGTCTGCGGCTGGGCTTTATCCGCATTCTCGCTCGCGTTGGCAGTCGGGATCGGAGAAAGGCTTTCCGCGGTCTTGCCCCCTCCCTTCTGGCCTGCCAGCCACTCCTTATATTCGGATTCCGGCTTGGCAATCACGACAATTGGCATGAAGCCATGGTCACGACCGCAAAGCTCCGTGCATTGGCCGCGGTAAATACCTGGCTTTTCTACTTTGGCCCACGCATCGGTGATGAACCCGGGAATGGTGTCTTTTTTCCAACCCAGATCCGGCACCCACCAGGAGTGAATCACGTCCGCCCCGGTGAACAGGAAGCGGATTTTTTTGCCCACCGGTATCACGAGGGGATGATCGACCTCCAGCAGATAGTTGTCGACTGAGGCGGGATTGATTCCGGAGTTCAACTGACGCGCCTGATTGCTCTTGGAATCCAGTGTCGAAAAGAAACTGACCCCTTCGTCAAGGTATTCATAACGCCACTTCCACTGGTAGCCAGTGACCTTGATGGTCATATCGGCGCCGGAGGCATCGTAGGCTTTGATCATCACCTTGGTGGCGGGTATCGCCATACCCAAAAGAATCAGGAAGGGTATGACCGTCCACAGAATCTCCAGTTTGGTATTCTCATGGAACTGCGCGGGAACCACGCCCTTAGATTTCCGATGATTCACCAAGGAATAGATCAATAACCCATAGACCAACACACCAATGACTACACAGATCCAAAAGATCAGCATGTGCAAATCGTGTATGTCACGGCTAAGCTCAGTGACACCCTCCGTCAGGTTTAGCGTGTAGTCGGCATTAGCCTGCCCAAAGGCCATCAAACCCGAAGACGCCAGCAAAGTTTTCGTTATCTTCACGTAACCCTCTCTGTAAGTTAAGGCAAGAACCCAACTGTTATTGTTGTTAGCTAAAAAAGCTTGCGAAGTTCACGCACGAGCATTTCGCGCTCCGCTTCAACGAGGAACCCGCCGACTTCCACCTGCCGCCCATGTGACCGCAGGATTAATTGACTGGGATGACCTCGATATTTAGGCTTGTTCCACACGAGCACCAACCAGGTACGCTGAAAACGATGCACAGGTTTCAATTCGTTGCGTCCCCTTTCCAGCACTACCGAAGAATCACCGATAGTGAGCACTTCACGAACTGTTGTACTATCCAGACTCAGTTTGAAGGCATAAGCCAGCAGCAGCCACTCCGCTCCGGAGAAAGGGATAACAAGCCACAATCCTAGCGCAGTGAAACCCACTGCTATCGTGCCCATCACCACGCCCACAGCACACAAAAAAACGACAATTTGCCTACTGCTCATCGATCCATTCGCGGTCAGCACAAACCGGAGTTCTCCGCTCAAATGGTCGCGCTCTATTTGAACCATGGATACGGCAGCAAGTCATTGAGTTGGCTAATCCCATCGCCTTTGCTAGAACAGGCCAAGAAATCGGCTGTCAGAAGCCAATAACCTTAAATCATAGCTCAAGGCCTGCAAATACGCAAGATTTCAGCAGAATTCCATGCCTTCAAGCCATTCAGGACTACGTTGGATCCAGCCTGAAAGGGCAGGATTGCGAGTGGCTCCGCTCCTAATTCGAGGGCTAAGGTCTCGACCGCTTCCTCGGTATGGAGTAAACCGGTCTCCAGATTGTTGGCGATCCATCCTGCCACCCCGACCCCGGATTGCACCATGGATTCATGCGTGAGCCGCGCATGGTTAATACAGCCCAGCCGTAACCCCACAACCATCAGCACGGGTAACCCCAAGACCTTGGCCAGATCAGAAACATCCATGTTGTCACTCAGCGGTACCCGCCAGCCTCCCACCCCCTCAACCACAACGCAATCCGCATCGGCTGTCAATCGCTCAAAGGCATCACGCAAGCGTGAAAGCTCTACCCTTTCCCCCATCCTTTGCGCCGCAATATGGGGTGAAACGGGCAACTCGAAAGCATAAGGATTGACCCACTCCAACTTCACGGACAGTGAACACGCTTTCCACAAAGCCAGAGCATCCTCATTGACCCATCGCTCACCATTCCAATCCGACCCCGATGCAACCGGCTTCATGCCGACAACCTTGAGCCCTTCAGTCTGCAACAGCCGCATCAACTGCAATGAGGCGTGGGTTTTACCTATACCGGTATCGGTTCCCGTAACGAAAAAACCTTTGTGCCTCATGTGTCGGTTACACCACGGCTGATCGCCGCGCCGATAATAAGCTCATAAGTGGCCTCTATGGCGTCATCCGCCGTCGAGTGTTGGACCTGAGGATAGGCTTGGATCATTCTGGTCAGTGCGCCTTTTCCCGTCAAATGCCGAGCCCTGCGGGTAGTAAGGTTGTGCGCGCCCAACCCTTTGAGTTCTCGCATCAGTTCAACGACGCCGGGATACGTGATAGCACGCAACGCCGTTTCAAGTTTAATGCTTGCAAACCCGGTTGCCCCCAACGCCTTCTCGATGACGGACAAGCTTTCGAATCTATTCACATGGCTATAATCATCAACGCAAGCCCAGGCCGCGCGCAATTCCCTCAAGGTCTGAGGACCGAACGTGGATAACAGAAGCCACCCTCCAGGACGCAGAACTCGCGCGAATTCAAGTAACGCGACCTCAACACTGTGGCACCACTGGATGGCGAGATTCGAAAAGAGCAAATCCACCGAATGGCTTGCGATAGGCAGAGATTCCGCATCACCCACCACGAGAGATCCCGCGAACCGCTGCCGCGCGCGTAGCAGCATGCCTTCGGCAATATCCAACCCGATGACCCGGGCTGCGGGATAATGCCGCGCTAATTGGGCGGAAAACACTCCCGTACCGGCGCCTATGTCCACTATGCAGCGCATCTCTTGCGATTGTGGCCGCTGTGACATCAAGGTTTCGCCTACCGACCGCTGTAAGGCCGCTACATCGTCATATCCGGAAGCCGCCATGCAAAATGAACGCGCTACCAACGTCTTCCTGGATTGACCCTCTGATACTCTCATGCAATTTCTAATCCGCTTCTTGCGCCTGGCGGTCAAGAAATGCCTGAACCCACCGGTACGTCTCTTCCGAATGAGTCAGAAACGGCAGATGCGTCGCGGCGGCGATGTGATGAACCTCGATATTCTGGCTCAGGGCACATAGCGCGGGCGCCAACTCCCTCGGCGCCAATCGATCATGAGCGCCCAATAGACACAAGACGGGCTTATCGCAACTAGCCAGAACTGACGTCAGATCAATGTCACCCAGCAGGCGTAACCCGCCGCGAAGAGCCACCGTTTCCGGCGGTGGGCGAGTATCCAGCAAAGCTTGAATGTGCCGCGCCAAACCTTTCGCGTTCTCATGACCGAAGGTTTGCAGGCCAATGAATCTTTGCAATGTGCGCCTGAAATCCTGCTCAAGATTGGCGCCCATCCGCACCAACATGGTGGAATCCACGCCGGGCCAATGGGGTGTGGCTGTAAACCGCGGAGTACCGGCGATCATCGTCAGACTGGCAACACGCTCCGGTTTCGATCTTGCGGCACTTAGGGCCAGCAATGCACCCAATGACCACCCCAGCCAATGGGCCGAGGGCGGTGTCACGCCCAGCAGGGCATCAGTAACGGTTTCCAGTGAATAATCGGCCGATAGACCGCTATGACCATGCCCGGGCAGATCGACAAGACTGATACGCCAACGCTGGCTGAACCGCTCGGCAAAATCCCGCAGCAGCCCCCCATGCATGGCCCAACCATGCAGCATCACCACATCGGGCCCTGACCCAAAAGTTTCGACATATAAGCCTGAGTGGCGGCGTGGTTTCATACCACTACCGCCGTGGGCGGAGTATCTGCCCCATTTCTTGCCAGGATCTCTCCCAAGGCATCCAGCAGCCGATCCAGTTGATCCTCGTCATGCGTGGCTGTCAACGTGATGCGGAGCCGGGCGGTACCCACGGGAACCGTGGGGGGACGAATGGCGGTCACCAAAAATCCGGCCTCGCGCAGCTTTTCGCTGGCCTTTAAGGCAACTTCGTTATCGCCGATCAACACCGGTTGCACCGGAGTGGATGACTCCATAAGCTGCAATCCCAACGTCCTGGCTCCCGCGCTGAAATGGCGAACCAGACGGGCCAAGCGATCCCGGCGCCAACCTTCCTTTACGGCCAGAGCCAGGGAGACACGGGTTGCGGCGGCAACGGCTGGGGGCAAAGCCGTGGTGAAGATGTAAGTTCTTGCTTGCTGAATGAGGAATTCGATCAACTCCTCGCTCCCCGCGACAAAAGCGCCGAAGGTGCCCAACGCCTTACCCAGCGTACCCATCAATATCGGCGCCTCGACCTGCCCGATACCCTGCAGATCCAGAAGGCCAGCGCCCCGCTCACCTAAAACACCTACACCGTGAGCGTCATCAATCATCAGCCAGCAACCCATGCGTCGAGCCAGGCTGGCAAGCTCCTTCACCGGCGCCAAATCGCCTTCCATGCTGAAAACACCATCGCTGGCAATCAATGTACGATCGGACTCCGACTGCTCTAGCGCGGTTTCCAGTTCGGCCAGATTCCGATGCCGAAAACGCTTCAGACGTGCCCCAGAGAGCCGTGCCGCATCCAGCAATGACGCATGATTCAGGCGATCTTCGAAGACCGTGTCGCCAGATCCCGCCAGGGCGGAAATGACTCCCAGATTCGCCATGTATCCCGTCGAAAACAGCAGTGCCCGATCACGCCCGGCAAAAGCCGCCAGTTCCTCCTCCAACTGATGATGCGCCCGCCCATGACCACAGACGAGATGGGCGGAACCGGAACCCACGCCGAAATCTTTCGCCGCCCGACAAAAAGCAGCCACTACATCGGGGTGGTTGGCCAATCCCAGATAGTCATTGCTACAAAAATTGACCAGTTTCCGGCCATCCATTTCGATGATCGCGCCCTGGGGACTTTCCAATACCCTACGACGACGATAGAGCCCATGCCGTTCGATCTCGTCGAGACGCTGGCGCAATAATCCAGGCGCGATCATGGAGAGAAACTTGAGCGACTGCCGTCAGGCGTCCGCACAAAGGCCCGCCATACGCAAACCCAATCGACCGAATAAACGTCGATCGGAGTCAGCTATGGGATTGTCCGTTGTCAACAACCGCTCCCCATAAAAGATGGAGTTGGCCCCCGCCAAAAAACACAGCGTCTGCATTTCGTCACTCATTTCCGTTCGTCCGGCGGACAACCGGACACGCGATGCGGGCATCATGATCCGGGCCATGGCAATGGTTCGCACGAAATCCAGCGGATCCAGCTTGGCGACGGCTGCCAGAGGCGTCCCTTCCACCTGAACCAGCATATTGATGGGCACACTCTCGGGATGTTTCGGCAAATTGGCCAGTTGCACCAACAGACCGGCCCGATCAGTTACATCCTCGCCCATGCCGACGATCCCGCCGCAGCAAACGTTCAGTCCAGCCTCGCGAACGCGCTCCAGCGTATCCAGCCGGTCCTGATACGTTCGGGTTGTAATGATTTCAGAGTAATAGGTTTCGGAGGTATCCAGATTATGATTGTAGTAATCCAGCCCTGCCTCCTTGAGCCGCCGCGTTTGTCGGTCCGTCAGCATACCCAGGGTCACGCATGTTTCCATGCCCAACGCCTTGACACCCTCAACCATCGCGCAAACGCGCTCAATGTCATGGTCATTGGGACTGCGCCAGGCCGCGCCCATGCAAAAACGCCCGGCCCCCTGCTCCTTGGCGCGGTGGGCAGCCTCAAGTACCGCATCGACCGACAGCAGATTTTCTCTTCCCAGCCCGGTGTCATAATGCGCGCTTTGCGGACAATACGCGCAATCCTCCGAACAGGAACCCGTCTTGATGCTCAACAGGCTGGAAACCTGTATTTCGTTAGGATCGAAAACGCGACGATGCACCGACTGGGCCTGATACATCAAATCGCTGAAAGGCTGCTGCAATAATTCCAGCACCTCCGCCACTGTCCAGTCATGGCGCTCCTCGCCAAACGAAGTTAAGGGCGTGGTAACGCATTTTCTTGCAACGAATTCATGAGCGGACATTCGTAAGGCTCCAGGGTGATTCTCAGATATTTGCATGAACGAGTTTGGGTCACTCGTCAATCCGCCATGCCACTTCAGATTAACGACTGGTCGCGAATTATACAGAACCTGATCTTTCCGCCCACCTGCGTCCTTTGTGGAGACCCGGGTGAAAGCGGTTGGGACATCTGCCCAGCCTGCCTGAAATCCCTGCCCTACCTGGACAATGCCTGCTCAGTCTGTGGTCTTCCCCTCACCGCGCCGACAGCGTCCGTCTGTGGCGACTGCCTCAAGACCCCGCCCCCACAAGACCGGCTCATCACGCCTCTGCGATACGAAGAGCCCGTGCGCCACCTGATAAAAGGACTCAAATTCGGCTCTCGGCTGGCGCATGCACGCTTACTTGGCGGCTTGCTGGCTCAACGTGTCGAACAGCAGTCCGGCTGGCCTGAAATCCTGCTGCCCGTACCCTTGCATCCTTCCCGTTATCGCGAACGTGGGTTCAACCAAGCCTTGGAAATCGCCCGTGTCGTCGCGCGCCGCCATAACATCCCGCTGGACTATCAAATCATTCGGCGAACACGGCCGACTCATGCTCAGGCGCTACTGCATGCCGATGAGCGCCGCAAAAACCTTCGTCGTGCATTCCAACTGACCCATGCCTTACCCTGGCGGCATGTCGCCATCATCGACGATGTCGTGACCACCGGCAGCACAGTAGCTGAACTGGCGACCACCCTGCGCCATGCAGGGGCCTCATTGATCGAGGTGTGGGCCTGCGCCCGGGCGTTGCCGCCGAAGTGATGCAATAATGAGTTCCTACTGTATATTTACAGACGTGAACCCCTTTCCGGAGCCCTTTCATGCATCAGCCCGCCTTGTTCTTACACCTCCGAATCCTGCCACAACTCTTGGCACTGAGCCTTTGTTGTATGGCTGCAGGCGCCAATGCCGAAAATTATGTCGAGCCCCCCGGCCCCTGGGAGGGTTTTCCGCGCACGCAACCCACCCCTCGTTACGAGACGGATGTCGCGGCAAAACCCGACTATCATTTTGGCGTCACCAAGGCTTTCAGCCCCTACAAGGATCCGGACCGCGCCGAGGCAGAGGGTCTCGCCAATCCCCTCGACAACCCCGACTATAACAGTTACAACCTGATCGTCATCGTCAATAAGCGGGATGACGCTTTCTGGGGCAAGGCGCAGACACTGCGGGTCTATAAGCGAGATGTCGGCCTGCTGTATTACTGGCTGATCTCATCCGGCGCCAAAGGTTGGGAAACGGCCTCCGGCTACTTCCGGCCTCAAAATTTTTCCTCCAGGCACTGGTCCTCGAAATATGACGCCCCCATGCTGTGGGCCGTTTTCTTTAATGGCGGCATGGCGCTGCATTCCTCCCTGGATCGGGAATCCATGCGTGAAATGGGGAATGCCGCAGCCTCGCACGGGTGCGTGCATGTCGAGGATTATCGGGCGGAGGAGTTATTCCACTTGGTAGGTCACAGCGGCTTCGGCCCCGTGGATGTCATTGACCGCGGGTCTGGCCGTAAAACCGGCGGCAAGGCACAGTCCTACAAAACCCTCATCATCGTCGGGCCTACCGCAAAGTGGGGATTGAACGGAACGGCAACGAGCCCCGCCAAGGCTCCGGAGAAGAAGGTCAAGCTCAAAAATGTTCCTCCGGTAAAGACACGTGGCGAGAAGCCAGGCCACTGAGGAAAAATCACCTTTGCAACTTAATCCCCAAAGTCGGGGATTCAGCGGCCAAAACTCCGCTGGTTATCCAACGTGCTGAACAGATCCCAATCGAGCGTGGCGCTCATGCTTAAACACTCGGTTGGGAAACCGCACGTGGGTCAACCCGCCAAGTCTGATTGTTCCGCTTTCAGACGTAGCGCACCGCCAGAACATCAAACTCTCTCACCCCGCCAGGGGCCTGAACCGTGGCTACGTCACCTTCCCGTTTGCCGATCAGCGCACGGGCGATAGGCGAAGTCACGGAAATCCTGCCCTGCTTGATATCGGCCTCGTCCTCGCCAACGATCTGGTAAGTCACTTCGTCGCCGCTGTCGGCATCAGCCAAGTCGACGGTGGCGCCAAACACAACCTTGCCATGGGCGTTGATCTGGGTCACATCGATGATCTGGCAATTGGAGAGTTTGGCCTCGATGTCCTTGATGCGCCCCTCGGTAAAACTCTGCTGCTCACGCGCCGCATGGTATTCGGCGTTTTCCTTGAGATCGCCATGAGCCCGCGCCTCGGCAATAGACTCGGTGATCTTCGGCCGCATGACGGTCTTGAGATGGGTAAGTTCCTCGCGCAGTTTCTCTGCGCCACGCGCAGTCAGGGGTACTTTGTTCATGGAATCGAATAACTCAATGGCCGCAAATGGATGGCTCAATTCAGGGTTTGATGAAGATCCTGCAGACAATTGACCTCCGCGGCATCAATTTCGCTCAGGGCGGAGCAGGTTGCCCAGGCGCCAGAAATCGTGGTCGTGTAGGTAATCTGATCCTGCAACGACTGGCGCCGTATGGTGAAAGAATCGGCGATGGCCTTCTTGCCTTCGGTAGTATTGATGATGAACTGCAATTCGCCGTTCTTGATCATATCGACGACATGCGGACGGCCTTCATACACCTTGTTCACGATAGTGCAGGGAATGCCGGCATCTTCAAGCGCCTGAGCGGTTCCGCGGGTCGCGACCAGTTTGAAGCCCTTGGCCAGCAGGTCGCGAGCGATGGGCAGAACCTTGGGGCGGTCGCTCTGGCGGATACTGATGAAGACGTTGCCGCTCTGTGGCAGCTTGACGCTGGCCGCGCGTTGCGCCTTGGCATAGGCCTCGCCGAAACTCGCGCCAACTCCCATCACTTCTCCGGTGGATTTCATTTCCGGACCGAGCAACGGGTCGACCCCGGGAAACTTGATGAAGGGAAACACCGCCTCCTTGACCGAAAAATAGGCCGGGATACGCTCCCCGATCACGCCCTGCTCGTCCAGCGACTTGCCGACCATGCAGCGTGCGGCGATTTTGGCTAGTGGATAACCAGTGGCCTTGGAGACGAAGGGCGCCGTGCGCGAGGCGCGAGGGTTGACTTCCAGGATGTAGATATCCTGACCCTGAATCGCGAACTGGGTATTCATCAATCCAACGACTCCCAGGGATTCGGCCAACAACCGCACCTGCTCCCGAATTGAGTCCTGCAAGGCGGGGCTCAGGTCGTAGGGCGGGATGGAGCAGGCCGAATCACCGGAATGCACGCCCGCCTGCTCGATGTGCTGCATCAAACCGCCGATCAGCACGCGCTTGCCGTCGCAGATGGCATCGACGTCCATTTCGATGGCATCGTCGAGGAAGTGGTCGAGCAGAACCGGTGATTCGTTGGAGACACTGACCGCCTCGCGCATGTAGCGCCGCAAATCCTCGTCGTTGAAAACGATCTCCATGGCCCGCCCACCGAGCACGTAGGACGGCCGCACGACCAGCGGATAGCCGATCTCGTTGGCGCACAGTACGGCCTCATCGAGCGACCGTGCCGTGCGGTTGGGGGGCTGACGCAGGCCCAGTTTGTCCACCAGTTTCTGGAACCGCTCGCGGTCCTCGGCGAGGTCTATGGAATCCGGCGTGGTGCCGATGATGGGCGCATTGGCCGCCTCCAGGGCCCGTGCCAGCTTGAGCGGGGTCTGGCCGCCATACTGGACAATGACTCCGTATGGCTGTTCCAGATGGATGATTTCCAGCACGTCCTCCAAGGTCAGCGGCTCGAAATAGAGCCGGTCGGAAGTATCGAAGTCGGTGGACACCGTCTCCGGGTTACAGTTGATCATGATGGTTTCGAACCCATCCTCGCGCAACGCCATGGCCGCGTGCACGCAGCAATAGTCGAACTCGATGCCCTGGCCGATGCGGTTGGGTCCGCCGCCGAGCACGATAACCTTGCGGCGGTCGCTCGGCGCCGCCTCGCATTCCTCCTCATAGGTGGAATACATGTAGGCGGTGGTGGTGGCAAATTCCGCCGCGCAGGAATCGATGCGCTTGTACACGGGCCTGACGCCGAACTTGTGGCGGGCGGCACGCACCTGGAATTCCCGACTGCCGAGGAGCCGTGCCAAGCGCGCGTCCGAGAAACCCTGCCGCTTCAAACGATAGAGTTCTTCGGCCTGTAGACTCCCGAGTATCCGTCCCTCCAGTTCGCGTTCCGCATCCACCAGCGCTTCGATCTGCGCCAGAAACCAGGGGTCGATGCGGGACAGGCGATGCACCTCGTCGAAGCTCATGCCGGAACGAAAGGCATCCGCCACATAGAGAATGCGGTCGGCGCCGGGCTGGCGCAGTTCGCGGGCCAGGGTGTCGGCGGCGTCCTCCGCGCCGGGTTCGAGCCGCTCGGTCAGGCCGTCGATGCCGATCTCAAGGCTGCGCAACGCCTTTTGCAGCGATTCCTGGAAGGTGCGGCCAATGGCCATGGCTTCACCCACCGATTTCATCTGGGTGGTCAGGCGATCATCGGCTTGGGGGAACTTCTCGAAGGTGAAGCGCGGTATCTTGGTGACCACATAGTCGATGGTCGGCTCGAACGAAGCGGGGGTCGCGCCGCCGGTGATCTCGTTGCGCAATTCATCCAGTGTGTAGCCCACCGCCAGTTTGGCCGCGACCTTGGCGATGGGGAAGCCGGTCGCCTTCGAGGCCAGCGCCGAGGAGCGCGACACGCGCGGGTTCATTTCGATGACGATCATGCGACCATCCGCCGGATTAATGGCGAATTGCACATTGGAACCGCCGGTATCGACGCCGATTTCGCGCAGCACCGCGATGGAGGCATCGCGCATCAACTGGTATTCCTTGTCGGTCAGTGTCTGCGCCGGGGCCACCGTGATGGAATCGCCAGTATGGACGCCCATCGGATCGAAGTTCTCGATCGAACAGACAATGATGCAGTTATCCTGGTGATCGCGGACCACTTCCATCTCGAACTCTTTCCAACCGAGCATCGACTCCTCGATCAGGAGTTCATGAGTGGGCGAGAGCTCCAGACCGCGGTCGCAGATCTCGACGAATTCCTGGCGGTTGTAGGCGATACCGCCACCGCTCCCGCCGAGTGTGAAAGAAGGGCGGATGATGGCGGGATAGCCGGTCAGGTCCAGGCAGGACAAGGCCTCCTCCAGCGAGTGGGCGATGCCGGAACGGGCCGAGCCCAGTCCGATGCGGGTCATGGCCTCCTTGAATTTCTGACGATCCTCGGCCTTGTCGATGGCCTCCTTCGAGGCGCCGATGAGTTGCACCCCGAACCGTTCCAGGACGCCATGCCGGTCGAGATCCAGGGCGCAGTTCAGCGCAGTCTGCCCGCCCATGGTGGGTAGCAAGGCATCCGGCCGCTCCTTTTCGATAATGCGCGCCACGGTCTGCCAGTCAATAGGCTCGATATAGGTCGCGTCAGCCATCTCCGGGTCGGTCATGATGGTCGCCGGATTGGAGTTAACCAGGATGACCCGGTAGCCCTCCTCCCTGAGCGCCTTGCAGGCCTGCGCGCCGGAATAGTCGAATTCACAGGCCTGGCCGATGACGATCGGACCGGCGCCTAGAAGCAGAATGGATTTGAGGTCGGTTCTTTTGGGCATGAAACGGCGTTTCTCAGTAGCGAGCTTGGTTCATCTGATCGATGAAGCGATCGAATAGAGGCTCCAGGTCGTGCGGACCCGGACTGGCTTCCGGGTGCCCCTGGAAACTGAAGGCCGGCCGGTCAATCAGTTCGATGCCTTGCAGACTACCATCGAATAGCGAGCGATGTGTCGCGCGCGCCACGGCAGGCAGGCTCCCCTCATCGACGGCAAAACCATGATTCTGGCTGGTGATCAGCACCCGGCCGGTGGCCAGTTCCTGCACCGGATGGTTGGCGCCATGGTGGCCAAACTTCATCTTGACAGTGCGTGCTCCGGCGGCCAGGCCCAGCAATTGATGGCCGAGGCATATCCCGAAAACCGGAATGCGCCGCTCCAAAAATGTGCGGATGGCGCGGATGGCGTAGTCGCAGGGTTCAGGATCACCGGGTCCGTTCGACAGGAAGACGCCATCCGGTTGCAGTCTGAGCACCTCATCGGCGGAGGTCATAGCGGGCACCACGGTCAGGCGGCAACCCCGGTCGGCCAGCAGCCTGAGGATGTTGTGCTTGACGCCAAAGTCAAAAGCAACCACGTGGAAACGGTCCTGGGCAGGGGAGGCATATCCTTGCCCCAGGTTCCAGGTTCCTCCGGCCCAACGATACGCCGCCCTTACGGTGACTTCCTTCGCCAGATCCATGCCTTGCAGACCCGGAAAATGACGGGCGGCGGCCAGCGCCTCCGTTTCGTCGAGGGCTGAGCCTGCCATCAGGCATCCGCGCTGGGCGCCTTTGTCGCGCAGAATGCGGGTCAATTTGCGAGTATCGATTCCAGCGATGCCTATGACCTGATGCTCACGAAGGTACTCACCGAGACTCCCAGCGGCGCGCCAATTGCTCAAACATCCGGGTACATCTCGTACCACCAGACCGCTGGCAAATAGGCCGCGGGATTCGACGTCTTCGGCATTGATCCCGACATTACCGATGTGGGGATAGGTCAAGGTGACGATCTGTCGGGCATAAGAGGGATCGGTCAGGATTTCCTGATAACCGGTCATGGATGTATTGAAAACGACTTCGCCGACGGAGCGCCCCTCGGCGCCAATGGCCACACCCCGAAACAGCGTTCCATCTTCCAGGGCCAATAATGCTTGGGTATTCAATGAGTTCACCTTAAACATGCAAAACGGGAGGAACCGCAAGGTCCGTCCCGTTCATGTCAGTTATGTTAGTCGTTTTGTGAGAATTCTATGAAAATCGGGACAGGCTGTCCATGAACTTGCCCGCGGCCGGTTCGGACTCTACATCGAGCTCAGCCTTGTCTTGCAACCCAATCGCGGGGCGACACCCAATGGGTCCCGCGGATCGACATCCGCCATCAAGGGCTTGCAACGATCCTGGTCCGTCACCTGATAGATCAAACCCAACCAGTTATTGAACACTGCCTTTGCGGTATCCCGCCAAGTGTTATCCAGATGCGGGACGACTTCCGGCTCGATGAATGCCGGCAGGGGCAAACCTACGCGCCTTGCCTCCCGTACATGCTGACCATATTCGTTCAGGCGATCCGCCAATTCAAGGTTGAAATAATGCTCGGGCAAAGGGGGGTAATCGTCCCGGTCACCAATGAAATAGCGGGTCACTTCCCGCTTGTACTCCTTGAGCAAGCTGATGGTGTCATATTCGGGATGCCCCTGAAAGAACACCACGCGGATTAAATCCTCGCTGACGGCGAGATGCACACCGGCCTCACCGCTCTCCACCAACACCCGCAGCCCAACCCGCTCCATGTCCTCGCGGAAAATTTCGTTGAACCGGGAATGCGGTACGTCGAAACGTGTATTGATGGTCGCCACCAGAGGATGCAGAGGTTCGACGACGCGATGCGAATAAACCCCCCAGCGCTTGAAGCCGAGATGGGTGCGTTCAATGCCGTAGCCATACTGAATCAGTGCATGGGTGGCCAGGCAGGAACATAGCGTCGAGGTCACATGGGTCCGCGCCCAGTCAAACACCTCGGTCAGCGGCTGCCAGAAAGGCTCCTGTTGCAGATGGGGATGAGTCACGTTAGCCCCGCTGATAATCAGCCCGTCCAGCCCCTCCCTGCGAATCTTGTCAAAGGGCTCATAGTAGCGGTCAACATGGCCCTGGGCTTCGGGGCTGCGCGGCAGTCCTTCGATTGTGAAGGGATGCATGTGAAACTGCACGATGGGATTTGCCGCACCCACTAACCGGAAGAACTGCCGCTCGGTCGCCTCCAGTGCGGCGTCGGGCATCATGTTCAGGAGTCCGATATGCATCTCGCGAATATCCTGATGGCGGGCACGCTCCACGCTCAGGATTTCCTGCCCCTCCTCGCTGAGACGCTGGAAGGTGGGCAGATCGGTATGGGCCACCAAAGGCATCAGAATGTTCTCCAGAGTGAGACCGACACGTCAGGACAGTGACCGGCTGATCAAGGCGATGAAATCCGCTTCATCACTCACGCCGCCAATCGCCTCGGCATCGATGGTATAACCGAACTCGCTGGCGATCGCCTCGTAACGGGGCAGGCGGGTATGGAATAGCTTCGGGAAAACCCACTGAACAAATTCGTCAGGCGGAATCTGATTCACCTCCAGGAATCCCCGCTCCGACATGAAGACCGGCAGTTGCTCATCGAGAAAGTCCTCCCGGTAATACAGCGGCTTGGGATGTCGTTGGGCTCGCTCGATCAGGATATGATCCAGTTCGGCCGAAGTCCGGATATACACGATGACTGTCTGCTCGGCCAGCAACCGCAGTGTTTCGGGATCATCGAGTTCGCAAACACTGCCCCCCGCGTCGTTGATGAAATGCTTGTAGCCGTAGATGGCATCCACCTTGCGGATAAACTCGGGAACGTCACGCATGGCGCTAATTTCAGCCTGCCGGTGCAGGGCTTGGCGACGCTTGAATTCCGCGAGACTGAGCCCTCCCTGCCGAGGATTTCCCAACTTGCCCAGAAAGGTCGACACCGGCGTGAGATTGTCTATCGTGATGTTGCTGCGTATGTAGATCGAATCCGATTGCAGCAACTCTCGAAGGAATGGAACCTCCATCGCTTGCAGCTTGATGTTGTCGGAGATCGGTTCATTCAGATAGCGCGTGCCGATTCGGTAGTCTCCCGAATAGTGAAACCAGGACTTCCTGGGCAGCTTGTTGGACAAGGTGGTTTTCCCCACCCCGGACATCCCCAACAGGGTGATGCGTTTGGTTTCCCATTCCCGGAATTCCGAGGGAGACATTTTCATCGGTTGAACTCCGTAGCTTTTTCGATGCGGGTCCTCAACCCGGACGGTTGATCATGTGATCGGCAGTACGCGCGAGCGCCCGTTCCAGCAGGACGCGAAGTTCCGCATCCGCAACCACCTCTTCCAACGCCTTGTTCATGCAAAGCATCCATTGATCGCGCTCACGCGGCCCGATTGGGAAAGTGAGGTGGCGCATGCGTAGACGCGGATGACCAAACTCCTCCCAGTAGAGATTAGGGCCACCCAACCAGCCGGACAGAAACTTGAATAACTTGCTCTCCGCCCCGGTGAGATCCGGATGATGCAACTCACGAATCGTTCTGGCCTCCGGCGATTCATTCATATGCCGATAGAAGCACTGAACCAGAAGACGCAAGGCGGACTCACCCCCCAGCCGCTGGTAGACCGTTCCCTCCATGAGATCGCTCAAGGCCAGATCCGCTGTCAGCACTTACCATGCTTGTCTTTTCCGCCGCGACATGCCAGGGGCGGTACGGTGGGTTTGATCTTGATAGCGCTGGATTTGGCCGGCGGCGCCTTGGCTACGGGTTTGGGCTCAACCGGCGCGCGCATCGGGGATTTGGCATGCGGGACCGGCGCCCTTGGTGGCACGCTGGCGCGAGGGGGTTCGGCTGAACGCCGGGGGGCGGCTCGCGTTGGAGCGGTCACGGGCTTGACCGCGCGCGGCGGTATTTCCCGCGACGGGTAGCGGGAAGCCGTCTCGCTACTGCCCGCCCGGAAACGACGCGGCGTACCAAAGGTGATTTGCGGTGGGTCCTGCTCCATCAGATCGGCGGCGCGGAGTCTCCCGCGCGTTTCGGCCGGAGTCTTCTCGAAATCGGCCTCCACATACGAGGGCGGTGCCCCCTCGAGTTGGGCGAAACCGTCATCGAGGATGTCACGCATATGTCGATCCCTGCGCACCGCGCTGGGTCCACCGAAGACCACACCGACCAGACGCCGACCGCCCCGCTTGGCGGAGGCCACCAGGTTGAAGCCGGAGGAGTTGATGAAACCCGTCTTGATACCATCCATACCGGGATAGGTTTCCATCAGATGATTGTGATTGTCAAAACTCTGCCCGCGGTAGTAAAAGCGCAGCGTCGAGAAATAGGGGTAATAACGCGGGAAATTGGTCATCATGGCCTTACCGAGCTTGTACATATCCCAGGCGCTCGTGACCTGATCCGGATCGGGCAGTCCCGAGGCGTTCTGAAACACCGTGTCTAGCATGCCGAGGCTATGCGCCTTGGCCGTCATCATCTCGGCGAACGCGGATTCGGATCCCCCCATGTTTTCCGCGATCACCGTGGCGACATCATTCGCGGAACGGGTCACCAAGGCCAGGATGGCGTCCTCGACACCTATGGTTTCACCCGGCGTGAGTCCAAGCCGGGAGGGCGGACGCAGTACAGCATTACGGGAAACGCTCAGGGGCGTATTCAGCGTGAGTTCACCCCGTTCCAGCGCCTCAAAAACCAGATAGAGGGTCATGATCTTGGTAATCGAGGCCGGATGACGCAATTCGTTGGCATACTTTTCATAAAGCACCCTACCCGTATCAGGCTCCACCACCAGGGCGGAATAATCACGGGCGCCGGCGGTTTGAATCCAGAACAAGAGAGCCATCAGGGGGAAGCGAAGAAAATGCATTCGATTCATAATCAAGTCGAGTTTGTGCGCCCTGCCGGTCGGGACGGTAAGTGTGGTCGGAGGGTGTAAGGATGAACCTGGTGATTGAACAGGGTCTGGGCCGATCTCGTCTTTACTGATAACGCCAAATCAGCCGTGTTTCATGACGCGCTGCTTCTCTCTCTGCCAGTCACGATCTTTTTCAGTCGCTCGCTTGTCATGCATTTTCTTGCCTCTGCCCAAGCCGATCTCCAATTTGGCGCGCCCTTTTTTCCAGTACAGCGCCAGGGGTATGAGGGTGTAGCCCTTTCTCTCGACATGCCCGATGAGACGACTCAATTCACTGGCATGCAATAGCAACTTGCGGGTTCTGACCGGATCGGGAACTACATGGGTGGATGCTGTCGACAATGCAGAGATATGGGAACCCAACAAAAATGCCTCGCCATTCTTGAGGACGACATAGCTTTCCTTGAGTTGCGCGCGTCCGGCTCTCAGGCTCTTGACCTCCCAGCCTTGCAGCACCAGACCCGCCTCAAAGCGCTCCTCTATGAAATAATCATGGGTCGCTTGCCGGTTGAGGGCAATGGTCGAGCCGCCGGCAGCGTCCTTCTTCTTTTTTGCAGCCATATGTCGGTCCAGAATCCCTGACGCCTTCGCGAAAACTTGCTATTTTACTCGAACATACCCCTGAGCGGGTTGCCTGTTTGCCAAAGGATCCTAAACTCATGACTGATCAGCGACTGATTCACGGACAATGGTCCTCCCGATTGGCCTTCATTTTAGCCGCCAGTGGGTCGGCCATCGGTCTGGGCAATATCTGGAAATTCCCCTATCTGCTGGGCGAAAATGGGGGCGGGGCCTTCGTCCTGGTTTACCTGGCCTGCATAGTCGGCATCGGACTCCCGATCATGATGGCCGAAACCATGCTGGGACGGCGTGGTCGGCAAAGCCCGATCAACGCCATGACCACCCTGGCCGCAGAGGCCAACGCAAAACCCTGTTGGGGCTACCTGGGCTGGCTAGGCATGCTGGCCGGCTTCCTGATTCTGTCCTATTACTCGGTGGTGGCAGGTTGGTCGATGGCCTACATTTTCAAGATGGCGGGCGGATTCTTGCGACAGGCCACTCCAAGCGAGGCGCAACAGGCTTTCGTGGATCTCAAGAACGCCCCGGATATGCAACTCATCTGGCACACCGCCTTCATGGGCGCCACGATCCTGATTGTCAGCCGGGGAGTCAGCCAGGGATTGGAACGCGTCACCCGCATCATGATGCCAGGCCTCTTCGTCATGCTGCTGACGCTCGATATCTACGCGGCCAGCACGCCGGGCTTTGGCGAAGGCATGGCTTTTCTGTTCACCCCCGATTTCAGCAAACTCACTGGCGACAGCGTGTTGATCGCCATGGGGCAGGCTTTCTTCTCGCTAGGCCTGGGCATGGGATCAATCATGGTTTATGGATCCTATCTTCCGGACCATGTATCGATTAGCCGCTCCTCTGCTTTCGTGGCCTCCGCCGACACATTGGTGGCGTTAATGGCTGGAATCGCTATATTTCCGGTGGTTTTTAGCAACCACCTTCCGCCGGGGATGGGACCTGGCCTGATCTTCGAGACCTTACCGCTGGCGTTCGGCCATATGCCGGCAGGCAATCTCTTCGGCACTTTGTTTTTCGTGCTCGTTTTCTTTGCCGCCATCACTTCGGCCATAGCACTGATCGAGCCTGCCGTGGCCTGGCTATCCGAAAATCGGGGGCTGAGCCGCACGAGAGCTAGCCAATACGCGGGACTGGCTTGCTGGCTTCTGGGTTTCGGGAGTTTGAGCTCATTTCGGGACAATGCGGAACCGATCTGGCTGGGCCAGACCTTCTTCGAGCTTGTGGATTATTTAACGGCGGACATCATGCTGCCGGCGGGGGGAATCATGATCGCGATTTTCGCTGGCTGGGTTATGCGTAGCCAAGACAGCGAGGCCGAGCTGGAAATGGGCTCGTCATACCGCCACTGGAGAATGCTCATCCGCTATGCGGCCCCCCTGGCAGTCGCCGTCATCTTTCTGCGCGCACTTTTATCGACCCATCAAGCAGGATAGCGAAAGCGGGGCATGCGTATCGAAGTAGCCTACGCCACCGCGGCCCGACAGGTGATTATTGAGGTTGATCTGGAGGAAAACATGACTGCCGAGCAGGCCATTCGGGCCTCCGAGATTACGAAATGCTTTCCGGAAATTGACCTCACTAAAACCGCTATAGGCGTATTCGGCCATGTCTGTGGGCCCGATCAGCGGTTGCGTCACGGCGATCGGGTCGAAATTTATCGGCCACTCATTACCGATCCCATCAGCGCCCGTCGCGCCAGAGCGCAAAAACGTTGATCGCTTTCAATCTTCGTCGCCACCAAAAACCCCCGTCACCATCTGCCAGAGGGTTTTTTCCCTATCGATTTTCGGCACTTGAATGGTTGTATCCTTCTTCATCTCGATGGATGGAAGCGTACCGGGACGAAAGTCGCCTTGGAGACCGGCCAGTTCATCCCCTTTAAAGATCAATGTCACATTCTTCTGAACTCTAGGCTCATCTCCAGGCTGATTGGAATACACATAGTCCCAACGTTCATCATGAAAAGGATCCTGCATGAGGGGCGCTCCCATGATGTAGGTGACCTGACGTTTATTCATCCCCGGCTTCAATTGATCGACCATTTCCTGAGAGATCACATTACCTTGATGGATGTCCTGTCTGTAGACAAACGGCAACCATTCCCAGGAGCACCCTCCCCAAAACAAGGCCAGGGAAACAGTAATAACAAAGCGTAAGTGGGCCATGATATGATGATGAAGTCTACAGGCTAGCCGATAATCATACCCCATAGGGCATTTGAAAACACTTAACGGAGAAGAAGCCCTGGAAAGAAAAGACATACGTAACGCCGGTCTCAAAGTCACGTTACCTCGCCTCAAAATCCTGGAAATTCTCGAACGTCGTGAACCCACCAATCGTCACCTTAGCGCGGAGGAGATTTTTAACACTCTCATCGCACATGGTGAAGAAATCGGACTCGCCACGGTTTATCGGGTTCTGACTCAGTTCGAAGCCGCCGGCTTGGTCATGCGTCATCACTTCGAGGGTGGCAATTCAGTTTTTGAGCTGAATCAAGGCAATCACCACGATCATATGGTCTGTGTCCAATGCGGCAAGGTCGAGGAATTTCAGGATGAGACCATAGAAAGGCTTCAGTCCGAAATCGCCAAACAAAAGAATTTTACCCTTACCGACCATTCGCTCTGCCTTTACGGCATCTGTGGCGAATGCCAGAAAAACTCCTCTGACGTCTGAAGTTTCAGAGACGCCGGCAACACGGTCGGTAGATTAACCCCATGTTCAAGCCCCTCATATTTTTCATTGGTCTGCGCTATACCCGTGCGAAGAGACGCACGGGCTTTATTTCATTCATAACCCTGACCTCGGTGCTAGGCATTGCCCTGGGCGTCGCCGCCTTGATTACCGTTCTGTCCGTGATGAACGGGTTCGAAGCGGAATTACGGGATCGCATCCTGGGCATGACTTCCCATGCCTCCATCACGGGGACCGATGGTGAATTACACGACTGGCAAACATTGGAGGCTCCGCTCAAGAACGAATCACGCATCCTGGGCTGGGCCCCTTATGTGGAGGGGCAGGCGATGATCAATTCCGACCGCCGTGTCAGCGGCACCCTGCTGCGCGGAATATTGCCCGACTACGAGCCACGCGTATCCGAAGTCGCCAAAAGGTTGGTCTCGGGTAGTCTACAAGGCTTAAAGGCCGGCGAGTTTGGCATCATCCTCGGAGCTGAACTCGCTGAACATCTCGGTGTGATTCCCGGCGACAAGATCACGGTGATCACCCCTCAGGTGACCCCAACTCCAGCCGGGATACTTCCACGCCTGAAACGTTTCACGATCGTCGGCATTTTTCATGTCGGCATGTTTGAATATGATCGCAATCTGGCACTGATCCACTTGGAGGACGCCAAGCGCTTGTTCAGCTTGGGAGATGCCGTATCAGGTCTCAGACTCAAACTCGAAGATGTCTTTTTTGCCCGGGAAATCGTTCGGGAAATCGGCCCCAGGCTGCCCGGTCAATTTATGATCACCGACTGGACTCAGGCTCACAGCAACTTTTTCAAGGCCATACAGACTGAAAAACGGGTCATGTTCATTATCCTGCTACTCATCGTGGCGGTCGCTGCCTTCAATATCGTCTCTACCCTGGTCATGGTCGTAACCGATAAACGCCCAGATATTGCCATCCTTCGAACCCAAGGTATGCCACCGATCTCCGTAATGGGCATCTTCATCGTGCTCGGCACCATCATCGGACTACTGGGTACCCTCATTGGCGGAATAGGTGGCGTTATACTGGCCCTGAACGTAGAGACCGTGGTTCCCGCGATAGAAAAACTCTTTGGGGTCCATTTTCTCTCCGCTGACGTCTACTACATCAGCGAGTTACCCTCCAAACTGATCTGGAGCGACGTTTACCGGATTACGGGCGTTGCCTTCCTGCTCTCCGTGCTGGCTACCCTTTACCCAGCATGGCAAGCCTCACGAATCAAGCCTGCTGAAGAATTACGCTATGAATGATGTCGTTATTGCCTGCAGAAATCTACGCAAGCGTTTTACCGAAGGTAATCTCGACGTCAGCGTCCTTGAAGACATCAACCTGGAACTCCATGCTGGAGAACGTGTAGCGATCATGGGTGCGTCAGGTTCGGGGAAAAGCACCCTGCTACATTTGCTCGGAGGGCTGGACAGCCCAACCAGTGGGCAAATTGAATTGACCGGCCGCCTGTTATCATCGCTGAAGGAACGGGAACTGTCGGCATTGAGAAATCGCGTACTCGGTTTCATCTACCAGTTTCACCACCTCCTGGGCGAATTTACTTTGCTGGAGAACGTGGCCATGCCCTTACTCATCGGCCCAACCGGTGTCGCGGAAGCCCGGGAATGTGCTGAGGCCATGCTCAAGCAGGTTGGTCTGAGTCACCGCATACTGCACAAACCCGGCGAACTCTCGGGGGGTGAGCGCCAGCGTGCAGCCATTGCCCGGGCCTTAGTGACCAAACCACGCTGCGTCCTGGCAGACGAGCCTACTGGGAACCTCGACCGTAAAACCGCCGAAGGCGTCTATGAACTGATGCTGGAATTGAATGCGGCGTATGGGGTCAGTTTTCTGATCGTGACGCACGATGCCGGTTTGGCGGGACGGATGGAGCAGCAATGGCGACTGGAGGACGGCCGCTTGTTGATGGCCTAGGCCAGGGATGTGTATTGCGGGGGGGATTGAGCTGGCCCACGCCATAAAAAACCCCTCGCAGCGTTCGCTTGGAGGGGTTAGTGGAATGGAGCCTGGCAGTTCCCTACTTTCGCACAGGTATCTGCACTATCATCGGCGCTAAGCGGTTTCACTTCCGAGGTCGGGATGGGATCGGGTGGTTCCCGCTTGCTCTGGCCACCAGGCAAACTGG